>Ga0247780_1001386_pt1 | contig 14390 bp, 22 predicted proteins | sample UWRJL079202R5_FD_179927 | JGI IMG/M metagenome (GOLD analysis project Ga0247780, IMG submission 179927) | Plant litter microbial communities from Arlington Agricultural Research Station in Wisconsin, United States - UWRJ-L079-202R-5 | ecosystem: Environmental > Terrestrial > Plant litter >... | reverse complement strand
GAGGGGCAGAACGTACTCGAACTCCTGGGAAAACACTGCGTCCACCAAACTAGAGCATGTCGCGATCGGCAAATACTGTCCGGCGATCTTCATCTTCAAGAGAGGAGTATTCCTAACCGACCACCGCTTAGCATCACATCCAGGGACAATATCAAGGAAACTCACCTGTCAACAATCTCCAGCAGCTTGAACCCCTGCCCCCCAAAGCTCACCACCTCCTTCTGCGCCTCTGCCTCCCGGACCGCCATATCCACCGGCCCCAGCTCCTCCACTGCACTCGCTCCCCTCTCCGCAAACGCCCTCGTCGCGTAGCGTGAGCACGCCTCGTAGAACTTCGCCTTCACAAACTCGTTCACCAGCACCAAGTCGGGCGCGTACGGCGACCCCCCTCCAAAGCTGAACCGCGCCATGGTAATCGCTCTCGCGGCCTCCTCAACATTTGCCGTGCGATCCACCACCGCAACCGTCCTCGCTCCCGACGGCGACACAAGCTGCCTCGTCGAGTCACTTTGCCCGCTCTCCCCCTTCTGATCCACCACTAGCGCCCGCCTCAGAACGTCCTCATCCTCCACAGCCCCCTCGCTCACCCAGAATGTATTCGCGTCCAGCGCCTTGGTCAGCACCTCCCGCAGGAGATCATCGACTGCGTGTTTCCCCTCGGTCGGTAACTACCCCACACACGTTAGCCCTCTCCCTGTCCCGTCACATATCCCCTCCCCTTCCCCTCCCCTTATACACCCCATGTAACATATAACTCACCTCAACAACAACCGCATTCCCCCCCGCCACCGCCGCCGCCAACGGCACCACAACCCCCCAAAACCTCGTATGCCACCCCGGCCTTACAACCACAATCCCCACCCCTACCCTTCTCTCAATATTACTCCTCTCCTTGGCCACAGCGTATTCCGCCTCCTTCTCGCGCGCAAAGTCTATCCCGTCGTAGAAATGGCGGACTGCGTCGAGGGCGGACGCATATTCGGCTTCGGCTTCGGCGGGGGTGAAAGATGGGTGCGGGTTTGAGGAGAGGGTGGCGCAGAGGGCGGAGGCGTTGGTGAGAAGCGCGGAGTGCAGGGACGAGAGCTGGGATTGGCGGTGGCGCGTGGAGGAGGGGAGGCCTTCGAGGGCGGAGGTGGAGAGGCGGGAGAGGGGAGTTTCGAGTGTCATTTTTGGGGAGATGGTGATTGGGAGTTTGGTTGGGAGTTAAGGAGAAGGGGGGAGAGTTGGAGGTGAGTTGGTGAAGTTCGAGGTGTCCTGGGGCAGCAGCCTACACACCCCGGTCGCGCGTTGCGCCGCCGGGGAATTTTAGAGTTGGGGATCTCCATTCACCCAACTGGTTCCCGTCTCGGTAAGGGGGGTGGGGGCCTAGTCGGAAGGTGGGGGGGTGCCACGCCTGCAGGCGCTGGCAATCAACTCTCGGCGACCATTTCTCACTGCCGGGCTCACCTCATTCCTCCACAATCCGCCTAAGTTAGTTGAAGTGTTATCGCCGCGCTCACCTTGGGCGTTTCCCTCTTGCACATCGCAAGCAAGATGTCAAACAGGACGACGACGACAACGCTCCAGCAGGACCACCTGCGCGACTACACGATCCGGCTGACGGGTGGGGGGAGCGACACGACCGCATCCGAGCCATCTCCAGAGTCAGCAGCACCGACACCAGCAACGATTGAGAACCCGCCCAACTGGGAGACAGAATATCGCGATGTGCCGCCCTACCGGCCGATAAACAGGCAGCTAGACCGCGATTCGAGACCATGGGGGTCGAATGCAGTAGAAACTCCCATCATTGTTGCCATGATGCACGGTGTTTGGCTCAAATCGGTGAGTGCAGGGTGCATTTCTGTTTGTGAGTCGATGTGCTGAGACTGCCAGTCTGTCGCGTGGCTGTGGAGGAAAACTGGAGGGAGGTTTGATGATGAGGCATTCAAGATGACAGTAGGAGGGGAGTCATGATGAGGGTCCTGGTTGAAAGGTGAGATGATGTGCAAGATAGACGGCGTGTTGGACAACAATGCGCGGGTGTTATTTACACGGGTAATTGAACGACGTGGTGTTGATAAATCCTTTGGCAAAGATTTCGGCACTTATATGAGCCTCAAATAATATCCTCAGCATTCATATCCAAAAGAGTCAAACCTTCTCAATTCAAGTAACCCATCATGAAGCCCATCAGCCTGTGACTCCATCGGACCCCCGCGCTAGAGCCGGACTTCGGGAGCGACCGCCGCTTGTGGATGCGCCTGCCGCGTGTTTGCCCCGCAAAGCCAAGGGGCTTCTCCGCCCCCACCGTTCCGACCCAATCCCGTCATAGGGTCAGCATTTCATGCCAGTGATCCCTTGATATCACCAGAAGACAAAGCCGTTCCAAGACTCACCGCAGCTATGGCGAATGTTAAGACCCCTCCCCTCCGTGATCTTGAGGAGACCTTCCCGGACCCGGAAAATGGCCTCACCTTCATAAAGAACGTCTCCATTCCCCTCAAGGCCTCGCCCCTCCCCATCCGAGCGAATGTCTACGTGCCCATCTCATCAGAGCAAGGCGCAGAATACCCCGTGCTAGTCACCTACGGCCCATACGGAAAGGACATTCCGTACGGGACCTTCTTCCATGGCTCTTTCAGCGAGGTCAACCCGGAGCACCGGTCCAAGTACTCGGCCTGGGAGACTCCTGACCCCGTGTACTGGTGCCGTGAGGGGTACGTTATTGTGAGAGCTGACGAGCGCGGTCTCGGCCAGAGCCCCGGCCTGCTCGACACCATGAGCAAGGGCACGAGCGAGTGCTTCTTTGACGTGGTTGAGTGGGCTGCCGAGCAGCCTTGGTCGAATGGCAAGGTTGGCTTGCTGGGCATCTCGTACTATGCTGGTAAGTGAAACTGCGAGGGGTAACGGCCGCCGTATTCTGACCAGGTCCAGGTTCTCAATGGCGAGTCGCTGCGCGTCGTCCCAAGGGTCTAGCTGCCATCATCCCCTGGGAGGGTATGTCGGATTACTACCGCGACAGGTGCAGACACGGCGGCATTTTCTCCAACAAGTTCATCAACATCTGGTGGAACCGCCAGGTTCTGACGAACCAGTATGGACGGGCAGGCCGGTCCAAGATTACCTTCCCACCCGATGGGCCAGGTGCTCGTGGCCAAGAAGAGACCATCGAGGGCGATCTGCCAGACGATGTCCTCGTCGCCAACAGGCAAGACCAAACGCGGGACAACGAGGCAAACCGGTTTCGCGACGACGAATACTACGCCAGCAAGGAGTTCCGACTCGAGGACATCGAGGTTCCGGTGCTTAGCGTGGCGAACTGGGGCGGCATCTTGTTGCATCTGCGCGGCAACGTCCTAGGATACACCCACGCCGGATCCAAGCTCAAGTACCTCCGCTTCATCACCGGCCGGCATGATCTGCCCTTTTACTACAGCGAGGAAGTCGAGATCCAAAAGAGCTTCCTCAACGCGTTCCTCAAGGGCCAGGATACCGTCGGCTGGAGTGAACCGGGCAAAGTGGCGCCGGTGACGGTGACGCTTCGAAAAGGCAACATCGGGTTCAACGATGCGGAGAAAGAGAAGGCGTATAGGAAGAGGGAAGAGAGCGCATGGCCGATTCCCGGAACGCAGTATACCGATTTCTTCCTCACGCCAGATCTGTCTCTTGAAACATCAAAGGAGAGCGGCGCGTCGAAAAAGGTCGGATACAAGGCGCTAGGAAGCTTGGACAACCCACAGGTGGTCCAGTTCATCAGCCAGCCGTTTGAGAAGGAGACTGAGATAACAGGCCACATTGTCGCCTACCTCAATGTCTCGGTAGTACCCGAGAATGCAAGTGACGAGAATGACATCGATCTCTTCCTGACGCTGCGGCACCTCGACTCAGCCGGCAAGGAAATCTTCTATACCGGCACGGCGGGAGATCCGGTACCGCTCTGCAAGGGCTGGCTGCGGGTGAGCAACCGAAAGGTGCACGGCGAAAACCCCAAGCACCGCCCGTGGCTTCCGCATCGAGAGTACTTGTCGACCGACGTGCTTCCGGTCAACGCCGGTGAGGTGTACGGCGTCGAGGTCGAGCTGTGGCCGACGAATGTGGTAGTTGACCAGGGGAACCGAATCGCGCTGGAGGTTGGCAGCGGTGATACTCAAGGATCGGGCATCTTCCAGCACACCTCAGAGATTGACCGGTATGTTCCTGCCCTCTCCTCTCCAAACAGAATAACTGACAGAGTCAGGCCCGCATCCAAGTTTGCCGGCCAGAATTATATCCATTTTGGGGCCGGGCTGGATAACTTTGTCACCTTGCCGGTGATCCCACCGAAGTAGAGGACAACTCGCGGAATCGCACTCCGTCTCCGGAGGGCGATGAAGTCAACGTGACAGGCCGTGATGGAGCCGAAGTGGGTCTTCCATCTAAAGCTCTCTTCCCTGTCCGGCTGCGGGGTGAAACGCGGCGAGCTCGAGCGGAAGGTGGCCGAACGCCTTTGGGCCTCTTCCAGCTGAAGTACACAAATCAAAGCGAAAGTCAAGATCTTGACTACATCTCATCGTGCAAGAGAGAGTTATGTAACGAGTTTGTCGCTTGATAAGTCAATGGATAAGCTGCCCCAATAGCCGCATATTTGGGGTAAGGGATGCCAAGCTTTCGCATGGGGCACGAATAGGGGGCCAATTGGCGGCTGAGTGGGCCGCCATTGGCGAGGCCAGATTGCGAATGCACGGAAACCACTTTTTTCCGCCATCGTCATCTATCTTCCTTGGCCAGCCAGCTCTTGGGACTTCGACAACCATCCCAAGCTCCTTCGCCTGTCCATCCAGCTTCCCTTTGTCTCCGCGTATCCGGCAAAATGGTCAACTACAAGTGGTCTGCTCTCTCTCTGCTCGCCTTGCGCGTAGCTTCCGTCTTCGCCGCCGACGTAGGTCCCACCCTCATGCCTGACAGTTGCTTTTGATCCCAGGTTGCTGACTGCTGTAACCAGGCTGCTGATCCCAAGCCCGCCGTCGCCAAAGAGACACCCGAGCTCAAGGTCGACATCGTGACGACCTTCCCCGATGCCGACATCTTCGGAGTCAAGCTTGTGAACGGTCGCTTCACCAAGGCCCTGATCGACATCACCAACCACGAGGATGGCCCCATTGACATTGTCTTCGTTGGCGGCCTGCTCAAGACGACCCAGCCTCTCCCCGAGGGCACCCCCGAGGCCGCGAGCATCCTGCGCAACCTCACGGTGACCCGCTACGACGTCTCCATCCCGGCCGGCGCGAAGCACACTGTGCCCTACACCTTCGCCCTCGACATGATGCCCCAGGACACCATCGTCGAGCTCCTCGCAGTTCTCTCCAACCAGGCCGGCGAGATCTTCCAGTTTGATGCGCACCGCGGCCCCGCCACCATTGTTGAGGCCCCGACCAGCATTCTGGATCCCCAGATGTAAGCTCCCTTGTGCTGCCCTCAATTGCGCTCAAGACTAACCATAGGTGTTTTTCAGCATCTTCCTCTACCTCTTCCTAACCGGTGTCTTCGGTGCCACCCTCTACTTCGTCTACAAGACCTGGATCGAGGCTCTGTTCCCCCAGGCGGCCCGCGCCGCCAAGCCGGTGAAGAAGGCCAAGAAGGTCGAGATTGAGCCCCTGTCGGGCTCCGAGTCGGCCGGTGCCACCACAGGCGCCGAGAAGGACTACGATGAAGCCTGGATCCCCAACCACCACATCAACCGCCCCGTGGCCAAGCGGGTCAAGAGCGGTGCCAGCGCCAAGACTAAGCAATAAATGCATACGAGAGCTGAGCAACGACTTTAACGATCAGGGAAACCAAGCATCCTTAATGGTCACGTTTTTGTAAGATTGCTTTTGGGGTCGGTACACTGGATGGCTGAGGCGGACCGGGTCTTTCGAGCAATGGAAAGGGAGCACTAGGGATTACTTTGATTTTGCGAACCAAAAGTTGTGAGCATGCAAGAGCCTGATTTTCCTGGAAGCGAAACCGGGACAACTGTACAATATATCGCAAATCTGGATAGGCAATGAAGCCTGGCAGGTATTTGCAGACAACCAGAGAACCTCCTGATGGCGTGCGAGGGCGGCTTAATGCATGCGCCCGTCTTATCGGGGTTTCGCGCCTTGTGTTCCTTCTGGGTAGGCAGTCTTCCAATGTTACCTTCTTAACAGGCGCTGATACGGACTTCCGTCAGTACACAGCATGATGATAAATAACAATGTCAATATTTGCAACCGTTTCGCGTCGAGTGTAGGCTTCAAACTCCAAGCTATTATTGCTAAGCTGCGACGAAACCGAAGCATCACACTTAGCCGGACAGTTTGATACACTAATCAGTTAAGCGAGCGGACTATCTTCAGTTACGGAGTAGGCATCCCTCGATTGGCCCCCCATCGCCTGGCGCATGTGTCTACCAGGTCGCGCGGCCCAAAATTCAAATTGTAATTGCTCGCTTCCCTCTCAACTTCCACAGAGCAAGAAATTGCTCGCAAATTCTTCCTCCCACCATCAAATTCTGACGATTTAATCATCGCAGCGGCGCCTCGGGTTTTGACAGGTATGCATTGATTTGGTGTGATTTCAATTTTCCCGGAATTTTCCGTTCCTGTTTTTTTTCTGCTGTCCCCCCGGCAGAAGCTTGCGCGCAAATTGCCAGCCACCACCCACCTTTCCCCCTTCTGCGTCCGGCTCGCTTCCCGCTCTCCCCCCCCTTTACCCCCATAAACACAACAACCCGGGTTATTCCAACCCAGCTCCCTTTCTCTTCGCATCTATCTAACCAACGCGCGTGCCGAAAAGGTCCCTATCACACCATTTCGCGTGTCTCTTGACAAACGCGAAACTTTCTTTTTGTAAAGGAGAGAGGGAACAAACAAAACAAACACACACACACACCAAGTCAACAATGGCGCCTACAAAGCCCGACGCGACCGACGGCGTGCCCGCCAAGCGCGGCCGCGGCAGACCCCCAAAGGACCCCTCAGAGCTCAAGCCCAAGCCCGTGCCCAGCGGCCGCCCGCGCGGCCGCCCGAAGGGCAGCGGCGTCAAGAAGACCAACCCCAAGCCCGTCACCGCCGGCACCGGCCGCCGCGGCCGCCCCAGCCGATCCGCCACGCTCGCCGCCGCTGCGGAGGTCGCTGCCGCGGAGAAGCCTGCTGCTGCGACGACCGGGCGCGCCAAGCGCAAGAGCGATGTGACCGCCGCTGTAGCTGCGACGCCCAAGTCGGCGAAGAAGGCCGCTGCGACGAAGAAGGCTACGCCTACGCGCGGCGGGCCGAAGCGCGGTGGGCGCAAGAGCACCGAGGCGGCGGTGGAGGAGCCGGCTGAGGAGGAGGAGGAGGATGTTGAGGGGGAGAGCAGCGGGGCGGGCGAGGAGGAGGGCGACGAGAGTGAGTAGTTTGCCTGCGGGGATTGTGTTCGACCGACGTTATGATATTTGGGGGAGGGACAAGAGGGGAATGTGTTGTGCGTGTGTGTGGTTTTCTGTTTTGGCTGATGCCACTGCTGGGAGGATATGTTATACCTCTTTCTCTCTCTCTCTGTCTGTCTGTCTGTCTCTCTGTTTGGTCCTGACGATGATGATGTGTCTGTCGTCATCGTCTCCCCTGTTTTTCTTTTGCTACAAAGAAAGGACAATTCTGTGGGTGGGTGGTGTTTGGGCGCGCATGTGTCTGTCAGTCGGGGAAATATCAAGGGCAAATCCTGTTGTTGTTTTTTTCTTGTTGTTCCCTCTGGATTTGCGCAAAACAAAAACTACTTTTTATCTACGGATCTTTTTGTTTCTTCTTCAAAGCAAGCAAGCAGACAAGCCAAAAGCAAAACTTCAGTGGGAATAGAACTTGGGCTAATGCCATAATGGATTGAAGACGCAGACTCCAACCACATCATCGAGACCCATGCCCATCATGCCAACAACGGTGCTGCTGCGGGAGACGTTGACGCTGAGGACGCCGACGGTACTGCCGGCAGCGCGGGCGCTGACGAGGTTCGTGATAGCGGTTTCCTCTCTGGCTTTTTGTAAGAGCAACGCCCACACTCTCTTTTCTGCGTCTTCCCGTCTTCCCTTACGACTGACTGCGCCCTTCATCCGGGTGTGATGTGTTCTGGGGGGTCTGAAGGGACAGTGATGTTGATATGATGGTGATTACCTAGTGGCCGGATCAGTAGCGTGTTCCCCTTAACGCCGAACGCGAGGCGGCGGACGACAACAACAACAGCAACAACACAACAACAACATCCGGAATGACGGTACGATAGGCGGGCATTCTGATTCTGGTTCTGGCACTGACTGCTTGGGATGGGCGGTTGGTTGGATGGCGTGGGTGTTCATGCACTGCTTTGTGTTTTGTGTCTATGTTTTCCTCTGGGCTGATCTTCTTCTTGGGCTCAACTCCGTGGGTGAGACGGGACCACGGCATCATCATCTGTGCTTATTGTAGGAGGTATGTAGGTGGGTACTGGGCGGCATGTGTGTTATACGGCGGTCTGCTAGGCATCCAGCGTTACTGACTTGGTTCTTGCTTGGGGTTGATGTGAATGGTTCCGTGGTGTTATGTGAGTGAGGTCTGGGTTGCTTGGTTGCTCTTGAGGGTGATGATGGTGTTGATGGTGTTGGTGGTGGGCGGGAGGAACTCCAAGGGCTGGTGTGGTGATACAGTTCCGTCATGGCTCGTGATGATACAGCTCTGTGGTCTGCTTGCAACTGAGCTTGTGATGATACGCCTTTGGTATGGGCTGCCTGTGTCGCCCCTGTGCCTGAGTCTTTGGCCACCAGGCAAGCTTGGGCTTTCTCATCACATCGTTGGCATCACCGCGTAGAGTCTCGACGTAGACAGCCCACACTCTTAAGAGAGCCAGATCCTCATTAATGGTACTCTACAGTATACGAAGGCTCCGGCTAAAAGAAAGGGTCCCCTCGGCCAGTGCGGAAGATGTCTTCCTACTGTACCGACCACCCATAAATTTCGTTATTCGGCCACCTCCCATTCTGATAACACTGAGATAAATACTGAAAAGGCCTTCCTGTATTCTAAGAATACCTTTCTATATTCTAAAATGGTCTTTATATATGCTGAAAAAGCCTTCCTGCATCTTGAAAAGGGATTCCTGTATGTTGAAAAGACCTGCGATGTGATAAGCCTAGGCCTTGCCATTCCAAAGCAAGACTGTGTGAGGATTCCGAAAACGCATTTTCGCCCGGAGATAAGAGACCTTTATTTTGGTCTGACCCTTCGTACTTTATCTACAGCGTATGAGAGAGAGCATTTGCCGTTCCAAAAGTGTCTTTCCCTTTCCCCAATGCGAGTCACTGTGCTTCAAAAGGTCTGAGTATACGTTGGGATATATCTGCCTACCTTAGCTACCTGTCTTAGATGACTGTTCCAGTGACATGACCACATATTTCCATGGCTGTTCTGCCTCAAACTATGGGCTCGTCCTTAAAATATTGGTATCTCGGCCCGATAAAAAGATGGCATTCTTTTCTCTGAAGCATTACGTTGATATCCCCCGTCCTTGGCGACGAGAAGATGAACTCCTTCCCTCCTCTCCATCCTACGAGATCCCTCAACTAGGTAGACGTGCGGGTATTGATGTTCTCCCAAAAAGATGAAAGTAAGGTCAATCCCTGTGTGTAGACCTGAATCCGAGCAGGCGACTCAGCGTCAGTGATTCCAGTATCATATGGACGTTATCTATCTTGCCCTCAGTTTGCAAAGACATTTCCCACTGTTGTGAAAACGCGAGACATGGATTCGTCCAGCTTATTAAAAGAGTAGGTAGATGGCATTGCCGCAAAGTTCAAAAACTTCAACGAGCACCTGGTAGTCGAAGCGAACATTAGCCATGTGGTGTACCATAGCAGCCTAAGTGCCAACTCTGATCAGGCCCACACCTTGCATGTCCTCGTATTGCTTGACCTGGTCGGTGTACTCATCTTTTTGGCAAGCCCAATCCTTCTCCAGGGAGGTTATGAAGAGACGACCGTTGTCGTCAATGCCAACGTTCTCGGCCTTGAAGCTGCGATCTCCAAGAGACCTTAGAAATTCCACCGAGGCGATTGCGTTCGAGAGGAGTGTATTCTGGTCAGTGGGTACATCCAGCGGGCCTATGATTTTTGTGTTGATGCGCTCGCTAGCCCTTCGATCATGCTAGTTGTGGGAATGACGGGATTTAACGTCTCCTCCGAGTCCGACTGTTAAGACATCTTCCTTCGTAGTTTCAAGTCTAGGTAACTGTGCGCAAGACGGTCAGCAAGACATATTCTGCCACGACGAAGGAAAAAATAACTCCCAAGCGGGACATCTCACCTTCCAGGCCCAGGTGTCGAGCGAGGCCTCGAGAGTCGAGTGGCGTGGCGCGGTCGAGATCGGCGGGCTAAGAGGGAACGGGTCACGAGCCAAGAGGAGCGAGCATTGTTTTGAGTTGCGGAAGAAATCGAGTGATGGAAGAGATCAATATTAAGCTGCGATCTCCAACCTTGCGTCAGCCCACAGTGCCTCGGCCCAGTATGGGGTTTGCGAGTGGTTTCAAGGAAGTTGCGTTGAGCGTCGCGAGCGAGTGTGGTGATGGTTGAGATGGCCGAGAAAAAAAAGCACGTCGAGAAAGGTTTTTTTTTAAAGAATCAGCGTGGTGGATGAGATGAAAGGAAATAGGACTATATTTGCAAGATCAATTTCTTTCAGTGGGTCGCAAACTTGCTTAATTAACCTGCCAGTGTTCGGTTTTATCTGAAGGTGAGAGAGCGGCTTGCGCACCTTCACGGCCAACTTCCTTACCTATAAAATACTGCTTTCTTGCCCGCTTGCTCTCTTTCTTTCCTCTCTCCTACAACCAACTTCGGGTCCCGCCTTCACCACGCCGCCCTTTGGATTTGCCTTCCTTCCCCAATCTCACATCCATCATAATACTCACAACCGCCGCGGGGCTCCCGCCTTTGGAATTCAGATCACCAAGTTCGCGAGCTCCCGCCCAAGGTTGAGTTGAGACTCCGGTTGTTGACACTATCCTCTCTCTGATTTCATTCGAGACTGCTCATCAAGCTCGGACAGGGGGAAATGGGACGAGTCTGTGACCATGAGCACCGATAGAATCCGGAATCTAGCAGAAAATTCAACCAGAATCTTGGGTCCAGCCGTCTTCCCTTCAGGCCCGGACGAGTTTTTACTCTCTAACGGTTTGTCCGCCATCCAGTTTCTGCAATCCATCGGGAACGACAAAATCGAGGCCAAAGATATCGGCATTGACAGGTCCGGTCGCCTCTTTCGCATCCTGCCCTGCGCCGAGGGTTGTGGCGAAGGTAGACCGGGTGTCGCGAGCTGGGCCGACGAGTATGCCCTTCAGGTCGACAAATACAATAAGGAACACAAGACCGACATCGCTAGAGCTGCCACACGGCGCGCAATTGACGCCTTTGCGAAAGCATCCCGAGAAGACCCTTCCCTATATGAGGGCTCATACGTCTCAGAACTCACTGAAGCTATCCGATACATGAGTGAGGTCCACTTCCACGACAAGAGCCTCATGGGAATTGTTGACGAATGCGCATCGTGCATCGGCCAGTACGAGTATGAGATCGCCATATGCCAGGCAAGGCTGGACTAATTCGATGCTCCAGCAGAAATGAAAGTTCTCGAATGGCTGGAAATTGTGTCCGCTGCCCGGAATTTCGCTGGGGTGTCTGAAAAAGCTATCAACGACGCAGTGGAAAACGTCAGACGTCATGGGAAGTTCGCTGAGATGAAAGCGCTCTTCGACAACCAGCTTCAGCGAGTCGAGGAGCTACTCAGTCACATAGAAGAAGTTGAAGCTACAGGCAATCCGTTGCTGAGAAAGCTCAAGCTCTGAATGCGAGTTAGGCTGAAACCGTTGTCTCTCTTCTTCCGGGACTGGACTGATGGCACGCCTGCCTGGGTGTTCCATTTTCATGGTCATTGCTTCTCGCTGATTTCAGATTTGAGGACATTCGTTCTGCGTCATGCTGGGAATGAGTCGAGTACGCGGTGGCATCGGATTGATAGGGTCCTAGATTAAGATATATATGGTTTGCGTTGCGGCTTCTTGGAACGTCGTCATCGTTTCATTAGGGCACATTCCTCATTTTAATGGCTTACTCAAGCGATATTATCAGGAGGAGGGTCAGATAACAGGCAGATGGCTCGCACCAGTCTCATGGCGAAGGAACACATGATCAATGGGTCAAAGGCAGGCAAGCATTACAAAAGGGTCAGAAGTCTCTCAATTTCTGCATTTTTCGAGTTCAGCATCATGGCAGTTCAGCGGTAGACGCATCTTTTGCGGCGGAACCATGGGAAACGGCCCATATTGTCACTAGATCGGCAGGTAGCGATGCGAACAGTAGCATCCGAAATAATCAGTTTATCATTTCAAATCCAACTTGCTCGGGAGACGTGACTTGTGTGCCAGACAGTGATATTGAGGCTGGCCGCAAAGGTGTGCAAGCTACCCGCCTCACTTGGTATGAATTTCGCGAGGATGAAAGGTACGAGTCCGTTGCTTTGGAATCAAACACAATCCGAGCAAAAAGCAGAGCTTGGCTGTGATAAGAGGGCCATACTTGGTTGGCTCGGTGCCATCTCATTTCCTGCTTTTTTTGCCTGGCAATCCAAATTTCTGGCTCAGATCTCACTGAAAGCTCACTTCTCTCAGAGTCTTATCGTCCTATTTCACCCGCACCGGCGTTGTTGTGCTACCAGATGATTTTCTTCGGGGCCGTTTATCAAACGAAACAGGCCCTCGACGCGGATGACCAGGCCGATTCGAAGACTTCAGCTGAGGCTTTCAGCTGGGGCTTCAGCCCACCGAAGGGCGTGCAGCTCCACCAAGAATGGGCGTCAGTAAAGTTGTCCCCGTCGCCGCCGCTCACGAGGCAGACACGAAATCCAATGCAAGGTTAATAGAGGGTGGCTATAACGGTTTGCCGAAATTCCATGCGCTGCCCGTGTGGAATCCCATGTCATTGACGGCTACACCGTCCCCGATGAACTGCTTTGGGTCGGGGTAGCAATACCTACGGGCACTATCATGGGCAATCAGAACAGAGTCCTTGACCAATATTCCGGCTTCAAGAATGACCTACTCGCTCATCCCGTGACAGAGATAAAATGCTGCTGGAGGTCTATTTCATACTCCCGCTCTAGTAAAACACCATGACACACAGCTGTAGTAAAATAACAGGATAAGACAGTCTCCGTGAATCAGATCTCGAATATCTCGCCGATCCCCTCACCACCACCCCTCCTGTTCTCCACCAGATCTAGCCTCCAACCCTCCCAGTTCTTGAGTGTCCGCTTGATATCCTTGATGCGCTCGATGCGCTTCTTTTGCTCTTCCTCCTGCGCTTTACGGAACGCATCCTCGTCAAACTCCAGGTCGTCGTCTTCCAACAGCTCATCATGGCTGGGTGTCGCACCAGCCCCTGTTAGGGCGTTGATTCCGCTGCTGATAAAGTCGCCTAGACCGCCAGCAGGCTTGCGTTGCGACGGCGAGATGCCGAGATCAACGTTCTCGAACCGGCCGCCCGCTGGCACGTCGTCGGGGCCAACCTGCAGCTCCTTTCGCCGCTCATGCCAGATGCCCCGGCGGAGGTCGCTGTTCTCGGCCTCCAGCTCGCGGAGCCGCTTCTCCATGCGCAGACGCTCCTCGTTCTCGAGCTCATCGATTCCCTCGTCATCACCACCACCCTCGGCGGCATCCTTCTTCCGTAGGCGCAGATTATCCGCCTCGACCCTCTCCACCTTCTCCCTGAGCTCAGCGATGTCCTTATCAGCGCGCTCCTTCTCCTTGCGCAGCGCCTGTGTCCGGGCGTCCTGCTCCTTGTGTATTGTAGTAAGAGTCGTAACCTTCTTCTCGAGCGCCTCGGCCTTCTTGGCCAGATCGTCCCTCGCCGCGACAGCCTCGGCGTTCTCGCGCTCCAGCGCACGCAGCTTCGTCTCCGCCGATGTGCGCTCCGAGCCCTCCTTGACAGCCTTCTCAGTCACTCGCTCCAAGTTTCGCTTCAAGTCTGCCAGCTCCCGCTGCGCCAACGCAGCCGCCTTTTCCGCGCGGGCAAGCTTCTCCTCCAGCGCGGTGATCTGCTCCGACGGCGTCGAGGCTGAGACCGAAAGCCGCTCTACCTGAGCGCGCAGTCGCGACATCTCCAGCTCCATCGTCTCGATTGTTGCAGACTTCGACTGCAGCTGCGCTTCCAGCTCCGCCGCAGGAGACGACCCCACCGAAATCGAAGGCGACGAGCCATGCCGTCCAGCGGCTCCTCCGGCGCGCGAAATCTGCGCCTGCAGCTGTGCATTCTGTCTCTGCAGCGCAGCAACCTCGTTTCTCTGTTCAATATTAGCCCCTATCCCACCCCCACCCCCAGGAAAACTCACCAACTTCTCTCCCCCCTTATCCCC
>Ga0247780_1001384_pt1 | contig 14417 bp, 14 predicted proteins | sample UWRJL079202R5_FD_179927 | JGI IMG/M metagenome (GOLD analysis project Ga0247780, IMG submission 179927) | Plant litter microbial communities from Arlington Agricultural Research Station in Wisconsin, United States - UWRJ-L079-202R-5 | ecosystem: Environmental > Terrestrial > Plant litter >... | reverse complement strand
GTGAAAAGGAATCAGTGGGCTGAGTTTCTGTCCTAGCAACATCCCCATAGCCCTCCTATTCTGGTCAGATACAACCGCTCCGGCGTCTCCCTCGCCCACAAGAAGGCGGCCATAACAGGAACTTGTATGCGAGCGAAGAAAGACCAGCTCCTCGGAATGGGGCTGGCCGTCACCTAATGTGAGATTGGCTTTTGCGAGGGACAGTTGGCCGATTGTTTCGCCAGAAAAGGCGCCTCGTACGAAGAGGCGTTGGTCGTGGGATGGTTTGTTATTTGGGCAGGGCTGCTGGAGGGTCCGCCAGAAATCGGTGCAACAGGGCGTGTGAAAACGGCATTTGCGCCCGGAATTTTCAAGGGGGCGCGTGTATGTATTTCTCCCGATCCGGGTGTCGTCTAGTGGCTTGACCAAGGCCCAGTCCAGCCGTCCGTTGGAGGGCGTCCTCCTTGTGGATCCCGAGGCGGCGTAGACTGTCCCGAATTTGTGGTTTCCGCCGGCGTAAAACCCCTTGAGGGCGGCAGCGAGGTCCATATTCTCTTGTGGAACGTTTTGGCTGAGGAACGAGGGGCTCAGGAGCAGCGGAAGTGCAGTTGCAAAGTGACTTGATTTGGTAGAAAAGGGTGGGAGCGAAGCTCCCAGACTAAATACAAAAGAAAGCTCCCTGTGTGTGAGGAGAGCACATGACGAAAGGCTCCTGCGCTCCAGCCTAGCCTGGAGCGGTAAGGCGGCGCGCCTGAGCGCCAAGAACTGCCGCTGCAGTTCGACACAGAGAGACCGTGGTACCTATATGTATATAGTGTTAAAAAGCCAAAGGTCCTATTTTGGATCCGCCCTTCTTGAAACAAAGTGGGCAAGCCATCTGGCTGGTAATAGAACTTCGGAGACCCCCACACAATTTTAGCAGTTTCTTGTTTCTTCGGTAGTGGAACTGTGTTTGGCGAGCTGGGACTAGAATGTTTAATTTCTAGTGTTCCCTTCAACGTGCCCGGAGCGAAGTTGAACTCCTCCTCTTTGTCCTAACAATGGGTCTGTCATGCACCACTGGAGTTGGTTTCATGCAAGGATATATCGCCTGCAACGCGAAATAACAAGGGAAGTTTTGTGTAAATAATTACCCATCAGCACAGTCTGAAAAAACTCGACATTCAACTCGAGCGTTGTCACAATCTTCATTGATGCACAATTTATTCACTTCATTCCACAAAGACAGCCCCTCACCCCTCACCCCTTGCTATAGCCAACCGAATCACCCGCTTCCCTTCCAATACCTCACCCTCGCCAGAACTACCGCCTCGAAATCCATATGAGTAAGTAGGTACTTTGCCCCGGTTGGCCGGAAAGTGCTCTGTGAAATTGCTCGTCGTGGTGGACGTTGTGACAATCTGTCAGTGCAGGGAAAGGGTTAGGGCTACGTCTGAATCCGCACGGGTTGAAATGGTTGGAAGGAGGCTTGATTGGTTTGATGTGCGTGGCTGGGAACCTGAGAATGTGAGGCCCTCAGTGGCCGACGGGCACCGGTTAGTGGAGGAAGGTGCAAATCGCCGCCTCAGGCACCAAACCAGCTCGGCGCAGTAACACTAGTAGCGGCAACTTTGACTCTGGCACCTGACGTACTTCCCATCCTAAAACCTGACTCCAAATCTGCTGCCAACCTGCACGCGCGCAGACCCCTTGGCTACTACTCTGTCGATGGTATTGAAAGGCTTCAGCCCCACGACAAAAGATGACAGATCCAGAACGAGGCATGCTTCACCGTATTGATCACCAACTTGGATCTCGGCGCTGTCTGAGGCAGCGGCGTCCTTGACAAAATTACCAAAGTTTCCACCGTTTGCGTTTGTGATCTTTTCCGTCACAACGTCCAACAACACTTGGTCCAAACTCTTCGCTGCAGCCTCCAGCGCCGGCAAGCTCTGCTCATCGGCCACTTGCTCGACCTCGAGCTCCGCCAACTTGCGACAGGCGGATTCGACCGGGAGTACCTTCTCTAGCTCATCGACGAGCTCGAGGATCTGGCTGACCAGCTTTTCGAACTGCTTTCCGTCATACAGCGCCCACGCCGTCTTCTTGATCAAGGTCGTGCCCTTCTGTCGCTGGTGGGCCAGGGCTCGCAGTCGGTTGTGGAGTCCTCTTGAGACTGGGCTCATTTCGGGGTGCTGCGTGGGAGTGCCCGAGTTGCACTTTGGTGTGCGCAGTTCGTAACGCTTGGAGGTCTTGCGGGCACTCTCAAACAAATCAGCGATCCCTTCGATGATGCATCGCGCAAGCTGGACTGCCTCGTCGCCGTCGGCCTCGGAAACAAAGCGTGGGTCGTCGTTAATCCCAACAACTTCGCCCCATCTCCCCAGGCGAGTCCTGGCAATGTCTAGTTTGAGTTGGTACGACTCGAAGTCGCGGCCAAAGTGGCGACCGAGCTGGATGTATTCGAAGCAGTCGACGCAGTTGCTGAGGAGAGCTGCGATGCTCATGGCACCAGCGGCGGTGCCGAAGATTTCAGCCATTGCTTCGAGTTTTAGTGCAACCAAATTTCGAACCGGCACTGCGAAAGATCACCTTGAGTGAGCCGAGGAAAACTGTTTGGGGCTTTTGTGCTGCGTCTTTCGGCCGTCAATCGAATGGCGCTTTGCTAATCTGCTGCCCAATCTCAGTTCGAACTGTTCTTGGGCAGCCCCCAACTCGGTCGACGGATCCGTGTTGATCTCTGAGTGGCTGGACGTATGTGCCACGATGCCCGAAGACATCCTGCATTCGATCCCTAAAACCCAACACCACCCCCTCAACCCCAACCGCCATTTTTGACTCACCAACTCCAACCGCTGCAGGAGGCCGAGAAGAGCGGCACAAGCCCGAGCCACCTCAGGAACCTGGCGCTATGATGTCTCTACAAGATCGGAACTTGAACCCTATCGCCATTGGCTCTGTGTTGGCTGATGGCAATGCTAATCTTGAAATCGGCCACAGAATCTGTCAGTTCGAGTCTATTCCATGTCTACCAAATAGTAACAGCTGCTGGGGAATACTGGTAGATGCTAACAACAGCCGTGCACGCAGACTTGCCGGCCAGAGGTAGGTACCTAGTGAACTTTCCAATCCACGGGGGAAACGAACGTCCCAACTAATCGGATGGTCGCCCCCAGACCGCGACGAGAAGTACCCAGTGCCCATGTCTCTCCCACGGCAAAAGAATCCTGCCTTTACGGGCCGGGAGGACGTTCTACAGAGGATTGAGTCCCATTTCTGGCCCAGCGGCGGTAAAGAGAAAGGTTCGCCGCGAAAAAAAGTCTCGCTGTTCGGGCTCGCTGGTGCAGGGAAGTCCGAAGTTGCGCTCCAGTACGCCTATCGAGCAGGAGAAAGGTATAAGGCCGTCTTCTGGATCCGCGCGCAGGATGCCACAGAGTTGGAGACCAGCGCCAGTCAGGCAATGCTCTGGATCATCGACCACTACGCTAAGACCTGGCATCAGTCTCCCGGGCACTATCAGGTCATTGCGACCGAGCTGGGGGTATTCGACAGCAAAATTGACAGTCATGAAGATCTCCGGAAGGCGGTGACTGCAAACGGGACGAAGAACATCGACCGTTTCAACCGCTGGCTTCCTACTAACGCAGACTGGCTGATGGTACTGGACAACTACGATGACCCGAAAGCTTGCAACATCAACGCGATCCTCCCCAACACGGGCGTCGGCCATGTGCTCATCACGAGCAACAATTCCGGCGCTGACATATCAGATGAAATGATCGAGATTCCGCCCAGTCTGGGTATGTCCGAGAGCCTGAACTTGCTGATGAAGGAGTCAGGGCGGATCGCCGAGTGCTGTGGGGGAGGATGTCAGCATGCCGAGGAGATTGTCGAATCCGTTCGCTCCTTGCCGCTCGCGATTACCATGATCGGCGCCTTTTTACGCGAGCGGAAAGTCACGTTTAAGAGTTATAAGAAGCAATTATCGAAAAAACCTGAGATCACTGGCCCGCTGTCTTCTATTTGGCGAGCTTCGTTCCGGCTGCTCGGACAAAACGCGAAAGAGCTCATGCAATTGTGCTCCTTGCTCCATGGCTCGTACATACCGGAACGGCTGCTAGAAGGCGGGAAGGGGATTGTGAGCTGGATGACGGGTATGTCCATGGCCGAGGCCAAGCAGCCATTTGCTACCTATCTACCCAAAACGATTGACCAAGGATGCTAACTAAGAATGTTGGTTACGCCAGATGACGTCGCCGTTGACCAAGCAAGGGGCGAACTCCTCTCCCTCTCCTTCATATCGCGAGATCTGGCCCAAGGCGGGTTTTCGTTCCACTCGCTGGTCCACCAACATGCGAGAGCCACCCTGGACAGCAAGCATCAAGAACTTCAGTTCTCGCGGCGGGCTGTCGAGACGGTCGCCGCCACTCTCATCTTGGATGACAACAGAAATGCAGACCAATGGGTGTACGAACGCAGCATCTTACCGCACATCAGCCGCTGCGAAAGCATGATTACCAAGTCCCTGGCGCCTGGGAATGATTTGTTGGACGACGAAACTCGTATGCTACTCTGTCGCTTCGCACGGTCACTTCAATATCTTGGGGACATACCCGGTTCCATCCGGCTTTGCCGCCGCGCGCTGGCCGGTGTGGAGCCGTCGCAATTCACTTATTCAGATCTGAGCATTGTGGAGGTGATGAATACTTTTGGTGTGAATCTTCGAATACAAGGTCATTTTTCCGAGGCAACGGAGTGGCATGAAAAAGCGAAGGGTGTCATCGGCAAGAGTCACATCACTTCAAAGCCACATCATCTTGCATCCCTCCAGACGGACCAGAATATGGCTGCCGTTCAACTTGAGCTAGGTGATTTTGATAGGGTGGTAACGGAGCTAGCACGCATCTTGGAGCGACAGAAGGAGCTCGTGGGTGAGAAAGATCCGGTGGTCCTCGATACCCGACACAAACTCGGGCTAGCCCTGGTAAACAAAGGGGGCAAGGAAAACTTGGAAAAGGCCATGGTAGAGTTTGAACTCGTGCACTCCCTCCGTTTGGAAAGACTCAAGCACGACCACCCCTCCACACTCGAAGCGGCTAGCGCCATGGCGATGTGTCTTCTGGAGAGGGGGCTGTACGGCAAAGCCCTGGAGCAGTATCAGAGAATACTCGAGCAGCAGAAAAAGAGTGCCGGACCAACCCATCATTCAACCCTCGACACAATGGAAAGCATTGCAGCCGCCATGGAGCGTCAGGGGCGGTTCTCAGGAGCCTTGGAGCGATATCGAGATGTGCATGAGAAGATGATAACAGCCTTCGGAACAAGTACTCACCCTTGGGCCTTGATCGCTCGCACTGGCGTCGCCAATAATCTGCTCCGCCTCGCAAGGTATGCTGAAGCCAGAGAAATATACGACGAGGTATTTCACGGCTACAAGTCACTCGGGATGATGACCAGCGGAGCGTGGGGAGTAAGGAGCGACATTGCACGCATCCATCGAGACCTTGGGCAATACGACGAAGCGCTTAGCGCATGCGAAGACGTGCTGCTCGGGTTGCAGGGGCTCGACCAGACTCATGAGTCCGTACTGGTGGCGAAGCAGTGCAAGGCCACGATACTTGAGCGGCAGGGCAAGTTTTCCGAGGCCTCAGCTTTGTACGGCGAGCTGCTCAAAATCGATGAGGACACCCTTGGAGAATCCCACCCCGAGTTTTTAAGGACCAAGTACTTTACCGGGGGCCTAGCCGCAAGGAGAGGGCAGTACTCCGAAGCTCTCGTGCTCTTGAAGCAGGTTGAGGAAGGGTTTCAGGTGCCGGATCACAATCACCCAGTTGCACTTCTCGCGATTCGGGAGAGGGCCGGGATTCTTGGCGAACTTGGGCAATATGACGGGCTGTTAGGCTTTTACCAGCGCGTTCGATCTGCCAAGGAGAAAGAAAAGGGCGGATCTGATTCAGAGGGGAGGTATGACTCGGAATACTACTATGCGGTATTCGGACAAGCGCGACTCCATATCATGCAGGGGCGGTACACGGAAGGGCGAAAGTTACTCGAGGAGGCTGCAAATGGCTGGAAGAGCATCTTCACCTCGTCGGATCACCCGCTCGTCTTAATGTGTCTCGAGGAGCTGAGCACCACGTACATTGGGACGGGAGACCTGAAAGAGGCACAGCGGCTTTGTGAGGAATCCGTTCAGGGCTGCCAGACAAAACTTGGGCCTGACCACCCCCAGACACACCGAGCACAAGCCAGCTTGAGTGCGATTCTGGCAAAAAGCTCTGCGCGCCTGAGCGAAGCAGCCGAGCTATGTTCAGCTAGCCTGGAGCGACTGCGGCTTGGTTTGGGACCAACACACCTGTGGACACTGCAGGCCATGCGCATCCAAGGACGCATCATGGCAAGACGGCACCGGTATTGGAAAGCGCTCACCTTGACTCTCAAAGCCGCCCACGGGCGGCGGAGGTTGTCATCTTCCATAAATCAGGTATCCGTGTAGGACAAAAATGGATGGCATGTGCAGATTGATCACCCTGGTAGGTTGGGTTACTGTAGAGACTGCCATAAAGTAGAATTTGGAATCCTTTTGTAGCTAAGTAGAAAGTCATCGACTGTTTTCATATAAAACAAAGCTAAAAATACACAATGACTACTTCAGGTAGGTATCACCCCCTGCTCCCTGTGCCCTTTTTGCTGACGGCATAAATCGGAATAGCCGTCTTCTTTTCGGGAACTTGAAGATGCTTCAGCTCTGCATGCACTACGATGCCGTCGCTGTTGTGAATCATCTGAGACCGCTTCAAAAACGGCAGGCCGAGCAAGACGTCATAGTCGACCTCGTCAAGGACGACAAACTCAACGTCAGTCCACACCTTTTCCTTTCCCGAAAAACTCCACGTCACATCAATACAAGGAAGATCTTGGCACTGCCTGCCATCGGCCATCTTGAGTGTTTGGGTTCTCGAAGATTTCACGTCGACATGGATATTGCGTTTGAGCCATTTCTGTGCGATCAAGTTGCAGTGCGCGCCCGTATCAAGTTGAGCGATGACATCGATGTCGTTCAGCTGTCCCGGGTGTGTCAGACTTTCATCTCCTTGGCCATCTTCCTTTCCCGAAACGACCTCTTTGCCAGGATATCTGTTGTTGAAAGAATTGGGCTGACAGGGGTGAGTAAGGTAGGTAGATTAGCAAGCAGTACGGTTGATCGGGGGGATACTGCAGCACCCACCCGCTTTTCGATGTTCTGGGAACGCAGCATGGCGTCGCTCACCAACCCAAGATCCACCATATGCTTGCTTTTCCCTTTGGTGATCTTCTCCAGAACACCGGGGTCATGGAAGGGGTCGGACTGAAGGAGATACTGCCGCGTCAGGTTGTTGAGCTTTTGGCTGCCATCGCTTATGGCCTTCAAAAGAGGGCGTAGGACGGTACTCGGATCGTGTGGACTTTGGAGGCCGGCGATAAGGCCCACTAGTGTGTCCCACAAGTTGGAAGCTTCCACGTGGATTTTGTTCTGACCGTAGAGGGTGAACTTTGAGTAGATTGTCGCATCAACGAGTTGTTTGTCAAGAAAGAGAAGACCGTTGATGCTGCGGAGCTGTGCGCTATCTCTGAGGAGCTGGCTGCTAAGCTGAGAATTGTAGGATTAGAATGATGCAAAGATGAAGCTCGCGGGCCACAGCTTTTGGGGGCCTCACCTCGGGTGGCAGCAACTCGGCTGCATTGTTGTCGGTTTCCGCATCCTTGACCGCTTCTGAGATATCGTCGAGCAGCTGTATCAGGTCTTTGAATGCCTCAATGGACGACAGCGACTCCAAATCACCGGCGCTACGCGACTTGCTTTGCTGTAGGAGTTTATTGCACAGCTTCTCTGCCGATTTTCTGGCATTATCTGATGGTTTGTTAGCTAAGCTGTGGTTTGGTTGGCTGGAGCTGATCGGTGAGCCAGACCTTTGACCACCAGTACCTGCGGGGGGTTGTATTCATCCGAGTAGCCGCGTCTGCGCTTCCTTTGACGCCGAAATGCCCCATCCAATTCACCGTTGAGGTTTGCCATTCTCTCTTTCGCCTAGTAGTGAGCTGCCGGATGCTGTTAATGGCGGAGGCCAGAGTTGGGGAGAGAACCAGGTCTTTGTTGCCTGGGGACGCCCGAATACCCGCCTGACGAACAGGAGGGGACAGCCAAAGAGGATGCATACTGTTGGGCGTGAGTTTGGCGTTCATGCGGGCTCACCTGCATACATGCACCATGGAAGCCGACGGAATTGTTGCTGGCCCTTGATCAGGCGCGAGTGAGGCGCGATTGCATATGTATTTCCCGCAGTTACCGCTTTCCAATGAGCGGGGGCCGGAAGCTGAAGGGTAGCCGCGGTTGTTGCGGAAAGAGGTTCATTGGTAGTCTGGCAACCACATGAGTCCACCGATCACCAATCTGCCTAGTATCGTGATATGCAGAAGTAACCGCGTGTGATTGGTGGCTTTGGGGGGGGGGGGGGGGCCCGAATTTTTTTGAACACGTCTTCCCCCGTTCTTCTCGCTGTGGTTGATCATCTTCTGAAACCTTGACCGAACCAAAATTGTCAATCAAGCATCAAACTGTTCACGATGTCGGGCATCTACTACATCCACGTCAAATGGGCGCCGGCAGACAAGACCCTTGCAGCAAATTGGGGCCGATATCTCATTTGTTTCGCGTCCAGGTACGATGCCGACGAGTTTTACCGCGCAATCCAGGATGTGAAGAGGGCGGGGAAGCTCGCCTTCCCAGACTTGGTCCGATCGTCGCCCCAGTTCTGGTGTCATGGTGGAGACCGTGAGTTAATCTAATGATTGCTCCTATCAGCTATTCTGTCTTGGGTGCGGGACTATGGCTCACATCATCATGGCGATTAGGCTGGGACCTCATTCATCTCGTCCAAGCGGAAGGTCTGGTGGATCAGTTTCGGCAGGTCATCAGCAGCTTTATCGTCAACGACGGTATTGGAGGTGGTCGAGGCTTAGATCCCATCCCAAATCCCGTCACCGGCCCTGACTGGGTCAGCGGCGGCACCTTCTTCATCCGGAATCGCCGTCAGCCGCGGCTGTACTGGTTCCTCCACACCAACAAACACAGCAGCCATTTCCACGCTTCTGAGGAGGGACGAACGAAGTTCAAGATCGAGTTGGCCAAGACAACACGCCAACAGCGCGAGTTGGAGGTCCGGGGACAGCTGGTGCTGGTTCGCGATGATTTGGTCAAAGTCAGCATCGTCGCCGAAACGACCACATCATCTGCAGTGCTACGAGACAAGATGACATACCTAGGGGTTGCCACCACTAGCTCCGCCAACGGCACCAGTGTCCGTAAGCTTGCGCCTGTGAGGGATGAACATCAGTGGACGTTCGGCCAATTTCTCTGCGGCTCGGTCGGCGTTATTTGGGAACCAGAGACGGCTATTGATGGGGTACTAGAGAATACGCCTGTCCTGACCTATGTGACGAAGGAGGGAGCTGATGAATGGGAGCTCTGCTAATTGCGTGGGGTAGGCTCGAAAGTAAAGGGTGCAGTCGGCGGCGGGGTATGTCCGTGTGCAGCAATACGATGCTTTGGTGGGGTTACCAGGGGGGACCTTTGCGATGGAAAACGACCAGTTTGCTTGGCTTCGCCGAGTCGAATATGTGTTCAGCAGAGTACACGAGCGAATCGAAAGTCGCGAACGAGACTCATTGAATGACGTGGAACGTTTGGTGGAAGCTCAGGGCACCTAGTGATTGTCGGCGCCATGGCCTGGCTGTACTTGCCACAAGAGGAAGGAGCCTTTCGGGTCTATTCTTCGGGGGCCCATCCGTTTCGCGTCGAGCCTCTCCCAAAGCACGGAAGGAAAACCTTGCGATTGCTGTCCCATGCACGCCACGCGAAGATTTATGCGTTGCGGATTTTTTGAACCTCGACCCACATTGCTCCTCTGGGAAGGAGACGTTGCGCTTCCCAGCTACCTCTGCTGCGGCACAACTAGGCGTAATTAGGCCTTGGAGAAGCAAACAATAAAACGATGTGTCCTAGGGCCGTTGCTCAGCGGCGTCAAAGAAGCTTCCGCCTGAGCGGCAAAAGAAACGCTTCCCAAGCAGGAGATGCAACAAAGAATGTAAAATTACTGCGGCGGGGGAATATCGACACCATCTCGCTTTGTTGGTGCGCGCAGGTACGAAACCCTAGCGAGTGAATTCCCCTCTAGTATCTGGGCTCATTGTTTCAAGTTCTGCAACGCATCCGCGACCACCTCCTGGAGCGTATGCCCCTTCAAACCCAGCCGCTTATTGAACAACTTGCCCTCTTTCTCCAAATCAGCGCCATACCGACCCGTCACAAATCCAGCTTCAAGCAAGCCATACACAGCCGCAACCTCCCCGCTAGCATATCTCGCCTGCAGCTCCGGGATCCTCGTCCAGCTATCAATCAGATCGACGGTAAACTTCTCTCCCGTCTGCCGCTCAATCTCCGCCATCAGCTCCTTCGGCGTCGTAATAAACTCGCTTAGCAAGACGTTCGTATTCTTCGTATCTGCAGGAATCTTGATCAGCGCATTCACTAACCCCAGTGCTGTATTCTCCTCAGTCGTGACGCTGAATCGCCCCTCGCCCTTATCCCAGAATGTGACCTCATTCTTCCGAACGCGCATGCCTAGGAAGTCGTGCTGCATCGACCAGCTGATCCACATCCCGCAGCTGATGCTCATCCACTCAATCTTCCCCTCCGCTGCGCGCTCGCGGAGGTACGTCTGCACAGCGCCCTTGTCGCGGAAGACGGCGTTCAGGGCTTGTGCCTCGGGGAACATGTTGTTCAGCCCGTACTCGCTTGGAACGTAGCGACGGACGCCGGCAACGATGGCGGCATCGATGAAGCGGAATTGATCGCTGACGGAGAGACTCGCCATGCAACTGACGATGACGTCATGCCCGCGGAAGGCGTCGATGAGCGCGTCAGTGGGGTAGGAGTCCGGGACTGTGACCGAGGCGACGTGGGGAGGGAGGGCTGCGTGGGAGGATTCTCGTTTGAGGACCGTCACGGAGAGACTCGGCTCGGCGACGAACGCTTTGAGGACGACGCTGCCAATGGAGCCGCCTGCGCCGATGAGGAGGACGTTCTTGAATGGAGACGTCATGTTAAATGTGAGCTTTGGGCTGAGATGATGGCAATGGTGAGGCGCTGCGCTCCGAGGGTGAAGGGAAATTGAGGGCGAGCAGCGGCGTATTTATCGAAAAAATGCCCATCAGCAAAGGACTTGGAGAAACAAGGACGGGGATCTCGCTCTACTCCCCCGGGCGGTTCTTCCCCGTTCAATTGAAGCAGCAGCCGTACGTTGTGCTTGATGTTCAGTAAACAAAAAGCTTCGCGGCATCGAAGGGCCTTTCCTGTCCTGTGGGATGAGTAAGTACGCCTGCCTGACTCAGGCAATCCGATGCGGTGTCACCCTGTGAGGGTGAGTTCTGAGAGTGCGCCAGTAAGTTCTCCTTCGCTAGCAGCCGTTGCTCCGGTGTTACACAGTCCGAGTTGTTGTCGTGGTGTCGGTCCTTTCTGCCACCCCACACCGCCTTCGCGAGGCTGCGCAACGCCAGGTCCTGGATGACATCAGGTGTTGCTGGACTGGGCAATGTTTGTTCGAAGTGCCATTGCTCAGGTCAGCTCAGTCTTGTGGCATCTTGGGTGGCGGCGGAAATGGTGAGTAACCGCTGAGTCTCCCCGCATCGACTGGAGTCACATTTTCCAGTTTGTCCAGCAGCTCCTCAGGCTTTGCGGTCTACGTTTCCCATCGCCTAGCCCACGGGCTGTTCCGCCCGTCATCCATGATGGTCAAGATCATCACGACCAACTTCCGCCTCCCCCTCAGATCCGGCTCCCCGACCTCAATGGTAGATATACATTGCCCGCCCGGGCACCTGCAGACTCCCTCCAGCGGAGAGCATTGGATCTCCCCGTCCCACCCCATAGCACAAACCTGCCAGGCTTCGTTCTATTTCTTGCTCTCGAGAACGATGTAGTCGGTGCCATTGATGCATGTGATGACGTTCATGAGTTATTACGCCTGATCTATCAAGCCGTCTACTCCTCGAGCTCCTCCAGAAGCAGAGCTCTCAAAGGCAGACGCACCAGTTTTCGCTACATCATCAGAGTTTGTATGGCAAAACTCCAAAGTCAAGGCAGATCTTCCACTGGATTCTCACCGTGTTGCGCAAGCTTCATTCCGCGCGGCCGAGAACGATGTGAGCGACGAGCCAAACTCTTGCACCTTCCCAACCGGCACTCCCACCGCTGTCACCTGCCACACCTTCCCTCACCTGCTTTTCCCTCTAACCCCGCGAAGCAATTTTCTCAGGCTTTCCCATCATCAGTTCTGTCACATTTGCTTCATCTTGACCTCGCGATCTTTCACTGCCTGGCGCTGACACGACTGGTGGTTCAGACCCCGATTTCCGACTTTCTCTTGCTCCGTCGACGAGCTCCCGGGCTGTCGCAATGTCTGCTTCGTCCGGAACCACTGCTGGCAACGCTGGCTTCGCTGGCGGCAAGGGCACCCTCGGCGGCAAACAATCCGCGCAGTAAGTTCGCTGCTTCCGCTCCCGCCGATCGAGTTCTAACTCGCTGCACACTAGAGCGCTAGTGTGCCGATGTTGACGAGGACGAAATTCCTGGCTTGGTTGCCTCTCCGACTCGCAAAGCCTTCTCGAGCGATCCCCAGATCTGCGAGTTGATCAAGGCTACTGAGGCCGCCCTCTACACCGTGAGCACTGCTGCCGCCAGATTGCGGAACAAGAAGTCCGGAAGCTTTTCAACCCCGAGGGAGGCGGTCCTCAAGTCTCATGACCGAGATGCTTGCTGAGATAGAGCAAATTGACCATATTCCGAGCCACACAGCCCTCAAGCAGCCTGTCAAAGAGGTGAAAAAGGCAATTGAAAACGTACGTGTTTTGTCTCCCCACCTCTCGTCCTGCCCCATGATTAATTACACCAACTGACACTCCTATCACGAACAGATCTCCAAGAAAGCCAAAGGCCAGGCTCAGTCCATCAAGGACAACACCAAGCTGGGCAACGATAACGCTGAGTCTATTTACCACCTGACTGAGGGGGTTTTGGGACTGGAGCACGAGCACAATGCCCTGCGTGCGGAGAATGCGGATTTTCACTCCAAAGTGGGCAGAGTCGAGTTCTTGTTCGATGTCTTGCGTTTGCGGCGAAGAGCCATATAATTGGCACCTAGAGAGACTTCGAGCGCTTGCAGAGACATGAGGCATCTGCTTTCGAGGTCCTGCGTGAGGAAACAAGGCATTTATCAAGAGGAATAAGGCCTTGCCCTCTCAGATAAGTAGCTTAAGACAGTGTTAGAGGCGCGTGTTTCGTAGCATCGAGCTGTCTTCTTATCCTGTCAAGGCTTTTGAGAATCGCGTGGAGATAGGTTATCATTACGTGGAGGTGTTTGAGTGTGTTTGCTGTGAACTTTGCGGTCATCACATCCGGCTATCGACCCAAGCAGCCTCACCCCAAGCCTACGACTGATCGCTACCAGACCACACTCCTTCATTGACATCGCTTTTTTTCATTGTGTTTATCTCGAGCTGACTTGTCTATTCAAGACCGTGCCACGCGAAAAGGCCTACTCGTCAGCTCACGGCCTCTGCCATCAGTACGACGACGATTCGAGGAACCCTGGCCCCGGCCCCATCTTGAAAGGCAACAGTGCGCTTCTTTCCAGCCTCCCAATACCACATTTACGTGTCCATCGTCTTCAGACTGATGCTCCGAATTGCTTACTGGGCGTCTATGAGACCCTTCTTAGAGTCGCCTCGGGCATCGGGTAAGTTGGGTGACCAGCTTTTTGACCGCCCCCCCTTTCGACCACAAAACCCACCAAAACCACTAGATTCCACAACATCACCATTCAACCACCACTACACCAAAACTAATGCAACTTCACGTATGGTTTTATAACACTGTTATAAACATACTGTGAGCTTTTCAACTTTACAGTATATTTATTACAGCTGTTATAAAAACAATACGTTTTTACATACTAATTTAACCTTTTTATATCTCTACCATCTTACGTAATAAAAATTTAATATAAATTAAGTAAGTAATTTACTTATATGAGATGCTAGAATTAAATACTAAAAATACACATCTCATTAAGTGGTTATAATAATTAGGATTGGAAAAGGTAGAAGAAACTCCTACTATAACTCTAAGAGTTATAGCTGTAAAAAAAGATCGGAAATTAAAACAGTTATTATTTAACCACTTTATAAAAAATATTTTTTATAAATTTAGCTTTAAGTTATATTATATCTATATTATGTATTAAATTAATATTAAAACTTTATATGATAAAATGGTAGAGATATAAAAGGGTTAAATTAATATGTAAAAACGTATTATTTTTATTACAGCTGTAATAAAAATACTGTAAAGTTGAAAAGCTCAC
>Ga0247780_1001382_pt1 | contig 14437 bp, 17 predicted proteins | sample UWRJL079202R5_FD_179927 | JGI IMG/M metagenome (GOLD analysis project Ga0247780, IMG submission 179927) | Plant litter microbial communities from Arlington Agricultural Research Station in Wisconsin, United States - UWRJ-L079-202R-5 | ecosystem: Environmental > Terrestrial > Plant litter >... | reverse complement strand
ACTGGCCCACCAGAGGTTTTTCCGGCCTCACGGTCGTCTTTCTGCCCTGTGCGGCCCTGGCGCAAACCCCTGCTATACCAGACTGGGACATTCTTTTTACCCATCATACCACAGTACAGGCTTACTCCAAAACCCAGGCCTGCTTGCAGGGACGGACTTCACGAATGTGATCGCGCTGGCCTCAACGTCATTGATCTGTCGAACGCCCCAGTCTGCCGCTTTCTCAGAATGATTCTATTAATTTAAGTAAATGTAGAAGCTCTAAGTGTCATGTCTGTAGGCTGATGATATGTGATGTCTTGGCCTAGGCGCGTAGAAAGGGACGGATGTTTCCTTTGTCTGCGGCGCCAATATCTACCCCACTTCGATCGACCCCCTGAGGCTTAGAACTAGCAAATGCACGTCAACGGCAACACTTCCTCTCGCAACTGCAAAAAGCTTCCCTTCCTTTGCTGGTGAATACACTAGTCTGCATATTTGAGTTATCCGTTGAACAGGTAAGGGTCATCTGCCTGAGAACCCCGTGAAGCCTTTGCTTCCCCCGCCAATACTTGATTGATCTCCTGCTGCCTGGATGGATATCTCAGCTCGGGACCCAGCCAGTTCGCCTATACCCGAAAACGAAATACTCCGTCTTATATAGGGCGGCGGAACTGAAACACAGAACCTCATCATGTATTTCACCCCATCAGGAATCGTCGCTCTCGAGCAACCCCTCGCAGCTTCACCACGCAGCTTTCCTCATTGTCATCCTTCTACGGCGTATCTCAGTCTAACTCATCATTCAGCCCCGTCGTCACTCGCCCAATGGCTGCCGCGCTCGGGAGCCTCACCGGCCCAGGTCAGCGACTATACAACGCCACTCGGAATGCAAATGCTGACAGGCATACAAGCCAAATTGAAGGCCGTATCCACGCTGCTCCAGAAATTAAACCAAGACCTCGAGTCTAGCAACCTCTCGCCGCAAGGTTGGTCCAGTTACAGTGGTTCATCGGGATGTGTTTCTAAGACTTCTCCTATTAGAACGAGATTCTGCGCTGGAAGAGCTCAAGATCTATGGACGCGATCCACAGAATTCCGATCCTATTTTCACAAAAGAGGTACAATAATGCCATATATCCTGCACTCACCTATCACCCAAGAGTAAGGCTTTCGCTAACCCTTTATAGGGGATCGAGGTTCTCACAAGACATGCCTTCAAAGACCCCTCAAGTACCACGTCACGCAATGCTCTTCGGGTGCTCTGCAACGCACTGCTTCTCAAGCCCGAAACGCGACAGAGGTTTGTCGACCTCGGATATGAGGCGCAGGCCTGTCTGCAGCTCAAAAATGATGACCGAGATGACGAGTTTTTGATCTCGAGGCTGCTTCTGTTCACGACCTACGGAACCACCATCGATCTCACAAAGCTCGTCAACGAACACCAGCTGGCAAGTTCTATTATTGAGAACTTGTCAAGGCATGTACGGCGGCTATCTGTCCAGGCACCCAATGCATCAACGGCGAACCCCATGCAAGAAATGGCCCTCGTGGAATCGCTCAAGCTGCTGTTCAACATTACCCAGCTTTGTAAAGAGGTGGACTCCTCCCCGGCTGTCTCTCCTCTAGTCAGCTTGCTTCGCAAACTGGAGGTCTCACCACGTCAACCCCCCTTGGCACCCCCCTTAGGTCCTCTTGTCAACGCATTGATGAACGTCAAGTTTGACAGCGAAGATGCCAAAGCTTCCCTATATCCCGAGGAGATTAAGGACAGCGTGGCGCAGAAACTGGTTGGACTTCTAGATCTGTCCATGAAGACCTACTCGGATAGTGATTTCGAAATCGCTGTTTCCCCTTTAGTTTGCCTCCTATCACGTATTTACGAACACGCTCCCGACAGCATCCGGGGGTTCATACGGACAAAGCTCCTGCCGGCGGAGGAAGATAGGCAAGGGGTATTAGGCCAAGGCGACAACCTTCCCGCACGACTACTGCAAAACTGGACAAATCCTCTAGCCCCGCAGTTCCGCAGCGCTGTCGCCGAACTCTTCTTTGATCTCTCAGACAAGGATGCGACAATATTCGTTGAGAACGTGGGGTACGGGTTTGCTTCAGGCTTTCTCTTCCAGAGAAACATCCCAGTTCCAGACTCAATTAAAGATGGGCAGAGCATGGACAATACCGTCGGTAGTGGGAGTAGAGCTATCAACCCCATCACCGGCCAGTTCCTGGATGCAGAGGACGTCTCAGATTTGCCCGAAATGACGGATGAGGAGAAGGAGCGTGAGGCTGAGAGGCTTTTTGTCATGTTTGAGAGGCAAGTTCCCAGACCGCCATGGGAGGTCATCACCGTTGTTAACTTTGCCACACAGGTTGAATCAGCTCGGGGTTATATCTGTCCAGAACCCCATCCAGCAGGCGGTACAAGAGGGTCGCTTTGAGGAACTGCCTGACGATGCCGAGGATTAAACTAGGAGTAACGGCAAGGACATTTCTTTTAGTGTCCGAATTGGTTGGGTCTTTTTCTGGTCTCGGTTTCCGAAATTTTCCAGCGATGCAGGAAGACATGCTTTTGAGTACGTGCTTCTACTAGTAGTAATTACGTATCTGATACCCCAGTAAGCGTTGAGGAAGTTGCTGTAGAAAATGCCTGGTTTAAAGTCCGGCCGGCTCAGCGGCGAATGCACACTCTAGTATTATGTAATTCTGTACCTCAACTAACAGGGTATACAATGTTGCCCAAGTTGGTCTTAACGACGCGCAGTGACACGCTTTCATCTGCGACATCATCAAGGGGAGGTTCCTTCGTCATTACAGTATGTGTGTAAGTTTTGCGAAGATTTATGAGAATATTGATATTACACCACAAGCTTCCAGCGAATAAATGTTGCGGTTCATGTGGCTCTCTGCCGAAAAATGAAGTGTAGCTGCCGCGTGCTAGCGCTTAAGAAACAGGGAAAGTAAGTGATATTAACTGGACTAACCGGATCCAGTCCCATATTGTGGGGCGGTAGCGCTGCAGGGACCCACCTCTTAACTGGGCTATCACAAAACACGGGCCCTGTGTTTATGACACTCACTGCGAATACCCACTTTTGCTCTCAGCAAGACGCGCTTCACCTCATGTCCATCAACTTGCGATCGATCATCTGGCTCCCGCGATCAACCTCCCTCACCACTATCTGAGGCCTGAATCACTAGCCTGTAAGTAAATATTAAGTTATCATTTTATTGTACTTTTAATTTCGGTCCTGGATCCGTGCTAACCCTTGCACCGCAGCAACTTTGTGGTTTGCGACGCGACTTGCGCTAAACTCGTCACCTGCCGCAAGAAGGCATCAGCAAAACGATATCAATTCGCCTACCTGGCAGTACAGGAGCCATCGCTTTCCATCACGTAGTGCCTCTCAATTTTTCCTCGCTTTTATCACCACAGTTGGCGCCAAAATGCCTTACGATCCAGAGCAAGAGGAGGATTTCCTCCGCGTGGAAAGTGATGTTCTTGGGTGAGTTTTCCTTCCTTCCTCCTACCAATCGCCTTTATCACTTTGTTTGCCCTTTTCTTTGCTCTTTCCTTCCCAACACTGCACCTTCCAACTGCAACACATTTCCACTTCGTGTTGTGATCACTTCGCCAGGACTCGTGATTGCTTCACAAGCGGGCCTTCAACGCCCCCTTGTGCTTTGAAGCAATATAGTTTTTTCACATTGATATCTCGCCCTACGTACCACGCTTTTTCGATTTCGACTAACCTGTCCCACAGCTCTCTTGAGCCCAAGGGCCCTATTGCGCACGGAAGTCCAACGGGGGACGTGGGTAGCGGTTCCGGTCCTACGGTTGTCGCCTTGGAGAGCGACGCGGACCTGGACCTCAACGACGACATGCATCCTGCCCCAGTTGCGGACGTGGACATGGAGGATGAGCCCGTTCGCCCCGCGCTCTCCGGCCCCAAGAAACGTGGCAGACCATCTCGATCAGCATCCGGCACTCCAGTAGTCTCAGCAAAACCAGCTCGCACGCCGAAGAGTGCGAGAGCTACCGCCAAATCGACTCCGATTAGCCGCAAGCGCAAGGCCCCGGAGGCGGAGCCCGAGTCCGAAAACGCTGAGGAAGACGAGGAGGAAGAGGAAGAGGTCGAAGAAGACAGGCCGGCCCCAGCAAAGCGCGGCCGTCCGCCGCGCGCTACTTCCGCCGCCGCGAGCGCGCGTCTTGCTGCTAAGGCCGCCAAGAAGCCGACACGAGGTCGGCCTAAAGGGTCCACCGCCGCTACCGTAAGTTCTACGAGCGACAACTTTCCCCGTTGACATAATATTTAACCACGGACTTAGAGCGCTGCCAAAAAGCCAGATGGCAGGGGCAGGCCTACTAACAATGGTGCCACCCCGGCGGGAGAGTACGAAGTAGAGAAGATCGTTGATTCCATGATCGATGCGGACTCCATGGAACACATGTATCTGATCAAGTGGAAAGGCTATGGCGACAACGACAACACCTGGGAGCCAAAGACAAACCTCGGACACTCATCGGATCTTGTCAAGGCGTTCGACGCAAAAAAGAAGCCCAGCGGGAGCAATCTGACTGCAGCAGGCAAAGAGAGAAAAAAGCCTGGTCGAAAGCCAAAGGCTAAGGCCTAGTCGCATCAAATATATATGGTGCTGCATACGGATGGGGGTATGCCAAAGGATAGGCGTGGTTTGTCAAACGGGTGGCTTGCTTGTTTTTACGCAAAAGGATGAGCTCGGTTGAGCTTTGGAGTCCTGGGTTTCGGAAGGGCGGCTTTTCTCGACCACGGTGGCAAGTCCTACCAGCGGTTTTGTAGAACGTGCGGTTGACGTGCTCTTGAATGGAAGAGCTCATATGAATGGGTAGTTTTTGCCTTCTTGTACTTGTACACATCACGTCGACCACCGAGCTGCAAATACTTGGTCTATACTATCTCGTCAGAGCGGGTATTTTTCTAGCTTTGGGGGAGCAGGAAAACGGAAGCTTGCGCAATCTCTGGCCCTCAATCTTTGAGGACGATTTCTTTCATTGGGATATTGAAGCGTTTTTGTGGTCTGGTGTTGTTATCTTGAGCCTCCCCACGATAAACCTGAATGTGGGGCTGTTTTTTCTCGTGCTTCCAATCCCTGCGTTCTTCAATCATCCTTGCCTTTGACGCGTCGTCCGAAGCTGACCCGGCGCAACTTGACATCTTTCCTCAAACGGCCGATCCGACATCTTGCATCGTCATCGCATCGTAGCACCGAGTGATCGCGTAATTCCACGACTTCCAGTCTTCATAACGCGTAACTCCTCAAGATGGACGCGCTCCGTACCGCCCTCCAGCCGGTCACGCACAACCTCCCGGGTCCGATCCGTGATCTTGGCGTGTCGCTCATTGGCGATGCCTGCTACAAGACTCTGATCCTTGATGTCGATCCCAGCGACACCGAGTGCTTCAAGCTCGCCGTCAGCAAGGCCCTCGGCATCGGCATCATCGCCGCCTCGTCGATTGTCAAGGTGCCGCAAATCATCAAGCTCGTACGATCGCAGTCCGCTAGCGGCGTGTCCTTCCTCTCGTACCTGCTTGAGACCAGCAGCTACTTGATCTCGCTTGCCTACAACATCCGCAAAGGCTTCCCCTTCAGCACTTTCGGCGAGACCGCTCTCGTGCTCGGCCAGAATGTCATCATCACCGTCCTTGTACTCAACTACAGCGGGAGGGCAAGCTTGGCCGCCCTGTTTGTCGCTGCTCTGGCGGCCAGCGCCGTCACGCTGTTTGGCCAGGGAATACTCGACATGAAGGCGCTGAGCTACCTCCAGGCTGGCGCCGGCGTGATGAGTGTCGCGAGCAAGGTCCCGCAGATCATCGCTATCCTGCAGGAGGGCGGTACCGGACAGCTGAGCGCGTTCGCTGTAAGTTTCCATTTCCCATCCAAACCTGTCTTCCGCAACTGACATTTTTTTGTCTAGGTCTTCAACTACCTTGCCGGCTCGCTCTCTCGGATTTTCACAACACTGCAGGAGGTTGACGACAAGCTCATTCTGTATGGATATATTGCCGGGTTTTCATTGAACCTGATACTGGCGCTCCAGATGGTCTACTACTGGAATACACCGTCGGCCAAGGTGTTGGGAAAGCAAAAGGAGGCTCCGATTGAGGCACCGTCGGCTGCAACACCGACATCATCCACCCCCAAGAGCAAAGGCCCAACCACCCGGCGCCGCGGCTAGGCGAGACGGCGCCACGGGTAGGAGATTGTTCAGCTTCTGACATTTACTCAGTTTAATCGTTTGGGGTCGGTGTGTATCTCATCTCTCGGATGATCAATCATAATGTCTCTTGTTCCCCATTACCACCAGTTTTGACAAGTCATCCTCACAGGTGAGTAGTGTCTCATTATGGTAGACCTGCATCCGACACTGCGAATGGTTCGAGATCTATTACGAAATTTGATGTCATGTGTCCACCGATGGCTGCCATCACAGCCCATCACAGCGCTTCGATTGTGTACGAGACACCCGGACTGCCGCGGCCGCTAACGCAGTGATTTCAACCCGACAATCTAGTCTACGGCAATGCACTTCGGGCTCCGCGAGACCTGTCTTCCACAGAAGGGGTCACAGGACTTGAAAGATTGATCAGCTTCAACAAGGGGAAAACTCCGGCTTCGGCATGCCTTTTTTCTCCTCTCGTGAAAGTTCAGCTGTGAGAAACTGGAGTCGCTCGCAAGATCAAATTTCCGGTGGTCCTTATCTCAGCCGCAAATTCAGGGCCGGCGTGCGGTCTTTGGTTGACCAAGGTTGATCGTGGAAGAGAGATGATGCTTTCGCTCGGCACAGTTGCATCTAGGCCGAGAGCTTCCCGGCCGAGCAGCGGGATACCCCGAAAGTATGCGGGTTTCTTGCAAGTGAACCGTGGGGATGATACCCACCGTTTTATCGATAAACGGCAACGGCCACAACGGCGGTCCTTCACCGCTTGAGTCTCGACCTGGCTGTTGAGCAATCCCGAGTGCGGATGCAGCGTGCCAGAGCTAGCGCTAATTGCGAAATCGCCGAGTGGACCGATGCATGCCAGCATATCCCTAGCATACGAGCTGCGATAAGTCTATCTTATTCCGCAATAAACGACGGGTATCATAAGGTCGGGCCATCCGCCGTTGTTCGTCCCGTGTTTTCGATGGCGCCATCCAGACGGCTTACCAAAGTTGCGTCAGAAAGATTGCGTGCTCTTGCGACTCCGTGCTCCTAACGTTTTGACCTAGGAGCTCTCGTGGGGTGGCTCCTCATCTTTCTCCACGTCTTGGATCACGACACGGGGAAATCACATTGCATCCTGGTGTACCCATCCCCCTTCGACGTTCCCGCCGCCCCTTTTTATACACATCCCACTTCACGTTCCTCTGGCTGCACCCACGCATTCCCCCCGTTCGACCTAACTTCAACTTTCCAAGCGCACTACTGTATTGCGGGCCGAAGCATTGTCTGCATTGTCTGCATTGTCGGTTTGGGGGCCTGTCCCATTTCACCTCTTCCCGTTCTCAAGTGACACATCGAGGCATCCCTCACGCGACCAACCCCCACTCCTCTGGCTAGCCATTAGGTGGTCAAAATGTCGCCAGACCTCAACTCGATGCCGGCCTCTCCCGTGCCTGGTGGGAATGCAGGTGGCGCCAGGAATGGCAACACCAATGGGGGCAGCCAGTTGGCCAAGAGGCCGAACATCCTGTACATCATGGCGGATCAGCTGGCAGCTCCCATGTTGAAGATGCACAACCCGGAGTCGCAGGTCCTAACCCCCAACCTGGATGCCCTGGCAGCCAAAGCCGTGCAGTTCGATGCTGCATACAGCCCGTCGCCGCTATGCGCACCGTCGAGGATGAGCATGATCACCGGATTACTGCCGATGAAGATCGGGGCATTTGACAACGCCACTCAGATCTCCAGCGATATTCCAACGTATGCACACTACCTGCGGCTCCAGGGCTACCACACCGTCTTGGCGGGGAAAATGCATTTCGTGGGGGATCAGCTACATGGCTACGAGACCCGCCTGACCAGTGATATCTACCCAGGAGACTTCGGTTGGGTTGTCGACTGGGACCAGCCTGACACACGGCTAGAGTGGTATCACAATGCCAGCTCTATCCTGCAAGCCGGTGTTTGCGTCCGGAGCAACCAGCTCGACTATGACGAGGAGGTTATGTACCGCTCGACCCAGTACCTGTACGATCACGTCCGAGAGGGGCCCGATGCCCGTCCGTTCTGCCTGACTGTATGTACCTAGCCCACCAATGTCATGCAGGCACCATCGCACTAGCGGTCGATCCCCTGGGTGATGAATTCTGCGATTGGCCTTTGCCGTTGGGGTCCCGGCTGACAAGACGCACCTATTGGTGCTATTCAGGTCTCACTCACGCACCCCCACGACCCGTACACTATTCAGCAAGAGTACTGGGATCTTTACGAAGGTGTTGATATTGACCTGCCCAGGGTCAAAATCCCAAAAGAGGACCAGGATCCGCATAGCAAACGTTTACTCAAGGTTTGCGACCTCTGGGATGAGGATTTCAGCGATGAGCAGATCAAGCGGGCGAGGCGCGCATACTATGGCGCTGTCAGCTACGTCGATGATTGCGTTGGCAAGTTGCTTAACGTCCTGAAACGGTGCGGTCTCGATGACAACACTATTATCATCTTCAGCGGAGACCATGGAGATATGCTTGGCGAGCGAGGGTTGTGGTAAGTCGTCTGAAATCATTGGCGCCGCCAACATTCCTGTGAGAACCAACCGCTCATTCTCATACAGGTACAAGATGAACTACTTTGAGTCCTCTGTCCGGGTACCACTTCTGGTGTCGTACCCTAAATGGTTTGAGCCTCGCAGGGTCTCGGAGAATGTCTCGACCCTGGACATTCTCCCCACCATGTGTGACCTTGTGGGAACGAAACCACTTGCGACGCTCCCTATGGACGGGACATCGTTATACCCTCACCTCGAGGGCCAAAAGGGCCACGACGAGGCGATCGCCGAATATACTGGTGAAGGCACGATCAGTCCTCTTATGATGATCAGACGTGGCAAGTGGAAGTACATAACTTGCCCATCTGACGGTTCACAGCTCTACAATATGGAGACGGACCCGCTAGAGCTTCATGATCTTGCAAAGACAGTCACAAAGCTGGCCGGACTATCCTCGTCCACTGTCCATGAAGAAGCCAAGTCCGTCTTCGACGAGTTCGAGAAAGAAGCTAAAGACAGATGGGACTTTAATCAAATTACGGAGGAGGTATTAGCTTCTCAGAGGAAGCGCAGATTGGTATGGTCGGCCTTGAGGAAGGGGCAGTTTACAAGCTGGGACTACAACCCACAAGACGACGGCAGAGAAAAGTGAGTGCCTACTGCGCGTATCCGAAGCAATATCGCCACTAATATGTGCAGGTACATCCGATCTCACATGCATCTTGACGATTTGGAAAGGATGGCTCGTTACCCAGCTGTCGACAAGTACGGCAGAGAGACCGGAAATGTTGTCACCGTTGACCAAGCCGGGTCTCACGGGCAGTAGAAAATGCGCTGCGCTGGGGTGTGAAGCATTGGAGAAGACCCATAAGGCTCTCGGCTTCGGATATGGATTTGGTTTAACAGCACCTCCGGTATTTCCTTCTCATGACTTTCGGACTCAACTTCCGTATTTTGGCAGGGAAAAGGCTGCAAACATATACTAAGATTGCATCAGGAGTTATGTCTTAGCAGGTGTGGCATTTGGAGCGCGATTATTAGCGATACCTAACTTAGTTACTGATACACGAAATTGAATATTAAATTTACACCGCTTCAAGTAGTGATCAATCTCAACGAGGTCCAAACTGTTGCAGGGTGCACAGCCGTCAAGGTTCACGAGGCACGGTAAGGCTGGCCAGTGGAACCTTCAACCCGGTCTTTGAGCTCTCCACCCCGCATTGCTTGTGCTTTCAACCTGCCGCTCCAGATTTTAAGACAATCAGTCTCCTCAACAACACAATTACCGAGCTACATTAAACCAACAGCAACATACACGTCGCGCAGCTTCAGCTTTCCACCCAAACTTCGCACTTCCAATCGTCCCCCTCAAAGACAGCCGTCGAGCCGCTCCACGCCACCGCGCGCAACCGCAAAAATGGCGTCCCTCGGCCTCGCGCCTGACGAGCTCAAACAACTCGACCTAATTCGCAACCGCTTCCACCAGCTCTCCAACAGCCTCATCAGCCTCCAACACAACGTCAACTACACAACCCCCCTCCCCTCCCGAGAATCCTTGCAGGCCTCTGCGACAATCCTCCTCCAAAACATCAACTCCATCCAAGTCATCAACGACGAGTACGCTGACCTCTTCCAGCGCATCGCGGTGCACCCCTCGACTAATTACCCTGGCCGCACGCACGAGAACATCCTTCTACATCTGCTCCGCAAAAAGCTCGAGCCGGATATTGAAGGACTGGTTGAAGATGCGCGCAAGAGCGCGCGCTCCGCGGGGCTCGATGCGAGCAAGCTTGGCGCCGGTCAGGTAGGCGGGGGGTACGGCGAGGGGGAGGACGAGGATGGGTATGGGATTGACCAGGAGGGGGATGTGCCGGCGGATCCGTTCAATGAGCTGTGGGCGGATGTGTGGGATGCGTGTAACGAGGGGTGGTGGATTACATCGAGAATCAAGCGCGGGAGGGGTACACGGTTGAGGAGCAGGAGATGGGGACGAAGAATGTGCGGACGGGGCTGAAGAGGTCGTTGGAGGATGAGAGCGACGAGGAGGAGGATGAAGATGAGGAAGATGAGGACGAGGAGATGGGTGGTGTGGCGAAGGCGGGGCCTGTGACGGGTCAGACAGGTCCGGCTAGAGTAGGGGTAGTACAGAAGAAGCCTGCGATGGAGCCAGAACAGCTTCTTTGGTTTGTGGTCAGAGGAGATATGAAGTTGCCACCGCATATTGAGCTGGAGTCGCAGCGGAAGGCCAAGGACTCTAAGAAGCGGCCAGGGCAAAGGTGAGGGGGTCAACGACGACGAACACTTGCGAACCGCGAGGAAACCACTTCTTGCCTCCAGAGAGGTTGCCGGATCCTCGCAGAGGAACTAGACATTTGCATCAAACACGGCCGCCACATCGCACTACGAACAAGGAAGACTATTCGCGCAGCTTTTGTTGGGTGTGAAAGCAAAGAATGCTTGAGAGAGGCCATCTTTTGTGTTTGGGAAGACCAGCGGAAATCTGAGAGAAAGCTGATGGCCGGATGCTTGCCTGACTCAACCCGGATTGGGTAATAGGTATCCCGATTCTCAGTTTAGCGTCTGCCTGGCAATTTGTACACGGCATCTATGTCGTACAGCGTTTGGTTTAAAGCGTTAGATCAGCAAGACGCACGTTTGTTTGTAGGGAACACAAAAAGTCCTCCGCAAATAAACAGTAGCTAGGGAGATGATTGTAGAAGAGACGAGCTCAGCGGGCCACGGCACAGTGTCCGAACCCGCCGGCGTAAGCTGGGCCGATCCGGACCGGGTCTAAGTCGCGGCCGTGGAACACTCTACCAGCTTTGCAATACAACAACATTTCTCAACTTCACCACGTGTTCGTAGTGGAAATTTCTCTGTGTATAGTCACGTCCGTCAGTGATTCAAACTCATGTTGTACAAGGCAAGATCCCACCAAGATAGATAGATGTCGTTACAAACCTGTAACACAGCATTGGAACCTCCTCATGTCTACTCTCCAAGGGTTACACCCACACACCCAGCACCCAAGATGTATGCAATACGACTCCCCACCTGAACCACCTTACTTGGCATCGTCGTGTTGTCCCGGAATGACTCTCTTGGCTTTTGAGGCTGAAAGCCGACCACCCAATTAGGTAGACCACTAGTCCAACCCAGTGCCGCGCCAACGAGGCACAGTGGTGATACAAAACGCAAAACGAACGTCGTCGCCCACAATTTCATCGTATCACTCCGAACTTGCCTACGTTCGATGACCCTGTTCCGAGACAGCACACATAGGGCCCGATGTTGATGACAACGCAAGAAAATCAACTCGTGCCTTGCTCAGTCCTGATGCACCTGTCAAGTGGGAAACTACAGCCCGTAGGGCAGTTTAATACAAGGTATCTAACATATCGTGCTATGCTGCGGAAATGGAAAACGTGATAACAAAACATCACAAATCGATTCCCAGCGCAGTAAAGGGAACGAGATGCCACTTCTACACACCATACGCCAGCTGAACCTGAATCATAACCTCCAATAAAATCCGGCTGACCCTAAATCATAGTGCCGCTATTGGATTCCGAATCCCTTTGGATCACATCATGCCGCTATCGAATATCCTTGGCTCCGTGGGCTTTCCTCGGTATCATCCAGGCACGCCATTTCTATCGTTCTCCCCACCTTCACAACGGTGTCGTCCACACCGCGCCAGAACAGATCGGCTGCCCATACGGCGATCGGGCCAAGTAGGAGGATGCCAATGACCCAGCCCAGCTGCATCTGTGCCCTCGTGTCCATCCCGGTAATCCCCTTGACACCCCTGGCCAAAACCGCTGCTTTGAAACCCGGCTTACCAGGCTCTCCATGGGCAGGAATGAATGGGGTACCCATGATACGTTTCTCGTAAAGGTCAAGAACCGGGCCGTGGCATATATATATCGCGTAACTTATACGCCCGCAGTACTGCGCAAATCCGCTTTCGAAGAATCTTTTGGCGAGTGGCATCTCTCCAACTGTCCAGACAATCAGGACAGCTGACAAGCCAAAGAATAGTTTTTGCGGGGCTGTAGGGTTCATCTCCGCGAACGGGGATGGTGTATGTGCTAGAAGAAACCGGATTCCGGGAGTCTTGTCGGCATCAATATTCGGCCAACCTGCAATGTACAGTCCAACAAGCAGGATTGTGACGTGGAGGGCCGTCTTGAGTGACCTGAGCACAGTTCTGGGTGACTTGACGTCCTTCTCCGGCTCCTCCCAGCCCGGTCGGCGGGTATGTTGCAAAACATGAATCTCAGCCAGAAACAAGCCAGCCAGAAATTCGAAGCCGGCCCATTTTCCACAAGTGAGGCAGTACCCCATGAGCCCAAACACCATTGCCTGGCGAATGCGAAGACGGACCCTTGATACCATCATGATCACCATGAAGAGCAGCATCGAGTGGGCGAACTCGATCGGAATGGTCCACAAGTGCGGGTCGTAACCAGGCCTCAGATCCTGGTCCCTATTCGATACTGTTAGTTATCCGGATCAAAATCCACAAAGCGCTAACTTAAACCTACCAAGCCCAAGGCCAAGTGACCTGATGGAAAATTGTGTGTCTCCAATCAGCGAACTGCTCGCCCCACGTCGGGTACTTCACCTTGTGCCAGCCCATTTTCGCCAGACACATGATGATAAAGGTTGAGACGACACATGGCCCAAATAGGCGGAACGCTCGGCGGAAAGTCGACGACGACAAAGTGGAAAAACACTTGTCCATGTCGCGAGCATGGATAGACTTGATGGGTTTATACGAGAGCACGAAGCCCGAAATGACGAAGAAGATGTGAACCATTGGCCTGCCGGAGAAGAGAACTCGGAAATACGGGAGCTGGATCAAGCCTGACGGGATGTTCTCGTTAATACCGTAGGTTCGGGTCAGCTCGCCGAAGTTGTTCTCGGTGTAGTGGCAGAAGAATACAAGGACAGATGCGATGCCGCGCAGGCCGTCAAGGTACGAGGTCGGGTGAAGCTTCCATGTCGGCTTGTGCTTTGGGTAGAGAAGGTCGGCAATGAAGCTGGGGAGGAGGTGTCGCAACCAGGTCTTTAGGAGCGGACCGTATTGCCTTGCCATGATGGGCGGTTTGCCATCGACCTGGGCCGCGAATACGGGGAAGAAAGCACAGGAACGAAATAAAGCGGTTACTGTAAAATGAGAGGACGATAGTCTTTGAATGCCTGGTGTCGGTTTAAGTCAGCCTGGGTTGTTGGCTTGCCAGTGAATCGCGCAGCTGGGGTGCCTCTCTCGTGAGAAGAGAGTAGGAAGATATCAGGCTGTGGAGAGAAGTGCATGATCGTGCCGGCTCGGTGCCGAACAATAGGCGGGTTCGTCGAGGAGCGGCGGGTATCAAGACGGGAGGTCGGGAGGTCGCAGCACGGTCATCACGGCAGGGAGAGCTCATTCCAGTGTTTGCTTACCTGACGTCAAAGGCCAATGCCGAACCAGACCAACACCTGCAGAGAATGGTGGTTTCCAAAGCCCAAGAAAAGAACGACGAGGGGTTGGAGGGTAGAGTGCACTTGGTGTGTGGGCGCAAGAAGTTACAAGTAGGAATATTAAGAAAGGGGTCAAATGCTTGGAAGAAGGGGCCGCTTGGACGCGCTTGCAAGGGAGCAGCATAGGAGAGAGTACCGAGTTAATCGGCCGACCAAACGCAACTTCCATTCTTCAACGCTTCCCGTTCCATCCTTCCACCCCCCCC
>Ga0247780_1001381_pt1 | contig 14440 bp, 4 predicted proteins | sample UWRJL079202R5_FD_179927 | JGI IMG/M metagenome (GOLD analysis project Ga0247780, IMG submission 179927) | Plant litter microbial communities from Arlington Agricultural Research Station in Wisconsin, United States - UWRJ-L079-202R-5 | ecosystem: Environmental > Terrestrial > Plant litter >... | reverse complement strand
CTTCCACAGAACAACAACAATACACAACAATCACCACAATTGGCCATGAGTGCTAGATTCTGACAATTAACAGTCTGATCTGCAACAGCCAGCTTTTCAAGACGAATTTGGCACTCTTTTGAGCCTACAATTCCGCGCCCAACAACAACCCTATTCGCAAACACGCGACGCGACCGATCCAAACGCTCCACGAACGCCTCAAGATGACCACAACCACACAGAACGTATACTACAAAGGCCCAGACAACTGGCTAGTGTGGTCCCTAGCGTTCCGAACGCGCGCAAAGAGCGACAGAATCCTAGAGTACACAATGGGCACGGAGGACTGGCCCCGAGAGCCACGGCGGCCACAAGCCGGAGACTTCAATCGAACACCACAAACACAACCACCGGCGGCGCCAGGCCGAGGAGGCAGAAGCCAACGAAGCAAGAGGCCTACCGAGAAAGCCTAAGTAAGCTCCCACAACGCCAGAGCCCTAATAGCGACAATAACGTAAGGGAACCACGCTACCGACAAGCCAGACGAAGACGGAGAGAACGATAACGACGTCGTTAGTAAGCCTACAAACGAACCGGAGCTTATAGGGCCTGGAGACCTTATTAAAACCGACCACTTAAACTACCAAGATGCGTAAAGGACCTATAACTACGAGTATAAAAGGTGGAGGGCGGTTAATAACGCCAAAGCTAAACTATAAAGATAAGTCCTCGCCTCCGTACGGCCGTCACTGCTTCACTACTTTAAGGAAGGCTCCTTAGAGGAAGGATACCAGTCCCTTAAACGGCTAGCAGCTCCTCACCAGGATAAACTGGCTAACAACGCTTACAATGCCTATTATAACCACCTCTAGGCGATTAAGAAGCATAAGCGGAGGCTCTTAAAGTGGATTAAGTAATGGGAAGACCACCTTAACAAGGTAGAAAAGCATAACTTAAGGATGGAAGAGCCTAAGTGATGGGAGAATCTATTAGTAGTTGTGTAAAGGCGCGCAGGATCGATTATAAAAAGGTCAGAGCTATCTTATAACAGAAGATTAGAGCCGGACTATCACCAACTTATAACAGGCGGATTGAAGGCGGTTTTCCGGCTTTCCACGGTGCCGAGAGCGAAGAAAGCGACAGCTCAGACCGGAGCCAAAGCAGTAACTAAAGCCATAATAGTAGCCACAAATCACACGGTAGAAAAGGAGGCTGTGGAGGATATAACAGTAACGGTAATAAAGGCCACAAAGGCCACAGAGGTTTAAAGAGGCCTAATAATAACGATAGGGCTTAGGAGCGAGAAATAAAAAGGCTTTAAACCGATAAAGCTAACTGCTAGCTTTATAATATAATAAGGCACTTAATTAACCGCTGTTTCTTCACCTACGAACCTAACAATCCTCTAATACCAAAGGGTGGCCTATTAGAGTAGTTTTAATAGAAAGAAAAGACTAACCTTAATAAGGTAATATGGAAACTTATAAAGGTTAACCTTAAGACTATTAAGAAGGTTATAGAGGTAAGGAAGAAGTGGAAGATGGATTAACTAGCTGAATTCTTCACTAGGCTGGCCAAACTAGAGGAAATTCTAATTAAAACAGTTATTAAAAAAAATGCCTCCTTCTGTTACACTAAAGCGGCCCTTAACACAATAACCTACCCTCTTACGCTATTAGTAATATTAAATTCTAACGCCACTATTTACATCTTTAACGATTAGTTAAGGTTCCATAACTTCTAACTGGTGCCAGAAGGCAACCTACTATACACCGGTAACTTTATAATCCCAATTAACAGTTATAGAGAAGTAACTATACAGATTAAAGGGCCACAGGGGTCCCACTGCTAAATAAGGCTGAAAGATGTAGCTTATTATAAAGACTTCACCTGTAACGTAGTCTTACTTAGGCACTTACTGTATAAGGGCTACTGCTGGAATACCAAGGCTAATTAAATCTACAGAAGGAAGGATAAGTTTATCGTTTACCAGTTTATTAACTGTAACGGCTAGTTTATGATAGAATACGTGCCTTTATTTGCAGCTTTCACGGCGAGAAAGCACACCTTTTAAACCGGCAGAAAACTAAGCGAAGCTAAAGCCCTCCTTTAGCACGGAAGACTTAGCCATCTAGGCCGTAATACTCTTACTAACCTTAACGTTTCCACTACTAGCATAAAGCTCTAAGGACCGAATTCCTACAAGTACCCTGCCTGTAGCCAAGCTAAGGTAAAGAGGCGGATCCGCCGTAAGCCGCAAGAACTACTACGTAACGTAAGTAAGGTTATCGCTATCGACTTTTTAAACCTTACACCAGACCCTATAGGGTTTAACTCCGCTATACTGTTTACCGACCGCCGTACTAGCTACGTATTCGACATCTACCTCAGCTACAGGAGCGGCTTAATGGTAAAGGAGGGCCTGAATCGCTTTATAGTAATAATAATACGGTAACACAGCTTTATAATAAAGGCTATTTAATATGATAACAAACTGGTAAAGTTAAAAAAGATAAAGGAGTACTGGGTAACGAAAGGCATTAAAATTAAGCCCTGTACACCTTATTCTCAGAGCCAGAATAAGGGTGCTAAGCACTTAAGGGGTGTAATTAAGTTAAAAGCCAGAGCGTTATAAATGGCGGTAAAGTTACCAGCACTCTTATAGGTAAAGATTTATAAGGCCGCCGTTTACCTGTATAATAAAACCCTAAAGAAGAGCCTCGGTTAGCGATCACCTTATAAAGACTTCTATACATTTATAGCTAAGAAAAACGGTATTCTAAATCCAGTACGTAAACCACAGATTAGCCACCTACGTAATTACAGCTATAAAGCCTTCACAATAACGAACAATGCCCTTAAGAAAACCAATCACCTTAATAAGCTAGAACCTAACACCTGGATTAGCTACCTAGTGGGTTACAACTTTACAAATATCTATCACGTCTGGAACCTTAAGCTTAACAGAGTCATTCACGTAAGAGACGTAACTTTTAACAAAGACAAGTTCTATAATAGCAACCTTAATAGCTTTAAGGACAACCTTTTTAACATTACTAAGGAGGAGATAGACAAACTTATCCACACGTGTAAGATATATAACAATAAAGCTATTCTAATAAACCTCCTTAACTAAGGCTTATAATCGTAAGAAGAAGACGAAAATAAGGAGATTATTCTTAACTCTATCACCGTCAGGCCCCTTTTAATTAAAACTAATTCCAGAGAGGCTATAAAGTGTGACGACCCTGCAGGCCGTCACTTAGGCCGGAGCGGCCCGGCGAATCCCCCGCAGAAGGAACAGTGCAGAAAGGCAGTACGCACGGTACTGCACACTGGGCCAGGGGTGCAAAGACCCGAAGCCCCTACGACTAATGAGGTGCTGCTTGCGGCATGCCGAGTGCTCGCATCGCGAGCAGGAGAAACCTCACGAGCAGAGCGCTCGCGCGGTGCAAAGTGCTTGCACGACAAGCACTTGCGACACTACGAGCAAGGTACGAAGTACCTCCCAGTTAGTTAGTATAAATAGTCATGGTTATGCCTATAACCACCGTAAGGGACTCTAGTTCCTCACGCTAGTATTTAATTATTCATTTGTGTCCTACTGTCCAGACTCACCTCTATGCATTATAGTGACAGCGACTTACAGTAACATTAAACCCCCTGTCTAAGAGTGCTAACTCAGCAAGCCGTCTTCGGAACGCCCCTTACCTGTTGGCGTCCTGCTATATGTTCTGTCTTAACCCGCGCCAGTCCTCTTAAAGCCTGTGTCAGGTACAGGTCGTAATATAAAGGTTAAAGATCTATAGGAAGAAAACCTTAGTAAGTTAAACAGCCCTAACCACTTTAAAAGAGAGGTAGAGTTAAAATATAAGACTGATCACCTCGTTAGTGGGTTTAACGCTAGTAAGGCTCCTAAATCTAATTAAGCCCTAGTTAACGCAGTACTGGAAAGAGTCTTTACAGGCCTAAACCTTAAAGAGGAAGAAGTTAGCGATATTACCATTGTAAAAGAAGTGGAAGAACTCCACGCCACCTTTACAGCCGTAAGAATTAATCCTTAGTAACAGCGTTAAGCAAAGCGCTACAAAACAGCCTTCACAGCGTAAGTAATTACTAAGAATCCTCCCCTTCAGCCAAAACCACGTTCTAATAGCCGTTATTACAGAAAAGACCTTCTACTACCACTAACCAACTACAGGCACTTACACAAGCACCCTCTTAATTAAAACTATTATAAGGCTATAAAGAAACATATAGTAAGCCACTGTAAGATAAAGTCCTTTAAAGAGTACTCTCCACAGAAGGCTAATAACCACCAGATTCTAGCCTGTATGTAGGTATTCACATATAAATTTAATAAGGTTAGGTATCTTCTTAAAGTTAAGGTAAGGTTTATTATTCACGGAGATCAGTAGAGGAAAGGCGCTGTTAAGAATACCTACACTTTTACCCTAGCCGGCAAATCGTTCCGAACGCTAATTACTATCACGGCGCGTTTTAATATAGAGTTAATTCAGTACAACGTCATTAACACCTTCATTCACATTAATATACCATACGACGTGTTTATAAAGATACCAGACAGTTACACTAAAAAAGGAAGGATTCTACGGCTCTAGAAGGCTCTGTATAGCCTTAAAGAATCACTATTACTCTAGTAGAAAGACTTCACAACCACCCTAAAGAACCTTAACTATAAGCCAGTACCTTATAAACCCTGTTACTAGATTAAGGACGGTGTGATTATCTTCTTCTACATTAATAATATTATTATCACCTTTAAGAAAAGAAGCCGCTAGAAGGCCAAGGCCCTAATAACCTTAATTAAGTAACGATACACCCTTTAAGGCAGTGAAGATCTACAGTGGTTCCTAAGAGTGGCGATAGTCCGCAATTACGCAAATCGTACCGTTTACCTATCGCAAGCTGACTACATTAATAAGCTGGATCGATTTCTTAACAGCACTTACGGTAGTTATTTAACGCTAATAAGTAACGTTAAGCTACTACTGTATAAAGGTAAGGCCTCCTATAAAGAAATAACTAACTATTAACAGATAACTAGCTTAATTTTATACACCACGGTGTTTACTAAGCCAGACGTAGCTTTTGCAGTATCACAGCTTACGCGATTCAACCTTAATCCTAGCCCTAAGCACCTCACGGCCGCAGACCGAGTAATTCAATACCTCCTTTTAATAAGTAATTACGCACTTAAGCTCAGGGGTGGTAATACCTTCAAAACCTAGACCGACGCCTCGTTTACCGATAATACCGTTAATCGCTATAGCTTACAGGCGTACGTAACAAAGCTATTTAGCAGAGTAATTAACTAGCGCGCTAATAAGTAAAATACAGTAATAACCTCCACTACTAAAGCTGAACTGCTAACGTTAGCATAAGGCATTAAAGAAGCGCTCTTCTCACTACGCTTCATTTAAGAAGCCAGCGTTACACTTAACAGTAATAAGATACTAATTTAGTGTAATAACCTTTAAACAATTCGGCTTATCACGAAGGTGTAACGACCCTGCAGGCCGTCACTTGGGCCGGGGCAGCCCGACGAATCCCCCGCAGAAGGAACAGTGTGGGGAGACGGTGCACACCGTCCAGGTGCACTGGGCCAGGGGTATAAAGACCTGAAGCCCTTACGACTAATGAGGTGCTGTTTGCAGTATGCCGAGTGCTTGCATTGTAAGCAGGAGAAACCTCACGAGCAGAACGCTCGCGCAGTGTAAAGTGCTTGCATAACAAGCACTCACGACATTATAAGCAAGGTATAAAGTACCTCCTAGTTAATTAGTATAGATAACTATAGTTGTGCTTATAACCACTATAAAGAACTTTAGTTCCTCACATTAGTATTTAATTATTCATTTATATCCTACTGTTTAAACTCACCTTTATATATTATAGTGATAACAACCTATAGTAACATTAAACCCCCCGTCTAAGAGTGTTAACTTAATAAGCCGTCTTCGGAACACCCCTTACCTATTAGTATCTTACCATACGTTCTGTCTTAACCTACACCAGTCCTCTTAAAGCCTATATCAGGTATAAGTTATAATACGATACTAATATTAAGTTCTAAACGCTATTTGTTAAATTCCTAAACACTACCTCTCTCCCACTAACATATTAACCTCTAGAAAAAGTAAAGAGATCAAGGAGGTGTAAGCCCAGCCCCAGCTCCCCATTATCAACAAATTAACTACACACCTTAAAGACCTAAACCTTAACTAATAAGGGCTAGTTAAGGAACTTAACAAAGCCTTCCCTAAAGATATTAAAAGCCGTATTAGTTTTATTAAAAAACTTTAAGCTTAACTTAACACTGTTAAGCTAGAGAATAATAACCTTAAGGGCTTATAAAAGAAATAAGTAAAACTCCCTCCACTATCACACTTTAAGGGAGACTCTGTATAACTAAAGTCCTAGATAGCCTAACTCTAAAGTTATATCACCTATTACAATAAGCAGTTCTTTAAAAAAGAAGGAAAGGTCAGGTTCACTAAAGCCCTACTAGACGGAGTAACCGTTTACTAGTACAAACCCTATATAAAGATAATTAATAACCTTTTTATAAATAGAGTGTGTAAAAAGGCCCCTAAGACTTAAGCTCTTTTTAATAACTTTAACGTATTTATCGATTAACTCCAGATTAAGTTTAAAGAACTAGACGCCCCTTAGTAAGCTAAGTAACGCCTTATAGCTTTAAGGCAGACATCCTCAATCCTTAAGTTCTCCACACGTTTTAAACTAGAAGTAGTAAAAACCAAACTTAGCTAAAAGGCCTTAGTAATACTGTTTTAGAGTGGCTTAAAGGAACACGTCACTAAAGACCTTTACTAAGAAGACTAACCAGACCGTTTATAAGAACTGGTTAAGATAGCTATTAAGGCTGATAATTAGTATTATAATCACCATTATAAGAAGAACTTCTAAAAGGAACGGACCCCTTACCAGTTAAGTAAACCTAAGAAGGGGAACTAGTTAACTGTGATAGGTTACCACCCCAGGTTAATAAATATTAGTATAGTGAACTGTTAAAACTAACCTAACTGTGATAAGCCTTAATAGTAGCAGCAGCAGAGGCAGCTTAAAGACCTGTCCCAGGTCCAGTGCTTTAACTGTAATAAAAAAGGACATATAGCACAGTAGTGCCCGTTACTAAAGTAAGTTAGTTAGAAACCCGTCTTAAAAGGAGGAAAGTACGTTAGGTTTAACTTAAGGGATATTTATATTAAGATAACAGGTAATAAAGAAGACTACACCTAGATGGACAAGTGTAACTTAAGAGATAAGGATGAAGAAGAAGAAAAACCCTAGGATGTAATATACCCAGTCCTTAAGGGTGTTTTAAAAGAGTCAGCTATAAAGGTGTAAGTTGTTATAAACCGACTTTAAGGTAGAAACTTAAAACTGTTAAAGGTACAGGTTATAAAAGACCGACTTTAAGAAAAGATATTCCAGTTAGTTATGGCAGGCCTTAAAAACCTTACCTTATAAGCTTAAGAATTAAAGAAGTTTAGGAAGGACCCTAATTTAGACCTTATTAAGATAGTAAAAGGAGTTAAAGAACTAGCCCTCTAGGCCACTTAAACGGTGAAGTAAACCTTAGAAGGTGAAAGAGAATAAACTAAAAGAATTAAGTTAGAGAAATGAAAGTTCTTTTTAACAGTACCCCTTAAGACTTTTAAACACTTTAAGCACGTTAAGTAGATTAGCACCCTTACCTCCCTAAAAGAAGGACAGCTTAGATAGCTGCCCTATATTAAAGCTAGTGTACCTTAAACTGGTACCTTAAAGGTCCCCTAAAAAGGTATAAAGTAAGCATATTAACAGAGGGTCTAAGAGCTAAAGGAGAAACATTAAAAGTTAGTAGATAAAGTAGAGGACCTGTAAGTTAAGAGCCTTACCGTGACGTCTAAGGACAGAGTGGTGGAAATCAGGTTAAAACTCTATAATAGAGTTCACTTTACTAATCAGCTTGAATATTAATTTGTTAAAGAAGACCACTTTATGGAAGAATAAGCTGGATTATTACTACTTAAGTTCTAGGAAGAGGTTTAAGAGGAATAACGCACATAGAGGTAAGTAGAAGAAGAGAAAAAATAAAGCGCTACTTCCCCTGTTCCGTACTTTATAACTACAGCACCTACAGTTAACATTAACCACCCCAGTTACAAAGATATATTATAAATTAATTACATATATAATAACTACACCCTTAACTAGTATTATAGGCTTAAGGCCCTTTATAACCACTTCCCTAGTATATAAAGACGGGATTATGCTATTATAAGAGTAAAGTTAGAACCGGCTTATTACTAAGTTTCCTACTCCCTAATAAGAGAGTTTAATAATAAATAGAAAGTTACTATAATTAATTAAGCTCCCACCACGTGCTAATAAGGAGGAGTACTTAATAATTACTTAGTTATAACGTGCTTATTACATCTTAATGGAAAAGCTAAAGAATAGTAAAAGCGGGAAGATTACTAACGGATTTAAGAGTAAAAAGACATTACTGCAATTTAAGCCTGTAAAGTGTATTATTAACTTATTAAGGACTTTAGGAACATTATACTGTTTAAAGTTAACTAGACGTTACAGCGTGAGAACTTAGGAAAAGTTAATCACCAGGTTTACTAAAGCTACCTATTTTTCTAAAAGGAATTAGGAAAAGGTTATAAGCCTTTTAAAAGGGCTAGAAACTAGTAGTTTACTGGTTAGTAAAAACCCTGAGAAGAAGGAGAGGCACTTAAAGGTTAGGCTAAATAAGACCTTAAGGACAGACAATTATTATAACTTAGATAATAAAAGAGTATAAGCATTATTCTGTTAGTGTTAACGTAACAGATAGAAGAGGGAGGCTATTTAAGGTAAAAGCAGTAATTAATAGCGGGAGTGCTTTTAACCTAATACACCTTTTATTAGTTAATTAAAGGAAACTCCCTAATAAAAAGTATAAAGAAGCTATTCCCATTTAAAATAGAGAAGGAGGCTTATATAAGTATAATAACAGTAAAGTTACCCACTACTTGCTACTCTTAATTAAAGTGGACGGGGACGAATAATAAGTGGACTTTAACGTTACACTAGTGGTAGGGTATAACATGATCCTAAGTTTACCTTAGCTGGAAAAATATAACCCTGTGATTAACTAAAGGAGTGGCTACCTCACCTTTAATAAGTCCCCCAGCTGTAATCACTGTTTGGAGAAAGTTAAGAAGGCACTAAACTGTTCCAAAGATATATAAAGTACTTAAAAGTACGCTAAACCCTTAAAACTAAATATAATTTAAGTTAGGTTTACTAAGACAGTTAAAGGATTAAAAGGTCTACCGTATTGCCTAAATGACGATTTAAAAGGTAGAAAGAAGCTAAAAGCTGATCTACAGGTAAGTGAAGAAGTTAACTTATTTAAGGTACTTATAGAGTATAAGGAGTTTACCCTATTTTGAAAAAAGATATTATAACTACTGGACCATAGATTATAAGACTATAAAATTAAACTGAAACCGGGAGTAAAGCTTTATAACTTCTAACCTTACCATTTAAACCCCTAACAGGCCGAAACTTTAAGGGAGTACGTTAATAAGAACCTGAAGAACAGGTTTATTATAAAGTCCTAATCACCAGCAGAGTACTTAATGCTGTTTATCCTAAGAAAGGGAGACGGTAAACTACACATAGTTATTAACTACTAAACGTTAAATAAGGATATAATTAAAAATCACTACTTATTACCACTTATTACGGAAATGTAAGAACGGATTATTAAGGTAAACTGGTTCTCTAGCCTTAATTTCCCTATAGGATTTAACCACGTTAAAGTAAAGGAGGAGGACGAACATAAGATAGCCTTTTAAACTTATAACAGGCATTACTAATACTGTGTCATGCTAATAGGATTAATAAATACCCCTATAACTTTTTAAGGCCTTATCGACAGTATTCTCCACCCCTTCCTTAATAAGTTTATCTTTATATATTTAAACAACGTTCTAATCTATTCTGAAATTTTAAAAGAATACTGAAAGTATATACGACAGGTTTTAACAGCTTTTAAAAAGGTAAAGCTAACAGTAAACTTAAAGAAAAGCCACTTTTATGTTTAGGAACTGAATTATTTAAGGTTTAAAGTAACCCTTAAAAGACTTAAAATGTAATTAGAGAAGATAAAGGCAATTAGGGATTAGCCTGCTTTAAAGAACTAGAAAGAATTATAAGCCTTTATCGGCTTTGCAAACTTCTATTGCTGTTTTATCAGGTACTTTACAAAGATTGTAAAACCACTACATAAGCTCACAGGAGAAGGTAAACCGTTTAAGTAGACTGATAGACAGCAGAAGGCGTTTAAGGACCTTAAGCACGCTTTTATTACAGTGCCAGTCCTGGCCCTCCCTAATTTCTTAAAGCCTTTCTAAGTTAAAACAGACTCCTCAGAGTTTATAATTAATAGAGAACTTAGCTAAGTCTAAGATAATAAGAAACGCCACCCAGTTACCTTCTTATTAAAAGGAATTTACAGCCCTACCCTGTAATATCTAATTTATAATAAGGAACTGATAATGATTATTTAATACTTTACTAAGTGGGCACCGTATCTAAGCGGTATAAAAGAACTGGTTTAGGTCTTTTCAGACTATAATAACCTCTAGTACTTCTTAACAAAGGAACTTAGCCCATAGTAAGCACAATAGGTAAAGTTAATAACCCCGTTCCACTTCCAGATCCACCATATTAAAGGAAAAGATAATAAGTAAGCTAATATTCTTAGTTAGAGACAGGATTATAAAGATATTAACCTAATCCTAATCCCCGTTATTATATTTAACAAAGTAAAGAACGGTATAATGGAACACACGTTATAAGTATCAGATAATTAAATGCTGGAACAAACTATTAACGTCTATATAAACTTATAAATAAAGTATAACATCTATTAGTAATAACAGGACTTTTAAGTAAAAAGGTTAATAGAAGGAACCTATAAGTATAAATACCTTTTAGGAGACTTCTTAAGGTATGTGTAAGACTATAATAAGAAATACCTAAAGTATCTAAACCATAACAAAACTGGTTATTAACTAGAACCGCTATTAAAAGGTGTAAACGGTGCGCCTAAACTAGAAGTAAGGCTCTAATATTAAGAGAAACTATACGTTTACAACCTAGATAAATGAAAAAAGTACGTTTAATAAGTCTATAAGTCTTAACTTAGGGGATATATAGGCTAAGTTAAGACTCTCACGTAGGCTTAACAGGCGTACACCTTCCTAGGAATAAAGAAGTTAGTTAAGGAAGTGGTTAATAATTATAACGTCTACCACTATAAGTAGAATTAGTAGTATAAGCCCTATAGACTCCTTAAACCACTCCTTATACCACAGGCGCCATAGAGTTCCATCTTACTTAATTTCGTCACGGGGATCTTAAAGTTTAAAGACCCTGCTATAGGAGTCACCTATAACCAGATCCTTATAGTAATCGACAGATTAACAAAGTAAGCTTACTTTCTGCTAACCTTAAAAGATATAACAGTAAAGTAACTCACTTACGTCTTTAAGAAAAAGGTAGTTTCACAACACTTTTAATTAAATAATATTATTACAGATTAAGATAAACTAATTATATTAAAGTTTTAATAAAGACTAATGTAAAGAATAAGTGTAAAGAGTAAGCTTTCAATAATATTCTATTTATAAACGGATAGCTAAACGGAATAAGTTAATTAGATACTTATAACGTATCTTTAAGCTTACATTAACTTTAAATAAGATAATTAGTTTAAGCTGTTACTAACAGTACAGATAACTTATAACATAACGCCAGTTAAGTTAATAAGTGTATCACCGTTCTTTATTAACTACAGTAAGGAGCCTAAGCTCCGTTAAGGCCCACCTACAGGCACCCCCTAAGCCACAGTCCACACAGACCGGATATAGGAGCTATACGACCACCTGCAAGTTAAACTTAAGTTTATATGTAAATAAATAAAGAAGTTTATTAATAAATACAGAACTGAATAGCTAACGTTTAAGAAAGGACTTTACTACAATAGTAAGTAAGTTAAGGGATTAACTTTTTAAAAGGGGGATTACATTTACCTTTTTTCATAAAACCTGTATTTAAAACGGCCTAGTAAGAAGCTTAACTTTAAAAGGTACAGACTGTTCTAAATTAAGAAAAAGGTCACTACCTTTAATTATAAACTAGACTTACCCGCTAGTATAAGGGTGTAGATTAAGGTTTTTCATATCTTACTTTTAAAACCTACCTTAAAAGGAATTCCTTTAAAAAAGAAGATTAAGATTAACGCTAATAAGGATAAGTACGATGTTAAGGAAGTTATAGATTTACAAAAAGGAAAGAACACGTTTGAATATCTTATTAAGTAGTTAGATTATAACCTTAAAAGTAACTTATAAGAGCTAGTTAAAAATCTTAAGTGCTTAAACCTAATTATGGAGTTCCACTAAAAGAATCCAGACTAATTAAAACTAATAATAAGAATTAGAAATAAGATAAGATCTAATATTTAAACTACTATATTAAAAAGTAAGACCACTGTGGGATTTAAAGCCTAAAAAGCGGTAAGAAACTCCTTAGTAAGTATAGAAAGACATTTGTCAGAACCTTAACTAGGGTTATAAGGACCTTAAACCCAGTAAGGAGGTAGGATCTCTAGAGCTCCCGACAAGCCCTATATAAAAATAAGTACTGTTAAAGAAAAAAGTCAGTAAAAGAAAAAAAGAAATAAAAAACTTATACCTACAGGCTCCTAGTGAAGGAAGTCATAAACCTAGTTACAAAGCGACCGCTTAATATAAAGACCCCGTTAGAAAGTTCCCCTAGTTAAAAGACTCCACGTTTTTAGGAGGAGCGTTTAACCTAGCCTCCTCACTTTCCTAGAACTTTAATAACTCCGCTTTACAACTAAACGTTTTCACAGCCCGGTCCTTAAGGTAAGACTGCTGTTTATAAAGGCGTACCAGGCGCGCTAACACCTTTTAAAGCTTAGTAGTGGCCTTATAAAGTTACTAAGCAGCAGACTCAACTTATAAGTTAAAGTTCTGCTTTTTAATAAGAAGAGCCTTTAACTTCGCTTTATTAATATTAAAAGTGTTATACTGGGAAGGCTAATGCCTTTTTAAACAGTAGTTATAACTGTCAGACCGGTTTAAAACCCAACAAATAAGTAAAGGGTTAGCAGACTTATAAAAAGAATAAGGGGACATTTCACCACTAAACGCGTATGTATAGGCTGTAAGGTTTAGATAGTGGTTAGTGCTTTTACCCTATTCCCGTTTTAAGACCTGGGAGCTGGACACTTATTATATAGTGAAATAGTGAAAGGAGAAGCTTACCTTTTAGGTTCTTTATAGGAAAAGAACGTTAAAGAGGGGGAATTGTGTGACGACCCTATAAGCCATTACTTAAGCCGGGGTGGCCTGACAAATCCCCTGTAGAAGGAACAGTGTGGGGAGATAGTGTACACTGTCCAGGCGCATTAGGCCAGGGGTGTAAAGACCTGAAGCCCTTACGATTAATAAGGTGCTGCTCGCAGTATGCCGAGTGCTTACATCGCGAGTAGGAGAAACCTTACGAGTAGAACGCTCGTGTAATGTAAAGTGCTTACGTAATAAGCACTCGTAACACTATAAGCAAGGTATAAAGTACCTCCCAGTTAGTTAGTATAGATAGCCATGGTTGTGCCTATAACCACTATGAGGGACTCTGGTTCCTCACACTAGTATTCAATTATTCATTTATGTCCTACTGTTCAGACTCACCTCTGTGTATTATAGTGACAACGACCTACAGTGACATTGAACCCCCCGTCTAGGAGTGCTAGCTTAACAAGCCGTCTTCGGAACGCCCCCTACCTGTTGGCGTCCTGCCATACGTTCTGTCTTAACCCGCGCCAGTCCTCTCAAGGCCTGTGTCGGGTGCAGGTCGTAATAGAAGGATATAGTAACCCTGTAAACGAAGCTACGGCACATCGATATTCACAACCACTGGTTACGCGAGAAAGTCGCTAACGGCAAGATTACGGTTGATTATGTCAGTACGAAGGAACAGGTGGCTGATAGTCTCACGAAGGCTCTTAGTGACGACGATTTTAAGCGGTTCAGAGCCATGATTAGTGTGGAAGATATCACGGAACGGTTAAATACACAAGGCACGCAGCCACTCTCGGAAGAAGAAGAAGAAGCCTTAGAGGACCTGATCGAAGGCGGAGAGGCTGGATTTCCGGAATTGGGTCTGTGAATAGCTTCAACCACCGCCTCGGCCAACGAGCCAGCGGTTGAGGGGGTGTGTCAGCTTATATAAGCAATTGGAGCCATTCGCGGATGTAGCCGGCTTGGCAATAGGGGACCCTGCAGGCCAGAGATTCTCTTCCACAGAACAACAATACACAACAATCACCACAATTGGCCATGAG
>Ga0247780_1001380_pt1 | contig 14450 bp, 15 predicted proteins | sample UWRJL079202R5_FD_179927 | JGI IMG/M metagenome (GOLD analysis project Ga0247780, IMG submission 179927) | Plant litter microbial communities from Arlington Agricultural Research Station in Wisconsin, United States - UWRJ-L079-202R-5 | ecosystem: Environmental > Terrestrial > Plant litter >... | reverse complement strand
TCCCCTCCCCCTCCTCGCCCCGTCCCTACCACTCCCTCACTCACACTCAACCCCCTCGACCAGGAAGAATCCCGCCTACGCGCAAAAGCCCTCCGCGACCGCCGCGAAGCCGAAGAGCGCTCCGCCGGCGCCACCTCCCCCCCACGAACCACCTCCGGCCTCGTCGCGACAGACTCCATCCAGCTCGCCGGCGCCCCAGGGAGGAAACGCCCCTTCGCCTCGATCACCCGCTCCCAAGTCCCCGCGACAAACCGCGATGCGCGCGGCGCAAATAAGGATGGCGACGGCGGCGACCCCGCTGTTCCGGGCGGGAGCGGCAGTGGGAAACCCCTAGGCGGCGGGAGCGGCACCGACGTCCCGCCGATCTCGCGAAAGTTCACCAAATACGTCGACTACAACTTCAGCGCCATGACCGACACCAAAGGCGGCTTCCTTAGCACCGAGGACGACCCTTGGAGCAAACATATGGCTACGTCTGGCGCTGGCCCGAGCGGAAAGCCCGAAGGCGAGACCAAGCCCGCGCACATGACGGCCGCGGAGTGGGAACGGATGCAGCTCATAAGGAACTTGCAGCGGAATAAGGCGGGGCCGTTCGAGCCGGGGCTGAGCGTGCTGTCAGACGAGAAGACGAGGAAGAAGTGTCGGGAGTGTGGGAGCGTGGAGATTGACTTTGTGTGGGAGGAGGTGTTTGGGTGCTGTGTGTGCGGGAAGTGCAAGGAGAAGTTCCCGGAGAAGTATAGCTTGCTTACGAAGACGGAGTGTAGGGAGGATTATCTTATTACGGATCGTGAGTTTGTCTGCTGCCTACCTATGGGGATTTGAAGTTGGGGCTTGGGATGGGTGTGTGCTAACGGGTTGCAGCTGAGCTCAAGGATCCCGAGTTGTTGCCGCATCTGTCGAAACCGAACCCGCACAAGTCGCACTGGCACGACATGATGCTGTTTCTACGATACCAGGTGGAGGAATACGCGTTCAAAGAGAAGTGGGGGTCTTCGGAGGCGCTGGATGCCGAGTTTGAGAGGCGAGAGGCGGACAAGAAGCGGCGCAAGGAGGCCAAGTTCAAGGAGAAGCTGCTGGATTTGAAGAAGAAGACCAGGACTGATACGGTGAGGCGGGATAGAGCAAAGGCTCGTGGAGAGATTGGGGGAGGAGGGACGGCGAAGTTTGGAGATAGTGTTGGTGGCGCGGGGAAGCACGTTCATGACTGGGGGAGGACGGTCGAGAACGAGGAGGGGCTGACAGTGAAGACATGCTTAAGCTGTGGCATGGAGGTCGAGGAGCTGGAGTTCTGATAGCATTTTTGACACCAGTTTGCCGACCTGAAAGGTGCGGTCACACGCAGATCAAATCCGGGGCTGGCACTTTGTAGAACTTGCGGGGGAGCGCCGATGAAGCACCAAGAGACGCGCCAAGAACCCCGGACCAGGCAATTAGATTAGATAAGCCGCGATTTAAGATCGACAAAATCTGGGTAGAACCGGGCACGGAGCAAGTAGAAAAAAACAAAATTGAGGCGGCTACTGACAAAGTCGACCGATGCCGGGCACAGCCCGATTTTCAAGGCTCACGGCAATTCTGCAGATTGACTTTGCGGTGCGGTGCAGATGCAGCCCCTGAGAGGGACCCAAGATGGAGCTTGGGGACGCACGAACCAACCAGGATTTGATGCCTGGCAGCCTCACGCTTAGCGACGGGCGCTGATTGGCCAGACAAAGGGCCTCTGCCGCTGGTCGCTGTTCATTTTCGGCCAGCATCGCCAGCCAACTCGGACAGCAGCACGCAAACTTGCCGCCCTGCCGCTCTGCCGCACCTCACCCATCCTTGCAGCGACGAGAAAGAAGAAAAAAATCGACCATCACGCCCGATCATCAACGGCGCGACTGGCAGCAGCGTCCATTCGCGTCCCTCCGACAATCGATTCCCATTTTGCGTGCAGGCATCGACCTTGCCGACCTCGAAACGACTAGCTCCGCCAGGCAATTCTCTCTTCGCCGTCGCCCGTCGGCGCGTCGATGGGCAGACCGAGCTCTTGCGCGTCACGCAACACCTGAGCTGGGCTCCCATCGTCATGGGCACGAACGGAGGTAACGGGATGGGGGGCGTTCCCGGACACGAGATGCAAGGCGTGATGGGCAGCGGCGCGAACCAGCCGCCAGCCACCGAGTACACATTACAGGGTCAGTCCAGCTCCGGTCGAGCGCATCATCGGCCCTGGGAACGGGACCGGCCATTGAATGCTGACATTACCGATTGGCGCAGGCGTGATGCGGTTTCTCCAGACCGAATGGCATCGACACGAGCGCGACCGCAACGCGTGGGAGATTGACCGCCAGGAGATGAAGAGCAGGATAGCCAATCTCGAAGGCCAGGCCCGGCGAGCCGACGCTACGCAGAAAGCGCTGAAGAAATATGTCACGATTCTCGAAAAGAAGGTCAAGGATCAAGCGGCGTTGCTGAAGGCTGGGAAGATTGATGGCGAGTCCGAGAAGGCGAAGCCCGACCGGACGACTTTGCTTCAGCAGAAGCTTCGACGTGAGTTCACGCACCCTTTTGCCTTCTCTGAGGCGGCGTCAATGGCGGCGCAGCTTGTGTGGATGGACTGAACTGACCGGAACAGCGTTGAGCGAAAAACCAGCCGAGATCATCGTCGAGGAGCGACTCCCCCCGGCCGGCGCTGACGACGAAGGTGGCCGAAACGAGCTGAAAATGTTCCTCGACCAATGCCAAGCCGAATTCACCTATCTCATGATAACCCCCGCGAACCCGATACCCCCGAGAGAATCCCCGCCTCTCCCGATGATTGAGGATCTGAGAGAAGGAGATGCTTTCGGGCAGCCGCCGATGGAGCCTTTCCAGCAATCTATGCGGCAACAGCAGCAGCAGCAACAGCAACAGCAGCAACAACAGAACCACTCGCGCGAGATCATGGTTGCCCAGGGTGCTCCGAACGCAATCCAGCATGCGCCCATGCCTCCAAACTCTGGCAGCTTTGCGAAGAACCAGGAGTTGCAGCCCGTCGCGATGGTGCGCACCTCAAATACAGATCAGAATTCTATCTATGGCGGTAACACAGAGTGGCCCGCGCATGCTCCGGCGCCCAACAAGTCAGCAGAAGAGCAGGGTTCCAAGCCGAAGAGCCAGCTCCGGCAACTTCAGCAGGAAGAAACTGGAGAGGGTGTCAGGCGCGAGGCTATGGAGGCGGACGGATGGGACTTTAACGAGGGCAACTTCCCGGACCCGGCCGCCCCTGCTCCGACTCAACCGTCACCAAACCGATCCGATACCGACATTTTCCCCCCAGCAGATACTATGCCCAAATCGCCGAACCGCGGGCCCCTTTCGCATCGGAGAAAGAGCTCGAGCTCCATGGCACGGAGGAGAAGTGCAGAACACGAGCTCTCGCTCAACGCTCTCGCTCAGAAGGCGGAGAGCGTGAACTTTAAGCTCAAGTTCGGCCTGCGGGGTCACCTGGACACGGTGCGGACGGTGATCTTCTCGGGGGGTGGCAGCCCGGGAGAGCCCGAGATCTGCACGGCTGGGGACGATGGAATGATCAAGCGTTTCCACATTCCCGATCGGCATCCCGGCCAGTTTCAAGCGAATGGGTCGGATCTCGACGTCACGGCGGACTTCACACACCGAGGTCATAATGGGGCCGTGTTATGCTTGGCATCTTGGTCACCGTCTCCCAACTTCTCTACTGGTGGTCGCGCGCAAGGCGATGGCTGGATCTTCTCCGGTGGTCAAGACGCAACCATTCGTGTCTGGGAACGAGGCCGGGTGGATCCCAAATTCACGATAGAGAGCCACACCGACGCCGTCTGGGCCCTGTGCGTGCTACCCACAAATCTCGGCTCCGTCTTTGGCCAGGCGACAGCCCATGGAACTCCTGATCGGATCCTTCTTGTGTCTGGTGCGGCAGACGGCAGCGTCAAGGTGTGGGCCGTCAGCGCCCCACCGCAGCTCACCTCCCCCCAGCCAGGGGCAGGACGCCGCGGACCAGGTGGCCGTGTCAGGGGCAACTCGACGAGCTCGGGATCAGCGTTCCCCAGCTCCCCTCAACCTACAACCGCATCAAACTCACCCTTCAACCATACGCTCATCCATACCATCTCACGAGCCAACTCCAAGGCGAGCCCAACATGCATCACGCCGCTGAGCTCGAATGGCGAGACTTTTGTAGTAAGCTACTCGGACGCCGCCATTATCGTGTACGATACCCGGTCCGGAGAGGAGATGGGTGCGATGACGAGCCTCGAAACCTATGACGGCACCGACGCTACTAGCGTCAATGCCGTTGTTGCTACAACGGCTGGTCTCGACCAGCCTCAAGGTCTGGGCGACGAAGACGTCGCCAGCGGAGGCGGGCCCACAGGGGGCGGCCGTTCTATGGCCGGGTCGGGCGTCGAAGGCGTCATTATTTCTGGCCACGAAGACCGCTTTGTCAGGTTCTTTGATGCAAATAGCGGTATGTGCTCTCCTCACATAGCTGATCCCCTCACGACTAACCGTTCTCTAGGTCAATGCACATACAACATGCTCGCCCACCCGGCTTCGATCTCGAGCCTCTCACTCAGCCCCGACGGACGCGAACTTGTCAGCGCAGGCCACGATGCCTCGCTTCGGTTCTGGTCCCTGGAGAAACGGTCCTGCACGCAGGAGATCACCAACCACCGCGTCATGCGTGGTGAGGGCATCTGCGACGTCGTCTGGAGCCAGGATGGTCGGTGGGTAGTCAGCGGTGGCGGTGATGGTGTCGTCAAGGTGTTTGCGCGATAGATGCAAGTTGTTTATATGTCATCTACCACGCTCTCGGACCAGGCGAGGGTAATCGTTCCATCATCGCCATACCGGACCCTGGCAGGTCATGTCTTTGGTTGGGAGAATGTCGTTTAGAAAGTCTGTCTCATTGCGGGGTGTTTTGGGGATCTATCTATCTTTCTCATCTCGGAAGGCCAGGCGTAGATGCAATGCGTTGTCTGGCGTGATATGACGGGTGGTGGTGGTGGTGGATTGGTGGAAATGAGCTCTGTCAAGGTTATTTCTGGTGGTCAACATCACCGTCATTCATCATTGTCATTCGTCATTCGTCATTCGTCATCTATCATATTGGCATTAACGTCACCGTCACACCCAACCATTGACCGTTGTCATACCTCCGGAGTCCGGACCAGAGCACGGCGAGCCATTACCACGGGAGAATCTCGCAGAATTTATGTAATTGATGGTAGGATGGGAATGCAAGGGAGGGAGGGGAATGGAAACGGGATGTATGATTGATGGGCATAAAGTTGTTTATTGTTTGGTGTGGGAGGTTGTGTGGTTGTGGTTGTGGGGGTTGTTGTGTAAGACACAAGCGACGATGATGCGAAATTTTTCTTCCTCTTGTTGGGATGCTCGCTGGTCGGTGACTGTCTGCATCGGGGTTCTATATAGATGAAAGATTTGAGCGTTTTACTCTTGCTTTGGCTTGCGTTTGCTTTCTGTTTCATGGTGTTTGACTTTGCGTCGTGCGTGGAGCGAATGAATGATAAGGCCTTTCCAGGTTAAGGTCATATGGAGAGCTGGTGGGTTTACTCTGGTTTGCAAATGTGCTTTCTTGGCAGGTTTCTATGTTGTAAGACATTGATTGTGTAGAATATGTACATTAAGAGAACATGAACATCAAGAGGAGGGAAACTACATAACACCCGATTCTGTAACATTCATTCACACAACGGCTGGGAACCGAGTTTGTTCCAAGTTCTTACTTTCTCAACACTTTCTCATTCGTGGCTATCATGAAGAAATTAACTAAGCTAAAAGCTATCAGAGCACGCCGTGCCACCCCATAATCTCTAAACTAGTAGATACTCGGCAATAAGCTTATTGCTTCTGCGAAACCATCATCTCCTCGTTGTCTGCGATGGGAGCAGGCCGGTTGGCGGATTTGTTGAGCTCATTCTCTCCAACAATGTTGTGCGTGGTACCAGCCAACTCCAGCTCAGGGGACTTCTGCTGCTTGAGCGTGTACTCCTCCTTGTCAATGTGACGGAAGGTGAAGTAGAAAACGACTGTCAGAATTGCACCCGCAATGGCAGGCCCGCCAAAGTCCCAAGTCAGGTAAGGGTCAGTGACGATCGCCGAGCAAGCCAGACCGATGGCGTAAGCCATAGCGGTGTTGAAGAGGTTGATGGCGGATACTAAACCGCGCATGTTGACTGGCGCGCGAGAGTAGGCAATGCCGTATGCGGGGACGTTGACGAAGAGCTCCGAAATACCACCGATGGCATACGGGATAGCCATCCACCAAATGCTGATGGGGGCAACACCAGTTCCCACTGTGCAGTCGCTTGAGCCGTATTCGCCGCAGGGCGATTGCTCGTAGGCGTACTTGTTCAGAATCGTGTAGCCCACGCCGCCCATAGTCGACATCGCCAGTCCAGTGGTGATACGCGCCACAGGGCCGTAGTGAACGTTCATCTTCCGGAGGAGCGGGTACAGACCGTAATTGAGAACAGGAGCCATGGCGATAATGCTGAGAGAGTTGAAGTTGCCGATGACGTCGTTGGGGACACCGTTCGTCTCAAGCATGGTTGAGAGGAAATTTGCTGCCTGTCCAAGACCGTTGTCGTTGATGTACTGAATGGGGAAGAAGCAGAAGATTCCAGTGGCTTGGAACGCGCGGCGGACATCGTCGACGAACTCATCATTCCACCGAGTGTGGTGGACACCCTCGAGACCAGCGGCGGCGATGTTGGACGGCTTGGCCAACTCCCAGAACCCATGGCGGCCAATCGACTTGATTCCACCTCGGCGGAAGATGATGCCAAGGACGCGGAACACGTTGGGCAGATCGCTGCCACCAGGAGGGTGGAGCACCATGCGCTTGTACAGGAACCAAAGCAGGAACGGGAGCGGGAGATACAGGATGAGAGGAATCAGAAAAGCGAGCCACCACTGTTCACGGGTTAGCTTTGTGCCGCTTCTGTAGGAGAACAAATATTTCGACTTACTCCGACGTATTTCTCAGAGTAGGCGGTAGCGACTCCCATGAAGCCGCCGACGTTGATCATGAGGTAAAACCAGAGCATGACTCGCTCAGTCGTCGATTCGGGGTCCTGGATTACCCTTTCGCCGCTCGATGTTGTGATCACCTTTGGCACTGTGGTCGTCACTTGATCCAGCAGCAGTGGAGAGACGTTGGGTTTGAACATGGCTGGATAAAGTCAGTATTTCGCCCAGCGAATAACCTCGGGGTTTTGATAACTCACCAGCGCCGACAGCGAGGATGTACACGGAGATGAAGAAGGGCGCCTTCGCGGTGCCGTTGGCAAGAAGCTCTTTTGCGCCGGAGCCGATGAGGAGCACGTGGGCGACACCAAAGACACCGACACCCCAGCAGATAAGCTTGAAGCGGCCAGTTTTGGCATCGGCCATCCAGCCGAAGAGGAGAGGGAGCGCGTAGACCAGCATACTAAATGACTGGGCGACGGCATTGGCAACTTTGGTGCCCATGCCGAGGGCACCACCCGTTCCCTGCCCGGGGGGCGGAGCACCCCAGCCGTTACCTCCTTCTGGCAGAGGCCGGTTGACGTAATTGCCGATGAGAGGTTGGACGCCGTAGTAGGAGCCTCGCTCGCAGAACTCGACGATGCAGATAAGATAGGCGATGATCGGGATGCTACCGGGCACGCGACGGAGTGACTTGAGCTCCTCCTCGGTAGGTTTGCCGTCGTAGTCCTCATCCATGGTGAAATTGTCGAGGTATGGCGCATGGGCGTCGCCGGGGGGCGTGTTCGACATCTGCAGCTTCTCCTCGTCGCGAGTGGCCGACACCGGGCCATCGCTGCCATGGGATGGCGCTTTTTCAACGGGGGTAGCTATAGAGATTGTGAGCTCATGTTGGTCTGGTTCGCAGTGCGCGGGCGGTGATGCCTACTCATGGTTTAAGACCCTCTTGGAGGTGGTTGACGCAATGATGATTGCGAATGGGTTTGTTCAGATTTGGTGGGACGGACGAGAGACAGCAGGGAGGACTTCACGGAAGGCGCAACAACCGGGGTATTTATGCGACCCGGATCAAGTGGTGGGAAATAGATTAAGGGTGTCAGTTGGAGGCGGGGCGGCGAGACACGGGGGCAACGTGAGAACCGCGGCGATGGTTACCGCCAACGATCAAAGTACATGGTGGTGCGACAAAATGAGAGCTTCGTCCGGACTACGGCAGCGCCCGGGCCCTGGTCTGTGGGTGCTTCCTGGCCTCGAAGGAAAGAGCTTCCATCTTAGTTCTAAGATGCACCCGTGAGGTGATGTGCGAAGAGGAGCTCCTTCCCTCCTTGGCACGATCCGCGACCCTGATTCCATGCGGCCCCACCAACACTTGACCTGGGGAGGACTGGAGGGCGAGACGGCCAGTGACAGCCATTGCATTACACCTCTGCGAAAGTGAATGGTAGCTGCCATTGGATCCTTGTTGCAGCCAAGATCCGCGTCGAACTGTTACCTCACGGATGCACAATTGGCGTGATGTAACGTATAGCAGCACTCTGCGGTTCCCGAGGGCGGCGTGATTGGCAGTGTGAGGTGTGCCACGGCCAAATCAGGAAGGTCAGAAATCCTGCTTGCTCGCAAAATGCCGTGCGCATAATCTTGTAGCTCGGCCAGGCTGATATTTTGCTAGCATTCGGGCCTTCGGAGAGATGCTACGGGAACTGATAGATTTATTTCCATTTCTAGAAGCGTGGGGAGATGCGCAGGCGCGAATGATGGGGCGTCTGCTTTCGCCATTTCGCCATTCCACCAAACGAACCTACTTCGGAGCTCTCCGTCCAGGCGCTCGTGCGGTGCGACAATGCCGCGGTTACCTGCCCCCGGCGGGATTCTGGACTCGGAGGCTGGGAAGCAGCTCGGACAAGGGCCGAGATAAGAAGCTGATTGTCAATCGCGGCTGACCAAGTTTTGTACGCCCAACACAGACAAGAGGAGGATTCCTGCAGCGAAGGGAACTTTCAGCCATGCATCCATGAGCTGTTGGGTCGCGCGCGGGGTATGCGGTCGCGGTCGCGATCAGGTTTCCGCGTTGGTCGCCGTGGTCTGATCAAGCCACGCCGTCATTCGGACGCTAGCGGCTCTGGGGGCGCGCAGCGCAACGGTCGCGATCTTGGTGATGTCTGTTGGCGTTGGCAGTTCGAACTCGCTTCATCGCCAAGCGATGAGGTCAAGGCTGCCTCGTGGTGCGCCGGCAATGTCAAAAAGCTTGGGTGCGCCACGGCCATCTTGGCTGCTTGGCTTCTTGGCTGCCGAGCTTGGCGGTTTGCGACGCCGTGTTTCGTGAAGCTAAACACGAGACCACCGTTGGGCCACTCGCCGAGCTGCAGCGTTTGGTTGCACCCGCGGGCCTCGGCACCCCCCACATTCGGCGAATGCCAAACTTTTCCTCGATTTGCCACCCCTGGACGGCGGGGCGGGCGACTTTGTAAGTTGCTTTTCGACCTGCCCGAATGGGTTATCAGCACGACGATGCACGCTCAGGATGTCGGCAACAGCACGATTACGGCCAATCGTATGACCACCTATTCGCCGCGTCTGGCCGAAGGTGTTGAGTCGAAGCTATCTGTGATATCCCGCCGTAATCTCTGTCCGAGTGCCTTGCATACCCGTCGTACCACGGAAGCAATGACAGGTGACATGGAGATGGGACATCCTGCGCGTCATACCCAGAGGCAGCTCTCGGGTGGGCGTCGAAGATCTGTCTTGCTTACGGGGAGGACCAGCTTTGTCTCAGATTGATGAACCCATCCGCGCTGCTGGGACCCGCCGCCGAGAGATCCAACCGGGATCGTCAATGTGCATCAAGGCCAGGGTCGACGATCCAGTGGCAGAGTGTCGTATAAGCCGACGCAACAGCAGCACCGACCCGTCGAGCCGCCGTATACCGGTGTAATATGTGCCGTTCTCGTCCATCTTTACTGGCTGGCCTTGGCTTGGCCAACTGCTTCACGATTAAAAGGGTGGAAGATTCGATGTCACACCCGAAGTGTGCTTTTGGCGGTACATCCTGCAGCTCCGCAGTGCAAATTTGACCTTATTCAGCTTGGTATGGGTGCACCAACTCGCTCAACAGGTCATGGATAGAATAATCCAGAAAGTCTTCATCGAGCGCAGCGAGCAGCTCCCCGCAGGCGCCTCACTGGAGGTGCCGCCGGAGGCAACGTTAGAAGGTTCTTCAACGATGAGGAACCGGTCAAAGCAGAAGTCGACTCAATCTTTTCCCAACGTTCTCGAGCGTTCACGTTGTCGGAGCTGACAATGGAATCATAGCTAATAGCTCCAGCTCCCAATTTTGGCCAACACGGAGAAGATCGGCCGGCCCGGCTCAAGCGAGTTCGTCGTCAAGTCAAGCTTCTCGCTAGGTATATCCACAAATTCTCGCCCCTCAACATTCGCCACTCAGGATCAAGATCACTAAACACATTGGAATCACGTGTATCCTGTGTATTGCCGCTTACTCAACCCCACAACTCCGCCCTTCCTCCAACCCCCTATGTACAAACTACCAATGCGAGTGCACTTGACAATCTCAAACCGCCCCCTTCAAATCCTTGTTCGCAAACCCCATCCTGGGCTTATCGCCCCCCTCAAACACCACCAAGCCCGCCTTGAGCGCAACGCCTCCCCAGATATTAATCCCCACGTTCGAACTGCTCTGCAGCCCCCCAAAGCACGACGTCGCGCCCAGCGCCGCCGGCCCATAGTTGATAAACTTGCCCGGGATGGTAAACTTCTCGCTGCCCACGCCAAACGTGAACCCCGGCAGGTTCGTGCTGCAGGGAAACACGTACCCGCCGTAGGAGCGCGAGTTGGACGAGCCAGGAATGGCCTTATAGTAGGCGGCCACGATGGAGGTGGGCAGGTACAGCAGCGTGGTGCCGGTATCGGCGATGCCGACGATGTTTCCGGCGTTCCAGGCCTCGGCGCCGACCGAGAAGCCGGGCGAGGTCCAGCGCCAGTAGCCGGGGTTGCTGTCGATGGAGACGTACGTGAAGTTTCCGGTGTGTTTGGCGGGGTCGATGAACCCGAAGTCGTAGGTGCCTTCTGGGAGGGGGTTAGTGCCTGTCTTCCAATCTAAAGTGAGGAAACCGGAGTAACGAGACAGCCGGGGCGGGGAGGTCCAGAAAGAAAAGGGGCAGGGAAAGCAACTTACCAGCCTTGTGCTTGAAATCCACCGCAAACAGCGGCGCATCCAGCTTCGCCTTGACATTTTCGAAGAACGTCGCCTGCCGCTTCGGCAACACCGTGTTCAACGACCCAAACCCCAGCCCCAACAGCCCATCCATCTTCTGCTCCGCCGTAAACTGCCGCGACACCTGCGTGGCCGTCTCAATCGCCTGGCTCCCCACCGTCAGCCCACCCACGGTGAAGTTGTCCGTGTACACGTTGCCGCGCGAGTTGGACCCGTCGCCGTACGTAATGCTCCACGTGTGGTTGGTCAGCAGCTGCGACGTGGCGGACTTGGCCGGGCCATAGAGCCGCTGGCCGCGGGTTTGGGAGGTCGGCAGGTGCGAGGAGAAGACCCAGAGGTCGGACGAGCCGGTGTCGAAGTCGAGGTACAATGTCTGCGGGGGCGTCCCGATGGTGACCGGGGTGACCCAGGCGATGTCGACGTCGTCGATGGGGATTGCGGCGGCGCTGCCGAAGCCGCGCTTCTTCTTCTTGAGGTACGCGGCGTTCTCGGCGTCGATGTGGGCGACGGCTTTGGAGAGGTAGTCGGGCACGGGCGCGCCGTACTTGAGGTAGGTCTGGTAGATGGAGAGGGCGCCGTTGAAGGGGGTTGAGAGGGGCTTGCGCACTTGCTTGATGGACACGCGGCCGCCGCTGAAGTCGGAGGTGAGCTCGGGGGTCACGGTGGTGCCGATCTTGGGCGGGAGCGCCGAGCTGAGGCCTGCGGCTGCGAGCAGCGCAGCGAGGGTGATGGCTACCATGGTGATAGCTGACTAGCTGGCTGTCTGTCGGGGTTGAGAGGCAGAAACAACACAAGACAACACAACACAGCAACACAACACGGACGGAAACAACAGGTCCAACTGTGTGAGGAGGGAGGGGGCTAGACAGACAGACAGCTGAGCTGGACGGGACACAGACACAGACAGACGGCCGGCCGGCGGCGGCTTGGGATGCCTTATCTATCCCCACCTACCCGGCCATGGCTAATACGGCACTCCCGCGCCAGCAGCAGCGGTTTACAGCAGCAGCAGCAGCAATTCCCGGTTCGGAGCATAGCAAGCAGGCTTCGATGGGCCCTTCCAGATGGCCTGGTCTTGGTGTGTGTGCGCGCCGAGACCGCTCCGCTTTTGAATCTAGGAATCTAGGCGTGTGCCCGGCTATCACGAGTCGCGGCATTAGAATGGATGACAAGGCGGCGAGATAGCCGGAGCGCGCGGCAGATAGCCTCCGGGCGAATCAGCTCTCGGGGTTTTGGTATGCTGTCTCGCGAGCAATAGACTCATGGACCCAGCCGATGGGCTCATCCGCAGCGACGCTGATATCGCCCGGCGATTGTCGAATCAGCGGCGGCCGGAGCTTAAATTGCGAGGGAGGGGAGGGGCGTGGCGTCGGCAGTTTAGGCGGAGGGGAAACGTCCTTGCAGGTCTACCGTCTGGTAGGGCCGCCATGGCAATCTGCGAGTCCTAGCCGCGAGGGGACGTCTGATTTGTCGGAATGTAGATGAAGTCGCCCTTGCATGAGATGCCCCGGATTGCCCTGCGGCATTTGTCTGCCTATCGGATTTGGGATTGAAGTCGGCGGCGCTTTTGTCTCCGCTGGGAGTGGTGATCATGGGATTTTGTCTTTGGGGGGGACCCCTTATTCGGGGGGGTTCAATACTGCGGATTGTATTAGTAGATGCGGATTGGCGGAGAAGTGGAGAGACGTCGTTTGGATCCAGACATCCAAACGGGGAGAGGAGGAGCAAGTGGGCCCGGCAGTGCCACGGCCATGTGCCCACCCGACGGGCAGTTGTTTTGCGGGTGGGATCCTGTTACATCGGCGCGGCATTGGGGTCGGATTCGGAACAATGCGCTTGGCGGATGGCGTGTGACATTGAACCCGCGTGTCGGACCGAACACAGCATCTCGCAATCGCACGTCTTATCGCACGCACCCTCACGCGAGATACCACATATGAAGACACACTATGCGCAAGATGACCCCAGCGGCCTAGATTTGGGTTCCATACAGCGAAAAGATAAGTAAACTGCGGTGCTTGCTTGCTGCTGGCGTTTGGGATAAATGAGGCTAAATTGCCCACTTCTTCGCATAGTTCCGATCGCAGCCACGTCCACCAATCACCACACCACTCTCGGAATCACCCGACCTGACCGAGCAAGTACTTTGGATCGTCGACACCACCTACCTGAACTGGAACTCAGCCCGACCGACCTAGGTGAGGTCCTTTGCCAAGAAGCAAGCGCGAGCATATCACCGCTCAATACACAACTTCCAATCAATACAAGAGGGATTTCGAACTGCTTGGCCTACGGGCAACCTCACGGCGTGTAAGGCAGAATGGTAATGATCGGCGTGTCCCATTTGTCCCAATTATCCGACCTCGTGGGATCTCCAAAGGGCAGCAGCGCGGCGAATCTCATGCTGCTGGTCGTTAGCATACACTCAGCTCTTGTGGTCTCACCAATCCTCTACATCGTATGTCCGTTTCGAACCAGTGGAGATCCGAAGCGGGACACAAACGGGGAGAGAAGGGGGAAAACGGGGAAACAAAGCGAAAAGGGGAAGAGACTAAGAACAAGGAAAAAAAGAGAGAAAGAAAAAAAACATACCGATACTCCCCCGGCCCAATATAGCTCCCATTCCCCAACTTCCCAAACCACCAAAACCCCTGATCGTACCAATTCCAACTGCTCGTCCTTGTCAGCAGCTCCAGCGGAAACGGCACCGTCACCTCCTTATCCATCACCTCCGGGTCAAACCCCCAGTAATAATCCGACTCGACCCAGTACGTCGCACTCCCAATATACCCCTTCTCGCCGACCACCGGCGGGTAGCTATTCCACTCTGCCTCCCGCGACGTCTTGTCAAAGATATCCCACCTTAGTACCTTCGGGCCCCATTTGAACGCCGCGTAGACTTTGGGAAAGGACTGCGCCTCCCACGAGGTGTTGAAGTCGTACGTGTGGTAGTACTCGATGTCGTCGCGGTTCGGGCCCGAGACTTGATAGGGGGTCGAGGGGTGGAAGACCCCGCTGGCGAGCAGGGAGTCTGTGAGCGGGAAGGCGGCGCCGAGGTACGGGATGGAGAGGGACTCGGACAGGGAGGAGGTCACTAGGACAGAGCCTGAGTAGACCGGGAGGAGGGAAGCGTCTAGCGCCCCAGGGGGAGGGGGGTCGAAATTGATGGAGACTGTGGTGGACCCGCCGGGGGGGAGGGTCACGGGGGCGGGGAGGAAGGTTTTGG
>Ga0247780_1001379_pt1 | contig 14454 bp, 13 predicted proteins | sample UWRJL079202R5_FD_179927 | JGI IMG/M metagenome (GOLD analysis project Ga0247780, IMG submission 179927) | Plant litter microbial communities from Arlington Agricultural Research Station in Wisconsin, United States - UWRJ-L079-202R-5 | ecosystem: Environmental > Terrestrial > Plant litter >... | reverse complement strand
CAACTGCCTTAGGTAATGTCAAACGGCGGGGGGAGTGAGGCCTCTTGATCTTCTTGCCCGCCATCGCCTACCCCTCAATCAAAATAAACCATGTAAAGGCAACACCGCGACTCGTGCTGGTGGCTTATTTTGGATCCTGATCCAGGGGTTTGCATCACGATTCCGCCTCGCTGCCTGCTTGTCCTGTTTGCTTGGGCTTGTGGTGGCGTCCCAACCCCCGAACGCCGTGTTGTCAACGCCCAAACCAACCCCGCGTTCAGCCCTCAGTCCCATACGTCGGATGTGCTTGATCTCAGGGGTGTCGCAGGCGCCACATCGCTATGAGGGCGCCGGTTCGGACTTCTCACTTCCAGCACGATGAGGGGTTTTAAGACAGATGGCGGTCAGAGAATGTCCATCCGACAGCATGTAGATTGTTCCGTACATCTCACAGTCGCATTACCAACTTCCCGTTTCCCGGGCTTGTTTGCACTAGCGTTCAGTCATCCCCCCTGACCTGAGACCAAAAAGTGATGCCTTCGTTGTAAGTTCCCGGAATCGAACCGCCTACCACACTGCATCGCTGAACACATGCCAGACCTCTCAAAGCCCAAGTGGCAATCCGCGACATCTGGAGCCAGGAAGATGGTGACCTTCAGACGACCCTCAAGAGCCTGCAGGAGCTCCTTGGCCATGAGGTCGTCATTGAGCCGGAATGGCAGCTTCTGCTCGCTGCGCTTGAAGAGTTCTACCCCGACAAGGGAAACTTTGTGGCCATCCTCGCCGGTTGCGTCCAAGCATGGGCAAAGAGCATGATGGAACTGCTAGAAGATTCGGCACACGAGGACTGGACTGAGACCGTTCTGGAAAAGTCCAAGTCCGGCAGGCTGCGGCTTTTCCTGGAGGTCTCGACTTCAGACAATGCTGCCACCTCGTGGTCTGAACAGCGGAGCGGCTTCATTATCACGCTGCCGAAGAAAAGAGTCTTCCAGCCCGCCGAGCTGTTCCCCATTTTCCGCGGCAAATTGTTGACATGCTTCGAAGCCCCCAAGAAAGCGCAGCTTCCTATTCGACAGGGGGCAACCGCAGCAGACGAATGGGCTGATGTGGAGATGGATACCGCGACTGGGAAGCCTGAAGTGGTCGAGAAAGCTCGGAGTCTGCCCCCCGCAACGGCCAAGACTACTGTCGAGTTTCTGCCCAACGCCCTATCTCTACCCAGGCCCGATGAGCTGTTCCTCAGACCCCCCTATCACTTGACCCTCATTCCGGGACACTCGGAGATTGAGATTCAGTGCAGCCATTCACCGACCCTGAAGGTCCTTTCCGACTATCTTCAGCGATGGTGTCGGGTCAACCATCACGACACAGCCGAGGTATGCCACTCTCCCTCAACAGCTCTGCTCGGACACTGACAAGAATGCCTACAGCCAGCGGCCGTTCAAGTGACCCTTTGCCAGTCCGCATTCGGTCTCGGGGAGTTATTCGACAGGCTGATTCTCAGCACCAAAGAAACCAGATACACTACCCAATTTCGGGTGACCACTCCGATGGTCGTGGCCTTAATCGAGGGAATTCTGGGATACGAGCTGGTTTCAACTCATGGAAGTTGGAGCTTCCGAAGAGACGTGGAATTTAAGACTCTGTAAGTGACTAGACAGGCTTGAGCTAGCTCCACACAGAATCGCTTAATCCCTCCAACGCGTATAAATCTTTGCTTCCCATTGCATCAATGGCTCGTGTCCAACCCACCCGGGCGGGACTTCTCTCCCTTGTGACACTTCCCTCCAACCAGGTGCATCCCGGTCTGGCCAGTTGGGTACAACATAATGGGAACCAGGGGTATCTTCATCACTGAAGTTTGCAACCACGACGACCGGAAGTGTGTTGCCTCTGCGCCAGGCCATGACCTTCCCTCCACGGCTCGTATCCACGTGGATGAACTCGGTATCATCTTCACCCAGTGCGGGGCACTTCGTCCGAAACTTGACAAGATTCGCCACATAGCCGAAGAGTTCCTGCCGCCAGCCGCCGTCATTCTTCCTGGAGTAGTTGACCGGGTCTGTCTGCTTCTTGCTCATGTCTAAACTCTGGTCCATCTGATCGCAGAACTCCTCGCCAGCAAAAATCATCGGGATGCCGACGCTGGTAAGCAGGAGAGCGAATGCCAGCCTGGCTCTCTTTTTAACATCCCAGATGTGACAGTTCTGGAGATAGTTATACAGTCTCTCTTTTCCCTCGCCCTCAATGTCGTGGGATGTGACGTAGTTTATCGCCTGTGCGCCATCAGTGAACTTCGCATCGCGGTCACGATCGTCAATCGTACAGTCCACGAGCTTTCTAACGTTCCATTCGAAACTTTCGGCGTCATAGGCTATCTTGCCGAGAATTGCCGTGCGCAGTCTGCGCTGCCAGGGCTCGTTCCAGAGGGCGTTGAGTACCCCGTCACGAACCATGGAGACTGGCATGGAGAGCTCCTCGCCAATGACGAGAAACTTGCTAGGATCGGCAGAGGGGCCGTATCGTGCGTTGTAAAGCTCCCAGGCCCGTTCCTTGTAGGAGCGCACAAAGTCATAGTTCCCGATGTTGTTGACGGAATCGAGGCGAAGACCACCCACGCTAAAGTCGCTCATCCACCGCGCGAGGTGGGCGCGGTGGAAGGCCCACGATGGGTGAACCCAAAGACTGTTGTTCCCCGTCTCAAGGTCGTAGGACTTTACTGATTGGATATATCTCCAGGGCTCGCCACCCCAGCCCTCCCTGGGGAACCCATTGCCATGAGATTGGTGGCTGTCGGCGTTATCTGGCTCCGTTCTGGGGCGCAGATGGAACTGGTGAAAGTCAATATAGCGATACGGCTCGTGCCCAAACGCCATGACTACGTCGGTGAAGAGGCGGACGTTCTGACTGTGTATTTTGTTGACGAGGCGGGCGAGGTCAGAAGCAGAGCCGTAATCGTAATCGGGGGCAAAATAATTGGCTGTCGCATACCCCCACTCCCCTTTTGATCTTGCGTCCGCTGCAGGTAGTAATTCCAGAGCATTGATGCCCAGGTCGGCGAGGAGGGCCTCATCACTGACAACCGCTGTTGTCGAGAAGTTCTCGCCATGTGACTCCAAGTCAAACAGAGCGAGGACATCCTTGAAGGTGCCGACTTCAACGTCCACACCACGGGGGTCGTTTCCAGCCTTCGCCCACGAGACAGGCAGTTCGTAGATCACGAGGTGGTTGTTGCTGGGGAGCTCAGATTGGTCGGGGACCGCGGCTGCTACGGGGTCTGTCCCGTCCTTGTCGCAAGGCCAGAGCTTCCCATTGAGATACTTGATGACAGAGGCCGGCTGAACCACTTCGCCTCCACCCCTAGTAACCCGGTAGTCGACGGCGAAGGCCAGCGGGTCTGTCACCAGCACGAGTCCTCTCTTTTCTGGCGAAGTATCGCTGATTTCGAACCAGTAGTGGTAGACTGCATCATCAAGCGGGGGCGAGATCGTCTTGGGATCCAGCAGCCATAGATCTGTTTTTTCTAATGACAGTGACAATGGGAATCGGCCAGTCAAGCTGAAGTCACCAGAAGCCTGGCTGAGCTTTCCAATGATGAGATGGGGGGACGTAAAAGAGGGATCGGGCTCTGGCACCCAGAGAGCAAAGCTATCATGGCGCACATTCAGGATGTCAACCGGATACATTGCTGAGGCTATTTTACCTATAGAGTAGGCAGGAAATAGAAAGGCGATGAAGAGGTGAACGAGAAAGGAGGAGAGAGGAGGTCAGGGAGAAGTCGGGGCGGGCTGACGGCCGGGGAACCTAGTGATTCAATTACCCTGCAGGTGGCCTTACCTCAGTGGCTAGACGGTTTGGTGGTGAGGTGGCTGGCTGTTCATGATGCTGCTCACCTTATCATGCAAAGTCCTCCCCTGCCCATCAGCTGTGCGTGATTGTGCGACACGTCTGCCAACAACGAAATTCCGAAAGGGCAAATCCAGTTTTCTATGCAAATGCTTCCATAAAATACATAATAGCAAAAGAAAGGGAGAATTGGAAACTACATTGTCACCCCCTCAGCTGAAGATAATGTTGCTGACGGCGAGATCCGATTGAGGTGCACTCAAGCTTTCAACAGTTGAGATCTTCAGCGCTGGGATTCGAGCCGTTTCTTGGCAGACGTCCAGAAGCCCAAAGACCCGCTGGCAGCCGCGACGACAACGTCACAGCACATTTTGTCCCATGCGTGCCAAGCCCGCGGCGCCAACCCCCTTTTGGCTTAGCGCTGTCTCGATTCTCCGACCAGTCCACTCGGCCGGCAGGAAGGAAGACCAAAAACAAGAGCTCCACCAAGAAGGGCTCCAGCAAGGCATTTTGTTTTGCGGCATTTGGCTCTGCTTGTCTTTTTCGCCTCGCCATCATCCTCCTCCACGACCTCGACGAACCCTCCCGAGCCATCAATTCCTCCGTCGTCGGTCGCCGGCACCCAATCCACCACAATGCTGTCCCGAAACTCGTCTAGAGTGGCCCAGGTGAGTTCAATCGGCGCCGCCCCCCGCCACTTGCGCAACCGCAACGCCCAAAATCGCTCAGGGCGGTCCTCGCTGATAAGCATCTCCAGCGCCTCCTTCGGGCAGCAGCCCAGCCGTCGCAGCGCCTGAGCCAGGCGCGCGGCTTCGCCAGCGTCCAGAACGATAACCCCGGCCCGAGCACCGTCCAGTCAGACCTCTTCAAGCCCACCAAATATGGCGGCAAGTACACCGTCACCCTCATCCCTGGCGACGGCATTGGCGCCGAGGTTGCCGAGAGCGTCAAGACCATCTTCAAGGCCGACAACGTGCCCATCACATGGGAGCAGGTCGATGTGACGGGTCTGGATGCCGGCAAGGCCACCGGCCGCACTGAGGACGCCTTCAACGACGCCGTCGCCTCGCTCCGGCGCAACAAGCTCGGCCTCAAGGGCATCCTGCACACCCCCATCAGCCGCTCCGGCCACCAGAGCTTCAACGTTGCCATGCGCCAGGAGCTCGACATCTACGCCTCCATCTGCCTCATCAAGAACATCCCCGGCCTCGAGACCCGCCATAAGAACGTCGATCTCTGCATCATCCGTGAGAACACCGAGGGCGAGTACAGCGGCTTGGAGCACCAGAGCGTGCCCGGCGTCGTCGAGTCGCTCAAGATTATCACCCGTGCCAAGTCGGAACGCATTGCCAAGTTCGCCTTCAGCTTCGCCCTGGCGAACCACCGTAAGAAGGTCACCTGCATCCACAAGGCCAACATCATGAAGCTGGCCGACGGTCTCTTCCGCGGCACCTTCAACCGCCTGGCCCAGGACTACCCCCAGCTGGAGTGCAACGACATGATCGTTGACAACGCTTCCATGCAGTGCGTCAGCCGCCCGCAGCAGTTCGACGTCATGGTCATGCCCAACCTGTACGGTGGTATCCTGTCCAACATCGCCGCTGCCCTTGTCGGTGGTCCCGGTGTTGTTCCTGGCTGCAACATGGGCCGCGACGTCGCCGTCTTTGAGCCCGGCTGCCGTCACGTCGGTCTCGATATCCAGGGCAAGGACCAGGCCAACCCCACCGCTCTTCTCCTCAGCGGTGCCATGCTCCTGCGTCATCTTGGACTTGACGACCACGCCAACCGCATCTCCAACGCCGTCTATGACGTTATCGCTCAAGGGTAAGTGCTTATCCTAAACAAGAATAGCCCGCGCAACTACTAACAGCCCCGCAGCAAGATTCGTACCCGCGACATGGGTGGTGATGCCACCAACCACCAGTTCACCCGGGCCATCCTCGACTCGATGGAGAAGGCGTTGTAAAGAGATACCCACCTAATTAGGGAGACCCAACTTGCGTAACCTGTATGTAGATCCGATCGCATCGCAAGACGCTGTCCGCCACGACCGATATTCTTTTTCCATGCGATAGAAAGGCTGGTGGAAGATACCACGACAGGACGAAGGAATGAGGTCGTCAATGGCTGGACGAGAAAGTGGACCGCCGAGCTAGGCTGCAGTGCCTGGCGACGGGTCCCGTCTCGCTGTACTGTATGGAGTAAAGTTGGACTATCGGGCAACGCATTTTTTTCTATGATTCTGGCTGCCCGCGCTTCAAATTCGGGAGCTTCTTCGTCCTCCAATGAGGTGTTTGGCGAAGCCTAAGATTATTTCGTCACCCTTGGAAGTTCTGGGTTAGCATGAGCAACGAAACCGCCTGCGAGTCGACTTACTTTGGGGCGAGGTCGACGCTCAACGCCCGGAGGTGCATGTCAGAGCAGAATGATGAATAGCTACTTACAACAATGGAATGTTGACTCACTATTCGCACGGTGATGGTGTTGACCCCAGTGACCATCACGTGCAGTCAGTGGAAACAGTCCACCCCAGAACGTCAACCTCATATTACATTCTACCAGTGTTCTAACCTCAGGCAAGTCACTATCACGTCTGTCACCAGAAACAGCCCACCCTTCGAAGTGTCAACTTCCCATTCTAAGAAGATACTGCGAGTGTTCCGACCCGGGCCAGTGACCGTCACGTGCGGTCAGTAGAAGTCCACCCCTCGGTCACCTCACCTCACCTCATTTTGCGGCACCTTTTTGAAGGCGGCGACACTTTGTGCTTCATTGTGGCGTCTAGATCTCACTCAAACCACCCAAATACTTCAATTACGTGTCTATGAAGTCTAAATGGTAAACCTACCCTGGGTGGCCACTTCCGATCAGGAGCTACATGTTGGCCACTTCATGGCAGCATTGGTTGAAGCGGAACATGGACAGCTTCACATTGCTTCACTACCTAAGTGAACGGCAGATTTTCCAACCTCAATTTTCTATATAAATCTGCATAGTGCAGTACATGTGCTTGTGTCGCACGAGTGACGGTATGCCCCAAGCAATGACATGAACTTCAAAATTGCTCATGTCTCTGACTCGCGGCAACTGTAGGTGCCTAGCCGACTCGATGATGCCGGGAAAGTAAGGGATGTCCAACTATAACTGTCGCACACACTCCTCAGTGTCTCTGCGTGGCGGAGTGGCAGGCTCAGGGCAGAACCAAGGTGATGATCGACATCAGTCGCATCACCTCCTCGACCATTAAGAGCCCCGGCCCAGGGGCTTCTTCCCCGTTCCAAGGCCAGTTATCCACGACTCTCCATGAAGACCGGGAGGCAGCGGTGAGGACTCTAATAGTACACCTCTTCTTCTCACCCATTGTACCGGCTGAAGTCCGACCCATTGCATGAGATATCCCTGTTGTTGGATATCCTAAGTCATCTCCTCCTCGGTATGGTGGGTTCCCCGACAGCGGTGTTTTTAAAGCTGTCTGCGATGGCTCGCCACGCTACCGGGTAGAGTTGAGGTCCTCGAAGGATTGGAAAGGCATCCGGGTTCTCCAGAACACACTTCAAGGGCGGGCCGTGTTGCGCTCGGTCGGGGAAAGGCAAGCGACTGGACCTACGGCTGACTAGGCCGCATGGAGATATAGTGGATGTGGTAGGTGTCTGGTAGGTTGGGGTCTCTCTTGGTATTTCTTCAGAAATGAGAGTCAGCAACAAAAATCTCTTAATGTGACTTGCAGGAGGGCAAATCAAGTTCAGAAAACTTACATAGTGACGTCGTGGATGAAGTGTCGAGTATAGACTAGGTAGGTACTAACAAGGCATCTCAATTGCCTCGCCGGGCATCAATCTCGCCAACCGGCCCGGGTTGACGCAGGAATCATTGAAAATCGCCCGATGGACTGCCTCATGACCCTACCAGTATGGCCACGTGAGATGGTCCCATTCGTCAACACAATGGAGGACAGCCATTTTCAGTACCGCCTGACGGGTGTTCTCGATTTTGTTCAGGATTACCTGTGCACGAGGTGTTGTGTTCTCCTGCTCGGGTTCGGGCTCTCAAGTTCTCGAGAAGCCTTGTCGGACGCAGGCAGCTTCTGTTATGGAAAGAATAAGGGGGTGGTTGAGGGAGAAAGGCATGAGAGTATCGCGAGGAGGAAGGAACGAAGGGGCCGAGATAAAATAAATAGTTGTAACCACGCACGGTAGTCTTTCCAGGTTTCAGGTTTCCTGATTGCGTAGAGTCAAGACAAATAATCCGAAGAAAATTACGCCATTCCCGGTTATTGATCAACTTTGGCCCTCCGTTTGCACAGCAAGCTTTCAATGCTGTGACAGGTTTGCTTTGATTTCCGGAATACTCCTCAGGTGCGGAATGCATAGGGTGACTGACAATCTGGTACCCTTATTTCCATATACAAACAACATCTTCCTCACATATTGACAAAGGAAGCATTGCTAAATTTTGATTTTACATGCAGATGGTGGAATCATATCGGCTCTCATGGTGGTGGCGCGTTCGGCAAGGCACAGCACAAGAATCCGGTGCAGCTCCAGGGTACGCCAAGGCGCGCTGCAGGGCACGCTCCGGCAAGCTCCTGCCCAACATAAGCTGACTTTCATCAAGTTTGACCCAAATAATCTGATTGCCTAGTGAAAGGATTTCCAGTCGTCGTCATCGAGCGTAAATTCCAACCCGCAGATCCCTTCCGGGCCGTCCCAACTCCCAAGCACAGGGCTCCACCCTCCCCCAAGCCCCATCAAAGTGGACCTGAGTGACTCCATCACAACCCCCTTCCGCACACAATCGGTTACGCTACGCTACAGCGCAAAACAATTCTCCACATCTCAACATCTCATTCGGCAGAGTAGCCAAGCGGTTAAGGCTCACGGAGCAACACACAGGAACGCAGCCAACGCAACGGCGAGGGTGTGTGGATGGAAAGGGCGACAATTGGTGAAATACATTGGTGGGGAGTGCTTCCTTTGTATAAAGAGACAGGTTACTTGATTAGATTCTGCCTACGCATACAAGCAATCTGACCAATTTAAAAACATATGTCAAGAGCCGTATTTCAACATCGGACAACTTGGCGGTACTATGAGTGAAACGGCATCATGTCTCGACTTACCGTACTCGTCTCACCAATGGCATGGTGTTGCATTGGGATCCTTCCCCTCATCCGTCATCCTTCATCGGTCGGTTGCTCAACGTCCTGCCAGGTTCAGGAATCACCTGAATTAGCATTTAAACAAGAATACATCCTGGTCTCGAAAGGGGCGCGGGTTCGAATCCCGTCTCTGTCATATTTTTCTTTCGTTGCATTCTCTTTTTGCATGGGAATGGTAACTGAAGATGGGCAAGTGGGGTTTTCAAGTGGCTGGTTGGCAGCCGGAGCGGGAGTGTCATGAAATCGCTGAGACAGGATTGGCAACCAACGGGGAAGCAGACAGCTTACTGGCATGATCGGGACTCGGAGAGTCGGGGTCAGCAACAGAATTAGTCATGGTGCAGAGTTGTGGTTGGATTGCATCTTGATCGATTGACAAACTGTGTGTGATCTGGTTGGTCAGGGTGACCGTGTTTAAGTTTTAGCGGTTCGGGTCGCCGGAAGGTCATTGATGCATTCGGCATACAGAGACAGTCCAGACGAAAAACCCTTCTTGCAGGCGGCAGGGATGCACTGCCTCTCTGCGAGGGGAAGCTGGAGCTACCCTCCTGTGCGACTTCAAGCGCGTTCAAGCTGCAGCCCGGCTCTGGCAACGGAGCAATGACGATGGGAGACGGAGAAACAGCTGGGAAGCCGCATGGGATGGAGATTGGCCGGAATACGAGGTTTTCCGGTGATCTGAGTGAGTGAGGGAGGCAGCGCTAGGCAAATATCCAGACATTTCCGGAGAGTCGGAGTTTCAGAGCATGGTCTTATCGATAGTTTGCTGGTGTTTTGACTGAGCAGTGTTTATTCGTGAAAAGGGGTGCCCCTCCAGGGTACCCCTCATCACCCCTCCATCACGCACGTCTCCAACCTCCAAGCCAAACCCAGCCAGGTGTCTGCGTGCTCCCGTCTGGTTGGGCGGCGCACGTTTGGTGGAAGCTTGGTGCATTTTAAGGTAGGCACACCCCGCTAGGGCTGAAGCCGTTGTTCCAGGCGCCCACGCCCGCGGTTGGCGCCGTGAGGAATGCTTACTCGGTCGTCACTTCCCAGGCATTGGGCAGCCCGCTCGGTCGATCGGCAACATGACACATCCGACACTCGGATTAGCAAGGCTCACCGAAAAAAATGCTGATGACCAGGTTGAGCCCGCGGGCTGAACTTGGAGACAATGCACGAGGTGTGTGTGTGACAGCAGCAGCATTCAGCTGAGCCCCCGTCGCGCTGACGACACCACAAGTCGACGCCAGTGGCTGCCAGTGGTTCGTCTGAATGGGCAGCCGTTGCACGTTGTGGGGCGCATGTCAGTCCAACTGACCGCACCTCTAGTCGGCCAGTCCGGAGCTGGGCCTCAATGAGGGGTCCAGTTGAAGATGGGGGAGTGGCTGTCTTTGATGACTGTCATGGCTGCTTCGATGTATAAAGACTCAGAGTGCCAAGCCGTCGGAGGCGGAGGGGCATCATTATCTTCATCATTCCGAGTATACAGATCTGAAAGCAGCCATAGAACAACGCAATCATGAGCGGCAACATCGCGATCACTGGAGCCCCGACCACCCCAGGCGCTGGCGGATCTGTTCCGCTGCGTCGGGAGATCCGGGACCTCCAGAGAAACTTCCCTGACCAGTTCAACCTCTATGTTCTGGGCCTCCAACAGCTGCAGAGTCTCGATGAGAGCCAGCTGGCGTCCTACTACCAGGTTGCCGGTATCCATGGCATGCCCTACAAGCCCTGGAACGGCGTCGGCAGCACCGGCTCGAACTGGCAGACCAGCAGCGGATTCGGAGGATACTGCACTCACTCGTCCATTCTGTTCATCACCTGGCACCGACCGTATTTGGCTCTCTATGAGCAAGCTCTGTACGCCTCGGTCCAGACTGTGGCCCAACGCTTCACTGCTGGCGCCCTGCGTGATCGCTTTGCTGCCGCGGCCAAGGACTTCCGAGCTCCGTACTTTGACTGGGCGAGCCAACCCCCTTCGGGATCGACGGCATTTCCCACTGCCATTGCTTCTCCGAATATCTCGATCGTTGACGTCGACGGCCGGACTAAGACCGTCCCCAACCCCATCAACCGCTTCGCCTTCCATCCCGTGAATCCCTCGCCTGGGGACTTCAACGCCAATGTAAGATGCCATCCCTTGGTCTGCTTCTTAGAAGATTGCTGATGTCCGCCAAAAGTGGTCCCGCTTCCCCACGACTGTCCGATATCCCGATAGATCAGGCCGTTCGCAGGACGCGCGGATCGCCCCGATCCTGGCCAACGAGCTGGCTTCGCTGCGTAGCAATGTCAGCTTGTTGCTGCTGTCTTACCGCAACTTTGATGCCTTCAGCTTCAACAGGTGGGATCCAAGCACCAGCCCAGGTGCCTTTGGCAGTCTCGAGGACGTCCACAACGAGATCCACGATCGTGTGGGTGGCGGCGGACACATGTCGTCCCTTGAGGTGTCTGCTTTCGACCCCATTTTCTGGCTGCACCACATGTAAGTCGACTTACAGCAACTCCAGACCGTGCGGAAAAGAAAATGATCGTTAACACGAACCTTTCGAATAGTAACGTCGATCGCCTCTGGTAACTAGCCCACCTTTTCACCCACTCCTAGGATGTAGGGAGCCGAGTTACTAACCAACGACAGGTCGATTTGGCAAGACCTCAACCCGACCAGCTTCATGTCTCCCCGCCCGGCGCCGTATTCCACTTTCAACGCCCGGGGAGGGGCCACACAAGACCAAAACTCGCCCCTTTCTCCCTTCTGGTCAGTGTTAACGCGAGCGGTTTCCTTCCAACTTTCTCCTTCTCCACTGTCTCGGGAGTTATAACTGCTCCCGAGACATAGAGAGTTGGTCAAAGGGAGAAAACGTTCCAGCTAATATTCGGCATAGGGACAAGAGCGGCACCAAGTTCTGGACCTCGACCCAGGTCAGAGACTCCGCGACCTTTGGCTTCGCCTACCCCGAGACCCAGAAGTGGCAGTTCCCCTCGACAGCGGCATATCAAACTGCTCTCCGCCAGTCCGTGGTCTCTCTGTACGGCAGCAACGTCTTCGCCAACTTCGTGTCCAACGTTGCCAGCAGAGTACCCCCTACTGTATCCGCCGCTGCCGCTGCGAAGCCAGAGTTCGCCATGGCTGCTCTCAGCCTCGCCGCTTCGCCGCCTCCGGTAGAGAAGAAAGACGCACCCGCTGCTGCCCCCGCGGCCGCTAAAGACGCCGCCCAGAAGCCCATCGCCGCTCCCAAGGCCGAGGGAGCCAAAGCCCCTGCCAAGGACGCACCCACTCCGTCTGGTGCGTAGCCCGCGCCTTACTTCCATCCTCAATCCCGCAGAACTAGCCTGCTAACACTACCCAACAGTCATCCCCGAGTCCCTCAAGCACCTAGCCCCCGACAACAAGTACACCGAGTGGGTAGTCAACATCCGCGCCCAAAAGCACGGAATCGGCCAGTCCTTCCGCATCCAAGTCTTCCTCGGCGAGATCAACGAAGCCGACCCCGACAGCTGGGACACAGAATGGAACTGCGTCGGCCGCGTCTCTGTCCTTGGTCGGGCCCCCGAGACGCAGTGTGGAAAGTGCCGCGAAGACAACGCCGAGGGGCTGATGGTCTCTGGGACGGTGCCGTTGACTTCGGCGCTGCTGCAGGATATTGTGGGCGGGGAGTTGGCTAGCTTGGAGCCGGCGGCGGTGGTGCCGCATTTGAGGGAGAATTTGAAGTGGAAGGTGAAGCTTTTCACTGGGGAGGAGCGTGCTCCGGAGGATGTCCCTGAGCTGAGGGTTAGTGTTGCTTCGACGGTGGTTACGATCGGCGCGGATGGTTTACCGATTTACTCGGGGCAGTATACGGTGCATCCCGAGGCGACTGATGGTAAGCCTGCTGGTCTGCGCCCGGGCGAGCATATCTAGAGAGGCATCTAGATTTGCTCCCTTGGTTGGATATAGGGGTTGAAGGGAGACGGCGGAAATGTTTCTGAAGAAGATTTTGGGTATCAAGACTGCAGATTGTAAATGGGTAGCTTTGTTTTGCCGGCAGGAAAAGAACTCCTAAACTCCAACCCTCCCGATGCAGGATAATGTGAAGAAAGAAAAGGGGCCGAGAACAACTCAGAACTGGATGCGCCGCTTCCGCCCGGTATACTTGGACGACGCCTTGACGACCTTGCCCTTGCGCTCCATCTGGTCTTTCTTCATCATAATCCACGCCTTGCTCCCCTTCTTGATCTCCCTCGCTCTGGTGCTGGCCTTCCTCCTCGAGTCTAGCACATCCACGCCGTCCATCCCCTCCACCAGCCCCGTGATATCCCCCTTGACGCCCGCATCTCCCACCGTCAGCACCAAGTACACTTTGACATTCTTCGTCTCGGGGTCATCCTCCAGCAAACCCGCGCCAAAGCCCGCCTTGACCGCTGCCGACGTGATCATCTGTTTCTGCACATCATTCTTGGGATAGAACTGGCACACCGCCCTCCCCCCTCGCTTCAGCGACGCATACAGCCCGTTGAAAAACCGCGCCAGCCGCCCCGCAGGCGAGGTCTCGCTGCTCTCGGCATTGCACAGCCACTGGATCGCGCTGATGCTGATCGCGGCATCGAAGCTGCCCGCGCGGAAGGGCACGCCCTGCCCGATGTCGGCGAGGAGGAGGTCGCCTTCTACGTCGCGCTGGAGGGCGACGTCCAGCATCGAGGGCGAGATGTCCATCCCTACCCAGACGTGCGGGCCGCCTTCAGAGGGGGGGATTTCGGAGAGGATTTCGCCAGAGAGGCCGCTGCCGCAGCCGACGTCGAGGATGAGCGAGGGGGATTGGAGGTCGAGGAGCTCGAGGGCGCGCTGGGTCATGGAGGCTTGGATGTTTTGGATGCGCGAGCTAGTGGTGTATTTGCGGGCTTCGGTGTCGTTGTAGTGCACGTCGGCTTGGCTGTTGGGTGGGTTGATTGGTTAGTGGTGAGAGACTGGGTTGGGGGGGAGGGGACAGTGGGAGGGAGGAGCGCCGGAACTTACAGGGTGTCTTCAGGGCGAGACATGATGGGCTAGAGTGATGCGCCGTGAGGCGGTCGTATGTGAGGGTTGTGGGAATGCAGCGACTTGTTGGAGTGTTGCGACGGCGGTTCCCTTCGTTGGCTGTGACACACAATTTTGGATTTATGGCGGGGCTGATCGCGCGGGTCAAGGCGGTGAGGCGGTGCGGTTTGCGTCTGGCGTCGCAATTGCGGCTTGGAGAGGGTTCTACGCTCGGTATCAGGCGTTCTACGTTCGCGCTCAGCGCTGGTATGGATTTCGATTATCCGAATGACTCCTTGTATTCCTCGCAGCAGCGGGCACTTTTCCTCAAAACAAAACCTCAGACCTTGAAGATTGTGGGCAGTTCGTCCGCGATAAGAATATTCGCGATAAGAAATATTCTTATCGCTATCTTATCGGATGGATCATCCCTCAGCCGACGCCGTGCGCAGCTGTCTGGGCGGTGTGGGGGCGGGAGCGGGAGCACTGACGTCGCCAA
>Ga0247780_1001377_pt1 | contig 14490 bp, 33 predicted proteins | sample UWRJL079202R5_FD_179927 | JGI IMG/M metagenome (GOLD analysis project Ga0247780, IMG submission 179927) | Plant litter microbial communities from Arlington Agricultural Research Station in Wisconsin, United States - UWRJ-L079-202R-5 | ecosystem: Environmental > Terrestrial > Plant litter >... | reverse complement strand
CCGATCTAGGGCGGCAAGCAGTTGCTTCGCAGCGTCGTCCAGACACGAACGTGCCGCGCCGGACGCCTGCGAGACCGGGCAGAAGCGCCAGGAGTCGAGGAACTCCACCACCGCGGCCTGTGCCTCCTCTCCCGTCAACCGCTCGATCAAGGATGCAAGGGTGGCCTCGGCTTTCTGGGCGCGGGCACCGCATTCCTCGCAGCCTTCCTCAAAGCGCGCGTTGGCGGCCTCCTCCAGTTCGCGCTCTAGATCCGCGATCCGTTCATCCTTGGCGGCGACTAGCTTCTCGGCCTTCTCAGCGCGGCGACGCAGGAACCTGATCCGCCACCAGTTCGCCCACGGCTGGCCCGCGCTGTCGTCGGTCGAGTCAGCGCGATCCTCGCTGTCGTATTTCTCGACCCCTGCCCGGTCCAGCTGCTCCTCTGCTTTGCGCTCCTGATGCTCGTGATAGCGCACGTCGGCGCGCAGCTTGGCCAACTCTGCCTGCGCCTCCTTGCCTTCCTTGTCCTTGGCGGCGGCTACTTGCTGGTGGTCCTCATAGGTGACATAAAGGCCGTCTGGGTGCTTCGCCATCCAGGTGCCCTCGTGGTCGCCTCCGATGCCGTAGCGCTCTATCTCCGGTACGTCCCTACTCGGCATCCTGAGCCTCCCTAAGGCGCTGTTCGGCGTAGCGTTTGCAGCGGGTCTTCTGGGGTCCCTGGCGATGGCCGATGTCGCCAATGGGGACGTTCTTCCATTTCCCGTACTGCATGGCGGGCGTCTGGTAATGCGCAGACCACCACGTCCCTTCGAAGCGCGTCTGTTCGCGCTGAAGCGCATATCTGGTGCCATCGGGGCCGGTGGCACTCATGCCGTCTGGGCTGTCACTCCAATTGAGGACCACGCGCTCCGGTACGTCCCTACTCATGGTTGGTCTGCACCCCCTCCCTCGTCTCGCAGTCGGGGCAGCCCTTGCATTGACGCCGGGCCTCCAGCGCTTCGTGGCCCGGATAGCGGATCTCCCCGCTTCCACCGCACCGCTCCCCCTCGGGCTCGGAGGGCAGCGTTGCGAAGAGGTCAAGTCGCTGGCGCAGTCGAGCGATGGTCCCTGGTCCGAAGTGCGGCTCAACAGCATCGACGGCTCTCGTGGCGGCATCGACAGCCTCTTCGGCTTGGCGAAGTAACTGCCCTGGGTCCGGCTCTCCCTCCTTGGTCTCGGAGTCGGGGTGCTGAGACCGGAGCTTGTCTGCGTAGTAGATGACCTGACCGACGATCCCTGGCCAGTGAATCGGCTGAGTGGGCAACCCCCGGCCCATGTCGAAAAATGCGCGCGTCGGGCTGAACTTCTCCAAAACTTTCTCGGCCAAATCGTCGATCGCTTCGCCCTGCTCTTCCTCGGAGTCGGGGTGCTGAGGCCGGGTGAGGGCGGAGAGAACGTCGACAACTTCGGCGAGGCGGACCCACTCGCCCGCTCTGTCGGCCTGCATGTAGCCCTGCTCTCGGTAGCCGCGAATTACCTTGTAGGTGCGCATCTCCTTCGGAAACCGCTCTAGCCGATGGCGAATTTCCTCCAGCGAGTACCGGGGCTCCTTTGTCTCTGCGGCAAGAACGGCGCGAAGGTCGGTCTCGATTTTCGCCAGGTCGGGATCTCCACCCATCCCGACAAATTCCAGAACGTCGCCGAGAAGCTTCCCGAAGGTCGTCTCCGTATTGGAGGGTGGGCTAGTCATTCGGATTCTCCGTTCCGAGGAGCTCCACGTCGAGTACCTGGGCGAACGGAAAGGCGAAGAGCTCGGCCAACGTGAAGTCGGCGTTGCTGATCCCGGTGATCCGGCCCGTCGAAGTGACTTCCTCAGTCGTGACCTTCACGTATTGCCGGTCGCGGTGTGCCTCATGAACGCGATGCCAGATCTCCTCCTGTGCCAGGTCGGCATTGCATGGCCCTCGGTGCCCATATGCGAGCGTGCAGCCTTCGGTCTTTTCGCAACCGGGCATCACGTCACTCCTCCTCCTGTTTGTTGGCTGGCTCGGGTAAACGCAGCAGGCCGTCCTGGTGAAGCTGGCCGAGCAGGCGGACCTTCGTGTCGCACATGCAGATGAGCGTGGCTTTGATCGAGTTGTTAAAGCTGTTCGTCGTGTGGTCGTTGAGAAGCGCCTCGGCGCTCAGGCCGCCACATTCGGCCTCGATCAGGTCGCGGTACGGCTCCAGATGCTCCGGCAGCACGAACGGCTTGTCCTTCACCTCAGTCGCCACTTCCTGCCTCCTGTTCTTGGGTCGGCGGAAACCAGAACTCGGCGCAGGTGCCGGTGGAGCCGTTGCTGAGCTTCTTCGGCTGGTTTGCGTGTCGCCGCATCGCCGGCTGGGTGGACGCCGCGGTTCGCGCGCACGCCTTGCACTCGACCCGATTGCCGATCTTGGTTTCGTCAAAAGGTGCCGGACCCACCGGCTCAAACAGTTCACCCGGCTTGTTGGGATCGAACGTCCTGGTGCTACTCATCTGCGCCCTCCTTTTCGTCGCTGCTGTTGTTCTTGGAGTCGAGGACTTCGAGGTCAAAGCATTTGCCGGTAATGCCGAGTTCAAAGAACCGGGCTGGGTACCGGTCGCCAAAATCCACCTGGATGCAAACTGGGTAGAGGTCGGCGGGGATGATGGCTACAACCGGTCCGCTGCGACCCTTATCCCACCTTGCGAAGCCAACGCTTTCCACCCGCGACCCAACCCGGATCTCGTTCTCCTCTTTGTCGAAGACCTTGGGGGTCATCTCAGTTGTCCTCTGCCTTGAACTGGGCTAGGGCCTCAACGAGCGCTTTCAGCCGGGACCCGGGCACTTCCTTAAAGCCCGGCTTGAAGGGCTCGAAGTTCGCCGGAATCACGCCCTCGGCTGCTTTCACGAGCCCCGCAACTGAGGCTGAGGGGACGAAGGTTTCCTCCTGAACCTCTTCGCCGATATGGGCAACCGCAGAGCGCGTCGTCTCCCACGGACCGACGCGCCGCTCGGGGCCGTTCATTGCGGCAACGCGATAGAGCGTGACCGCGTCCCTCTTCCCCGCGCTCACTGCTGGCCTGCCTTGCCCTTTGGATCCATGCGGATCACGGGGGCGAACATGTGGGCCGCGCCGGGCGTGTTGGTGCCTGCGACGGTGAACCGGAAAGTCTGCCGTTCACTCATAAGCGCAACGACGACCGCGGACCGGCGCAGGAACTTGCCGAGCGCGTCCGACCGCGCCTCCGCGTCGATGTATTGCTCGATCCGATTCCCGGTCTCGACGCACTCCATAGAGACGAGGAAGCGCTGCTTCCCGTGTGCCGCCGCGGGCATATTCCCCGCGCTCACTGGCGGCGTCCCTTCGGGTCAACGGCCCTGTCGATGTGGTGCGAGCCCCACCACGTCAACTCGCCGTGCTCAGGAATCTCCCTTTGCGTGCCTGCTATGCCGCGGTGCCGGCGGACCTCGTACTCGAAGGTGCCGTCGGACTGCTTGACCGAGCCGACGACCTTGGCCCAGCCGCCCCGGAGAGTGCCGTCGCCGCTCGGGTACCCGGGGTCCTGGCCGAGGGAGTGGATGGCGCCGCAGTGGTGAACCAGCGTCCCCTCGGGATAGGGCTCAACCACGGGCCTGTCCTCCCCCCTAGCCACGGGCCTGTCCTTTGGTCTGGGCAAGGATTCGCCGTCCGGCCTCGGTCAGTTCGGTCCGGACAGAGCCAACCGGGCGGTGAAGCAGGCCACGCGTACGGAGCGCATCAGCGGTGCTTCGCTGAATGCTCTTGCCAGCGGCAACCGCGTGAAGTGGAGCGCTACGCTCTGCCTGCACTAGGACCAACCTCCTGGTGTCACGGACCGGGAGGCTGCAACCTCGCCGGTCCATTTGTTTGCTAGCGCATATGCTAGCACACGCTCGCTACCGGGTGCGCTACGATCCTGGCCATGGCCAAAGGCAAGCCCGCTGTCGAGACTGTTCGCCTTCCCCCGGACATGCAGCCGTTGATCCAGCGGGAAGCTGACGCGGCCGGCATGTCGAAGAACAAGTGGATCGCGCTCGTCCTCGCCGCAGCAGTGGGGTACCGCAAGCCCGAGAAGTAGCCGCTCCACCACTAGGCTGCGCTCCTGGTCTGCTGGGGCTCGCTCATGGCGTGCTCCCGATCGAACTCGAGGATGCGGCGGCCGAGGAACTCGCCAGCCTGGACTTGAACGCCATCGCCGAGTGCGGACAGTCGGGATCGGACCACCCTTCTGGCGCTCCGAGCATCCACTCCACGAAGCAGGGGTTCAGGAGCGGAGCCGGCGGTTTCTTCCCATCGCTGAATCGCGGCCGAGTAGTTGCCCCAATCTGGTCCTGCTTCTCCGGCGAGGTCAGTTCTCTCTCGACGAGGGTGTCCAAGGTCGGTCGCCACCGGTCGCGATTGCTCCCGCTCATGTAGCCCGTGGCTCGTTTGGCGGTCGGGGTCGGCAGTAGAGCGGCCAGCGATTCCAAACTCGGTCGCACTGCCGCTCCCTCGCTCGGGCTCTGGTTGTTCCCGTAGGGAGTGGCCGTTGGAGTCGGCAGGAGTTCGATCGACGCTCGAAGCTCGCCCCAATGCTTCCCGCCCACCGAGTGCTCCTTGTCCGTCCGGGCGCGGGGCGTCGACAACAGCGCCCGCGCCAAGCTCGGCTGCCCGCCCCTCTCCACCGAGCCGGCCCCTCTCGCCGTCGGCAGCAACAAGGAAGACCCGATCGCGGAGGTGCGGGGCGCCAAAGGCGGCAGCGGGAAGACAGTCCCATGCGCACACATACCCGAGCGAGGCCAGGTCCCCGAGAACCTCTCCCCAAGCGCGTCCTCGTTGGACAGCAAGGAGATTGCCGACGTTCTCCACGAGGATGAGCCGGGGTCGAAGCTCGCCAGCGATTCGGGCCATCTCCCGCCACAGCGCAGTCTCTGGATGGTCGAGGCCCGTTCTGTCGCCGGCCGTGCTTGCTCCGCGGCAGGGGAATCCTCCGACGAGAAGATCGACGCTAGGCGCAGAGCAGTCGACCGCTCGCACGTCGTCGAAGATGGGGACGCCAGGCCAGCGCTTGGCGAGGATGCCTCGGCGCCACTCGTCCTTCTCGCAGAACCAGGAGTGCTCGATGCCGGCAAGGTGGAGGCCGAAGTCGAGCTGGCCGGTGCCGCTGAACAGAGATCCGGCAATCACCTCACGCCCTCTCGCTCTGCCTTTCTGAAGGCCGGTGAGGTCACTCGGCCTCCACCGGGTCGATCATCCGGTCAAGCGGCTCAAGGGCGGAGGGCAGGATCGCTACCTTCGTCGGCTCCAGCTTCTCTTCGACCTTCTCGCGGACTGCCTTTCGAACTGCTGCGCGTAGGGACAGACGATCGGCGTAGGCGGCGGCGGCGGCGGCGTCGGCGGCGTAGGCGGCGGCGGCGTAGGCGGCGTCGGCGGCGGCGTAGGCGGCGTAGGCGGCGGCACCCTTGTCCTTCAGCTTCTTCTTAACCGCCTCGTACACCTTGCTGTAGAGGCCGTCGCGGGCCTCCTGACGGCGCTTGCGCATCTCGTCGCGCAGCTTCTGCACCAGTGGCCTCGTATCGCCGACCGTCTCGGCCGTGACCTGTGGGAGCGCTCTGAGCGTTGCGGCAGACTCCTCCGCGCCGGCGAGCTCCAGCCAGGTCGGCAGAGCCGTCCTGATCATCCAGTCGGTGGCCAGCCAGCCACGCAGCTCATCCTTGCCATCGCCCGCGGTGCCGATGACTTTCGGCAGGTAGGGCTTCAACTGCTGACGCGCGTCATCGGGAAGCGAGTCGTTGAGCCGGACCAGGAAGCTCGAGAGGACCGGAGACGTGCAAGCCGGAGAGGCCGAGTGCGGCTCGCCGGCGAGGTAGGCAACCAGCTCCATGGCACAATGGCCCTCCCTGAAGCTGGAATGGCCACCGTTGTGGATCTCCAGGTCAGGAAGCTCCTTTAGCCGCTCGGGAACAGGTTTCGTTGCAGTAGTCATGCGACTCCTTCCGGGGTCGCTACCGACCCCTCGGTTTGACGTTGGGTCGGTCGTTTCGGGCACTCCAGCTCGAGGCGCATCTGCACGGCCTCAGGCAGCGAGCCGACGTACTCCAGGCACTCCGGGCTCAGGTCCTCCCAGTAGATGCGGTCTGCCCCGGACTCGATTGCGTCGTGGGCTTTGCGGCAGAGCGGGGCGCCGATCAGGGGGTTGAAGAGGATCGCGACGAACCGGTCCTCGGGGAGGATCGCTTCGAAGCGCTGGCGCAGGAACGCCTTCGGCACAAGATGATGGGCGTCCTTCGGGTAGGTGCAGTGGTGGCGACCGTCGCCTTCGCACACCGGACACTCGGCCCAGGCTTCAGCGATCGGATCGAGTTCACCGCCATTGCCTTCGCACTGCTCGCAGTCCCGGTGCCAGGAGAACCAGCACGGCCACGACTTGACGGTCCCGTTGAAGTGCCGGCGCGCTCGCTTTTCCGCCGCGGTCTCCCGGCGCCGGGTGCGCTTCAGCGGCGAGCCGCGGCGGACGTGCCTGTCCTTCTTCGAGCCCTGCCGGGTGAGGGGTTTGCGCCCGTTTGAACCGAGGGCCTTGGAGTAGAAGAAGGCCCGACCGTGGGGCTCGCAGGGAGCCGGGATCCCGGTCTTCTTGGTGACCTCTCTCTCGCAGCCTTCGCCGCAGATGTAGAGCATCAGGCGGCCCTCTTCGCTCGACGAGGCACCCGTAGCTCCCACTCGCAGAACGTCTCAGCGAGCGCGTCGCGCTGGCGCTGGGTGAGGTTCCCGATTCTCGCGCCCAAGCTGATCTGCGCGCCGTTCATGAGGCGCTGAAACCGGCGCTGTCCCAGGCCGGGGACCGTCAAGGCGAGCGCTTCGACGGACATCTGCCGCAGCCAGTCCGGGGTCTCCCCCAGCAGCACCTCGGCGACCAGGACTTCCCGGGCCTTGACGGCTTTCTTCAACTCAGATCGTGCGATACGGATCTCATTGGCGCTCTCAAGGGCTAGGAGGTGCTGGGCCATCAGCCCTCGCCCCCTGCCGAGACGAACACGACCCGCTTGAACCCGGTCCCCTCCAGGGCTTCGGTGATCAGGTGGGAGTAGCGGCGCTCTGCCCAGGCTCGGATGCCTTCTGGCGCTGAGAGGACAAGGGTGCTGCTGTCGATCGTGCCGGCAGGGCGCAGCGGTTTGATCCAGAGCCGGTAGGTCGACGTCGGGATTGCAGCTCGCAGTCGCCGACGGACAGCGATGATCGCGGCGAGTTCGGCACGGCAGTCGGAGACCTGCGCCTCTCGCAGCTCCAGCACCTCCAGTTCCTCGGCCATGCGAACGGCAGCGAGGTCACGTTGACGGCGAGACCCGTTGGCGACTCGGAGTCGACGAACCTCCAGCGGAACCGGATCACTCGCCAGCGCCACCGCCTGCGGGGGGACCGGGGGGTTCTTTTCCTCTCCTCTCCTCTTATCTGTGGACACATCCGGACGGCTGCGGACAGGTGCGGACGAGAATTCGGCAAGGGGCATGTTCATGCGGCTTGTGCCCCCTCTCGGCTCGCAGCCTTGCGCGCAGCTTCTTGCCACCGTCTCCAGCTCGCTGGATCGAATGCGACCTCCGCGGACCAAGCGGACGTGTGCGGACAGGACAGGACGCTTGCGGACACAAGCGCGTCGATTGCTCCTTCCACTTCGCCCTGCTCGAAGCGCAGCTCGCGGCTCAACCTCTCCCAGGTGAACTCCACCTTGCCACCGTCGGCGCGGGCCTTGGCCTTGGCCAGGAGCACCGGAAAGAGCGCGAAGACCACGCCGCCCGCCGCTGCCGCCGCCCGTTCTATATCGGGGTCCTCGTACCAGTGGATGTCCATTCGGAACCACGGCACTTACGCCGCCTCGGACTGGTGGTTTACGGAAGCGCCGAGGGCGAGCGCAACTAAGTCGCGCATCTCCCGGTAGTGCTCTTCAGCGGCGGCGAGGCTCGTGCCAGCCTCGGTGTTCGCCGCTTCCCGGCGGGCCTGAGCCAGCACGTCCTGCAGTCGTTCACAGTTCGCGTACAACTCGGCCATCGCGGCCCCGGCTTTTCTCAGGGCCGCCTTAGTCGCCTTGCGCTGTCTGGCTTGGCGAGCAAGGCGACGCTCTTCTCGAAGCCGCTGATTTCTACGATCTCTCCAGCCCGGAATCGTCCAAGCCTGTGCGGTCTGGTAGTTGATGCCGAAGTGCTCTGCTATCTGGCGGAGGTTGGCCCCGTTCCTGCGCATCTCCCGTGCCTCTGCTTCTTCGTCCTCCGCTCCTGGGCGTCGGTTTTGGAGGCCGTTGGGCAGGGCAGGAACCAACTTCACCGCATCGGCTTGGGTCTTCACGCCGCTCGCGAGAACGACATCGCGACCACGCGCGATCCGCATGTAGACCACCGCAGTCTGCGACGTGGCCGTGAAATTGTCTTCTAGCCAGCGACCCCACCGCCCCTGTTCAACCTGAGCACGAGCCTCGAGAAGCGCTTCGCCCGCGCGAATCGCGTGAAGGAGCATTGACTCTCCTGCTTGCACCGCCAACTCGTGCTCTCGGCGAGCGGTCTCGGCGAGCGCCGGAAGGCCTGTTTGCAAAGTGACGGCCGCCTCCATCAGGCAGCCTCGACATCCGTGAAAGCCGACTTAGGACCCTCGACCCCCACCTCATCTGAGAGGAGGGTCAGAGGCTCAGATTCAGAGAGGCGGGCCGGTTGTGAATCCGCCGTGTGAGACGAGTCGGCCGGCAAGTTATGGCCGGGCGCGCTCCGCTCGTTTACTCCACTCCCCGCGCCCCTTACCTGGCGGTCGCGGCCTCTCTGTAGTTGGTCGGGCGGCGCGTCGGGAGCCGCAGGAGAGTTGACCCCCGACGCGGCCTCGCCCGGCACGACGCAGGACTTGTCAGCTCGTAGAGAGCGGGGAGCGACCCCACCGTCGTGGCCAAGAGGTCCACCTGCGCCGTGCCCGGCGAGTGGTTGATCGGGCGAGCCGGTGCCGACGCCGGAAGGTGAAGCGTCGGCACCGGACCCCCCAGGTTGGTTCTCGCCCGAATCGACGCCGCGTGCCAGGGCTCGGCTAAGCCCGTCTCCCGAGGAGGGAACGGCGTCGATTCCGACGAGCTTTGCTCGTCCCTTTGCGGTGAAGACGTAGACGCCCGATTTGGCTGACTTCCGGGTGGGGACCTTGGACTTGCGCCGCTCGACCTCCTTTATGTAGCCGCGGGAGGCGAGGGAGCCGAACTGGGCGCCGACGAGGCGCCGGCAGACGTCGCGGACCTCGTCGGCGAACAGCGGCTCAAGGTCGTCGGCATGGACAGGCCCGCGCTTCAGCCGGTCGATGATGCCCTCGTAGATGATCTGTGAGAGCTTGGACTTGAGGTCCGTGGCTTCCTGTTCGGCTCGGGCCTCGGCTAGGGGGTGCGCTTTAACGCGTTGAACGGGCGGCTGCGCCGCTTCTACCTGCTTCTCTATCCAACCCTGGTAGCGGCACTCCTCGGAGTCGTACTCGGCGTGAGGGCGTTTCGGCGAAAAGCCGCATCCGCACTGCTTGCAGTAGCGGCGCTCGGTCATGCTGCGGCCTCCTCGGCAAGTAGGTCGTCAATCGAGACCTGGCCTCGGTCGACGTGATCCTTCGCCTGGCGCTGGCTCTTCGAGTAGAGCCCCAGCACGTCCTCAACCTCTCGCCCCTCGTGCTGGCCCCAGAAGGCGATGCGGGCCTCGGCAATCGCTACGTAATCTGGCTCTCTCTCCATGCCAACGAAGTCGAAGCCCTCGAGGGCCGCTGCACAACCCGTCGAGCCGGAGCCAAGGAACGGATCAAGACAGGTGCCACCCGGAGGGGTGACCAGCCGGACCAGCCACCGCATGAGGCTGATCGGCTTGACGGTCGGGTGGTTGTTCTTGGTTGGGCCAGGGTCGTCGCCATCGCGGCGAGTGATGTGCTTCAACACCCGAAACGCTTCGCGCCACACCAAAGGACCGGGGGCGAACGAGTCCCAGGACTGGCCCATGAACCCGCCGCCTCGGTGCTCGTAATCATCACCGGCAAGCCAGTGCTGCAGGACCTCAGCAATGTTTGGCTCGCGTGAGAGGCCGTATGGCGGGTCGCACACCACCGCGTCGACCGAGCCCTCCTCGAGCTTCGCCATCTCCTCGACGCAATCGCCTTGGTGGATGGTCCAGCTCACCCCCCCACCCCCAGCCGCTCTTTCTGGTCGAGCCGCTCGGCTACCTGGCTGAACTTCACGAAGCGATAGGTGACGTGCTTGGGATCGTCGGGCTCTATCCCGAATCCCTGATGCGGGTGGCGGTTCGTGATCGTCGCCGTGAAGCGCTGCCCCCGTACGTTGGCTTCGATGCGATCTCCGGGCTGGAGCTTGGAGGTGTCCATCTAGGCCACCGAATCCTTCGCGTCTTCAAACGCCTTGCGGGCATCACGCTCTGCGTCTTCGGCGCGCGCCAGTGCCTCGCCGCGCCCGACCGTCACCTTGTAGGGGAGGTTGTGCCACTCGGCCGCTTCGACCAGGCTGTTTTCCATGGCGCGCCGGTGCCTGACCGCCTCCCCCCACTTCCTTGCGGCGCACACCTTGTCCGGCGTCACGCGACCGCCACCTCCCCCGCCTCAACAAGCCCCTCCAGGATCTCCTCTACAGAGAACCCGTCCAGTGCTCTGGCTCGAGCTTCGATGACCTGGTCTTTGGAGTAGCCGAGGTTGCGGAGCGTGTCGATCGCATCCGCTCGGGCAGCGAGAGATGCGCTGCTCGTGGACTTCGCCGCGGCGACCAAGGACCGCACCGCGTCAAGGCGGCGCTCCTCACGGCACCACACGCAGTAGCCATCGTCAGGTGCCAGAACCAGGGGCTCGGCGCAGCGTTTGCAGATCGGGCTCATACCGGGCCGAACTCCCCGCCGCAGTGGCAGTCGAGGGATGAAGGGTTGACCGGCTCGCCCGCGCAGAAGAGAACGACCGCCGCCTCTCCGCAGTCTGAGCACGCGACCTCGACCGGGTAGGGATGATGCTGGCGCTGGGCGTCCTGCATCAGCTCGTCTGCCGAGGCCGTCATGCCGCCAATGCCTCCCCCACCGCCGCTACTTCCTCTTCCGGGCGGGGCTTACGAAGGTGGCGCTTCTCCTGGTAGGCGGTCAGGGCAGCGAGGAACGCGGCCTCCCCCGCCCCGCTCTCTGCTACGTCGTACTCGCCGTCGGGGCCGAGTCGAACGATGAGCCGGACATCGCTCTCTCCATATCCAGACTCAGGCGCCGCCAGCTCGTAGCCAGCGAGAGCGATCAGATTCTCGTCATACGGGCGAAGTAGGTCGCCGCTGGTCTCGCCTTTTCGTGGCTTGGCGTACTTCCATTCCGAGACGGTTTTGTAATCGAGCCGGGCTCGGCTGCCGTCCTTGAGCCGACAGAACAGATCCGAGCGGCCAGCGAAGCCGTGCTCAAGCGAGGCCACCATGTACTCGGCATCGATGACTTCTGGTCGATAGTGGTGGACGAACTTCATGCCCGCCGAGATCCACGGCCACAGGTCTTTGTCGTAGTCCGCCAGGTTGGGGACCACTTCGTCGCGGACCAGTGCGAGCAGCATGTCGTGGGCGAGGTCACCGCGGTCGCGGGCCACTTTCCAAATCGAGTCGAAGTGCAGGTCCTCTTCGCAGAGCCGGGCACGAAGCTGGGGCTGGGTGAGGCGGGCGATGTTGACGCCCCGCTGGGCAAGCTCAATGACCGCTTGCTCTTGCAGCTTCACGGCCGCCGGTACCAGTCCAGGCTTCTCGTAGATGCCGGCGATGGTCGAGATCGACGGGACACGCTCGCCGTCTTCCCCGCCAATGCGGTAGCGGCGCTGCTGGCGCTCGCCATCGACTCCGATCGAATCCCAGTAGGCGACCGTGAGCCCGGAGGGGAGCGTCTCGATCCGGTTGGCGGGGCGGGGCTTAGACACCGGCGGGCACCTCATCCGGGGCCTCGGCAGCGTGGTCTTGCTCTATCCGGCGAACCTCCCGGAGCACCGCTTCGCCCTGTTCACGGGTGACGGAGAGAAACCCGCGCTCTTCGGCCTCCTCATCCTGAGGCACACCAGCAGCGCCGAAGAGAAGATGCAGGGCTCCGTCTCCCGCTGGGGCACCCGCCGCTCGAAGGCGGTCGCGGATCTCCTCGACCGGGAGCAGATGGTCGCCGTCCTCGTCGCCAACGTGCGCGTCCTCCCCGGTCGAGGTCTCCGGGTCGGACCCGAACGAGATCCCGAGCAGGTTGGCGAGGAAGTACTTGCCGGCGCCGGTGGTTGCCTTGTAGAGGGCCTTGTCGCCGGGCCGGTCATGGCCGGTGCCCGACCAGCGGAACGTCAGCGTCTCGCCGGTCTGGGTGTCCCGCACCTCGAACTCGATAACCGCTTTAGCAATGACCCCCTGTTCGCCGAGGATCAGTTCCTCGTCGACCATCTTCGGCAGCACAAGGATGTGGCGCTTCTCCAAGACGCGCTTTGCCTCGGCCGCCACGTCCTCAGCCCGGGCGAAGTTGTAGTCCTCGTTGACGCCGCGCTTCTCGACGTCTTTCACTTCCTTGCGGGCCAGGAAGAGCTTGCGGTGGAGGGACTGCTTCCTCGCCTCACTCACCGCGCACCACCTTTTTCGCCTCGCACATGAGGCGGGACATGTCGGCCCGGGCCTCTTCAACTCGGTGACCGATGCGCTGCAAAAGCTCGTTGGGGACCCCTTCGTCCAAGGCACCTTCGAGGTAGGCGAGAGAGCTGCGCAGGTCCCCGAAGCGGCTGCCCAGTTCGCCTAGCTCCGCTTCGATCCGCTTCGCGGAGTCCTCGTCGTAGCCACCAGGGCTATCCAGGACAGCGGCAGCAGATGCAGCGTCGCCAGGGCGATGAGCGAAGCCGGCCATCAGCGCTCACCCATGGCGAGATCGCGGCAGGTCATGCCGATCGCCTCCCAACGGATTCGGGAGCCTCAGGACCCCGCCGGCCCCCACCGATGCAGCGAAGGTTCTTTCGCTGCTGTTGGGCACGCCACTCGCTCCATTCCTTCGGGAGCTTTCTGGCCTCACGCTGCTGATAGCCCTGCTCGCCTCCGCGGGCGTAATAGAGGGCCAGCTGCAAAACCGCGACGAAGAGGAAGTAGCCGAGGATCCCCAGGCCGACCACGCCTAGACCGGTCGCCAGGTCGCGCGCCGTCTCCCACAGAGCGTCGAGGATCATCGCTCGCCCCCGTTCTGGATCTTCAAGATCGTCTCGCAGGAGACCGCGACGCTGATCGCGTACTTAGCGGCAAGGCTCCAGTTGGCGACCTCCCTTGGGTCCATCGTCTCGTTGGCATGAACGAGAAACCGAGCCGCTGAAGCCTGGGCGTCGTTCTGGATCTCCGTGACGGAGAGCGGCTCGGTAGCAACGGTGCTCATGAGCGTCCACCGTTCGGTGCCGGCGCGTACTCGCACTTGCAGCAGGCCGAGTCATCCAGCACGCAGGAGCAGTGCTCGCAGCCATTGAGCGAGGCAGGCTTAGGAGGGTCGGCGAAGACGACGCGCCCGCCGGCGAGCCGACCCACCACCTCGTAGTCCTCGCCCTGTGGGAAGGCCGCCATCACTGCTGGCCCACCGCCTGCTGCTCGACCAATGCAAGGAGCCGATCCCGGACCCCGATCATGTCGGTCAGGTGCCGCTCGGCTGCGCTGGAGGGGGGAAGGTGATCCGACGCGGCGGCGACTAGCGACTCAAGGGCATCCCAGTTGATTACGAGCGAAGCTTCGCCGTGGTCCTCGCCCGGCTGGAGCCTTTCCTGGACGCTGCCATCAGCGTCGTAGATCACCGTTCCATCGGGACCGGGGTCGTAGAACCACACCGCCGTCTGCATGGATGCAAAGCGGCGTTCCATGTGGACCTTCACCGCCTGCCCCCATCCATCATCAGACCGAAGAAGGCCAAGGAAGAGATCAGTCGGTGGGCTGTCCAGACCTGGTGGACTGCGAAGGGGAGGTTGGGGATCACGCTGCCACCTGCCCGGAGGACTTGCCACGGCTCCAGTACGGGGGAGGCGGAACCTCAAAACCGTGTTGGCCGGCGGTATAAAGGGTGGACGCGACCGCGGCCGCAGTCGTTCCCGTCGCCGACGCGATTTCGCGGTTCGTCAGTCCTTGTTCACGAAGGCTGATGAGGCGGCCCCAGCGGGAGCGTGCATTGGTTCTCCTGCAGGCAGCGCAGCGATCGAAGCGCTTCGACGGGGAGCGGCTGCCCTGGCCCATCTCGGACCCGCACTGGGGGCACCCGGCGCGGTTGTCACGCTCCCACTGACGCTTTGCCGGACCTCTCTTTGCGGCGTCCTTACGTTGCTTATCGCGGGTCTTTCCCGGATTCAGCCATTGCCAGACCGTGACTTGGTGGACGCCTAGGCGCTCACCTATCTCCCTGAGCACCAGTCCCTGCTCCCGAAGCTCCCGGGCCTTCGCGATGTTCTGCTCCCGAGAGAGGGCCATCAGGACTCGGCTCCCGCCCCGACCTTCTCCGGAGCCTTCCCCTCGAAGACCACCGGGACCATCCGCCTCTTCT
>Ga0247780_1001376_pt1 | contig 14492 bp, 11 predicted proteins | sample UWRJL079202R5_FD_179927 | JGI IMG/M metagenome (GOLD analysis project Ga0247780, IMG submission 179927) | Plant litter microbial communities from Arlington Agricultural Research Station in Wisconsin, United States - UWRJ-L079-202R-5 | ecosystem: Environmental > Terrestrial > Plant litter >... | reverse complement strand
GAGGGTGTAGAAGGCGGGGGTGGGGGGGTCGGGGGGGGGGGGGGAGGGGGAGGTGGAGGGGGGAGGCGGGAAGGGGTTGGTAATGGTGGCGGTGGGGATGCCGTTTGAGTCGGTTAGGGTGACGAGAGGTAGGTGGATGGTGTGTTGTTGGGGGGGAGGGGCGATGGATAATGTTGCTGTTGCGGCGCCGCGGTCGTCTCGGAGGGTGACGACGGATCCGGACATCATGTAACCTGGGAGGAAACGAGTGGTGGTTGTTAGTGCCCCGTTTGGGCCGGTGAGGGTGACGATATCGCCCAGTAGGGTCGCTGTGGGTGCTCCCTGGCTGTTTTTCAGTGTTATAGTGGCGAGTTTGGTTGTCCTTACCGGTCCGTAGACGGCTTGGAGCCCAGTGGTCGTTCCGGTAGGTTGCCCGTTGGAATCGGTCAAGGTCACGACAACCTGTTCAGCTGTGGCCGTTTCAACTGGCATGCCTTGCTCATCTCTGATTGTCATGACAATTGGAGGCAGGTTCAGTTCCGGAGAAGCGCCCTGGGCTGTGTCGAAGAAGTATGCCCCTTGGCGGACATTGATATTGTGGCGGCCGCATCTAGCACGCTCCTCGGGAGTCCACGCCCACGAGCCCTCGTCTTCAAGCGCTTCCGACTCCCAAGCGTCCCACACACCCCCGTCTCCCATGTACTCCTTCGCGGCGTCACAAAGCCGATTCCAGTTTTTCCAGCAATTCTCGCCGTGGAACACGAATGCTGGCCCGTTACAGGTAACCACCCCCCAAGTCAGCACTATCTCCCCGCTGCTCAACTTTGCTGGGCCGTCGGGTACCGCTGGACAATCATCTTGTTCGAGCCAGAACCCAACCACATCGGTAGTGGAGCCGACAGCGTCGAGGTTTTTGAGCCAAGACGACGCAAAGTACCCGCCCCTTTCTTCTGGCCCGTACGATAACAACTCTGCCACGAAGCCGACAGTTGGACCGGACAGCTGTCCGTGTTTCGACGGGGCCGGGATCCGTCGCTCCAAGGACGATTTGTTGCCGTACGCTGTGGATAGATTCCAGCCCTGGGATCCATTCCAGGACGGCAGGTACTCCAGCCACTCGGGCCCATAGCCCTCTAGGTTTGCCATCGTAGCAGGTGATCGTAAAACCGGAGTGCCGTCGGCATCAGCCCCCGTGGCGTTCCTTGGGCCGATCCTCGGTAATTTGCGTTTGTCATGCCCCCAATTCCATGTCGGCATGGCTTGTGATGACGCGACCGTTGCTGTCGGGCTTCTTCTGGCGCGCGCAAGCCGGGTCGTGAAGAGCGCTTCCCGACTCTCTTGCGGGCCGGTGCTCTCGGGAACCTCCTGGAAGCCATGCGACGCGGGGAGGCGTCGGCACCCCCATTCCAGGAGCCCAAGCAAGACGATCAAGTAGGATGCGAAAACGACAAGGAAAGGAAGCCGGAGGAATATTGGCCGGTAATCAGGCGCCCTCATATTCGACTCCGATGTTAGGTAGTCGCGCAGTTCAGGCCTGGGAAGGTATCATTCCTGGAATTGAAGGCTGACATTGACTCGGTCATTGAGAATGATAAGGTGCATGTGGGCCACAAAAGCCCGCGTCGCAGGTGTTTATGTCTACTACCGCGGTGCGCAAAGTCCCGTCTCGTCCCGCCGCCAATAAAACAAGTCTGCCTCACCTCCATGTGAGCAAAACGCATTGCAGAAAGATGCCGACCTGCATAGGTATTCCCCCGTGAATGCAGCAAACCAAAGTTGGGCCATTTCTGGTTGTAGGTTGGTAATGCGTTTTAAATGAATTCACATCCGCCTAAGCCGCTTGTCCAATCAACTCATGTGGTTTTTACCCGGCAGACAACAGGTGGGGGGCCGCCAAAATGACATTGCGGCGTAGAAACTTCGCTAAGCGCCGAGCGAGGGCTTCACGGGGAGTCGGGATGTGAGGTAACCAGTGGGTGATCGGGACCGAGACTAAGGCTCAAGGGTTCCGATCTGGAAGCGCAGAAAGGGGCATGACATGTAGGCGGATTTGAAGGGACTTGGGTACTCAAAAGTCGACCTGCCTATCCGCACGTGAGGCTATTCCAACCACAACCCGTCCGACTAACTAATTGATTGAGCTTTCTAGAGCTAACTATCCCCCGTCGGAGGCGGCAGGGGGCATTGACAACGACACCGGCTTAACTAGGTCTATCGCTATCATTTGATCTGGCTCCCCCAGTACACATGGGTGTCTCATCACTCCGTCCTTCTTATAATTTCATCTTGGCTGTGGCGCCCTGGAATAACCAATCCGACATGACAAACTTGTGGAAGTGTTCGATGGCACCTTTGGAGAGCAAGTAGGTAAAAGAAGTCTCATCTGTATCAATCTTCAGCTTATCCATAAACTTAAGCTTTCTTTTTTCAGTGAGACAACGTGCAATGTGTTCCTGGGTCCTGAGAAATATGCTGGTTCTATCAGGAACTGGCCCTGTACGACATAAGACGGCTGGATTATAGGGCGGGGTTAGAGGGGTTAAATCTCCCGGTCAAGGCTTTTATCCGCTTCACGTCATCTTGAAGGGGCAAAAGGTTAGAAATCAAGTCCGGATCCAGACTTGCTTCTCAGTCTCTATTTTCGAGGTTCAGTTCATCTGCAAACGGATTAGCAACTATGAGACTCCGAGTTTTGCCAATCTTCATCGTCGGGAGCTCAACATTGGCAGCTTCCCATGGCAGCTCGTTCAGGAGTGTGAAGCGCCAAGCATCTGAGATCCGTGATGTCTACGACTTCGTCATCATTGGTGGCGGGACGAGCGGTTTGACAGTCGCAGATCGCCTGACAGAGGCCTTTCCTGAGAGTCCGACAGACCACGGCCACATTGATGAACATGGCTAACAGTCCAACAGGAAGCGTCCTTGTCGTGGAGTACGGCGATATCGAATACGCCGCAGGGCAATATGACCCGCCCAAACTTGTCTGGGGCGAGACTGGCGGATCTGCCAGCCGATGGGAACTTACCTCGACCCCAAGTCCGGCACTCAACAACGCTACCGCCTTTGTGATGGCGGGCAGGGTCGTCGGGGGGAGCAGTGCGGTAAACGGCATGGTGTTTGACCGCGGTTCAAGGTACGACTACGACGCGTGGCAGCAGCTCCAAGGGGAAAATACCAAAAGCTCGCCCCGCTGGGACTGGGAAGGGATCTACCCCTTTTTCAAGAAGAGCGTAACTTTCACTGCCCCATCCCCACAGATCACCAAGAAGTACAACTACACCTGGGAGTTATCCGCCTTTGGCAACAGCACCCCGATTTACGCCACGCTACCGCCATTCCAATGGGGAGACCACTTTGCGGTCCGGAATTCTTGGCAGAATGTCGGCATCGAACTCAACAACGAGTGCGCCAACGGCAACAAGGAAGGTCTATGCTGGGTGCCCATCTCTGAGCATCCCATCACAGCAAGGCGCTCTCATGCTGGACTCGGCCATTACGCCGATATCATCGCCAACAGGCCGAATTACCACCTCCTTGTTCGACATCAAGTCACTCGCCTTATATATCCCGGCGGGGATCCCAAGACTGGACCTCCAACCGTTGAGATACGGGATGTTGATACCGGAAAGTTGACCAATGTCACCGCAAAGGCGGAGGTTGTTCTGTCGGCTGGGGTGTTTGGATCGACGGCCGTGTTACAGCGGAGTGGAATTGGCCCGGCGGCGCTCTTGAAGAGTCTTGGGATTCCGGTTGTCTTGGACCTTCCGGGGGTGGGCGCGAATCTCCAGGATCATTCTGGTCCGGGGATTGAGTGGAAATGTAAGTACCCTTGTCTCTTACTTCCTACTTTTTGGCAACCGAACTATACGGGGCTCGGGGAGTCCAAATTTCTCCTTACGCACACACACACCCACGCTCTCTTCCGTTTCTCCGGAACCCAACCAAAACACCCAGCTAACGGCCCAGACACCACCACACCCAACTTTACCGACCCAATGCCATCCGACATGCTTAACCCTGCCTTCGCCGCCGCTGCCGTCGCCGGATTCAACGCAACCCCCGCCACAGGGCCCTACACCCTCGCCATGTCCAACAGCTTCATCTGGATCTCCCTCCCCAACATGACCACCCCCTCCTCCCTGTCCACATTCCTCTCCCAGGTCCGCTCCCTCGCCACACCCACTAACACTACCACTACGACCACCTACCTCCCCCCCTCATACGCCTTTGACACAACCGGCTCCCTCCTTTCCGGGTACCGCTCGCAACTCCTCGCCCTAGCCGATTTCTACTCCAACCCCCACGCACCCTCTCTCGAGTCAGCATTCGCGACCGGGACCCGTCTCCCCGCGGCACTCCTCCACCCGTTTTCCCGGGGGACTGTTGCCCTGAATACCACCCACCCCCTTTCTCTTCCTGTCTTGGATTATCGGTCTGGCTCGAACCCGCTTGATATGGAGTTACATCTTATTCATCTACGGTATTTGAGGAAGACCATAGGGAGTGAGACCATGAAAGGGTTGGGGGCTGTGGAGACGCTGCCAGGGGAGGGCGTGCAAAGCGATGAGGAGTTGAGGAGGTACATCAAGGGGGCGACGACGCAGTCGTTTATGCATCCTTGCTGTACTACGGCGATTATGCCCCAGAAGGAAGGGGGAGTAGTAGGGGCGGATTTGAAGGTGCATGGAGCGAAGGGGCTGTGGGTTCCTTCCTTTTTTTTTTTCCTGTTTCTCTTGCAGTGACCAAAGGGTTGGGTTTTGTGCGCCGGGGGATAAGGCACTCAGTGTTCAGGCAATTGCTGACGAAGGAAATAGGAGGATCGTCGATGCGGGAATCTTTCCGATATTACCGAGTGCGCATCTGAGTGCGACGATGTATGCTGTTGCGGAGAAGGTGAGTGTTGTCCTGGATAGGGGTGGGGAGATTGGTGAAGCGATCAGAGCTGACGCGGGGCAATAGGCTGCTAGTATCATTATTGGGGACTGGAAGGATGGTGGGAGGACTTGATGGAGTAAAAGGTGTAGCTGAAATGACAGGTTTTGCGACGGGTGGTCCATGTCATGAGGTTGGGGGTTTCGTGAATTGGCAGTGGGGATGTGGACTAGTAGAATACGTTAAGAGAAGCATAATTTTCACGAGATATATCTCGCCAGGTTTCGAAGAGGGAAAAGGAAAAGACATTGCAATCGCGGAAACAAGCAGGGGAAAGAGACACGTGACTGGCACGTGAAGTATCTGCCTAATCCCAATCTGCACTAGTCCGCATTTCCGCATCCCCGGAGGGATTCGGCCCCACATCAACGGATAACAAAGGTCTCAGGGGTTACATGCTGACGTCCGAACCACCGACGTCCGGTACCCCACACCAACAAATGTTGTCTTAAAACTGAAGAATAGCAGGCGTGCAACAAGTGTATTGGAACAAAGTCGAATTTCCCAGTGTATCCAATGATGGGCGCAAGCCCCGTGAAGTGAAAGCCAACTCAATCGGGGTCTTCTTGAGAAAATAGACAGCTCAGGACCTCGTTGACGGGCATTTGGGAAGGGAATGACACTGATCGACGGGCGGATGAAGGGCTTTAGCGCATCGGAGCTGGGATGTTGGGTTTAAATGAGACAGGTTGGGGTGACCGGGTAAGAGAAAGGAGCACATAAATTTCATGTGAGGGAGAAGAACCTGAAATTGGGCATTACGTTTGGTCTGCCGCGACTGGCGTCTCCGTATCATCATTCTGGCTCTGATGCCTATGATAGCAACCAATCTATCCCACCCCGCGCCACCACGACCAGCGGGCGGGAAACGCCATTGCCCAGGCGTATTGATATTCCCCCCCTTGCCCACACACCTTATCGCCGATAAAGGCCCCATGCTTTTGTCTGAAGCTGCCTATGTTGTCGGACCGCGGCAACAACGGCCTGTACGATCGAGGCTTTGAGGAAGGGCGACGGAGTTAAATGGGAGGCAGCCTGTTCTCCAGCTTTGCCAGCTCCTCAGTAATCCGCCTTTCGTGCGCTGCCTTTGCTGTGGCTATGTCTGTGGTGCTGTATGGAAGTCCAACGAGTGTGTTTCCGGAGCTTGAGGGTTCGGCTAGGTACGTAGAGATGCGATGGTCGGCGAGTGAATCAGGATCCAGGGCGGAGCTGGTCGGACTGTTCGAATAGGCAGATCCCGAGGTTGCCCCACTAATCGATCTGTCATGGAGTAAATAGTTAGTATCCCGGAGACAGTATAGCAGGGGGACTCTCTCGCACCCTGATCCCGCTTCCTGGGCAGATGGCAAAGACATCGGGGGATTGGTTGAGGTTCAGAGAGCGAACTGACTATGTTCCCATTGGCAGAAAGATCGTTGTAATAATGTACGCCCAAAAGTTTGAACTGCGGGTTTTAGTCAATATTGCCACGGCGCAAAGAGAGCGGAAATGATCGAGGCCATTGTGCTGTGCTAAGCTGAGGAATTTAAGCTTCTCTGGACAAACGCCACGACTCGGGCTTGAGCCGCAGGACAGATGGGCAATCGTCAAGCAATCCCCGGATCCAGTACAGCCAGGATCCCGCCGCATTGACACCAAAGTACTTCAGAAGGCAAACAAGTGCCAGGCGCGCAAGCCGCGGAACAGGCCGCCCTTCCAAGTTGGCGAGATGTCCCCACCATCAGCTCGTTCCCGGCAGGCGTTTGGTCGCAAACCCGCTCAATAACCCGGACGACATGGTCTCAATCCCTCCTGCCCTGACCTGCAGCAGGCGCTTCACACCCTTGTTTCGACCAACCATTCGTTGATGTCCGTCCATGACCACCGGTTCCCCATGATCCTGAGAACGATAGCATGCGGGCAGCGCTGCACTGCGCCCTCCGGTAATAGCTCCGTAACCAATCCTCCGCATGTCGGGAAAGATTTATGGCGCGCCAGCGGCGAATTCTGATCGAATTGGGCGCCGCGGATATGAGCCGTCGAGACATGGCCAATTGCGATCCCCTTTCACACCGAACCAGCACTCTTTCCGCCCTGTGTTGGAGGGGCTCCGTTCTTGCAGCTATCACACGCTAAGGTAGGCCGGTAATCGTCGAATTTCGTTGTTGCGCGTGTGCTGGCATGCCAAACTCTGGATGCTTTGTCGAGGCCCCATATCAGAACGGTCTAGGTCGGGTTAGGCCTGGCTCTCCCGGGAAGGTACGCCTGATTGCAACGTAACCCAGCATCTCCTTCGGTTGCCAATTCGCTGCCGATCCATTGCTGCAGAAATTGGTCAGCACCTCGCAGAATGAATAGGGAGGATGGGGTTCCATTTTCACACACCGACTCTATTCTGTTGTGCAGCTTCTTCATCATGCAACCAACACAGGCAGGAAAGCCTCCCTCCGGTTAACCAATGCGCTCCGACCACGTCGCGAGTTCGGGAACACACCAGAGGCTAACGAAGTGTCCAAGCCCGGAGTATCGGTGTGATGAGTTCGTCACACTTGGCGGTGGTCGCCTTATTGCCTCGTCGGCAGGTGCTCTCGTGGTTCGCCAACCGCGGTCTTGGCATAAGACATTGAGTCGGAGCTTTCTGGTTGTCGCCTCAAAATTCAGGCATCAATAATGTCATTGTGCCGATGTTGAGCCGGGAGGCCCCTCCTCACGTGATGTCCCACGTGGCGGTCGGTGTGGCGTGAAGCAGTTCGGCATTGACAAAGCCCAACCTAAAGACTTGATCCATGAGAGGCCATTCGGATCCAAGGTACGGCGGGGCCATGGGCCATCTCATAGTGTGGTGTGTGGAGGTGTTGGCGACGCGCCAGGTAAGCGAGAGGGAATTGTAGAATGGGGAGCCAGGTGGTTGAACCTCACGGTCGAAGGCCGTGACCTGCGACCATCGCCGTCGGCGATGACCTCAGAAGGGTCGCGCGAAGACCACTGTGGATGGACGTGGGCCGGGCGCGTTGCTCGAAGAGGAGCGCGCGGAGAGGTCGCAGTGAACTTCGGACCACACCATGGCGAACCGTAAAGTGAGAAGAGGAACGTTCCACTCCGCGGAGGATAAAACAAGGTAAGATGGAGAGCTCGGCGTCCAAGTGAGTGGGAATGTGGCATGTAGATGGTAAGACGCCAGAGGAAGGAGGGATGAGAATGCTGACGAGGCCCTTTTTTAATTCGGAGGGAGGAGAGTTTATGTTTTTTTTTTGCAGCCAGGACTCATATCTGTTATGCTGCACTGCATTTTCTGTCTTGGGCAGCAGAGCACGCTGGTGGCAGTTGGAACAGCGCCGGGCGCTTCGGTGCGCCTTGTATGAACTGAACTGAATCTAATTGGTCATAAGTCCACTCTGGCCCCTCGGTTTCCTGCAGGCCGCTGCGGGGAAAGTTGGGCAGAAATGGATGTTCGAGCGGACAGGGTGTGTCGCTATTGATTGGACACCTTCCTTTTACGTTGATAGGCATGGGGCGGGGCCCGGGCTCGATTGGAGAGGGGTGTCGCTATTGACTGACCGCGCCCGCACCCATCAACCGATGGACAGGGGTGACTTATAGCCAATTAGATTAGGTCGAGAAGGTGCATCGGTAACTGGCATCGATGACTCGGTGGGACTTCTGACCAATAATCAGTGGGAATGGAACAAAGCCTCAAGGCACATACATACCCTTCCCTGCCTGGGCTGCTGCGACGCTATCTTGGCATCTGACCATTCGAAAACATCATACCTATCTTGCGCCCTGGGCCAGTTGGGCAACCAGACGAAACAATGCCAGTTTGACAGAGCTAGAGCAAGAGCAGCATTGCGCGTAATGGCAGCAAATGCAAATTAGGTTCTTAGCACCCGCTTTTTCGGTGCCACACCACTCGCACCGCTTTTGCACTGGGAGTGGACTTGCCAGGCGGACCGTTATTCTCGCGTCCTTCTCCTGTCCTGTCTGTCGCGGCGACCGATGACTCGTTCGACACTGCCCCAGTAAATTTTAGCTGCCGCGATTTTTCAACGAGGTATGCTGACACTCGACCTGTCAGAATCTAGCACTCATGGCCAATTGTGGTGATTGTTGTGTATTGTTGTTGTTCTGTGGAAGAGAATCTCTGGCCTACAGGGTCCCCTATTGCCAAGCCGGCTACTTCCGTGAATGGCTCCAATTGCTTATATAAGCTGACACACCCCCTTAACCGCTGGCTCGTTGGCCGAGGCGGTGGTTGAAGCTATTCACAGACCCAATTCCGGAAATCCAGCCTCTCCGCCTTCGATCAGGTCCTCTAAGGCTTCTTCTTCTTCTTCCGAGAGTGGCTGCGTGCCTTATGTATTTAACCGTTCCGTGATATCTTCCACACTAACCATGGCTCTGAACCGCTTGAAATCGTCGTCACTAAGAGCCTTCGTGAGGCCATTAGCCACCTGTTCCTTCGTACTGACGTAATTAACCGTAATCTCGCCGTTAGCGACTTTCTCACGTAATTAGTGGTTATGAATATTAACGTACCGTAACTTTATTTACAGGGTTACTATATCCTTTATAATAAGCTAAATTATTTAGAGGTTATTGTATTAAATTGGTATCTTATTACCGTTAAGTGTAACGCCGGCTTTTTAAATAAGGCGTAGTGAGAAGAGCGCTTCTTTAATGCCTTATGTTAACGCTAGCAGTTTAGCCTTAATAGTGGAGGTTATTACGGTATCTTACTTATTAGCGCACCAGCTAATTACTCTACTAAATAGCTTTATTATATACATCTGTAAGTTATAGCGATTAACGGTATTATTGGTAAATAAGGTATCAGTCCAGGTTTTAAAGGTATCACCACCCTTAAATTTAAGCGTGTAATTACTTATTAAAAGGAGGTATCGAATTACTTAATTTATAGCTGTAAGGTGCTTAGGGCTAGGATTAAGGTTAAATCGTACAAGCCGTGATACTATAAAGGCTACGTTTAGCTTAGTAAATACTACAGTGTACAGAATTAAGCCAGTTATTTATTAATAGTTAGTTATTTCTTTATAGGAGGCTTTACCTTTATACAGTAGTAACTTAACGTTACTTATTAGCGTTAAATAACTATTATAAGTGCTGTTAAGGAATTAATCTAGCTTATTAACGTAATCAGCTTATAATAGGTAAATGGTATAATTCACACAGTTATAAACTATCACCACTTTTAAAAACTACTGTAAATCTTCACTGCCTTAAAGGGCGTATTGTTATTTAATTAAGGTTATTAGGGCCTTAGCCTTCTAACAGCTTCCTTTCTTAAAGGTGATAATAATATTATTAATGTAAAAGAAGATAATTACACTGTCCTTAATCTAGTAACAGGGTTTGTAAGGTATTAGCTTGCAGTTAAGGTTCTTTAAGGTGGTTATAAAGTCTTTCTATTAAAGTAATAGTGATTCTTTAAGGTTATATAAAGCCTTTTAAAGCTGTAAAATCCTTCCTTTCTTAATATAACTGTCTAACATTTTTATAAACATGTTGTATAGTATATTAGTGTAAATAAAGGCGTTAATAATATTGTATTGAATTAACTTTATATTAAAACGTACTGTAATGGTAATTAACGTTTAGAACGATTTACTAGCTAAAGTAGAAGCGTAAGTATTCTTAACAGCGCCTTTCCTTTACTAATCTCCGTAAATAACTAGCCTTACCTTAACCTTAAAAAGATACCTAACCTTATTAAATTTATATATAAATACCTATATATAGGCCAGAATTTAATAATTATTAGCCTTTTACGGAGAGCACTCCTTAAAGGACCCTATCTTACAGTAACTTACTATATATTCCTCTATAACTTTATAATAGTTTTAATTAAAAGGGTGCTTATATAAATACTTATAGTTAATTAATGGTAGTAAAAGGTCTTTTCTATAATAACGGCTATTAAAACGCAGTTTTAGCTAAAGGGGAGGATTCTTAGTAATTACTTACGCTGTAAAGGCTGCTTTATAACGCTTTACTTAACACCGTCATTAAGGATTAATTCTTACAGTTATGAAGGCGGTGTGGAGTTCTTCCACTTCTTTTACAGTGGCAGTATTGCTAACTTCTTCCTCTTTAAAGTTTAGGCTTATAAAGACTCTTTCCAGTATTACGTTAACTAGGGCTTAATTAAATCTAGGAGCCTTACTAGTGTTAAATTTACTAATAAGGTAATTAGTCTTATACTTTAACTTTACCTCTCTTTTAAAGTGGTTAGGGCTGTTTAACTTACTAAGGTTTTCTTCCTGTAAATCTTTAACCTTTATAGCCTCTTTAGAATCAGTCTTAATTAAAAGGGGCCTGATAGTGATAGAGTTAAGAATAATCTCCTTATCTTTATCTTCTTCTTATAATTATAAGTAATAATGTTAAGAAGGTCGTCCTTAAAACTATTAAGGTTACTATTATAAAACTTGTCTTTGTTAAAAGTTACATCTCTTACATGAATAACTCTATTAAGTTTAGGGTTCTAGACGTGATAGATATTTATAAAGTTATAACCTATTAGGTAGCTAATTTAGGTGTTAGGTTCTAGCTTATTAAGGCGATTAGTTTTCTTAAAGGTGTCGTTTGTTATTATAAAGGCTTTATAGCTGTAATTACGTAAGTGGTTAATCTGTAATTTATATATTAGATTTAAAATACTGTCTTTCTTAACTATAAATATATAGAAGTCTTTATAAGGTAATCGTTAACTAAGGCTCTTCTTTAAGGTTCTGTTATATAAGTAAACGGTAGCCTTATAAATCTTTACCTATAAGAGTGTTAGTAACTTTACTACCATTTGTAACACTCTGGCTTTTATCTTAATTACACCCCTTAAGCGCTTAGCACCCCCGTTCTGGCTTTAAGAATAAGGTACACAGGGCTTAATTTTAATACCTCTTATTACTTAATACTCCCTTATCTTTCTTAACTTTACCAGTTTGTTATTACATTAAATAACCTTTACTATTAGGCCGTATTACCGTATTATTATTACTATAAAGCGATTTAGGCCCTCTTTTACTATTAGGCTGCTCCTGTAATTAAGGTAGACGTTAAATACGTAGCCAGTACGGCAGTTAGTAAACAGTATAGCGGAGTTAAACCTTATAGGGTCTAGTGTAAGGTTTAAAAAGTTAATAGTGATAACCTTACCTATATTACATGGTAATTCTTATAGCTTATAGCAGATCCGCCTTTTTACCTTAACTTAGTTACAGGTAAGGCACTTATAGGAATTTAGTCCTTAGAGCTTTACATTAGTAGTGGAAACGTTAAGGTTAATAAGGGTATTGCAGCTTGGATGGTTAAGTCTTCCATATTAAAGGAGGGCTTTGGCTTCGCTTAGTTTTCTACTGGTTTAAAAGATATACTTTCTCACTGTAAAAGTTACGGATAAAGGTATGTATTTTATCATAAACTGGCCATTATAGTTAGTAAGCTAGTAAACGATAAACTTATCCTTCCTTTTATAGATTTAATTAGCCTTAATATTCCAGTAATAGCCTTTACATGGTAGGTGCTTAAGTAAGATTACATTACAGGTAAAGTTTTTATAATAAGCTATATCTTTTAGCTTTATTTAACAGTAAGACCCTTATAGCCCTTTAATCTATATAGTTACTTCTCTGTAACTATTAATTAAGATTACAGAGTTACTGGCGTACAGTAGGTTGCCTTTTAGTGCCGGCTGGAAGTTATAAAACCTTAACTGATTATTAAAGATGTGAATAGTGGTATTAGAATCCAGTATTACTAATAGCGTAAGAGGGTAGGTTATTACATTAAGGGCCACTTTAATGTAATAAAAGGAGGTATTCTTCTTAATAACTGTTTTAGTTAGAATTTCCTCCAGTTTAGCTAACTTAATGAAGAATTCAGCTAATTAATCCATCTTCCACTTCTTCCTTACCTCTATAACCTTTTTAATAATCTTAAAGTTAACCTTTATAAGTTTCCATATTACCTTATTAAAGCTAGTCTTTTCTTTTTATTAAAACCACTTTAATAAGCCACCCTTTAGCATTAGAGGATTGTTAGGTTTGTAAGTGAAGAAACAGCGGTTAATTAAGTGCCTTACTGTATCGTAAAGCTAACAGTTAGCTTTATCAGTTTAAAGCCTCTTTATTTCTCACTTTTAAGCCCTATTGTTATTATTAGGCCTCTTTAAACCTTTATAACCTTTATAGCCTTTATTACCGTTACCGTTATATCCTCCACAGCTTCCTTTTCTACCGTGTGATTTACAGCTACCGTTATAACTTTAATTACTACCTTAACTCCGGTTTAAGCTATCGCTTATTATAACCTGCACCCGACACAAGCCTTGAGAGGACTGGTGCGGGTTAAGACAGAACGTATAGCAGGACGCTAATAGGTAAGGGGCGTTCTGAAGACGGCTCGTTAAGCTAGCACTCCTAGACGGGGGGTTTAATATCACTGTAGGTTACTATCACTATAATGCATAGAGGTAAGTCTAAATAGTAAGATATAAATAAACAATTAAATACTAGCGTGAGGAATTAGAGTTCTTTATAGTAGTTATGGGCATAACTATAGCTATTTATACTAACTAACCAGAAGGTACTTTATACCTTACTTAGTCCATTATATTTAGTAATACACTATACAGTTACAGTTAAGCAGGTAACTAACTAATACTTAATGTTATCAGTCCTTATAAACTACTAAGCACTTCCTTACTAATTATAAGAGCTTTAAGTCTTTACACCCCTAGCCTAGTATACCTAGATAGTATATACCGTTTTCCCACACTGTTCCTCTTATAAGGGATTCGTCGGGCCACTCTGGCCTAAGTGACGGCCTATAGAGTCGTTACATAATTCCCACTCTTTAATATTCTTTTTCTATAAAGAATTATTAGGTTGGTTTCCTCCTTTCTCTACCTTCATTATGTCTTTTAACCGTGTTAAAAAGTGTAAAAGATAGAGAAAACAGGAAAAGGCTCTTTATAACTGTTACATTTATCTTACAGAATCCCTTAACGCCTTTAGTTTACAAATATCTCCTTATACTTATTATTAAACTAAGTCCTTACTGTATTAAGTTATAATATAATCTAATAGTTATAATAAATGCTAATCCGCTAATATACCTTCTTTATATAACGTGTTTAGCTATTTTAATAAGTTTATTAAAAGTTTAATAGATAAGAAAAAGAAGTTAAACACCTTATATAATTAAGTAATTATTAAGCATTATAACTCCCTTATAAAGTTACAGTGTGTTGAAACTTAATAATATATTATTAAAATAAAGGTGATGAAAATGTTCTCTTATAAGGCTAAGGTTTTATCTTTTTAAGAGTAAGTAAGGGTAGTGGACCTAGTTTAGGTTAAGCTGGTTTCCTAGGATTAAGACTCTTTCCTTACTAATTTCCCCCTTAGGGAGTTACCTTAACTTACAGCGTCTTCCTAACCTGGTTTATAACTTCCTTCTTTTAATAAATGAAACAGCCCTTTAACGCAGTAGTAATGCACTTACTTCTTAAAGTAGGGGGTTATAAGTTTAACTCTTATAAAAGTCTTTTATTATTTGTTTTTTTTTTTTTTACTAATTTTTTT
>Ga0247780_1001374_pt1 | contig 14533 bp, 15 predicted proteins | sample UWRJL079202R5_FD_179927 | JGI IMG/M metagenome (GOLD analysis project Ga0247780, IMG submission 179927) | Plant litter microbial communities from Arlington Agricultural Research Station in Wisconsin, United States - UWRJ-L079-202R-5 | ecosystem: Environmental > Terrestrial > Plant litter >... | reverse complement strand
AGCACTCCTAGACGGGGGGTTCAATGTCACTGTAGGTCGCTGTCACTATAATGCACAGAGGTGAGTCTGAACAGTAGGACACAAATGAACAATTGAATACTAGCGTGAGGAACCAGAGTCCCTCACGATGGTTGTGGGCACAACCATGGCTATCTATACTAACTAACTGAGAGGTACCTTGTACCTTGCTCGTGGTGTTGCAAGTGCTCGTGGAGCGAGCACTCTGCATTGCGCGAGCACTCCGCTCGCGAGGTTCCTCCTGCTCGTGGTGCGAGCACTCGGCATGCTGCGAGCACCACCTCATTGGTCGTAGGGGCTTCGGGTCTTTGCACCCCTGGCCCAGTGCGCCTGGACGGTGTGCACCGTTTTCCCGCACTGTTCCTTCTGCGGGGGATTTGTCGGGCCGCCCCGGCCCAAGCGACGGCCTGCAGGGTCGTCACAAGAGGTTCCCAGTTCGAATTGCATTTGTGAAAGTGAAAAAAAAAACTGTAAATTGTAAATTGTAAAATAAAGCCTGTAAACCCTGTAGAATAAAGCCTGTAAACTCCATAGAGGAAAGCCTGTAAACTTTATAGAAGAAAGCCTGTAAACTCTGTAAAATAAAATCTTTAAATCTTAAAAAATAAAGCTTTAAAAAGTAAGATTTATTTTTAATTATTCTTTTATCTCTTTAAATAGATGTATTGGCCTCCGGACAGGTTTCTGTCGCTTTATTCGCTGTACTTATTTAAATAAGCTTAATACCCCACGCTAAAATTGCCAGGAGCGAAAGTGGGGAATGGAGCGAGGAATGGAGCGCCCCGTAGCGTAGCGAAGGGCCGTCGCGTAATGACGAACGAAGCGACGCCAGCAATTTTATGATTAAAGAGGGGTAGCCCAAATCCTAGCAAGCTGGAAAGTTAAGGCTTAAATTTGAGACCGCGGTTGGAAACTGCTTAGAGGCGATAGTACGCTAATGGCCTAAATCCTGGACTACGGACCTAAATTTTGTCCCAGGATATGCCAGGATATGCCCTGGGATGGTATACAATTCCCCAGTTCGGAATTTGGGATGGTATATGATAACCAGTACCGATGGGATGTCCTACAGTATACCAGTACATAATGGGATGTGTTAGAATATACCAGTATATGCCCTGGGATAGTAGCGTTCTCACCGCACTAAAATCAACAACCACCTATGCTCACAATCACTTGATTCTTCGTCACCTTTGATCAGTTCAGATCAGCCCCAGCTCAGCTTCGGCTAATATCTACCCACCAAACGGTTATTATCCTCGCGCTTTCCCCTCGCTCATTCACCCGCAGATTCGAGAGATATAGCTCGTGTCTCTCCTCGTCCAGACGATCAAATCGCTTCCCCATCACCTTGGTGGAAGTCATTTGTTGTGCAAAGCCGATTTCAGCGTAGGCACGCTTCCTTCGTTCTTCGCTCTCCTTCTCGTGACGTTGCTTCTCCTCCTCAATACGAAGGGCGTCTTGCTTAGCTTCCTCCTCCCTCGCGGTCGAGTACTTGACGGTTTGCGGAAGTGTCTCATTGATGTACCCAAATGGCTGCGGCCCGCTCTCGGCGTAGAAGCGGTCCTTAAAGGATAAATCATGGAGAATTCGCACTGGTTCAGGAGTTTCCCAGCGCAACCCGTGCGCTGAGCGGTACCACATTACGCTCCTCCTCGCCGAAGATGACACAGACATCCCTAAAGATACTCCGGCTTCCAGTGCCAGCACACAGACAGAAGCGCCCCATCGATTTTGTTTTGGGTAATGATTTATCCCATTACACCTTTACAGTGAGCTGCCTGAACGAAAACTCAATCCCAATCCGCTCGTGTATGAAGCTCGCGTATCGCAAGCATGAAGCGCACGGCTTGTTGCTGACGAGAATCTCAGCGGTGCGGTTTCGTGGCTGCAGCAGAAACAGCTGGAGAAACTCGTCGTTGACGTGAGTCTCAGGCTGCTCCTCTTCCTCTATGTAGTCGCGAAAGAGGTAGTTCCTCCTCACAAAGAAACTTATCAGCTGTGCTTCGGCATGACACGCGTTGTAGCTCCCCGGAACTCCTTTCCTGTCCCGAACGTCCTCGCGAAATAGGCCGCCCATATCCCGTGCAACATTGATCGACTCCAACGCCCAGTACCCCTCGTTCAGCCGAATTAGACCCCCCGCTTCGAGGGTCAGATACTCGCCCCCGTTGTAGCCCAAGCCAGTCCAGCCACTGACTGCAACGACGGGAGGAAACGGGTCACCTCGGAGGAGGACAGCGGCCGTCTTGTGTTGGGTGGGAATCTTGATGCCGAGTGCCGGGAGTACAAGTGAGATGGTTTCCGCCGATTGTGACTTGAAGAAATGTGCATCGTCAAAAACGCCGTGTTGGCGAGCTAAAGTCGGTCCTCGGGGGTTCGGCACCGCGGACTGTGTGTCTCCAAGCAGACATCGGATGAGCAATCGGTGCTTCTTCTTGATGTATGGATCTTCTTTGTAGTTCAGACCGCGAGTATGTCTCTCGTAGTCGTTCTTGTCAGAATCCTCGGCTAGATTGGCGGCCGTCATGTCCTCTCGGTCAGTGAGGTGGTTGTTTGCGCCTGCTTTGAGCAACGCGTCCACAACGCGAACTTGGCCCCATAGGGCTGCCTCCATGAGAGGTGTTCGACCTTTGTCGTCTGCGACATTAACATCGCACCCACGCCCAAGCAGGTAGTTTACCGCTTCGAGATGGCCATTCGGCGCGGCAAGCCCAAGCAGGGACTTCCCATCCTCGGTAGTGATGCCAAGCAGAGAGGTGGGATTCGGCGATTTATCTATGAATTTCTCCATAGATTTATTGTCTCCCAATGCGGCGAATGATATAATCCATGTGGATGCCCGTCCGATATCGTTATACGAATCGGCAACATCATAATCGCCCTCTTTCACTACCATTTTTCGCATGAGAAGCCGCAAGTCGCGCTCTTCGTCGCTTTCGTTCTGATAGCTTGAGCTTTCGGAATACGGGATGCCGACTAGGCCAACGGTACGAAAACACTCATGGCCATGCTCAATTTCAAACGCTAGCCCGGCAACGCGGGGGTCTTCTTCAAAGGGGAACAAAATCGTATACTCCAAAGCCACGTTCATGATTTCTTCATCATGGTGGAATGTGAGGCTCTTGAGTGACAGAGCCCGGGTGACGTTCGCTTGTAGGTGTACCGCCCATGGTGATCCTGGATTCTGATGCCTGTCTCCGGGTTGTGGACGAAGTGGTCAACCCCATGCCTGTGCGTTTTCTTGCAGAATGGACAGAGAACAGTCACACTGCTGGCATCCCAGCTGACAGCAATGGCGGCAAAAAGTGACTGTTTGCGTTGCTTGTGTTCTTCTTCGTCTTGTAGCGGGACGCGTGAAGCTGGAGCGTAGTTGAAGCCCCGGAATGGGACAAAGCGGAGGGTCGAGTAATCCCACATCGTTCCGAGCAAGCCGTCCGCCGCTCAGTTCGCCAAAACTCCAGGAACCTGAAGCCAAGATTAGGTGGTTTGATGGGCGAAAAGATTTCTTATGGGAAGGATGTTAGATTGGCTTGTGGGGTTGGGGAAAGCTGAGTCCAGAAGATTGCGCGGTGCGCTGATCGCTGCCGCGAGGGAGTGGGAGAGCGCCTCCCCCGGGGAATCTACAGCCCCCTCCCTTCCACCGAAGACCTCGTCATCCCCGCCTTCAACACCCACTTCCTGCACGTTGCCCGCGCAGGCACCACCCGTTATCGCCGGCTCGCGCCGGCTCGCGTAGGCGAAGCCCCCCACCTTTCGTCCTCCGAATGCATCCGACTCATCCGCGCCGCCCGCCACGCCCTCAACACCAACAACCTCTCCACATCCCCATTGTCGCAGGCGTAGGCTGCCTCAGCACGCGCGAGAACACCCCCCTTACGAGTGATGCGGCGGAGGCGGGGGTTAGTTTTGTAATGGTGCAGGTTTCGGGATATTATGCGGGGCAGTTGATGAAGGGAGAGGAGGGGAGGAGGGCGTTGGTGCATTTTTGTATGGATGCTGCGAGGGAGAGCAAGGTGCCGGTGGTTGTGTATAGTTAGTGGTGGGATGGATTTGGATGAGTGGATGATTACCGCATGTATCTCTCCCTCGCTACCAATGATTACCACTAATAATTACCAGATACCCGAAGCAAGGGTACCCTACGATCCCCGATTGTTATTAATCAATACCGTAATAGCTAAGCTACCGGTTTTAACTAAAAAAGACGCCCGGGCGATTCGAGCTCGCCTTCGTAACGGCCCTGATATACCTATCGAGTTCGTCGATGACGAGGAACTCTTGGCCGCCGTCGAGGACAGCTATATCCTATCTGTGATAGCCGAATAGGAAATAGTAAACAGGGAGATACCTTGAAGGACCGTAGACCCCTGAGCTGGAAGTTCACTCGACGGCCCCGATAGACGGTGGATTGGTGTACGCCGCCGGTGTAACACACCCTTACCTCGACCCATCAGGGACTCGTAGCGTCGTTCACCAACAATAGCCACGCTGAAGTCGTGAAGGTATGGTTCGAATAGACTGAGAAGCAAATGCTGTCAAAAAGTACCGAGCTGCGTTCGCTTCCCATCAGCGTTTAAGACGCAACCGCTCCAATAGCTAATAGCCAAATATACCCAATTTCCCACCGATCACGCTCACACACTGAGTGAGTTCAAACGGACAAGCACCTATTCAGTGTCAGCAAGTGGATGGATTGCGCGATCTGGTGCTGTAGAATCTACCTTTTCGATGTATCTCACACCGACACGGATGCCATCCTGATCCTCAAAATCTGTTTCATCTCCAAAGTCGGCGTTTTCTGGGTCCAAGCAAGTCAAGCACGTCTCAACTATCTCGGCGTACTTGGTCCCCATACACTGGCGCAGCTCCTTTCTAGCATGAGACAATAGCAACTCCTTTCCGAACTCCTTCAGCTGGTGTGTAGCTTCAGAGCCTCTCTGCTCGGAGATGCCGAGATGGTCGGCAAAGACTGGAGCCTGGTCTCGGCTGGAGTACTCAATGAAGCTGTACCAGAGCCCAACCTCCAGCAGACATACGCCCAAACTATAAATGTCGTGTTGCATGATATAGTCCTCCCGGGGACTGTACCCTTGACGAGATGGGTGGCGGTAAAGGTTTCTCTCGACGGCATCGTCACCTGTCCTGTGAGTCCGGCCTTCTTCCCTCCTGAAGTTCTCAAACCCGACCAGGTATACGGATTGCCCCCCTGTCACGGAGGCCCCGGTCTCTGGGTCAGAGAAGCACATGAAGGCTTCAGGGCGCACGTTTTTGTGAACGAATCCAAAGGTGTGCACGTAACTCACGGACTTGGCCAGAGCCTGAGCGATATTCAGTCGGTCAGTCAGCGAATCTGGCAGAGTGGTGGTTTTCAGTATTTCTCGGAGAGTCCTAGGTCGCACAAGTCCTGTGGGCGCCCGGAACACCAAGGTGAAGACAATGCTCGGTACCGGTCCCGTGGTATCGCGCTCAGTCACGAATCCTTTGCAGCTCAGCAGGCCGAAGGTGTTGGACTCGTCATGCTGAAGCTTTCGCGCCAGATCTCGTGTGTCTTTCTTGATTATTTGGTACTTTGACGCTGGTTCACACTGAATGTGATTAAGGATGTAGGCGGCGACATCACCATTGGAATATTGCCTCTTGGCCAAGAAGATGGAATCGGAGTGAAGGACAGGAGTCAAGCTCATCTTCTGCAGCTCCTCGGCTTTCAGACTCATCCCTGCGCTGCCTGTGGTGCTTGCGAGGGACCACTCTTCCAGCCCCGCTCGGATGACCGCGGTCGAGGGAATGGAGACGGCAGTACTGGCCGTGGACTCGATGTACTCATCGGGTGCCTCAAGTGCTGCATCGACTTGAGGGTCTGCAATCTTCATAAGGAGGAACCATGAATGGTCGGCCGTCCTTTGCCATACTTCCAGATCTTCAATGGCTTTATCAAGATTCTCTCTCTGGAAGGCGAACTTGAGCTTCTTGGGGGCGAGTTCAAAATTCTCACATGCCATTCCGACAGTGTCAGAACGGGGCTTGACGAGGCGCCTGAGGATCAGCGTTACGATCTGGAGTTTGCCTAGGAACACTCGAAGGGTCTGCTCATAGACCTCACGGTGCTCCTCTTCCATCATGTGTTGGACTCGCCGGAGGAAGTTGAGCTGATGGGTGAGACGGAGCCAGCCATTGTCGAGTCGGAGAACGCGCTCAGCAATCTCGGTGTCGGCATGCGTCAAGGATGAGCAGACGGCTTTGAGCTCTTTGCCATATCTGGATTGAGAGTTAGCAGTTAAATTGGCTTGGGCGCAGGTCAGGCGGCGCGCTCACTTGAAACAGAGGTCAACTGTGGCGAAGAGGCCGAGGGCGAGCTCAACGGACATGATGCTCGAAATTCAAGGTGCGCCCTTTTAAGATCCTGTTGAGAAGGGCGCGGTACTAAAACTTCGCAGAATCTCGCGGCTCGCTGTCTTGGTGTGGCTTTGGTTGTCAGGCATCAGCGGGTTTTACGTGAGGCCTGCAGAGAGCACAAGGTGACACAGCCACTCAACATCTACAGCTTGAACGGCCTGGTGCCGGGCGGAAGAGCCTACCAAAGAGTATTTTCTCACCGCTTTTATCAACCAAGCGGTCACTCGACAAGGGGTCGCTGTACTCCTCTGCCGGGGTTACAAAGGTTAGCTCGGCCAGGGGTCCACTGTTACCCCCTGGCAGAGAGAGCACCAAACCAGTAACAGTGGACACCTGGCCGAGCTAACCTTTGTAACCCCGGCAGAGGAGTACTTTCAGGGGAGCTCGTCGCTAAGGCAAACACCAGTGATTCGTTACAGCGGTGTTAGCGATAGCCCCCCCTGAAGTGACAGTGACTAATCCGTACTTTTCTGCCGGATTTATCATCTTGGCAGACTTGGCAAAGCGGTGAGAAATTACTTTTGGTAGGATCTTCCGTAGGGGTCACAGAGTCGGTCAAGCCACCAATTTAACCTCATCACCAAAAAAAAAAAATCACCCTGCGATTGACGCCAGAAGTCTGATTGCTGGGCCGCCACCGCAGTTTCGTTCAGGAGCGGCATGATTTTGGCAATCAGCTATGGCAGACCAACCGGCATCAGAAAAGAAGCACAAGTATGTTTTAACCTGCCCGCAATCGATATACTAGGGTGATATTCTCTCAATGCAGATTTTGGGCTAAGAATAATTGGGGCGCCCAGCGATAGGGACAGTGCAATTCGCCAATACGGAGTACACTACCGAATACCCCGCTCTTAAATTCAGGTCAGCCGGTGGCGCTGGGGAGACTGCGCGCTTGAAATAAACTGGGGAAAGCGCTACAGAAATGCGGAGACCGCGCACAGCACCGCCTCTCCCAGCTACACTACATAGTAAAATTCTGACTTCGCTAACGTAAGCCAAAGCCTCACTCCCAAGTTCTACTTCCCGTGTCACACATCACTTCTCACGCTGTCACAATCCTCCCGAAATCCTCCCTCCTGCCTACTCAACATTCCTCGCACACTTGATGTCGTCAGAATTGGACATCGTTCGCGAGTTCCGTCTGGAGACCACTTTGGCCGGCGGCGTCACCCGGCATATCTTTCCCAATGTAGGAACCAGCACACCACCCGATGAGGTTTGGAAGAGAACAAAACTGTTATCCCGCCGCCCAGAAGGGCTGGTGTGGACGGAAACTTGCATCGAAGGCTCTAAGCAAGGCGAGTCGCGCGCCGTCAAGTCAATCGTCAAACGCGTCGGGTCGCAACAGATTAAGTTTGGACAGGAGCTTGAGGCGCTGAGCCTGTTCTCACAATCTCGGAAGAAGGACTCGTTTGTCGAGTACTACGGCTGGTTTGAAGATAACGACATGATATATCTCACCATGGAGCACCTCGAGCTAGGCGATTTATCTAGGTTTCTTTGCAGGCCATTCTCCGAGGGTGAGACCCGTCATCTACTCTCACAGGTCTTACATGGGGTTGTTTTCATGCACTCGCGAAACTTTTCTCATCGGGATCTCAAACCGCAGGTATGATGTCGTCCGTCTTGGTGGGCCCGAATGTCAAGGACTAACGCGCACAGAACATCCTCGTAAAGCAATCCCATCCCGTTTGGATCGTCAAGATCGCCGATTTCGGAATTTCCAAACGCATCACCGACACGACTGACTTGCGGACGGTGGTCGGTACCAGACAATATATGGCCCCCGAGGTCATGGGCATCTTTACGCTCGAAGACCTGAGAACCTCTCCTCCCAAGGACGGACGGTACTCACTTGTCGTGGATGTTTGGTCCTTGGGGGTGATAGCCTTCCAACTCCTCACCAGCTCGCTTCCATTTCCCAACGTTCGGGATCTGTCTTCCTTTGTAACCCTAGGGATGGCGGGCCCAACCGCGAGCTTGCTACCGTTCAAGCTAAGCCAACCCTGCACCGACTTTGTTACATCAAGTCTAGACCCATCCCCGCTGTCCCGGCCCACTACCAGGGAACTTGAGGCTCACGCTTGGCTGAGGACCGCGTGTGATGCGGGTCAAAACGTCACACCATCGACTGTCGCCCTCTCCGAGCCTATTCCCATCCCTACAGATATTGAGCAACAACTCCTTCTTTTCGATATCACTGATCCATCTGGGGAATGGGACACGATAAGGCCGCCCCCAGTGGCCAAGACATTAAAGCCGGCACAGTTTTCGCCGGGAGGGACCACCGCCACCAGTGAGCGCCTCTCGATAATCACGGGGAGTTCAGCAGAGTCAAAAACTCTGAATACCACCATCGGTGATGAGGAATTTGACTTTGATGATCTCGTGGTCAACTCGGCTGCTTACCGTAAAGCATTCGCCAAGCAAATGAAACTCATGAAAAACGACGCAGAGAACCCCCAGCTATCAAAGATCAAGTCCCAAGAGATCGTGAAAAAAAGAAGTTTCAGAAATCTCTTCAGATGGCGCCAGATCAGGCAAGACACCCTTGATGAGAACATATTTGATGAGCCGTCTCCGGTTCGTCTTAGGGGACGTCGGATAGCAGTAGATGAAGCGGCCGTGGCAGCACCCCGGAGCTATGAGCTGCTCCCAGGCGGTCGTATTACAAGGATGTCAGCTATTGAGAAGCCTCAAGTTGAAACGGAATCAAGCAATCCTATCAAACTTGATCCAGCATCCGCCCGAGGCGATGCAAAGGGTCCCAACCCCATCTTTCCGCTTACAGCCGCACAAACCGAACCAGAAGTTTTGGTACAGTCGGAGCAATTGTCCTTCTTTAAAGACTATTACTCGCAAGATGCTATCCATCCTGGAGACCGGGTGGCTGTGCTGTGGGCATACAAACCAAGGGCGATAAACGAACTCAATCTCGATCGTGGTGATATGATTAAGGTTGTTGGGATCTGGGAGAATGGCTGGGCGATGGGAGTCATGGTGGACGAGCGTGTGGAGGAATGGGAGGCGCGACAGCAGGCGCAGCGAGATAGCGGAGCCTCGGATACACCTGGCGGGAACCGCCACACCTGGACGCCGGTCAACGGTGAGGCCAAGGAGTTCCCTTTGGTGTGCGTCTGTCTCCCTGAGCATTGGAGAAAGACGATTGAGGGCCAAGATTAGATTCAACGGAGGCAGCCGCAGCTGCTCAACCGTCAAAAGTTACCGGACTTGGCACACTTGAGAAATCACCGTTTTCGTAAAGGCTCCACCAACAACCTTTATATGATCCATTGCTCCGCACCCACTTCTAATGACTTCATCTTCGTTTTTTCCCCACTGCTTCTTTGTTAATAAATGAGTTTGTGTTCTCCCCTATCGCTGTACTTGGCTCCGTGTCTTGACCAGCGCACTGCGGACAGACAGACAGCAGCATCGGAACTATCAAAGCGGAGTGGCAGTCAACACCACGACTGCCATGTCAACACCGTCAAGACTTGCGACTTCCATAGTAGGCAATTGAACTACCTAGCGCCTCCCAACTGTTTAGTTTGACTTATAAACTTGTACCTCTGGTTAATGGGAGCAGACCTTTGCTCTTTAATGTATCCTATTTTAATTCCAAGAATCGCGCCTACCTAGAAATACGCTCGCTAACGCTCTCTCTGGTGGCGCTCCGCTTTGAATAAACACCAGATAAACCCATCCCCTAAATTTCCACGAAAGATCTATACAACAAACCGGCGATCTCCCCTTATTTGTCCTCCGTACAAACGTCGGGACAGATCCGCTGCCTGTTTTCCCATTTATACATGTCGTCTAACAGAAAGGCTCTGTTCTAAAAAAAGTGTGCTTTACCCTGCACTTGGCTCTGTAGTATGCAGTATACCACTCATACATAGCGTCGAAGTTACGACAACGCCGAAGGGCATTGCGTGTTTTCCACGCGCCGAAGCCTAAGTCGTCGTACTGAAATAGGACGGGCGTAACGCCTGTGCAGCACTTTAGGATGGATAACAGGTAGGCGCTAGAGTAGCGGTGCTTAGATTTCCAGAGGCCTTGGACGCAGTGGATTTGGTAAATTGCTGTACTTTTCAGAATCTATTGCAACTAGAGACATAAGTAAGGTGGGAGATAGGGTGTTACATACCGTCAGAGGTTACCAGTGCTTCGTAGTAAGCTAGATATGCCTGGAACATTGTTAACTTAGCTACGAAAGTCCCAGACGGTCGATCTACCGCGCTGTTTCTCCAGCTCTCTTTGCTGGCTCACAAAGTCATAGTCACTTGTTATCTCTCTTCCCACTCCATTCCTAGTGCTGACGTTTTCCTGGCTCGTTTACTTTTGCAAGTATAGTGCCTGTATTAGATAGTTTGATAGAGTGCATCTAATTCGAAGTTCCAATTGACCCGTAACGGTGAGTTCTCTAACGAAGAAGAGAAAACGGTGGTTTCGTGGTAAGGAAAGCGACCGTTACGTGTGGGTGGCCAGTGTCCCAAAATTGGGCCGAGGATTGTTCCTGCAACCACGCCGGACCACTTATAGTCACGGCAAGTATAGCCGAGACTCACCTCGGCTCAGGCGGCCCTCAATGTGGCTCACCTCTTGCTCAGGATTTGCGACTAATACGGACTCGGACAGAAAAAATTGTCGGGTGAGATTATAGAGGTAGGTAGGAATTGGACTTACAGCTGATTGATCCGCCACCATCTGACCCAGAGCCCTCGAGGACCCGAAGAAGCGGTGTAGCTTGTATGCTGGTTGGGGGAGAATGGTGAAGTGAAGCTTGATTACTGATTGCTGCAGTAAGGCTGGAGCTTGCCTCCCGGTTTGTAAAGCTCGGTAGACCTGCCCGAGGTTTCCTTTTTAGATTTTACTTTTGGCGAGGGGGATAATACTATGAACGCGGCTGATACAAGTGGTTCGAAACTCTACAAATACAATTGTGATCCTGGTATGGCCAGGGTCAACCTGGCTTCCGGGAGCAATGACTGTCTTGGGTGGCCGGGGCATGGTTCCGTGGGGCTTCTGGTACGTCGCTCATCTGCACAGCTCCATCTTGGTCCTCGCGACGCTTGTGGCCCCCAGGAACGAAGAACATTGCATCTGGTAGGGCCAGAGCAGCGGCCGTAGGTGCACGTTTTACCAAATTCTCTCCATCTTAGCTCTGGGCTAAAGATCCGATTTGTTGTCACCGTCGCCGTTGTCGTCGTCCGGTAACTCATCTAATGTCAGGAAAAGTAGCTGTTAGTACAAGTGTTGATTTGGACCTGTACTGCTGTTGATCATGTAGTTGAAGGCAAGGAGGACGGAGTATTACAGGGAGGAGTAGAAAAGCAATGCTTACCAAACAAGGTCTCGAATACGGATATAACCAAAAACAGAGATAAAAAGATGGGAACACATTGACCGTACGAGAGCTTATTCTCTGAGCCGTCTTCCACCCACTCGTTGTCAATCATCCACCTTCGGAGGTCCACAGTTGCTCGCATCACAATCACGCCGATCACTAAGTTGATGATTAGCAAACCCGTCCGTATGATCCACGACGGCAGATTTTTTCGGAAATCCTGCTTGGCCAATTTTCCAATGCCATCAATGATGAAAGAGACCATTCCGCAAACGATGAGAGCGACAGAAGCGAAAAACAGCCATCGGCCGGTGATTCCGGTCCCATTCCATCCCAGCTCGGCTGTCTTCAAGCTCGAAGGCATCGTGGCATTTTGGAAGAAGCACTGTGCTGGCAACATCTGCAGAGGCGTCATGTCGCCAATGGTTGGGGACCAAGTGCCCATGTCCTGACCATTGGCGAAGAGGACGACACCAGCAAGAGCGATGTGTACGAGAATCAAGATCATGCGGAGAATAGTAGCGGGGGCCTTCTTCGGGTTGAAATAATCGCAGTGGACGAGAAGTGCGTTGGTGTGTGTGATGGTACAAAATATGAGCCATTGGTGAATCAGATTGAGATGGTAGGTCGAGAACTCGCACCATAATTTGAGAGCCGCGAGACTGGTGGCCATGCTGAGTACGATCTGCTGGTCGCTCAACATCACAAGGGCTTTGTTCATAGTCCGATGCGCCCATTGCACGCTGTTGCCTCTGTGAAATAGATATCAGTATGAAGTACCTGAAGAGGAAGAAACGGCAAAGTTTACCTCGTATAGCCGAAGATCTCGAAGCACTCTAGGGCATGAATGAACAGCGCGACGAGTGTCGAGAGGAAGTATGCGAAAGCGAAGGTGACGAGAATCTTGAGGTATTGAGATTAGTACCTAACAGAGATTAAACAAAAATGGCCGACCACTCACCCCAATGCCGGCCACATCTGCATCTGGTTTGATACTGTCAAGCTGCTCGAGATTGTTGAGAGTGCCGTTCGTCGTACGAGTAAGATTGCCAGCACTGAAATTTCCAATGCGGAAATTACAGCGGAAACCACTCTCCCCGCTGATAGCGCAAACGTTGGACCCCATGATGTGTTGACTGATATGATAGTGGGCTGGGAAAGGAATGTATATGGTGTGATGGAGAATGAAAGTGTGTCGAACACTAAAGCAAGAAATGAATGACAGACTGTGGTAGTGGACGGTGAAAGAAAAGGAGAAAAGAGTGACTAGTTGAGGCTTTGACTTGGGAAGGGGATTCATCGAGACCCATCCTCGTCGATTATATATGCCTCACTCACATGGCATCGAGCGAGACCCATTTCTGCAAGATGGCGAGGCTCTGAATAAAGAGGAGGCCGCCGCTGAAATGTCGCTCAAGAAGGTGGGTCATCAGTCTCGGACATTGCTCTGAGTCTTTCTCCATAGCCAGTGGGCTATAACGCGCGCCCGCCCTCAGCGATTCACCGAGGACATAGAAAATGAAAATAGTTCCTGCTCATGTATTTAGAGTCGACCCATTGGTAGCATCCGTCAAGATTGCCACCCTTTTCAATGCAACGATATTGTTGCCAAGAGATGCCTTACAACTGAAACGGTTGTGAAACGAGAGGCGTACCTTCCTTTTGCAGAAGGGCGGGCACTCCCAGAGCCTTGCCACACACGCATATAGAAGCAACTCAAGTGAGGCTGAAAAGCTCGTTCAAGGGTTGGTTCGCTGAGCACCAACTGGCCAGGCTGGCTTTAGTTTAGCGCGCTCTATCGGTTGATGTCTTGGTTGCGGTCGCAATCGATTTCTGCGACCCTGGCGGCCGGGTGTGAGACCCGTAGGTAGACGCTTGGGGGCCGGCGCTTGCCGCACTCCGAGATCTGCGAGTGTCGACGGTGCGAAGAATGTTCCAATGAATGCTCGATTTGGTTCCGCGGAGGTGGATCTGGATCTGAGTCCGCAACGTCAACCTGGAGCTGGAACTAGGGGGATCAGTATACTCCGTTGTGAAATTAGATCAGGCGGGCAACAAGGGTATGATGCTATCGCCATCCGGGTGCGACACCCATTGACAATTGGTCGAAAGGATGCATAATTTGATCAACCGCCTGGGCTGCCTGAAATGACTGGTGACTAGTGGGGCCAACTGATGGCTTCTCCCATACGCTCCTTCCTCATCTCCGAGGCTCTTCTGTGGGGTTGCACTCCTATCTTTTCCAAGTGAGATAGAGTCTGTCACTGGCTGTTGACGGCTTTTCAAAGCAAACGGGGTCGCTTCCCCACATCTGGGCTCACTCATGCACCTCTCCAGCTTCTCCACACCGCTGCATCACTCTGCAAGGGACCCTCATCTTCTTTTCAACCGTCGTCTCAAACAATACCATTACATCACCATCACTCAAAAACACCCCTCGACCTAAACAACCCCAACAACCCCAACTTACCAATTCCACTCCAACCATGGGACGCACCAAGCCCTCCCGTGGTCTCGCGCCCGCCGCAACGCGCAAAGACGTCCGCGCCAAAAAAGCCAAAGCCACCATCAACAAACTCATCCCCTCTCTGCTCTCCGCCCACCCCCGCGCCCGCGAGGGCATCGCCGCCTCCTCACTCCTCACCCCCGACAACCTCCCTTCCCCCCCACCACCGCCAACCACTCCCCGCCAAAGCATGCGCATCACCCTCCGCGTAGCTGACACCCTCACCGCAGCTTACTCCCTCCTCTCCCATTATCCCTCCC
>Ga0247780_1001373_pt1 | contig 14539 bp, 11 predicted proteins | sample UWRJL079202R5_FD_179927 | JGI IMG/M metagenome (GOLD analysis project Ga0247780, IMG submission 179927) | Plant litter microbial communities from Arlington Agricultural Research Station in Wisconsin, United States - UWRJ-L079-202R-5 | ecosystem: Environmental > Terrestrial > Plant litter >... | reverse complement strand
TTTTAGCCGGCGTGATCCTCGGAGTGCTCGACCTCGGCGATCTGGACCTCGGCGGGCGGCAGCTGCTGCGAGACCTGGTCTTCCCCCCGAGGTAGGGCAGAGCGGCTCGGGTGGCCGCGCCGCCTCCGGGACCTACCTCCCGGTGCTGGGACCTAGCGCAGCCAGGTCCTGACGATCGCGTTCGCGAACCCCACTCCGTAGCGGAACACCGCCGGCTTCTTGCTGTGTCCGTGCAGCCTCCGTTCGACCGTGATCGGGATCTCCTTGGCGGGGATGCCGCGCTTGATCGCCTCGATCATGAACTCGGAGGTGTGGAACTGCTCCTGGCGCAGCACGAGCTGCGGGAGGACGGCGGTGCGGACCGCCCGGTACCCGTTGGAGCAGTCGGTTACGTGGGTGCGGGTGATGAAGGAGACGAGGCGGTTGAAGAAGACGATGCCGAGCTCGCGGGCGAAGTGGTTGCGGTCGGCGCGGCCGAGGACGCGGGAGCCGTGGGCGACGTCGACCTCACCGTCGAGGATCGGCTTGACCAGCCGCTCCATCTCCGCAGGCAGGTGCTGGCCGTCGGCGTCGAGGGTGACCACGACCTCGGCCCCGGATTCGACCATCAGCCGGTAGCCCGTGCGTAGGGCGGCGCCACCGCCGCGGTTGGTGACGTGGCGGGCGACCGCGGCGCCGTGCTCGGCCGCGACGTCGCCGGTGCGGTCGCGAGAGCCGTCGTCGACCACCAGCACCTCGGTGCCGACGCCGCAGACGGCGGCTGGCATCTGATCCAGCACGTGGCCGATGTTCTCGGCCTCGTTGTAGGCGGGGACGAGGACCGCGACCTTGGCGCGGAAGCGCTCCGGCAGCCCGGCCTGGCGAAACTCCTCCCAGGCCAGCCCCTCGAGCGCCGCCGAGAGCTGGCGGGCGTTGCGGGCGGCCTGCGAGAGCGCCCGCAGGATCAGCAGGAAGAGGATGAAGATGGCGAAGACGGCGAGGCCGAGGATGCGGCCGCCGTTGCCTTTTTCGAAGGAGAAAGCCGAGAGCAGCCCGTCGACGATTTCGGTCCCGGAGACGAGCGCGAGGCCCAGTCCTGCGCCGATCAGGATGACGACGTCGACGTTGCGCAGCGAGCGACGGCGGAGGAGGGCGTAGGCCACCAGGCCGATCGCGAAGATCAGCCCGGCGCTGCGCAGCGCCGTCAACTCGGCGGGGAAGATGCCTGCCCGTGGGACCATTCGCGGCCAGAGGATAGGCGGGCCGTCAGCCGCGACAGGGTCAGGGCGGCCAGAGGAAAGGCGAGCGTCATCAGGACCTCGTTGCGTCGCGGCGCCGCCAGCGTCGCCGCTCCGATCGCGGTGACCACGAGGATCGGCGTCGCCATCGCCGCCAGCTCCCACCAGGAGCGGCGCCTTCCGAGCAGGACGAGACCGGCCAGCCCCAGCGCCACGACGAGGATTTGCGCGGCACGGCCGGCGCCGCTGCTCATCGCTTCGCCGACCCCGCTGCTCCACATCCGTCCCACCTTGCGCGCGGTCATCCCCGCATAGCCGAGCGGGTCCTCGCCGAAGTACCTGTCGAAGTTCTTCTTGCCCACCTTGCCCAGGGCGGAGTCGCGGGGCAGGTCGGGATAGCGGGCAGCGACGCGGTCGAACAGGGGCGCCGGGTCGACCTCCTCGAGCGCCCTGGAATGAGGGTCCAGCGTGCGACCCTGGTAGCGCTGCACCAGGATCGCCTTGACCCGCTGGTATTCGCCGTCGGCCGGGAGGAAGGTGCCGACGTAGAGGGCCTTGCCGCTGCCGGTCGAGATCGGGACCACGCGGTCGAGGACGTCGACGTTGCGAACCGTCCAGGGCAGGATCGGCAGCAGCAGCGCCAGGGCGAGCAGCCCGGCCGCCGCCATGCCCGATCGCCAGCCGGCCGCCCGACCCACCGCCGTTCCGGCGCTGACGCCGGCCAGGGCGACGAAGGCGACGCCGACGAACAGATACTCGGGACGGAACATCGCCGTCACGCCGAACAGCAGTCCGGGTAACAACCAAGCCCGCAGTCGCTCTCGTTCGCTCGCCCAGAGGAAGGCCAGGACGGCCGCGGGCAAGGTCAGGACCGCCGGCGGCTCGCTCATCAGCTCGCCGGTCGAGTGGATGAACGGCGGATAGACGGCGACGGCGAAGGCCGCGAGGAGTCCCGCGAGCCGACCCCCGAGCCGATTTGCGAGCGCGAAGACGACAAGGATCGCGGCGATGCCCATCAGCGCCTCGACGATCCGGGCCGTGCCTTCACGGGCGCCGCCCGTGGCGTAGAAGCTGGCGGCGTACAGCAGCGGCGCCCCCGGCGACCAATCGCTGGCGTCATCGAATCCGGGCCCGCCGTAGCTCCCTTCCTCGTACAGCGCCTTGGCGAGCGCGTAGTACGCGTGCGAGTCGTCGGCCGGGTTCTCGACCGGGTTCACCACCACATGGGCGCGGGCGCCGAGACCGACCACCAGGATCGCCACGAGCACGATCAGCGTCGTCCTGCCGTATCGCTGCGGCAGCGCGTGGATGCGATCGGCGACGGCGTTCAAGGCCGGCTCAGGCTACCCCCGCCGCCCCCCGCAGATCGTTTCCAGTGTTTGCGCCCCTATGGGGGCCTCAATCCTGGAAACGATCGATATGGCCCGGGCGCTGGGCGAGGAGGCAGGCGCCGGCGCCCGCCAGGGCCGCCAGCAGGGGGAGCATCACGAGAAGGCGCCGGGGCGAGGCGACGAGCAGAGCGCTGAGGGCGGTGATCGCGACCAGGACGGTCCCGAGGACGAGAGCCTCCCAGCGGCGCCTCCAGGCGAGGATGGTGAGGCCCAGCAGGCCGAAGGCGACGAGCGCGCAGTGCAGCAGCTGCCAGCCTGGCTCGTGCATCACGGCGCGCGGTCCCTGGGACCAGATCCGCCAGACCTTGGCGGCGACGAACCCGGAGTACTCCAGAGGCTCCTCGGAGACGTTGTCCCAGAGCTGCTCCCGTCCCATCCTGGCGAGTGCCTGGTCGGTTTCGAGCTCGGGATACCTGCTGGCCGCCAGCCTGGCCAGGATCTGCTCGAGACGCAGGCGCTCGGCCTCTCCCGGCCGGAAGAGGCCCGGATGGCGTGCCACGACCTCCGCGCCGACCTCTTCCGGGTTCCCATCGGATGGCAGGTACGTCCCCGCGAAGAGAACCTGACCGCCCCCGGTGGAGATCGGCACGGCGCGGTCGAGCGCGACGACGTTGCGCAGCGTCCAGGGAGCGACGACGAGGGCGAGCCCAGCGAGCAGCACAGCGGCCTGCTCCAACCCAAGCCGCCACTCGCCGCGCGCCCTCCTTGCGAAGACGACGAGCGCGAGCAGCAGCCCGACCCCGAGGTACTCCGGGCGCACCATCGCCGTCGCCCCCAGGAGGACGCCCGGCAGCAGCCATGCGACCCGCCCTTCCCGATCGGCCGCCCAGAAGATCGCCAGGATGGACGTTGACAAGAGCGTCGCCGAGAGCGGCTCGGTCATCAGCATCCCCTGGTACTCGACCAGCGCCGGGTAGATCGCCACCGCAGCCGCAGCCACCAGGCCGGAAATCACACCCGCTGATGCATTGTCCTCGCCAGAGGCATCAAAAGGCATCAAACGGCGAAGCCGGCGGGCGAGGAGGTAGGTGGGGGGGATTGCCAGGGTGCCGATTAGGGCCAGGACGAGGCGGGCGAATCGTTCGTGGGCGCCGCCCGTCAGCTCGTGCAGACCCGCGACGAGCAGCGGCAGGCCGGGGGAGTAGTTGCTGGACGGCTGCGTGGCGCCGGCGCCCACCGTGAAGCCCTCGCCCTGCTCGAGGTTGGCGGCGATCGCCGCGTAGGCGGTGGCGTCGTAGACCGGTGCCCGTCCGTCCCACGCCTCCGCCACCCGCAGGCCCAACCCGAGCGCGAGGATCGCGGCGAGGACGGCGAGGCCGATCCGACCTCCATTGCGCCCCGCCAGTCCACTTTCCATCGGGCGGATTCAACTAAGCTGCCGCGACCTATGCGAATCCTCATCCTCGGGGGCGACGGCTACCTCGGTTGGCCAACGGCACTCCGGTTCTCGGCTCGCGGGCACGAGGTCTCCGTCGTCGACGACTTCTCCCGCCGCCGCTGGCACCAGGAAGCCGGCACCGACTCGCTGACGCCGATCGCCGATCTAGATCGCCGCATCGCCGCCTGGCAGGAGCTGGGGGGAAGCGAGATCCGCGGCTTCGTCGGCTCGGTCCAGGACGGCGACTTCCTCGAGAACGTGGTCGCCGAGACCCAGCCCGAGGCAGTCGTCCACTACGGCCAGCAGGCCTCCGCGCCCTACTCGATGGCCTCCCGCGAGCAGGCGGTCGAGACCCAGTACGCCAACGTGATCGGCAACCTCAACCTGCTCTTCGCGATCCGCGACCACGTCCCCGAGTGCCACCTGGTCAAGCTCGGGACGATGGGCGAGTACGGCCAGCCCGACATCGACATCGAGGAGGGCTACATCGAGATCGAGCACAAGGGACGGAAGGACACGCTGCCCTTCCCGAAGCTGCCGGCCTCGCTGTACCACTGCTCCAAGGTCCACGACTCGACCAACATCCATTTTGCCTGCCGCACCTGGGGCCTGCGCGCGACCGACCTCAACCAGGGCGTCGTCTACGGCGTGGAAACCGAGGAGACGGCTCGCGACGAGCGCCTCATCACCCGCTTCGACTACGACGAGATCTTCGGCACCGTGCTGAACCGCTTCTGCCTGCAGGCGGTGATCGGGCACCCGCTGACCGTCTACGGCGCGGGCACCCAGACCCGTGGTTTCCTCAACATCCGCGACACCCTGGCCTGCGTCGAGCTGGCCGTCGCCAACCCGGCCGAGGGCGGCGAGTTCCGCGTCTTCAACCAGTTCACGGAGCAGTTCTCGGTCCTGGAGCTGGCGCACCTGGTCAAGCAGGCGGGCGAGCACCTCGGCTACGCGGTCGAGATCCAGCACTGCGAGAACCCCCGCGTGGAGAAGGAAGAGCACTACTACAACGCCGTCCACACCAAGCTGCTCGACCTCGGCCTGGAGCCGACCCTGCTGGGCGAGGAGCTGGTCGAGTCGATGATCCACGCGATCGAGCGCTACAAGGGCAACGCGATCGAGGGGCACATCGACCCGCGCACCCGCTGGAACCCGGCCAAATCGCCTGCTGGCCACCCATAGCCCCGCTGGTACCATCGCCAGTCCGATGAGAGCCGCGGACACGCTGATGGAAAGCCTCAAGGCCGAGGGCGTCAAAGACGTCTTCGGAATCCCCGGCGGGGCCAACCTGCCGACCTACGACGCGCTCGTCGATGCCGACTTCCGCCACGTCCAGGTCCGCCACGAGCAGGGCGGCGGCCACGCCGCCGAGGGCTACGCCAAGGCCTCGGGCCGGGTCGGCGTCGCCTTCGCCACCTCGGGCCCGGGGGCGACGAACCTGGTCACCGCGATCGCCGACGCGATGATGGACTCGGTCCCGACGGTCTTCATCACCGGCCAGGTGCGCACCGAGCTGATCGGCACCGACGGCTTCCAGGAGGCCGACATTCTCGGCGCCACGCTGCCGTTCGTGAAGCACTCCTTCCAGGTCACCGACGCCCGCCAGATCCCCGAGTACGTGCACGAGGCCTTCCACGTCGCCTCGACCGGCCGCCCGGGGCCGGTCCTGCTCGACATCCCGCAGGACCTCTCGCGGGCCGACATCGAGTACGAGCCTCGCACCGAGCCGGTCGAGCTGGCCGGTTACAAGCCCTCGACCGAGGGCAACATCAAACAGATCCGGATCGCCGCGAAAGCGCTCGCCAACGCGCGGCGGCCGATCTTCTACACCGGTGGCGGCGTCGTCAACGGCAACGCCTCCGAGGAGCTGCGCGAGCTCGCGGGTTCGGACCGCTTCCCGGTCACCTCGACCCTGATGGGACTCGGCGCCTTCCCCGCCTCGAACGAGAACTTCGTCGGGATGCTCGGCATGCACGGCACCTTCTCCGCCAACTACGCGATGGACAAGGCCGACCTGATCGTCGCCATCGGCGCCCGCTTCGACGACCGCATCACCGGCAAACTGGCTGAGTTCGCGCCCCACGCCAAGGTGATCCACATCGACATCGACCCGGCCGAGATCTCCAAGAACGTCGGCGCCCACATTCCGATCGTCGGCGACGTCAAGCAGGTGCTGCCGAAACTGACCCGCGAGTACCGGGCGCTGCAGACGGACTCCAGCCGCCTCGACGACTGGTGGACGACGATCCGGGGCTGGCAGCAGCAGCACCCGCTCTTCTACGAGCCCGGCAAGGACGGCGAGATCAAGCCGCAGTTCATGATCGAGGCGATGCACCGTGCGACCCAGGGCGACGCGATCGTCACCTCGGACGTCGGCCAGCACCAGATGTGGGCGGCGCAGTACTACGGATTCGACAAGCCGCGCCGCTGGATCAATTCCGGCGGGCTCGGCACGATGGGCTTCGGCCTGCCCTCGGCGGTCGGCGCCAAGGTCGCCTGCCCCGACGAGCACGTGGTCTGCCTCGCCGGCGACGGCAGCCTGATCATGAACGTGCAGGAGCTGGCGACCTGCGTGACCGAAGAGATCCCGGTCAAGGTCTTCCTCATGAACAACGGCTACATGGGCATGGTCCGTCAGTGGCAGGAGCTGTTTTGGGACCGCCGCTACAGCTCGGTCGAGATGGGCGCCAGCCCCGACTGGGTGAAGCTGGCCGAGGCCTTCGGCGCCACCGGCATGCGCTGCGAGAGCTCGGCCGACCTCGAGGAGACGATGGTCAAGGCCCTCGAGACCGACGGCCCGGTCCTGCTCGACGTGCGCGTCGCCCAGGAGGAGAACTGCTACCCGATGATCCCGCCGGGCGAAGCCGCCCGCGACATGGTCGAGGCGCCGAGGGCGGTCCGCTGATGGAGGCGGGGACGCCGCAGGCGGTCAAACTGGAAGATCTGCACCTGCCCGGGCAGCTGAGCGGGCGCAAGCACATCCTCTCGATCCTGGTCGAGAACAAGCCGGGAGTGCTGGCGCGCGTCGCCGGCCTCTTCTCGCGCCGTGGGTTCAACATCGACACCCTGGCGGTGGGCCCGACCGACGACCCCAGCGTCTCGCGGATCACGCTGACGCTCGACGGCGCGGTCCACCCGATCGACCAGGTCACCAAGCAGCTGCACAAGCTCGTCAACGTCCTGAAGATCCGCGACATGGAACCGGAGGAGACGGTCGCGCGGGAGATGGCGTTGTTCAAGGTCTCCTCGGCGGTCGAGAACAGGGCCGAGATCATCCAGTTCGCCGAGATCTTCCGGGCCAAAATCGTCGACGTCGCCCGCCGCACGATGACGATCGAGGTGACCGGCTCGGCCGACAAGATCGAGGCCTTCGAGCGCATGGTCCGGCCACACGGGCTGGTCGAAATGGTGAGGACTGGCGAGATCGCAATTGGAAGGGGCGGCGACTAACGAGCTGGTGGCTCGCCTGCGCGAGAGCGTGGAGCGGGCGATGGATCGGGGGCGGCGGACGCTGGTCAGCGTCACCGTCGAGACCGAGATCGCGGATCCCTGCGCGGCCGTATTCGCCTCGCGGCTGGCCTCGGATCGCTGGTTCTGCTGGGAGCAGCCCGACCGGGGCTTCGCCTTGGCCGGGCTCGGGGTCGCGCACGAGGCCGCGTCCCGGGGGGCAGGCCGCTTCGACGACGTCGCGGCCCAGTGCCTGCGAACAGGCGGGGGCGCTGTGCTCGAGGAGCCGCGCGGTCTCCCGGCGGGGGCCGGGCCGGTCTGGCTCGGCGGCTTCGCCTTCGACCCCGACGGCGGTTCCTCCTCGACCTGGTCTTCGCTTCCACCGGCGTCCCTGGTCCTGCCCGAGCTGTCGCTCTGCCGCAGCGGCGCGAGCGCGTTCCTCACCCTCAACGCGATCGTCCAGCCCGGCGACGACGCTGAGAAGCGTCTCGCCGGCCTCGGCGCCCGCCTCGCCGGGCTGCGGGGAGATAGGCCGCTGCCGATGCTCGACCCGCACCCGACCGCGCACGTGGGGATTCGCAGCGCCCGCCCGCCGGGCGACTTCGAAGCGGCGGTGGCGGCGGCCACGTCGCGGATCGCGGCGGGGGAGATGAGCAAGGTGGTGCTTGCCCGCGAGGTCGTCGTCACCTCCGCCGCCGCCCACGATCCGCCCGCGCTTTTCGGCGCCATCCGCGAGCAGTTCCCCTCCTGCTTCTGCTTCTGCTGCGGCACCTCGGAGGCGGCCTTCCTCGGCGCCAGCCCCGAGCTGCTGGTCCGGCGCTCGGGCGCCAGCGCCTCGACCGTCGCCCTCGCCGGCTCGACCCGGCGCAGCTCCGACCCGGCGGTCGACGATCATCTCGGCGAGCAGCTCCTGCGCAGCGACAAGGACCGGCGGGAGCAGCGCATCGTCACCGACCGGATCGTCCGCGCCCTGCGCCCGCATGCGGTCTGGGTCGAGGCCGCGCCGGAGCCGGAGATCGTCAAGGTCGCGAACATCCAGCACCTGGCGACGCCGGTGATCGCCCAGCTGGCCGAGCCCCACTCGGCGATCGCCCTGGCCGGCATGCTTCACCCGACGCCGGCGGTGGGCGGGGAGCCCTGGCCACAGGCGGCCGCCGCCCTCGCCGAGCTGGAGGGCATGGACCGCGGCTGGTACGCCGGCCCCGTCGGCTGGATGGACGCGACCGAGGACGGCGAGTTCTGCGTCGCGCTGCGCAGCGCCGTCCTGCGCGACCGCGAGGCCCATCTGTTCGCCGGTGTCGGCGTCGTCGCCGGCTCCGACCCCGCCGCCGAGCTGGCCGAGACCGAGGTCAAGCTGGGGGCGTTGCTCCCGCTGCTGGCCGAGTAGCGACCTTTACAAATAGAGTCGGTTAATGAAGGAATTTTCTGGAGCGGCTCGTGCGGCCTTCTCGACGACCGTAGCGCTGCTAGCACTGACCTTCGGCAGCCAGGGTGCGACGGCCATTTCGATCCCTGGCCCCCGGCTGGCAGTCCTTCGTGGGCGCCGGACGGCACCCGGATGGCGTTCACGGTTATGACCGGCCACTACAGCGGCAGATACGTCAGCTTTCCAAGGACGGCGATCGTGCTCGTCTCGGAGGGGGTCTACGCTCCCGACGAACGCGCGTCGCCGTGCTTCGCGGAGCAAAGAAGAAGATCTCAAGGCGCTCTCGCAGTCGGAACAGCTCAAGTGTCAGCGTCAGCTGGGCACGTCTGACCGACATCTGCATACGGAATACGGACGGCACTCTGAGTCGTGTTACGGACACCCCTCGAGTGGCCGAGTTCTCTCCAAGCTGGGATCCCTCCGGCGGACGTTTTGCCTACGCCGAGCTGAGGCCCTTCGACTCCGAGCTGTCCCTGTTCGGGTACGGCGACGCGATCAGGCAAATCAACACGGATGGAACCTGCTCGACGCAAATCCTTTCTGAGCGTAGGTCCGCTTTCTACGCTGCGGCCCGGCAACCGGGACCCGGTCGCGGGGCGGGGCCAGTCATTTGCTGAGGGAATTCTCGACTGCGGTCGTCAGCCGGCGGTGAGCTTCGACGTTGGTTTGGCGGTCGGTTTTGACCTCGATCAGGCTCGTGCCCGCGGCCAGGGCGGTGGGAAGGTCCGCGAGGGACTCGAGGCGTCGATGGGGGAGGTCGAAGAGGGCGGCGGCCTTGGCGGTGTCGACGCCCCGGGGGGTGCCGAGGAGGGATTCGAACTCCTCGCCGGCGAGGGCGCTCTCTTGGGGCAGGAAGTGGAAGATGCCGCCGCCGTCATTGTCGATGACGACGATCCGGACCGGGGTTGAGACCTCGCGCAGGGCGGCGAGGCCGCCGACGTCGTGGAGCAGGCCGAGGTCGCCGGTGACGATCGTCGTCGGGCGACTGCTGGCGTGGGCGGCGCCGATGCCGGAGGAGATGAGCCCGTCGATCCCGTTGGCGCCGCGATTGCTGAGGAAGTGGGCGTCGGCGCTTGCCGCGGGGAGGAAGGCCTCCTGGTCGCGGATCGGCATGCTGGAGGCGGTGTAGACGAGGTCGCCGTCCCGGTGTGCGGCGCCGAGGGCGCGGTGCAGCGCCGGCTCGGTGATCGGGCTCCCGTCCTGGGCCAGCTCGTCCGCGAGCGCCTCCTGCGCTGCCGCCTCCGCCGCCATCCACCGCTCGGGCGCGCCGCGCGGTTCTTTCTCCAGGCGCGCTGCCCAGCCCGAGGCAAGCTCCGTCGGGTCGGCGCGGAGGATGGCAGAGGCACGGTTGCTCGGCTCGTTCCAGCCGCCATGGGGGTCGATCGCGATCTCGCTGGCGCCGCTGCCCGCGAGCCAGGCGCGCAGGGGCTTGCTGGTCGGCATCTCACCGAAGCGCAGGACGAAGTCGGGGACGACCGAGCGGGCGAAGCGCTCGTCGCGCAGCAGCAGGTCGTAGGAGGCAATGACGTGGGAGCGATCGTGGGGCCCGCAACGCATCTGCGAGGTCGGCTCGGCCAGGATCGGGAAGCCCGAGGTGCGCGCGAGGTGGGTCAGGGGCTCGCGCAGCTCCGGATCGAGCTGGCGGCCGGCGACGATGACGCCTGAGATCGCGTCGCCGATGTGTCCCGCGACCTCGTCGAGCAGGAAGGGAGAGGGCTCGAGGTCGATCCGGGTCACAGCCGTAAGGGGTCGCCCCTCTCGACCTTGCAGCGCAAGTGGATCGGTTGCGGTCACCGCTCCCTCGACGGCGACCGGCGCCAGGGGCTCGCGCCACGGCAGGTTCAGGTGCACCGGCCCCGGGCGGGTCTCGCCGCGAGCGGCGGCCAGCGCTCGGCAGGCGACCGACCGGTAGTGGAGCAGGCCGCCGTCGTCGGCATCGTGCGTGCCGACTTCGCAGAACCATCGCACCGAGGAGCCGAAGAGCTTGATCTGGTCGATCGTCTGGCCGGCGCCGATCCCGCGCAGCTCCGGCGGCCGGTCGGCGCTCAGGACCACCAGCGGGATCGCCGATTCGTCCGCCTCGCAGACGGCGGGGTGATAGTTGGCGGCGGCCGTCCCGGAGGTGCAGAGCAGCGCCACCGGCTCCCTGCTCGCCTGCCCCGCCCCCAGCGCGAAGAAGCCGGCCGAGCGCTCGTCGACGATCACCGTCGCCTCGATCTCCGGCTGCCGCCAGAGGGCCACGGCGAGCGGGGTGGAGCGGGACCCCGGCGAGATCACCGCGTGGCGCAGGCCACTGCGGGCGAGCTCCTCGACGAAGGCCGAGGCCAGGGCGGTGTTCGTGTTGGTCGGATCCAAGGGGCCTTTGCCTTTTGTCGCCCTCTGGGCGACAAAAGGCAAGAGCGCAGGCTAAAGGCGATGGAGTTCGAGCGCGCGCTCGTCGATCTCCACGCCGAGGCCCGGGCCCGGCGGAGGGTGGAGCATCCCACCACGCAGGTCGCATTCGGCCGAGGCCACCGTCGAGGAAAAGAGGCGCTGAGTCGCCAGGCCGTGCGCCAGGTCTGGGCCTCCCTCTGCCTGCTCGCTCAGCGTCTGCGCCACCTGCGCCGCCGCGGCGATGCCGACCGGGCCGTCGAGGGCACTCGAGAGGTAGGAGGGGAGCACCTCCGCGATCGCGATCGCCTCCTCGGGCCCGCCGACCTTCGACAGCTTCACGCCGGCGACCGCGCAGGCGCCGAGCGAGGCGGCGCGCCTTGCGTCGGCGCGACTCTCGACGCTCTCGTCTCCGGCCAGCGGGATCGACGTCGAGGCCGCGACCTCGGCCATCTCCTCCATGAGGCCCACCGGCTGCTCCGCCAGCTCGATGTCGAGCTCCTCCATCGCGGCGAGCGTGCGCTGGGCCCCCGGCACGTCCCAGGCCCCGTTGGCGTCGACCCGGATCCGCGGCTCCGGCCCGATCGCCTCGCGCACCGCCCGCACCTGACTGACGTCGTCGCCGACGCCGACCTTCAGCTTGAACGTCGCGAACCCCTCCGCCTCCCAGCGCAGCGCGTCCTCGGCGACGGCCGCGGGCTCGCCGGCGACGAGCGTCGCGTTGCATGGGATCGGCTCGACCGCAGGGGGGAGGGAGGACCGGCCCTCGGCCGCTGCGCGTCGCCCGCGCAGGTCCAGCAGCGCGGTTAGGGCGGCGCAGCGAGCCGGGGGCGAGAGTCGCGCGGCAACGGCTCCCGGCGGCTGCCCGAGGCCTGCACCCGCGAGCGTCGCCTCATCCAGCTCCGCCAGCTCCCCCAGCGCTTCCAGCTCGCCGACCACCCGCGCCAGCGTAGCTCCGCCCCGCAGCGATAGCGGCACCGCTTCGCCGAGGCCGGTCAGCCCCTCCGCGCAGCGAAGCCGCAGCAGCACCATCTCGCGCCGGTCGAGCCGGCCGCGTGCCGTCACGTAGGGCGCCCGGAACGGCAGCGCGTAGGGGATGACCTCGACGGAGGCGATTCGCACAGGCACAGCTTCCCACTCGGTGAGATCGACTTTCGTCCCGCATAGCGGGAAGCACCGCGTCCTCAGGCCGAGATCAGCAGTCCGGCCGCGACGAGAAGGCTGTAGGCGCCCAGCACCGCGCCGGTCGCGGCGAGGGCGCCGTTCAGCGCCGGGCCGTCGCTGCGGTTGCTCATCGTCCGCATCGGTCCGACCGCGAGCGGCAACGCCAGCAGCCCGATCAGTGGCAGCGGGCTGGCGTCGCCCGCGAGGAGGGCGACCGGCAGCACCGCGAACGCCCCCAGCATCAGCGAGCGGTAGAGCATCACCGCGTTGTGTCGGCCGATCCGCACCGCCAGGGTCATCTTGCCGGCCCGGCGATCGGTTTCGAGGTCGCGCACGTTGTTGACGACGAGGATCGCCGTTGCCAGGAAGCCGACGGCGATCGAGAGCCCGAGCGGCAGCGCGTCGAGCTCCTCGACCTGCACGTAGTAGGAGCCGTTGACCGCGACCAGCCCGAAGAAGAGGAAGACGAAGAGCTCGCCGAGGCCGGCGTAGCCGTAGGGCCGGGGGCCGCCCGTGTAGAGGACGCCGGCGGCGATCGAGACGGCGCCGATCAGGAGGATCACCGGGCCCGCCTCGACCGCCAGATAAACGCCGCAGGCGATCGCGACGGCGAAGGCGATCCAGGTCGCGGTCAGCACCCGCTGCGGCGTCACCAAGCCCGCCGAGGTGACGCGGACCGGTCCGAGCCGGTCGGCGGTGTCGGCGCCGCGCCTGGCGTCGGAGTAGTCGTTGGCGAGATTGGTCCCGACCTGGATGAAGATCGAACCGACCAGAGCCGCCAGGAACGCGCCCCAGCGGGGCAGCTCCCCGGCTACCTGCACGGCCGCGGCCGTCCCGACCAGGACCGGTGCGATCGCGGCCGGCAGGGTCCGCGGCCGGGCTGCCATCAGCCAGATCCTCATGGCCGCTTCGGAAACTTCGAGAAGTCCGGCTGGCGTTTCTCCTTGAACGCCTCGCGACCCTCGCGGGCCTCCTCGTTGCCGTAGAAGAGGAGGTTGGCGTCGTGCGCGAGCTGCTGAATCCCGGCGTAGCCGTCCTCGTGGGCGTTGAAGCTGGCCTTGACGAGGCGCAGCGAGAAGGGCGAGAGGGCGAGCATGTCCCGGCACCAGGCGACCGTCTCCCGCTCCAGGTCCGCCAGCGGGACGACCGCGTTGACCAGGCCCATCTCGAGCGCCTCCTCGGCGTCGTACTGGCGGCAGAGCAGCCAGAACTCCTTCGCCTTCTTGGTCCCGACCAGATCGCGCAGGAGGGATGCGCCGAAGCCGCCGTCCCAGGATCCCACCCGCGGACCGGTCTGCCCGAAGACGGCGTTGTCGGCGGCGACGGTGAGGTCGCAGCAGACGTGGAGGATGTGGCCGCCGCCGATCGCGTAGCCCGCGACCATCGCGACCACCGGCTTCGGGAGCCGCCGCATCTGCACCTGCAGGTCGGTGACGTGGAAGCGGCCGAGCGAGGCGCCCTCGGCGACGTAGCCGGTGTCGCCGCGGACCGTCTGGTCGCCTCCCGAGCAGAAGGCGCGCTCGCCCGCGCCGGTGAGGACGATGACCCCGACCTCGGGGTCCTCGCGCGCCAGCTCCAGGGCGGCGGAGATATCGATCAGCGTCTGCGGGCGGAAGGCGTTCAGCACCTCCGGCCGGGCGATCGTGATCTTGGCGATTCCCTCCGCCGTCTCGTAGCGGATGTCGGCGTAATCGCCGGCGCTCTTCCACTCGATCGGTGCGTAGAGGCTCTCCTCGGGCGGGGCGGCCTTGTGGCGTTTGGGCATGATGGGCACGATATCCAGCCGATGAAGCTCGACGACTGGCTCGCCCAGAGATCCCAAAGCTGTCCCGACCGCACCGCGCTGGTGGCGGACGGCGCCGAGATGACCTACGCCGAGCTCGAGGCCGAGGCCACCTGGGTCGCCCGCCGCCTCGTCGCGCACGGCGTTCGCCGCGAGTCCACCGCGGCGCTGACGATGCACCCGCGGCGCGAGCAGGTGGTGCTGGCGCACGCCCTGATGAAGGTCGGCGCCAAGCTGCTGCCGCTGAGCCCGCGACTGACCCCGGTCGAGCGGGCGGCGATCGTCGCCGCCGAGGAGCCGATTGTCGATCTCGACGACGCCGGTGAGCTGACCCAGACCGAGGCCGACATGCCGCTCCTG
>Ga0247780_1001371_pt1 | contig 14602 bp, 9 predicted proteins | sample UWRJL079202R5_FD_179927 | JGI IMG/M metagenome (GOLD analysis project Ga0247780, IMG submission 179927) | Plant litter microbial communities from Arlington Agricultural Research Station in Wisconsin, United States - UWRJ-L079-202R-5 | ecosystem: Environmental > Terrestrial > Plant litter >... | reverse complement strand
CTCCCCGCCTCCATACGTGAACGAAACCCCCTCAAGGGTCACCAACCCCCCCGGAAACCTTAGCTCTCCCGCCCTCGGAATCTCCCACACCACCTCCTTCTCATCCCTTTCCACCACCGCCACCGGCCTCAGCCCCCCCGAACTCCCACCCAAACACCCCTGGTCCCGCGACAACTTGAACCGGAACCCCTTCTCGTTCACCTGCATGCCATGCCGCTCGCTCAGCTTCTTCTGCCGCGAGACAGCCTGCCTCAGCCGGGATGTGTTCCCCGTCCGGAGCCCCTCCCGCATATTGTTGTCGATTGTGGCCTGGATGTGGTCCCTCTGGCGCTCTATCGCAGCCGCCATGCGCGCCATGTACTGTCGTCGGGCAGCGCGGTTGGACTCATACGCCGACAGCGGACCGGGGAAGTAGGAGAGAGAGCGGTCCCGGTGCTGGAGGATGACGAGCTCGGAGCAGACGTTGTTGAGAAATGAGCGGTCGTGGGAGACAAGGAGGAGGGTGGTGCTGGGCGGGAGGGCGGTGACGAGGTGGGATTCGAGGTAGAGGATGGCGGAAAGGTCGAGGTAGTTTGTGGGTTCGTCGAGGAGGAGGAGAGACGACGGGTAAAGGAGGGCGGTGGTCAGGTGGCACCGGGTTTTGAAGCCGCCTGAGAGGAGGGCGTAAGGGTGCGATAGCTGTGGGGATGTGAAGCCGAGGCCGAGGAGGATGCGGACGGCGAGGGATTGGTGAGCGGGAGATTGTAGCTGGAGGTGGGGGGGGCGCGTTTAGTAGGGCGGGCCTAGAAAGGAAGGGCGAGGGGAAGGAAGGGCGAGGGGAAGGACTTACGATCTCGGCTTGGGTCTGTAAGTCAAGCAGCAGGCCGGAGGCGGATTGGGTTTCTTCGGATTCTCGCGTCGGATCGAGCTCTTTGAAATCGGAGAGCGTTCTGGAGGCTGTGAGCACAACCTACCCTTTTTATTCGACGCAAGGGACATTCATTCGTTGCTCACCGAAGACGCGCCTCTTCGACGACATGCTCAAAACTCGACAGGCCCTGCCGCGCCCTGAAACCTCTCGAGCCACTCCGCAGGTTAGCGTTCTTCTGCATGTCCTTCAGCCTGTCTTGCAGCCTGGAGTATCGGATTCGTCGGTAGGCTGCCAACTGCGCTACAGGGCCCTGCTCCGCGGCAGCTTCTAATTCTACGGACACGTCAGCTCAGCCCGGACACTTATGCGTCAGACGCCAAAACACCCACCTCCTAGCTCTCTCATAACCGCCTTCTTCCGCCCATCCCCCTCCAGCACAAACTCCAGCGCCGTCTTCCCCTGGCCCTCCCCTTCCGCTTCCTCGACAACCTGACTCATCGACGAGACCGTCAGCGACGCCGACGCCATCCCGGGAATCAAGCGCTCCGCGATAGCCGTGAGCAGCGCTATTCCCCGTCAGCAAACACCGGGGAAGCCAGACAAAACGCCTTGGTGCCGTCTAAGCCGAGCCCAGACTCAACGCTCACGCCACCCAGATAACCGAAAACAACAGACACGAGATCGGTAGAACTAGGCATTACGTACTCGATTTGCCGCTCCCGTTCCTGCCCAAAAGCCCATACCTCACGCCCTGCTTGAGCCTCAGGTGCGCACCGACTAGTATATCCTTGCTCTGGACGGCCTCTGTCTTGTTCTTTCGTCTCCTGCTGCCACTCCTATCCCCCGTGGCAGAGGGTTCAGGAGTGACCGAGTGTTGAGCAGACGTGACGGTGATATCGAGGCCTTGGATGTCAATCTGTGTGGTGTGGTGGTTTGGTGTTAGGACGTGTAATTGGCGAGGGAACGAAATATCAATAGTACTAGTTGGGTACCTCTTTTGAATTGAAAGTTTCTTCGTGCTGAAACCGTGTTTGTTGGCGGCTAACGAGGATTGTAAAGCCAGAGTTGCTTGTGTCAGCCATGTTGTCGATGTACCGGAGGTTGAGAAAGACGAATGGTTGCGGTTACTATGGTATGCTCCGAATTCCCTGATTGATGATTGATAGGAGTACAGGAATCAGGGGTGAAACACGAGATGAAGAGTCGAAGTCCTAACAACTCCGTCTGGCCGCTTCAGAGGTATTGTTATACCCCCTAATCAAGCGCTCAAACTGATAAATGTTAATTGCCGCGACTTCTTGTGGAACCTTGCATGTCACTTAGCCGGTAGCACTGCGCCATGTTCGTGCGTCTCATTGACCCTTCTGCCCCTGAACTTCCTTTCTAGGTAAGCGGAGCGCCACACGACTTGGCTTGCTCGTAAACTGGTTTCTCCCAGCGCCAATGGGAAGCGGTAGGAAATACGCTCCAATACCTACCTATACAAGCAACCTGGGGGTGATCTTTTGGCCGGAGCCTCGTAAATGTACCTAAGTTGTTGAAACAGCGTCTGTCCCGTACTCCCAATGTTGAAAATGCATTTCTACTATTGCGATAGGCCTTAATACATTCCAAAAAGGCACTCCTGCATTCTCCGACGGCCTATTATAATGCAATCACGGCATCTTACGATGTGGATAAGACCTATAATGTAATAAAATAGGCCCTACTGTTTTTGTGTAAGCTGTATCGGGGTTTGGAACGTATTCAAATTGCCGTATAGAACTACAGTGCAAATAGACATTTTTTTGTGAAACTGTGCAAGATAGACTGCTGAACACCTGATACCAAACCAGCAACGCCTAACTTATTACACGAGAGGCCTAATTCGCAGCGTGAGAGGCCTTAATTGTATTGGGATAGGCTGTTGGAGAATGCAGGAAGCCCTGCGCGACAGTAGGAATGCATCTTTGACAACGGGGGTACGGTTCATACATGAGATCAATTGCGCTCTTTGCAGCATCTAATGCATCACAATGGCCGATAAACAGCCTGTGCGGCCCTGTAACTTCCATGGATTTGGCACCTTCCTAATTCTGCGAGCTTCGCTCGAAGGCACTTGGAACTCCGGGACTTCTCGTCTTCCGGCACACCTACCTAAACAAAACACACCGGAAACGCAGAAAACACCAAATCACGAAATACTACCACTGGACTTGCTACGGCAGAGATTCATTCTCATATCACAATAACTTGAAGTCAAAAAAATGCAGAGCTCTCCCGGGTCCTCAGCGGGACCTGGCTCCAGCGCCGGTGATAGCTCTGGCACCGAAGTCGGCGACACCATCTACGTTTGGAGCAGTGGCACCGCTAGCCCTCAAGCCTCCCGTAGCTCGCAAGCCTCCCGTAGCTCACAAGCCTCCCATAGCTCGCAAGCTACTCCGACCCCGAGTGCGGCTGCCGGGCTCGCCGCCGGGCCCGCCGCCAGGCCCGCCAAGCAACCTCGGCCTCCGGCCGTGGAGACCTTGCCGAGTCCAGTGCAGGCCACCGCCGAGATACCTGTCATCGAGGGATCGAGAAAAAGCCTGATCGAGGCATTGATCTCTGACGTGTCACTGTTCGGTCTGACCACGATGCTCCACGAGGTTGAAAATGAAGCGTGTAAAGCCCAGTGCTTCAGTCTCTGGAACACCGGGCAGATCCTCAGGCAGCTGTGCAGGATGGACAAGCACAGCCCAAATGCGTTTGACGCCTGGGAAATATTCCACGCCATCCCTAGAGAGATACTCAAGTCTATCGTGCTTCACACGGTTGGATATGATGCGTATCAAGGCATGCGAGGCTACGGCAAGAATGGGCCGGGCATCTACCTTTTGAGCATATCCATCGAGGGCCGGGACGGCCGGTTTCTGACGTGGACCGAGATGGAAACGCTCGTGAAGAACATGGCTAAGTATCTCGAGGGCGCTCGCATAATCCTCGGCGTAGTTCCGAAAGGCACATACGGCCATTGGCAACAGAAAGACCTTGAAGCATTCACAAGAGGTATTGACGCAACATACGTAACAGGTCGGAAGCTAAACGACTCACCACTCTTTAGCAAGAAGGACCCCAAGGATAAGAGCAAGCTATCGGCGGCTGCCGAGCTCTTCCTCGAGTCGTTGGAAAGACAGCTGGGTGTGATGAAAGCTCTCGACCCTGCAGGCACCGTCCAGACCATGCAGGCGCCCTTGTACGTCGGATGCGGAACGGTAGTCAAGGACCGGGTGAAGACTTATGAGCCAAAACCATCTTCGACTATTGGCGGTGCTAATGTATTTTACACCCTGCTGCTTAGCCTGTTAAAATACCAGAACCTCGTTCCCAAGCACCACGTCGTGGTGGCCGCGCGGGTCTGGAAGAAGGATCAGCTCAAGATCGCCGAGCGGCTCATCGCCGGCTTTGCGCTCTCCTACCCGGACTGGGGCGGGCTCAATAACACCGAGGCGGGCAGCAGCGGTGGCTCCGACTCCATCAGTTATGAGGGCTGTGAGAAATACGTGTTCCTCAAGGAAACCCACATGGGAGAGAATATCCGGCAGTCGATGGAAGACATGAACCATCGCATCGAGGCTGGGAAGCTCATAGAACAGGCGGACACCGACGTTCAAGCCATCGAGGAACTGGAGATTGACGACATCGTCATCCCGCTCGCCAAAGGCCTGGTGCAGGACCTTCGGTCGGAGGGCGCCGCCAAGGCCGCCGAGAGGGAAAAAGTACGGGGCCGGTTGGCGAAGCTCAAGGCGGCCGAGGCCAACCTGGACGGGCTTATCGAGGCGCTGCGGCGGCTTAAAACGGAGGCAGTAATCATACCAGAAACGCAGCATGGTATGCATCTAGATTGAATCGAATCGAAATGGATACATTGCCTTGGTCCCACGTGGTTTGAATGTGATTTCAGATGGGTGTCGGCAAGAAGCCCGGCTGAGTCTTTAATACTGAAAAGGCCTTCCTGCATTCTGAAGAGGCCTATAATGTGATAAGCTAAGGCCCTCCTGTCCTTAAAAAAAGGCCGTCCTACATCCTGAAAAGGTCTTTCTACTTTCTGAAAAGGCCTATAATGTAGTAAGCTAAGGCCTTCTAAAAACGTATTTTCGCACGGAGATAAGAGACCCTTTCTTTTAGCCCGAGCCTTCGTACCTTTGTGACTCCCCGACTCCGCACACCACTCACCGTCCGCTGCGCAAGACAACCGCGGACTACAACTTACGCCCCGCCATTTTCCATTCAATCAAGCTCCAAGCATCCCTCCAGATTGTCATCGCAACGCCCAAAATGGATGCGGAAACAAAAAGAAAAGCCCAACACCTGGCGCAAGCCATGCAAAGCCTTTGGGCCTATTTTGAGAAACACCGCAATCAGGCGAATATCGAGGGTCTGTTTCACGGGCTGCACAAGGTGGCCACAGGCGTCGGAGAGTGTCTCGACAGGGTCGACGCATATGACAAGCAAATTTCTGCTCGTGTCAAGAAACTCGCAGACGGAGAAGCTGTCCTTCGGGGCAAAGAGGGAGAATTCGATGTCAAATGGGGAGAACTGACTTCCATGGTGGCCACAGCGGGTGCAGTTTCCGGCGAATGCGAGCATTCGAAGAGGCTGTTTGCTGCGCGGTGCACCGAATTCGATGAGGCAACAAGTATTAGGGAAACAGTCCTTCAAGAAAAGGCTACCAGGCTTGAAAAGCAAGAGGCTGACTGTGCCAGACAACTACGCCAGATTGAAGAAGAGAGATCTGCCTTGCAAGCCGACTTGGCCGCCAACAAAAAGATTCAAGAAGAAATCAAGAAGAAACAGCCTCTCCTCGATCGACGGGGGGAAGAGCTGGAAGCCAAACAAACGGATTTGGATCAGCAAGGTTACCAGATGGCAGAGAAGCAGGACCAGCTGGACTTGCGCGATTCAGGGCTTGATGACCGCAAGTCTGGCCTCGACCACCTCGAGGGTTGGCTAAACGGCCGCGACGAGAAGTCTCAAACGCGCGAGGCTAGGCTTAAAAAACTTCAGGCTACGCTTGCTGTCGTTAAGGCTCTACAAGACAAACGCGACGATAGGCTAAATCAGCTCCAGACCAGGCTGCAGGCCCGCGAGGCTGGACTCGATGACCGTGAGGTAGAGTTTAGCCATCGTGAGACGTGGCTCAATCAGCTCCAGGCCAACCTTTCAGACCTGGAAGTTGAGCTCGAGACTCGGGAGGCTGGGCAAGCTGCCCAGCTGCGTCTGGCTCGAGAGAAGCTCCAGAGAGATACCCAGGAGGGCGAGAGCAGGCGAGAAGCACTGCAAGCCGACGTGGACACCAGACGTGCTGCGCTGGACAACGTTCTCGCGCAGATCACGCAGCTGATGGGGCCGCTGGGTAACCAGCCGGCCGAGATGATTGCAACTCTTGAAGAAGTCAGGGCCAAAGTCGCCGGCCTGGACGGGCATGGTAAGGCCCTGGAGGGTGTGGCTGCTGCCGTCAAAGAAGTCAAGAAGGCACTCGAGAATGGGACAGAGCACATGCTGGCCACCCTAAACAGCGCAATCAATGGCACCGGAGACGCGGTGAAAATTCAAGTCGCTAACGAAGCGGGCAGCGTCCAAACCGCCTTGGCCACCCTGCTGAGACAGTTGGGTGAGAAGATGGACAACTATCACCAAGAGACCAGCGGATCTGGGCCGTCAGAGCCAGCGGCGCCTGCGTTAACAAGGGACAAGGTGTTCCTCGACTACGTCGAATCGATGGCGGCAAAGATGCGGGGCCTGTCTTGCGAGCGTGTTGACACGCAGCTGACAGCTCGGCGTCTGTATCGCTATCTGTTTGACATGCTTTACTCGGCCCAATCTGCCAAAAGATGGGAAGAGTTCACCAGCGAGGCCCCCCCGGGCCAGGTTTACTGCCTGGCGCAGCTTTCGGAGAAGGGCTACAAGTGGGCGGCATTTTCGCTTCATAAAGTTTGCCCCGGGCACCCCGTGGGCGGGAAATGTATTGGGGTGACGCGTGTAGAGAAGGAGGACGGACTGGTACACGAGTTTTGTCTCCTTTAAATACAGACACACTTCAAAGAGATCAACTCTCTCTTGCCGCTTCCATGTGCCAACCCTGCGTGATACGAGTTGTGATGCTGCCTGCCTCTGGAGCCGTGAAACGCAATGTGATGTCGCCGCGCCTTGAACCCTCAGGACCGTCAGATGAAAGATTCGTGCGTGTCTGACGCAGTTCCTGCCTTCAGAAACCACTGCCATAGAAACCACTTCCATATGCATGGGCCACCTGCCTTTTCTCTGTTCTTCAAAGACAGAATATTCCGACCTGGACTTGTCCCCAGCAACCCAGATTTCAACACCAGAGAAGGCCACCATGAGCGAACTACCGACATTGAGACCCCTTGAGGTCGAAAGCGACACACTCGCGAGCTGGCGAGATGAATTATCCAAAATAAAATTCGACAGCAGCGGCGCTTCGTTCGTCGATCTGCGATGCGGCTCCGGCCTTTGCGCGACGAGGTTCTTGGTGATGGAGCTACCGGCCATCATCCGCGCACAGCGGACAGACGAGACAGCCCTGGTTTACATCCTTCCCGACCAGACCAGCGTGAATATTATCAAATCCGTCATTGGAGATGCCGATGCGGCCGGCTTCGACATCATGACCCCGGGGGAGCTGGTCGGCCAGCTTGCGGAGGGCTTTGACCTGCGAGATTCGGTCTTTGTCTTCGACACCGGACGGGGCTTACACCCAACAAATCTGGTTGTGGCCGCCACGGCGGTCGCGGAACACTGGGCGCGCCTTAGGGCCGCCCGAGAGAAATTCAACGGAACACTCATAGTGGTGAAGCCGCAGAAGGGCAATGTCTTGTGGTCGGAGACTGCGCTCAGAGTCGTCTTTGGGACTACCATCGAGTCCCGCTGTCTGTTCAACTCTTGGAGGCCGGCAGACAGGGAACCGGTGACCCACAGCAACCCGAGCCAGAGTTTCGACGGCTTCTTAGCAGATATTGTTACTGATGCCCTCTACCTCGGTGCCGGACGGGCGGCCCGTCTGAAGCATACGGTTGTCGTTGTGATGCTTCACGACAGTCAGATGGCCGACGTAATGTCTGAGATGGAGTTCGAAACAAAGGCTCGAGCGTCTATTATAAAGAAATACGTGGCCGTTGGTGGCATTCCCGAACGCAGCCGCTACTGTTTCGCCATGACCCCAACCGCCTTTCGTGGCGGGTGGGAAGCCGTCCAGCAGAGAGTACGGGAACTGGGCGAGGATGACTGGCTCAAGCTTGTCCTTTTTGTCAGTCCGTCCATGCGCTTTTTGCCCCCTATCAACGGGTGCGAATATATACACATCACGACAAGGCGCCAGCTCGTGTCCTGGAGCCAGGACATGGGGTCGTTCTTTCAAGAATCTCGGTCTTGGGGGTTGACAGAGAGATCGTGGATCGCGGATGTCGGACGGCCTCTTGTCGCAGGAAAGGCTCATGTCATCGCCGTTGCTGAAGACGACCACAACCGCGGTGTCCCCGAAAATCCGCTGGAAGGGACCGGTGAGTTCTTGGCAGAGACTCTCCTTTGCCACATCAACACGTGTGGGAACAACAGGCCGGCCATGCCGTCGCTGCTGAGGTGGCCAACCGACCACTACATGCCCATGGAACTGCTCCGACGGCTACACCAGGTGAAGCTGGTGAAGGCTGACGCGGACATCCTCCGCGACTTGCGGATCGCCCGACATGGCCTCCGCTTCCCTCACACGCGCCTTGGCGTGCCTGGCAGCGCCGAGTGCGCCCGCGTTGCCTCGCTGATCATGGATGGAACGGTAAAGTCGCTGCCTGAAGCTCGCCTTCTGGTGGCTGCACAGAATTCCAACTCGAAGGCCGTCCAGCAACACCTCATCGGCGTGGTGGCTCTGCGTCGGGTCGGCGAGCGCAGCGTCTTCCGCCCACGCGAGGGCCAGCACCCACCGACGCCAGGAGACTGCAAGAAGTATTGCTGGGTCGGAGGGCGCCTCGAGTCCCGGGGCCGCCTCTGGCTTGTGCTCAGCATGTGCGCGAAGATACAGAATGATGGTCCAATCCCCAGCACCCTGGGCAACCTCCGAGTCTCCAAGGCCGGCTACAACGCCCTCGTGTCCGAACACCAGCGGCTCTGTCGGGCCGTCAAGGCTCCGGGGGAGCTGTGCGAGTTCCGGCTTGCACAAAAAGACGAGCTCGAGCTCGAGATTGCTATGGTAAACGCATGGCTGTTCAACCTCGTCCCGCTCCCACAAGTCAGCGGGCCTTTGACCGTGTTCCGGGATCTCACCACGGCGTTGGCCTTCCAAAACGAGGGTGGCTGGGGCACAGAGATGCGGTCGCAGCCCGGCCTCAACTTTGCGCTGCACTTTGGGCTGCGCAGACACAACAGCAGAACGGTCGCCGATGACATGATCGTGGTCTCCAGTGAGGCGGTCAGCCAAGTGTTGAAGGTCCTGTTCCCAGACGCGACGGACGGCAATTACGAGCCGTTCCTCAAAACGCAGTATCCATTTGTCCTCGTGTGACGAACCGATGCATTCTATAGCAATGAAATAAAAAGTCGTATGCTACCGTCACGAGTCCTTCCTATCCTGCCCGCTTGTGTTGTGACATTGTGAGATTGATTGTGGTTCGAAATGCATGGGACCGGGGCTGCCTGCTCTGGTTTGCTCTTGCCCCTGTGTGATTGTGATTGCCTCGCTCGCCTGCTTGCCCGCTCGCCGCCTTTTCACTTTTCTTTTTTCTACACACACCATTTTCAAACGACGACGCAACACACACTTTGCCAACTCTGGCAGAATCTTTGTGCGCAAATCCAAATCATGCCTCGAACCGGCGCCCATGGGCGCCAAAAAAAATCTGTCTACAGCGTCGCCGCATCTTCCGAGGCTGAAGAAGACGAGGTCAGCATCGCGTCTCTCTCGACACCCGCATTTGAGATCGAGCTCCCCCGTCTAACTCGTACGCAGCGATCAGAATATCAGATCGAAGAAGTCAATGACGGTGATGAAGGCCGCAGCAGACAAGGCGTCGTCGAAGACATCGAGGACTCTGAAGACGAATACTACGTCCAGGGGGACATCGAGGATGAGATGCCCGTCGTCGAGAACGAGAAATTAGACGTCGAATCCGAAGAGGATGACTACGCGGATGCAGCCGCGCATGGGGCCCAGTCTAGCAACGACGGCACGTCCAGTGGGTCGGATGACAGAGAGGCGTCCCCTGTGCGAGCCACCAGAAAAAAGACGAAGAAGCAAAAGCTTCTTCCCCATGAGATGGTGGGCAAGAATACAAGAAGCATCGAAAAGAGCATGGAGAGGTACAAGGTGAAATTGCCAAGTATCTGCAGGGAGATCGCAAAGCGCTTGGCCGCCAAAAAGCCGATCGAATCGCTGAGCGACGTTGAGGCGCTTGCGCCGAAACTTGCCTTGGGTGATTCCTGGTCCGGCGAGGAGCGCAGACGCGCAGAGGCAGACTGGAGGAAACTGCACAAGGGCATGCAGATGCCCAAGTCAAGCAAGAACAAAGACCTTGTCACCCTTTACAAGGCTTGCATGATCGTCATGGACTGTCTTCCACAGGACATTATCTCGCCCAAGTTCTTCTTGGAGTACGACACCACCCAGAATGCGCTAAGTCGAACGGGCCACGAATGGACGCCGGGATTCTGCATCATACTCAAAGACTTGGTCACACATCCGCTGTGGTACTGCGACCTTGTATTGCTCGCGCACGCCATCTCCTACACCGTCCTCGCAGAAGCGGGCGACAAGCGTGGTTGGACGTGGCAGCTGGGCGACTTTGGGCTCGAGCAGCCTTTCATGGATAGATTTTACGCCGCTTGCAAGCCCGGCGTGGACGTGGCGAGTGCCCACAAAGAAGCTTCTGGCACGGGTCAGATACCACGCGGATCGCAGTGGAAGTATCTGTTCCAGGAGATCGACAAGGAGATAGCGAAGCGAGAGGGACCGCACCCCCCCGCGGATCCCGACTGCTCGCACTTCCCGGTCAACGTCACGCATCTAGAGATCTTGCGTGATGGCTTGGAGAATATGTCATACTCGCTAGGCTACCCACGCTTCAGCGCCATCGATTATTACTCGCGCCTCGTCGTTGAGCGTCGATCACGGAAGGCCTACCCGTGCAACAAGGACACCATGGCACTGCGAGAATACGCACTATGCAGGGCATACGAAATACTCTGCCATCACAGAAAGACGCATCGGATACCAGACCCCGTCGCGGTCCCGAGGAGCAGGGCAGATACACCGCCGCCTCGCCGCTCGGCCCGGACGAGGCCGGCACTAAAGCCTAGCACCCCAGCGCAGCCCGATGCTTCGAAGACGGCGGAAACACCCGCGGTCCAGAAAAAGAAAAAGGAAAAGAAAAAGAGAGGCCACGTCAAAGTGATACCTTCGACTCCGGACAACGCGGGGCGGGCGAAGAAACCAAGAGTCTCAGATCCTGATGAGGCTAGGGTCCCTGAAACCCAGGCGCAAGGCGTCGGGCTCGCCAGCCCGTGTCTGCCGGGCGGGAACCCCGCCGCCCTTCTCGAGATGGTAAACAAGATGTACGGCGAGGACATCACCATCGTAGAACGCTTTTATCGCGCAGAATAGAGTAATTGACTGGGCTGCCCCTACCTCGCGTGCCGTTGCAATGTGCATTGAATGTGGACACTGGATGTGATGCTTGCTGTAAATGCCCATGGCTTCGGCCTTCGTGACCCAGTGGTCGGTTTCTGCTCACTTGACATGACCGCAGCGCCTTGCGCATTTCCCCACCACGACATCAAAACTCCCCACCCAAGGTTTGCAACCAACACCACGTCAACTCGCACGCATTGGTACACCACTAACAGCCGGATTCAGGTGATACTACAAAATACCATCGCGATGGACAACCAAGAAGGCAGCCGTGTGGCGCGCCTCCGAGACGTGGCAGACGACGACGATTTCTGCGAAGTCATATTCGACAACATCCAGAAGCTGGGCGGAATAGCCCCAGGCGCCGCATGCAGTGTCATGGTGCTGCGAGAATTGATTGCGCATCGCGCCCACCCCTTCCGGTCGGCGCTGATGCGAAACGAAAATCTCACCAAGAGCTGGCTGCTCTCCTGCGCTGAGGCTCTCGACGAAGAGCGCATCGATTTCTGCGGGAACAAGGCCGTCGAGCAGGCAAGAGGGGACTCCTTCAAAGAACTGATGGAGAGCGAGAGCCTCCTAGATACCATATGGTCAGACCCAGGCTTCGTGCTTTACTGGCCTCAGACTGGCGCCCCCGTTGACGAGGCTGGCCGCCGCGCTCTTGCGCAGGCGTGCTGCTTGTCGTGCGAGGATACGGCGCCCCAGGCCGAGAACATGGACATGTACGTCAAAGACGTCATCCACAAAAAACAGAGGGAGATGAATTACGTCTTGATAACGCCCCCAAAGGCCATCCGCATGCTTTATCGGCCAAAGACATTTTCCGACGAGCAGAAGAGAAGTAAATGGGATCCTCGGGGCTTTAGCGTGTCATGGGGAGACGTCGAGGTGGCCAAGATCATCGGCGGAGAGGTCATTGCGCCAGTAAAGAATCACAAACGAGCATATTACAACCTCGCCGCGGCCGTACGACTCGGAGATCCAGAGACCGATGGCGACACAATTCGCCTATTCACACTCGATGGATGTCGAAGGATGGGGCCTGCTCGAGCGTGGCCACATCTGCCCTGGACACAGGGGGACTCGGTGGTGGAAAACGCCGACGGGAGATACATGTTGTATTTCCTGCGCACCACAGGCCCACCCACAATAAAGAAGATGGTTGCCAGCCCGAGTCTTTGGTTATATCACCAACAGGGCTTTGAACAACTGGCCGCGAATTTAGAGGATAGGGAGCGCACAGGCGGGGAGTATCCAAACGCGGTGTCCTCGCAAGCAACTGGAAGTCTTCCGCGCGGGCCGTCCCTGGGTTGGGAACGTGATTTCGGAGTCCAAAGTACCAGCTTCAACCACTCGAGCAACAGCAGCATGCGCAACATGCCGAGAAGGCGGCCAAGCAACTCCACGTCCGCCGCAGGCAGCCTGAAGCTACCTGACCTTCAGCGCACTGGATCTGGGCTTTCGGAGCGATCCATCGACAGCAGTGTCGCACGGAATATGCACAGGATCCCGGTCAGCGACAGCTTGGGGTCCCAGGACGACAAAAGTGCTAATCCGCCTCGACCAGTTGTCCAGAAGGGGCCCACGACTCGTATTCCGAATCCGACAACGAGTTCCACTGACAATCCGGATCCCGCGGCTCGATTCGTGAATCCAGAGAGAGGGCGACGTATGGGGCTGTGGGACGAGGGGAATGCTGAGCGACGTGATCCAAGCGAAAAGGAAAAACAAGCCACGAACACGTATCCTATCAAGACACAAGGTAAATCAGCTAGTGTGTACGGTGGGGGCGATGGTCACAGGGGACGCAATGAGGAGGCTGAAAGGCAATACGAAGAGAGGCCTGAAGCCCAACCAAGAGTGTCATCGAGAGACGAACCTTTGAGATCTGGTAATGGTCATAGCCAACACAGAGGACGGTGGCGAGATGAACCTGGGAGATATCGGGATCGCGAAGGTCGACAAAGATGGCCGTCGCGAGATGAAACTCTGACATATGATGAGCAATTGCGGTCTCACAGCCCGTCGAGAGAATATCCTCGTGATAACCGGAATACACGACAGGATGAACGGAGTCGGTCGCCAAGAGAGGAAAGAAGACAGAGGCCCAGAGACTTGCCTCCTCAGGAGCAGCCAGAGAGGGAGAGAAGAGGAAGGGGTAGTGAGTCACCTGGCCCCCTGCCAAGGCGGGCATACGAGGTGGCCAAAGCTGTGAAGGGAGGCGGGTTACTTGGGAAGTTTGTAGGAAAGTAAGAAGATATATCTAAATAAAGATGTCAGGCTTACTGAAAAATAAAAGTAATATAACGTGAAATGCTAATTAAAATGTAAGATTAAAGAAGGTGAAGTAAAGGTTAAATTATTAAAGGTATTTTAATTATAATAATTAATATACGGAAAATATCTAATAGGGCTGAAAAGTAAGGTAGATAATGCTAATGACAGTGGATATTAATAGGAGTATATATAGTATGAAATAATAACTAATAGGAGTTGAAAAAGTAAATATAAGGTTTGCTGGCTGTGGAGGGTGTTGTGAGTGTAATAGGTAGTAAAATACAGCCAATCCAGTGGGATGGTTATTACAGGAGGGTGGGGTGGAGGAGAGTGGTTATTAATAAAAGATATTATTTTATTAATTTTTATTATTATTAATCTTATTAATAGTAATGTTATATTAGTAAACAGAGTGTAGTTATTATGTTAAATATATAGTAAAAATAACTATGGTGGTTAAATAGTGGTTTTAATAACATAAGGGGCCAGGGCTGATAGGGAAGAAATTAGTATTCAGAAAAAGCTAATAGGGGTCTGGCCCAAGGTTAGTAGTATTACAAATCATAATATACGATTATTTTTCATTCATTATTTTATGATTTTACAAGTAGTTAGAATAGTAATATAGTAAGTGTAGGTAATAACTAATTAATAGTATAAAGAATACATTAACTTTGTGGATTTTGACTAAGTTAATAGGTTTGCTGGCTGTGGAGGGTGTTGTGAGTGTAATAGGTAGTAAAATACAGCCAATCCAGTGGGATGGTTATTACAGGAGGGTGGGGTGGAGGAGAGTGGTTATTAATAAAAGATATTATTTTATT
>Ga0247780_1001370_pt1 | contig 14616 bp, 21 predicted proteins | sample UWRJL079202R5_FD_179927 | JGI IMG/M metagenome (GOLD analysis project Ga0247780, IMG submission 179927) | Plant litter microbial communities from Arlington Agricultural Research Station in Wisconsin, United States - UWRJ-L079-202R-5 | ecosystem: Environmental > Terrestrial > Plant litter >... | reverse complement strand
GGGGGGGTGGGGGGGGGGGGGGGGTTTGGTTGGGTCGTAGACGGGGGTGGAAAGGAAGACGAACCAGAGGGAGTTGAAGGTTCCGACGTGGAAGGCCATGATGAAGCTGGAGAGCAGGGTGAAGACGACGTTGCGCGTGAAGATGCGCCGGAAGGCGAGTCGCTGGGTGTAGCGGCGGCGGTGCGGCCCTGCGCGGGTTCGGTTCCCGAAGGCGGACGGTGGTGGGGAATCCGGTGTGTTGTCTAACGGTGACAGCTCGGTGTCTGTGCTGGTGTCCCGGGTTGAGAGAAAGGCGTAGGCTGTAGAGGGTGTCTTGCGAGAGAAATACGCGAGTATCTTGCGGCGGATCTCAATGCCCCAATCGCGTTTCTCGAGTCGTGAGTCGAGTGTCTGTAGCTGTCAGCGAGGTCGCCAGGTTGGAGCTACTTGCGGGGTACTAACCTCTTCCAGAAAGAGCCAGATGGAAGTCATGGCGGAGAGGAGAAAGAACGCCGAGAGGAGGTTCGGCGCGGCGTAAGGGAAGCGCTTGAAGAACTCGACGTCGCCGGAGATTGATGGATACGTCCGCGCGGGATCTGAGAGGATTCCGCCGAGGATAGGCCCTATGATGACGCCGATGTTGAAAGTCATGGGCAACAACAGGAAGGCCCTGGACTGGTACTTCTTTTCTCTGACAATCTCGCTGATCCTTCGAAAGGGTCAGCATCACGGCACAATACACGCTAAAGGCGGAGTTTGGTCTTACATGGTCCGAAGGACACCAACATTTCCATTGGTGATGCCGCCCAGAGACCTGAAGAACAATGCTTGCCAGAAAGAGGTCGAGAAGGCAAATCCAACGCAGGAGAGCACTTAGCGGACGTGTTAGGCAGTGGTTACACGACCGGAAGCGCCCAATGGCTGAGTGTCTTGACCTACTTGTGCCACCGAGCCCTATCATCAGGACCGTTTTGCGACCAAATCGGCTCGAGTCCGCGAGCCGGCCCCACAGCATGGCAGTCAAGAACTGCGCAGCGGTGAAGCTAGCACTACAGCCATATCATCGTCAGGTCTCGCGCCGGGCGTTTGGAGATAGGATGCATGAGGAGCTGTACTGCAGAATGCCAGCCTGGCTGGAGATGACCGAGTCTGGCGAGTCTGGGCTGAACCATTTCAACATATAGAACATGTACGACTAGCAGACGATCAGTAGGAGGCAAAGGGCGTCGGATCAGCAACGGCAGATACCTGCAGAGACGTTTGGACAAGGGGCTCGCTCAGCCTAGCAAGCGTGAGCACGATGAGCTGGTCTTTCCGCGGAAGGTCGCTCCAAGTGACAGCCGTGGCATCCTTGCTGGCCTGGGGAACGCGTGTTTGGGTCAGCGTTCGCCCTTGCATGCCATATGTGACTACGCGCGGCGCATTGGGGCTCCCGGGGCGGGTCGGTGTTCCGCTCCATGGCCGGGATTCGAGATCGGCCCATCTGGAATCCTCGATTATATCGTCCTCGTCGTCGGAGATTACAGACGACTTCTCCGAGTCGACGTCGGCAGCTGCTTCGAGGGCTTCATCCTCATGCTCGCCGTCGGCGTCCCGAAGGCCGTCTTGCATCAAAAAAGGCTGCGCGAGCGAGTGCTGGTGTTGGGGAACGCCTGCGCACGATTCAGGGGGCCGTTGGGTGCGGCGCCGTAGGTCTGGGGGACGATGGGCGGACTGAACGCCGGAGTGGAGACGGCGAGGACGACGGCAACGGCAATGGCGACGTGACCGAGGTAGGCGAGCAACAAACAGCTCTGGCGTCGGTGGCTGCGAGGGATGGGTACCGTACCTAGGTAAGAGATGGAATGCGCCTTCCGAACCCTGTTATCCGATGACAGCTATAGTATACACGGTAGTATGTACATGAGCCCTGAAGTGCGCCCGCCGCAACTGGTTGACGCAACCGCCCTCGTCCGGCTGTCGTATGGCCGTGGATTTGCATATGCATATGCGTTCTAGAGTGCTGTGCTGACATGCAGAATTGACAATGTGGTGCGGGGCGAAGCCGGTTGTCGGTTCCGCACCGGCCAACTGCCAATGACGTGCTTGTGTGCCACGTGGTCCTGCATGAAACCGGTCAGGAGCCGGGTCCCGTCCCCAGTCCCACTGGCAAGCGACTGGCGATGGGGAGGGGCGGTGTCGTTGCCGTCCACGGAGAAACACCGGCTCCGGGCGCGTCGGGGCTGTACTTGTCTGTCTCAGCTCGGGGCGAAGGGACTGAGCTGAGCGGGGAGGCCGGTTTCACACCCTCTTTCGCCGCCCGGACCAGAGACGCGCTGGCCCCGCCGCCCCTTGCCGATGAGGCCAGGGTGGCCGGAGAGGCCGGTGCACCAAGGTTCTCGACCTGCATTAGCTGTCGGGTGCGGGTGAGACCATCGCGGCGACTGGACAAGGCATCCATGGCCGTGCCAAGCTGCGATGCTTGGTGGTCGCCGACGCACTGTGACTGCGGAGAGTCATTGTGGGGGGGAGGGGTGCCCTGTGCTGAGCCTTTGACACAGTGCAAATTCGCCTCCAGCGCTGGCCTGCGCGCTTTCCTCACCTAATTCTCAACCTAATTCTCACAAACCGTAGACGACGGTCGACAATCCAACCTGCCCTGCCGAGGCCGCCAGAATTTGCAATGCGGGAATGAAAGACACAAACCAACAAGCACACAAGTCAGAATACGTAAATGCCGCCAGCAAAGTCCCCACCAAACGACTCTAATGGAGAGTGAGATAGCTGACGGTGCCTCCCTTCTAGCGCCGAACAAAATCTGCATTCTGCCCGCTCTCACCGACTTCAACGCAAGCCATCGCGAAGTACGTAATACATCGAGGATGTACGGAGTACACGGCCGCAAACGCAGCGGCCAGCGGGATCGAGATGCAGATGCTGCAGGATCCGCTCGGAGCATTCTCGCTACCCCTCGGAACCTGGTTGTCTGTTTGGTACCCAAGCCCCCGGAGGAACCCTCCCACCGTCGAAGACCGGATCCGCTGTCCGTGCTGACGGTAGAGCGCGTCCATCCCTTGCCGCCCTGGGTCTGGCGTTGAGCTTGTGCTGCTGGCTTTCGATCTGCCGTGTCTGCCAAGCCCAGAATACAGCACGAGTGCCTTGAGCCTCATCCGACAGAATGAACCTCGTCCACGGAGCAAGCCGGGCGCCCGAAGCGACCCGACCTTTCTGCACCAAAAGCCAACTTCGCTCCGTTGAGTTTTGCGCAGTATTTTCGTGCACTACATGCGCCCCCCGTTTTTCTAGATCCACCACCATCACCGTGTCCACTCGGCCCTGGAGCTACACTGTGGTTATCGAATTCACTTTGCATCTCTCATGGGGCAGCTCGCGGCCCGCGACCGAGCGGAGTTCCATTGATCTCCCAGCCAGCGACCGTCCCTCAGTGTCACCAACCAAATATGAGGTTTACGGCGGCTGTGGCGCTGCTCTAAGCGGGCTCGGTCCCTCGCTACAAGCCTGAGGACCGCACACAGTATGCTTTCCTCACGTGCGATGGGGCAGGGGAATCACCCACGTTCTGGGCACCCAACAGATGGGCCCGTCGCGCACTCAGAGAAGCTTATGCACGGTTGGGGTTGGAGGATATATGGTCTCGGCTCCGGCATGAAGCCAGGAGCTCGATGGCAGGGTACCGACCGGTCGCTTTTGCTCGCAACAACCCTCGACGGCTACGAGCCGAGGTGCGAACAGTCACTTGCTCGGGTCGACGGAATCGCCTAGCGACCAGCAGTGCCGAACACGCAAACAGTCGGTCTGACACCGTCGCTCAGCGGATCTGCGGCCACGCCAAGGATAATCCCCAGTGGCTTCCTCCCGAGGAGTCAAGTGCTCATCAAAAATGCTAAGGGGGCTTCTTTAGGGTTGTAGCTCCCCAGCGGCGCTATTCCCGCTTATTTCCAAGTGGCTTGCAACACCTTCATGCCATTTGTTTGTTGGGCCTGCGAGATCCTAGCTCGTTCTAGAAGCGCCACCATTCGTCTTCTCAGGAGAGCAAGTTGTGCGGATACCTACCGCAGTAGCACAGGCCCGCCCAAGTCCCCTTCTCAATAATACGTCTTGCCATCCTGGATGCGCTCTGCGTCGGGATATCCTGGCGCATCTAGTTTTGGTGGAGACATCTAAAACGTTCTTCGCTCCATCCTATGATGGCTCCAAAGTGGATTAGTATGGAGACGGCCAGAAGCAGGGAAGAAGAAACCACGCACTTCCTGCACGGGGCACCCAAACTCTTCATCAGGCGGTAAGTTATCCCGGATGTCTCTGTTACAGTTACTTCACGTTCCCGTAAGCCCATTGTGCTCCATGTCCAAGTATCTGGGCTGTAGGATCAACCTGATCAAGCCTCTCGCGGTTAGTGGGAGTTGGCGACAGTTGCCAAGACATCCGTCCGATGCCCCCTCTAAAACGTCGGCTGAGGACGAAATCTGCCACACGTGCTTCGCCCCGTGAGCAGAGTTTTCTGTGCGTCTTCCATGCAATCATAGCTCAGAGCCCCATAGGGTTTCCATAGGGTTTCAGGCTTTCAGCCACTATCTCAAAGCTTAACCGCCCCACACATAGAAGCCCGCGCTTTCCCGGATCAAACTCGATCAGTTCTCGTAGAATACGTCTTACACTGCTACCGGCTTGCCTGGTCGGGCAGGGGTAGCAGCAGTCGGGCTTTGCCTTCGCGGTGGGGCTCTGGAGGAGACGGGGGCCTCTGCGCCTCCACGCGGTCCCAGACAGAACCCAATCTGCTGATGATCTCGAGATGATCTCGAGATGGGTTCTAGCAGATAGATACCTCCTAGAGCTTGGTTCGGGCAGTGAGAGATGGTGATGAAGTGGGTTTCCTCGATCACCACCCCCTCGCCTTTGGCCCTGCTGTGCGGGATGTCGGAAAGAAGACGACCGATCAAGAGGGCGGCTGCCTGAACAGGCTCGAACTTCCCCTTTTCCCTTTTATTTTATTTTATTTTAAATTTTTAATCTTTATTTTTTTGTAACCTACCAGAAAAGTACGCTTGGCTAACGTTGCTTACATGCATTGCATGTGTCCGTCCGTCGTCTCGTGGCTTGAGCTCTCTCTCTCTCTCAGAAGCGGTTGTAAGCGTGCTTGTGAAAATAACGTCTTTCGAGGAAAGTACTGTGCCACACCGTCATATGGTTCTTTTTGCCCTTTTTCTTTCTTTCTTTAATTATCTTTATTTTTATCGTGGGGTCAGCTACAACGACATCCCATAGCGCCGATAGTTGTTGATACACGACGCCAGCTACCCTTCTAATTAATACATCCAAGCAAGATTCTATATGCTTTTTTATTTAATTGGAGCTGCTATGGCAACCTCTGCGATGTGAGGCGCGCTCAGCCCAAGATTCCTTTCATAATGGCATTAGTTTTGATCCCCCACGCAGTGCAGAACCAGATATGATCGCTAAAACGACATTGCCCATGGTAAATGCTCAAATGACCACCCATATACTCAACCTGCCTGTATGTCAGGCCCAGGTTGGAATGCCCAATTTCCTTTCCATGCGTTATTTACCTTGACCCGACATAACTCCCATGCTGTAGTACCCTTTACTCCACCCTTTCCGCAAAAGTCACAATTTCCGCCGTTGTGAAGAGAACGCGACTGTACGGGCACCGCCGTTGTCGACCGCGCAAAAGGGGCATTTCAGCCGCGCCCTGCGATGTTGCCAATTATCCATAGAGAAAATGTGAAGTCGATCCCGCAAGCCAGCTTCCCTCGAAAGGGTATTTGTTTAGTTCGCCCCCCAAACTTGGATGCCCCCTTTCCGAGGTCTCAGAAACTGACTTTCGTGGTTCTCGGTCCGCCGTCAGCCCATCAGCCACTGAGTTGGTGGACCGAGGATGAAACTGCCGAGCCCTAAAGCGCAGTCTTTCAGCCGAGTCACAGTGTTGGAGATTGCGAGTAATACGTCGGCGGCGGATACATGGGCCACGATTGCTGCTGCAGATATGCCGAAGAATGCTGAACGTTGGGCTGCGGATATCCATGATCTGCTGGTGCTGACACCTCTTAGCCAAAACAGCCTCGAGTTTGTTTGTCATCACGAATATGCTTACTGGCATCAATGTCTTCGAACTCCACCTTTGGCTCTTCGAGGCAAGAGATGTTCGTAGACGGAACGACGGAACCACCCATCATCGATGCCGGCACGCTCGTGGGAATATAGCCCGGCACGTAATCTTCCGGATGCCCGGTTGATGAGCACGGGCTTGAAACCACGGACGGCACGGAAACCGCGGAAACGGGCACCACTGAAGGCCACGATTCGCAGGGCTCGGGCGTAGGGAGATAGGATGGCCCGAACCCGGGCGTTGCATTGTAGTCACCTGAGCCATTGCCAAAAGAAGAAGCCCGGCTGGACACCCCGGATCCAGCGGGCGGGAGCCCATCAATGTCGTAGCCTGGATCCGCGAGTGTCAAACCACAGTACGCAGTGTCGCGCGTGTCCCTCAGATACATACCTGGTGCTGGATACGGGCGGTCCTGGATGCCGTAGGTTTGTTTCACGGTGAGCAGCTCGCGCTCCAGGGCCTTGTTCTTCCTCAACAAGCTCTGGATCGTTTCGTCTCGACTTTGGCGGCTCTTGTACTCCTCCAGCTCCCGCTCTAGCCGTTCGATATGCTCCTTGGTGCGGGCGCGGATTGCGCGCTGGGCTTCCCGATCGTTTGCTCGTTTCCTTGCGAGCTGGGAGGGTGTGAGGGTCGACACGCTTCTAGTACCTGGCGGCGAGAAATGGAGTGTTAGTCGGTCTTGTCCTGTCCCGTAGTGTCTCATCATGTCTGCTGTCCCGGGGGCGGGATGGGACCCGCCGGTAGCTGCCTACCTTTCCTCTTGGAGACCTTTGCAGGCTCCGCCGAAGGAGACCTCGTCATCTTGGTGTCTGGCGCTGGACTTGGCGGTGTCGTCCGCGTCTCGGGGCGTCGTCGGTTGGTCAGCTCGGTCGGTTGGTCGGTTGTTCGGCCGGTCTATTGGTCTGTTGTCTGTCTGTATATCTGGTTGCTATCGGGGCAGACGTTCGTTCGTTGGCGTCTGATCAGTGAAGTGCGAGGGCTGACTTGACAAACCGGTGAGGATTACGGAAGCCTTGAGGGTTGGGATTAGGCGAGCATCGAGCAGCAGACGCGAGAGTGCTCCCAGGGTCTGAGGACATTTAAGAAGAGGCGTCCAACAGAAAAGCAAGGAGACCTAGCTCGGCCGCAGTGGTTCCGCCAAGGCCGGGTTGACGTCGAACTAGTGCTTCCTGTGGGTGGAGCCGTGATCAAGGAAGACGTCGGCCACTCGCATGGCTAGAGCCCCGGCGTAGCAGATGATGGACAAGCTAGCCCGGGCAGCGCTCCCTCCGCTATGCCGATTCCAGAAGCGGGCACAGAAGGGAAGGGAACAGGGGGCGAGCGACCGGGCGGTCGGGAGGTGGGCGGTGGGCGATGTGCAGGGGTGGCAGGTAGGGGGGGAAGGAGCGAGAAAGCGCGATGTCATTCTCGCCGTGGCCTTGGCCTGTGTGGTCCGTGGTGGCTCGTGGCCTGGGGCCGGCTGCTCTTCGGGCGTCTTTCCATCTTTCGTTGCAGGTGGCCCGCACGCCCCCCTGCGCGTGTCCACGATGACGACAGAATCGCTTCGGCAGCTGTGACGGCGAGATGGCTTTCTTCTTTGTTGCGCGTAAGAGCGATGCTTCTGGATTTTTTTTCTCCTGGCCGTGACCAGCCATGGAGGTTTTTTGGCGGGCCCAGAATTTAGAGTTTGCGCTACGCGTAGGAGCATCTCCCCAGGCTTGCAGACTTGCGTGCAGGCTCGAAGTCTTGCTGACAGGGATGCGACCACTGGGAAGGATTCTGGGACCCAGCCCAGCGCAACCAAGCGCACCCGTCCGCCGACGCCTCGCAGCGACCGTGGGAATATCCGTTGGCTGCAGATCTCGATGGTCGCAAAATAGCAAATGGACCCTCCTGGATGCCGCCTACACAGTACAGTGTGGGTGGTAGCCAGCAGCTCGGCCAGCTTCTCGACCAGCTGCGCGCGCTGCTCTGGGCCGCTCCGGCACTACGCGATCCTACGCAAGGACGCGCCCTCCATCGCATCTGTCCTCGCGCGTCATAGCTGCCAGCCGGCCTGTACGCGAAACATTACCCAGGTAGGCAATAGATATCGGAAGCTGGCGGCTATCGGCTTGCTATTGGGTTTCCAGGAACAACCGATCGCAAGATGCACCTTCCGCGATGGACACATTCCCGACAGCCGCCCACCACCACCCGACCGCCCGCACAGTACCGACTGCAAAATCCTGTCACGGCCCTTCTTCCGCGCCCATGAGCTAGACACATGGAGTCTTGACGAAAGACGCGGTCTGGGCGGCATTGCGTAGCGTGATTGGGGGCAACGCCGGACAGGCGAGCCTGGAGAAGGTTAGCTGGGGCTTGGCAGATCACCGGATTGCGAATTAAGCCCGGGGACGTCTGCGCGCAACACGGTGCCTCGGAGACCCACTGAGGCGCTTGTCAGAGGTGGCCCGCCAGGACGACCGCGGATGGATGGCAAAGGCACTACCAACTCCTTTTCCCACTCCCAGCCGTGCCCGCCCAAGAAACCCGGCCGAAGGACATGGAAAGGGGGCGAGATGCACCACTAGGCATCGGTTGCATCTTGCAGAACAAGCTGACACTCGCCAGCTTCCATAGAGATCGCGCACACCATCAACCAAGGTCGCGTCATTCAGGGGAGGGTCCTGTCGAAACTGACGAGCTGGAAAAAGAAAGCATATCCGACGCATTGGGCAACACACCTCGCCACCGGGGAAAGAACCGAAACGTGGTCGATCGGCCATTCATATTCGATGGAGGACCCTTTTTACAACAGCAGGACGGTGAGACCGTCATTCAGCTACTGCCGCCCTGGGTAGCACTGGGAAATAAGGAACTTCACCCAAATCAAAACACACTGCAGCGAAATGTCGGTGAGGCTTGTTGGTGGCATCCAATACTGTTCACGGAGCGGCCAGCTGGGACAGGCGGCCACCCTCCTCGAGGCGGGGGCGGGGGGGGTTCCGGCTGGTTGGGTCTGTCAGCTGCCTGCCGGAGAAAATGACAGGTCCCTATTTCTTCTGAGACAGCTTCTTTTTTTCCCGCCGTGCGGCATCACCTGGGTCCTGATTGGCCGCTGAGGCCCAAAACTGTCAGGAGATAATTCCGTTCCCCGACCCGTCGACATTTCGAGGTGCGTCAAAGTCCTAGACCAGATAGGCAGCCAGTCCTCGCAGGGATTACCGCTACTTCAATTCGCCCTCGATATCCTCGACTCCCTCGACTGCTGCGGCGCTCGCCAGATCCTCGATTCCTCCCACCTGTGTCGGACCACTCAGTCCATCAGGCGGAAGAGCCCAGGCCGGCAGAGGACTGACGTAACCCCATGCTCCGCCAGCATCCTCGTAGCGGAGACTGTGAAGGAAAAGGCACAGCTCCTGCTCGCCTGGGTCCGTGTAGAGGGGCGTGTCACACACTTCACAGCGTTCCCCGGACAGTTTCTCCGCACGTTTCTTTTGGTACTCGTCCACCATCTCGTCATGGTACGCTACCGCGTCCGCGACCTCCTCCTTGCCCATCCGCATAAGACGGCTGATAATATCCTCGTCGCTGTTCTGGGCCGCTTCAGGATCGTTGGAGCCGAGGTTAAAGCCCCAGACCTTCGTGTTGGCATAAATGGGGTCATTCTGGATAGGGTGCCCCAAGTACTGTAGGTGGACTCTCAGCTGGTGAGTCCTGCCCGTCACCGGCAAACAACGGACGATAGAATAGCCCGTCGTCTTTTCATCCTGGTTCCCGTCCGAACCACCGTTGACGGGGTAGTAGGCGAGACGCTTGAAGACAGTTCGTGCGGCCTTCCCGTTCGCCCGCACACGATTCAAGCCGAGCTTAGGTGAGATGTTGAGAATGGGCTGATCGCATACCACCTCGCCATCCAGAAATCGGCCATGGACGCGGGCAATATACTCCTTTCGCACCGTCCGCTGCTCAATCTGGGAGGAAATCAACGTGGCCGCTTGCGGGTTTTTGGCGATGAACATGATCCCACTGGTGAGTCTGTCGAGCCTATTGCATGGACGGGGAAAGAAGTGCCTGCCCCGTTCTGCCTTGAGAATCTCAGTTACCGTGTTGAAGCTGTAACGGCCGGCGGGGTGGACGGCAACACCAGACGGCTTGTTGATGACCATCATGTCGTCGTCCTCGTGGATGATGCGGATAGGGTCGGCGGTAATAGGCGGCTCGTGGCGGTGGGTTGTGTGTGAAACCATCTCGCCGTTTTTGAGAATATGGTCGGGCCCAACTATCTTGCCGTTGACTGTCACCTGGCCGGACTGCATCGCGGCCCGGTAGTATTCCAACGGCTTATCCCGAAACTCGCTCTCGAAGACTTCGATCAGCGGACGGTCCCGCCAGCGCTCCTTGACGTATGTCTGGTACGTGAAATGGTAGGGGGCGACGCGTCGAAGCCCGTCCTGGATATAATAGGGCCGGGGCCATGGTTCGACCGGCGTGATCAGTGCCGGGGAATCTGGCTGCGCATCGACGGGAGAAGGCTCCGGGGGTTGCGGGGGCTGCAATATGTCGTTGGCGGCTATGAGGGGCTGGACTTCGGCAGCAGCGAGGCTCGCCATTGAGGCAACCATTTTCTTGCAGTGCGGTGATTGCAGTTGCGCAATGCGGCGGGAGGGCAGAGCCAGTGTCGGTTTCGGGGGGCAGGTGATGTTGGCTTTGAGTCGGTAGTACCAGCTCGTGGCAATTCCCGAATTATTGAAGACGCGACGCATGCATGTGCAGGCCTAGCGAGCTTGAAAGGTGGAAGAACCCAACGCGACGGGGAGCGGTGGCATGTGGCAGATAGATGTGACGGCCGCGGCAGAGTTGCGCAAACAATTTCCAACGGGTGGCACAGTGCAGATTTTCCTGTTTGCCCAGGTGGAGGTGGTGCCTGACGCGAATGCTGCACGGACGAAAGACGCTTCCATCGTTTTCGTTTATCGGATAAGGGCGGCAGAGCGGTCAGCTTCGGCGCTCAGGAACCAAGCACATCCGGCAAAGGGTCTCCCTGCTTGCTTTGCCGAGGCAGTTTGCTCTACAGCCACAACCCACAACGTCCCCCCAACAACGTCCGCCATAGTTTTGGCGATATTCACCCTCGCAATGTCCGGCTATGCGCAATTGAAGGAGCGGAAGAGGGAGGATTATCCATATCTTTTAGACTACCGCACACGATGGTAAGCAGGCCCAGAGAGACCAGACGGAAGCCCGCCCTGACAGCGACGCACGGCCCACGCACGCAACTGACATGATGCGAAGGAGCGACAATGATATGTACGACCACATGAACAACTCCATCTATAACTTCCTGTACGACTCGGTCATCAACACATATCTTATGCAGAACTGCGAGCTGGATCCGCCCACCGGCTCGCAGTATGGCATGGTGGTGCACTCTCACAACGACTACTTTTCGTCCATCTCATTCCCCGCTTGTGCCGAGCTCGCGCTCCGCGTCAACAAGATTGGCAAGTCCAGTGTCACGTACGAGATCGCCTTGTTTGAGAAGAGCGTGGAGGGTGTGAAATCCGTCGGCGAGTTTGTACAGGTCTTTGTTGACCGCGCAACTGGGAGGCCGAGTGCAACTGGGATGAAGACGACGCTTCGGGAGGGTCTGGAGCGAATCTTGGTGAACCCTCCGACGAGCAAACTCTAGCTGGCTGTCCTGTCTACATACCACCTGTTTTCCTGTTCCAGTTGACGAAATCAATCTGCCCGAGATCATGATCTTCAAAACATCTATCCGCTGGACCTCAGCTTCACTTCCTTGAAAACCTACCTACATGTCGCTAGAATGTCGTCTCTCTTTCCCAAGTTACTTCGGAACCTACCCCCGTTTTCAGCCTTTCCAACACACCCCCTAAGGTAGCTGCGAGAGACAGTTGCTTCCAAAAGCTGTCACCCTAAATCCGACCAACCTAGCCAACTTCGGCCAACGGCGCAAGCAACGCGAGCCAGCATCAACATCCAGCTGCGATTATTGATACATGCAGACCGCGGGCCGCGAATTTTCAACAGCAATCATTGAAAGGGAATAACCGACAGACTAACGCTATGTCTACCCTCCCACCTGCCAATCGAGACTACGTTTCGCCCAGCCAATATGGCCTTCCAAGCTTGTCAGCCCAGCTCGCATTGACACCAGTTGACCTGAACGTTCCGTCTGCCAGCATACGCTGGATTATGTGTTTCTCGCTCCCCGAGGGCGCCAACACAGCCAAGATGTGCGCATTCTCATTCCCGTTCCCTACAGTGGGAGTCTAGGTACTGAACACACAAACTTCGCGTGGCGGCAGATATGAGAACCTGAGGATCGGCCTGGCGGCCACTATCGCCAGCATTCCGTGGCTTGCCGGAAAATTAGTGTACGCCGATGCCACCTCGAACCGGACTCAGGTCATCGACTCGGACGGCCCAAATGCAGGGAGTGTTTACTTCCCGTCGGTCGATCTCACCGATGCCCTTCCATGCTACTGGTTATTGAAGTCTCAGCGCTTCCCCCCTTCTCAGCTCTCGCCAGCCGAGCTTTGCCCGCTTCCGCTTCTCCTCAACCTGGTTCCCAACCCGCCCTGCCCGGTTTTCGCTGCGCAGGCCAACTTCGTCAACGGCGGCCTCTTCCTCGCACTCTCGGCCCACCACTCGGTCTGCGATAGTACCGGTGTCAATATCATTGCCGGTACGTGGGCAATTAATACAAAGGCCGCCGCCGCCGGTACACGGTTCTTTACAACGCGCGATAGGATCTCAGCCAACTTGGACCGCACCCAGCTCATGGCCGTGAGAGGAGCCTCCGGTGCGGACATAACCGACTTCCACGAATACCATCTGGCTCCAACCAATCCCAGGGCTCCACAAAACGCCAGCCAGATCCCTAGAAACGGCTACCATGTCTTCCGCTTTTCGCGATCGGCCCTCGCCATCATCAAGTCGATCGCGTCCGCCTTTTCCACCCAGGACGCCCTTAATGCTTTCCTTTGGCGCCATATCGTCAATGCGCGTGGCCTACCCGACAGCGAAACAACGGTCCTTGGTCTCTCAGGAAACATCCGCTGGCGTGTCAACCCTTCGCTTCCCAGCACCTATCTCGGCAACGCCACCGTCCCCGTCATGACGCCCAGCCTCAACGTCTCGGTGCTTAGAGGCCGTGAGGGCCTCACGCCCGCCGCTGCCGCCATCCGCACTCGGATCAACACGGTTCTTACTCCGGCTCGCATCGCTCAGAATATTGGCCTACTCGCTTCGAGAGACGACCCATCTGATTTCAAACCTCAATACGATTGCTTCCGAGGCCGTGATATCGCGTCTGCATCGTGGACGGACTTTGGAGTCTATGACCGAACATGGGGACTTGGCCTTGGTGTGCCGGAAGCGCTGAGGGTTCCGAGCGACGCCGTGTTTGACGGGTGCGTGATCATCTTGCCGCGGCCGCCGCCACTGGTAGAGAACGATCCGGGGCTAGACCTAGAGGTGGCTATTGGTCTAGAGGACAGTGTTATGGATAGGCTTCTTGCGGATGAGTCTTTTCTGCAGTTGGCGCAGAAGTGGACCTAACCGCCAATATTCAATACATTTATATTAATCCAGCGGCAGATTCGGTTAGGTAGCGCTTCAAAATGTCTAATAAACAGCTTATGATACGTGATGTCACACAAGCGGGTCCGACTGCCCCGAGGCTCCGCACCTCGTTCGTATAAAAATTCCCGCGTCGGCTCGCCTTCTCTTCCTGTTTTCTTTTCTTCATCGAAAACAAAAAGTTCACAAAGCTGCCACGACCTTCACTAGATTCTCTACAGTGTTGCATTGCCTGACCCCCCAGGGGGTCGCGCTTTGGAGATCAAACCTCACACTCCCGGATAGGAAGTCTCTCATTTCGGTCACCATATAGTGAGAGATGCTGATAGATTGGAGACATTTTTCCTTGCTGAATGCCGTGATTCAAACACAAACAGGCCTTGGCTGCATCCTCAGAGGCCTTGACTTGCATTATCGGGGTTTAAACTTCATCATAAAAGGCCTTATCGATATCACTCAACGCCCTATTTAAATGGTGAACGAGCTTAGCTACATTGGGGGGGACTTTAACTAATTAAAATAAGCCTTCTGGGAATGCAGGAAGGCCTGTTGGGAAGGTCGGACGGCCTCCTAGGGATGCAGCAGGCCTCCCGAGACTACAGAAAGACCTCTTGAGATGCAGAAAAAGGCGCTGTCCTCGTTATCAGAGGCCTTAACTGTACTAAAATATGCCTTCCTGCATTTTCTACAGGTTTATTGTAATGTATTCTCACCAAGACCTTACGGGGACTGTAGTGTATTATGTGAATGGACGCCGATGCAGGAATGTCAAACTACAGCCGCCTCGCTAAGCGCTCAGGCGCGCTCAGGCGCGCAGGCGCCCTGCCGAACCAGGCTTGGCTGGAGCGCAGGGGCCTTGGATCATGTGCTCTCCCCACACACAGGGAGCTTCCATTTGTATATAACTGGGGAGTGCTTCGCACTCCCCTTTTCTACCTAAT
>Ga0247780_1001368_pt1 | contig 14639 bp, 11 predicted proteins | sample UWRJL079202R5_FD_179927 | JGI IMG/M metagenome (GOLD analysis project Ga0247780, IMG submission 179927) | Plant litter microbial communities from Arlington Agricultural Research Station in Wisconsin, United States - UWRJ-L079-202R-5 | ecosystem: Environmental > Terrestrial > Plant litter >... | reverse complement strand
AAACATCTTGTTTGGTAGGATTTACTATAGAAATGGATGTGTTGTGGCATGGTGACGATTGGGGGTGCCCGTGCAGATCATGTTGCAAAGTCAGGTCGTTGCATGATTAGGTAAGCCTTTCTAGAAAAAGAGCGACTCAAAAACGAAAGATGGCCTCTTTAAAAGGCGAGATCGACCGGTTCTCGTCCGTATTCCCGCTCTACGGCCCTGGTACCGTCGGTTCGTGGCTCTGCATTGATGCATGCATCCGTGTTTGTGTCATGGACTCTCAACGCCGAGAGCCGGCGACGCGACACTATCTCTAACGACTTTATCGCCATGCTCTCCATGGCACTTGTGGCCGCTGGCCATGTTTTTTACCTGCTGTTGCACAGCCAGCAAAGCGACCTATTTACCAACACATCGCCGGAAGCCACGCTCTACGCTTCCTCTGTCGAGGCGCCGTTGAATGTGTGCGAAACGTTCTTCGTTGTTACTCTGGCGCTGTTCCCCATTGCCGGTCTCAGGGACCACCGCTGGCGAGCTGGCGCTATTCTCGGCATTGCCTTCTTGCATTCTCGATAGAGATAGTCATTTCGCGCAGAATCTGGGGGCTATCGTGGCGTTGGAGAGCAATCTGGCCCGCCCGTTTCTGTTCAACTTTTTCGAGGCCATGGTGTTGATCTTCGTTTTTCTCGGAATCTTAGCTCATCAATATACAACAAACCCGACCAAATCCTCCATCGCGAGGACGCCGTCAGAGACGTGTCCTAACAACCCAAGAGACTTGAGCCAATATAGGTACCTATGGAACGTTGTGAGCTAAGTCTGACGGCTTTCGAATGTTGGGTTATACGGTGAGGTGTTGATTTCGCGAATAAGCTGAAGAAACAGAAGCATCTTGGGGGGCGCCGCCGCGACGGAATTTCTGGAGAGGTGTCGGAAAATGTCATACGAATTGTTCTAATCGCCGCCATCAAATAAATACCCCCTTTCCACCTCCCCCCACATCCTAGGCGCACCCTCCCCATCCATAGCCCCGTGCATATAAGCATACCCAGCATAAAACCATAAGCTCTGATTCTCAGGTATCCCCTCGCCAGACCTCCTCCACAGCACAAACGGCACAGAAATCCCCATGACCAGCACCACTTGATAACCCACCTTCATCAACGGCGGTCCCGACCCGATGTGCCCGCCTTCCGTCACGAAGAGCAACCTACCTTCGTTGGCATACTAAAAGTTCCGCTCGGCCTTTTTAACGGACATCGCCGGCTCGTCGCTGGGCGAAGTGGGTAGAGAAGGACCAACCGTTATCCCTTCCGAGGCGAGATCACCGAGGAGTGTGAGCGCAGCTCGTTGTGCTTCTTCGGAGTTCCGGAAGCGACGGAAGGAGGTGTTGGCCACCTTGACGTCGTGGTCTGTTATGGCGAGGAGATCCCCGAAGATGGTGCGTGCAAAGGCGGAGAATATGGTTTCCGATGCCTCTTCGCTTTCCGTGTTGTTCCGTGCCAGGGTGACGTATGAGATTTGAGTGATGGACACGGTAGTTGGAGGTGGCCTCTTGGCTGGCCGATACGGGGCGGCGGCGTCCCGGGTGCCGAGGTGGAGGAGGAAGAACTTTAGGAGGGCCATGATGTAGTTGGAGAGAGATTCTCCCGATTTTGCGATATTTTCCTTGGTGAAGAAGGGGGTCGTGGCGACGACACGCGACAGGGGCTTGGCGCACACTTGAAGAACGGCAGGTGTGATGAGGGCGGGGGGCGGCCCAGAGCAGCTTGGCCATGCGATGTAGCTGTTGATGCGTTGCACGAGGATGTTTCGAGTGAGGGAGCCGTAGGTATGGCCCCAGTGCGGAACCCAGGAGGGGAGGGAAAACAGCGGCGAGCTTTGCGGCAACGGAAGTTCATGGTTGATAAGTTTGTGGAAGGATCTGAAGTGCATGAAGCGGTATGCGAGCTGGGCGAAGAGGTCTTCGACGGGAAGATAGTAATCGGGCTTCAGATCGATGGGGTTTGGGCAGTCGGAGAGAAGTCCTAGGAGACCATAAATTCTGCCGTGGGGATCAGTGGCCTCTTTAAAGCGGGTTATCTCGAGGATGATGAAGAGGCGGTCGATTTGGTCTTGGACCACCGCCCCGCTGACGATATCGCGAATCTGAGCTAGCGGTTCTATCTTGGCTCCAAATCTATAGAGAATATGCGTCTGGCGGGACGGCAAAGACTCCCAGAGGGATTTGCAGCACACTCCTTTGATGTGGTGGCGCCAGAGGATGCCGCCTGCCCCCTCGATGAAGGCCATTGGACCGTTGATTTCCCCGTAGATAGCGCGAAGTTCTACCTGCGGTAGAACCGCTTCTTGGAGAACCCACATGCGATTCCACCACGGAAGATGTGTGATGTGGTCGGTGACCTCGAGTGCCCCGGCCCAAACCGGTAATCGAGGATGCCGCTTTCACCCAGGAAGATGTTGACGGTGCGGGCATACTGGTAAATATCCGCCATAAATTGGATTTGTTGAGCCTTTTCTTGGTTGTCGTGCTGGTTGATGCAGATGGCGTCGACCCACAGAATCCTAGTGTCGACGCTTGATCGGAGTCGTCGAAGGGCGGCGATCAGATTCTTTGTTACCTGGAAGCAGCAGCCATCGACCGTGATGGCGGCCGTGTCCTTGGCGTTTCCCCACACGTACGACAGTGCATCGAAGGCCGGCTGATCGTCTAGACACGCCTCCTGGAGCCCGCAGTTGATTTGGTCCATCCAGCGCCCGGACAGGAGTCGCAGTGTCCGAATGACTCGCTTACCCGCTGGAAGTTGTCGGTATGTCAATGCTGCCATGATGTTTTTCGAGAACAATGTATGGCATGGAAGCAGAGGACGACGCCGGGGTCATATAATTGAGACACCGATCCGCAACGACATGATTGTTGTGTGAGAAATCAAGAATGTGATCAAGTTGTTCTGAAATTCAAAGCAGTTCTGGTTGGCTACTCCACAGAAGTCAACCCGCCATTTACCCACCACCTTTTCACCACGCCACTTTTTCACCACGCCACCTTTGAGTACCTAGGTGCCTTACCTGAAGCAGCGAAATTGGTCAGGCAAACTAAGTACCACGAATTACCCAGCCGTGCGCTAAAAGGTTGTCCTGAATGCTTAACTGTTATGGCCGCCGTTTCGCATTTCGCTAGCCCCGAAGCGGGCAGGATCAGCCACGTTCTTCTCCTCCCGAGCGGGTATCGCGTTACAGAGCCCAGACTTCTAGTGGTGAAGATAATACAAACAGATGGTGTGGGGTCGGCCATTGAACCTTTTCGCCAATTGCCATCAATCCCTGGACCACAGCAGCCGAAGCCGACGACAACATGCCGGAGATTGAGTTTACTCGCTCACCTAATGGCCCGTAACTCTGGTTCCCCCGAGTGCTTGCAGTTGGCGGCCTAATGACTTCCATGCAAGCTGCTTGGCAAACCATCCTGAATGTCCCGGATCGAAGCCTGCCAGCTCCCCGACTAGGTAGGCTTCTGAAAGTCGGCTCAGACTTGATAGATCCGAGACTGGTGCTCACAAAAGGAGAAGTAGGTACTTATATCGCGCTGGGCCATAATTAGGTTGGCGACGCGCCGATGTGTTTAACAGCCCAGACGATCAGTTAGTGGCAGAATGGAGTCTTTATAAACCGTTTCCTAAAAACATTCTGCAATACCATCTCAGATATTCGTACCTTTGCTGTTAATTACCTTTAGATTGGCAATCTCTACGTCTTATAGGATAGCCAGGATCACTACGTGTTGAAGCCAGGTTATATAGTTAACATTTTTAATAATGCCGCTGTTGCTATTACCACTAACTGGCTACTCTCTGATACTATACCCCACCCCTATTTTGACAAGGTCTCTTCGCATTTTCTGGCTGTCTATTTTTACGTGATCAAGGCTGTTTGGTATGCAGTTACTGCCTTTTCAGAATGGGGGATGGCTTATACTAGCAGATAGAACGGCTGTTTTGACAGTACAAGACATATTCCGCACTGGTTGAGGGGACCCTGTCCTTTGGCCAGAGCCTTCGTAGTGTCGGAGGTTGGATACTATCGGCAAAAGAGAGTCGAAACGCTGAAAGTGTGGGCTCAAAGGAAAGATGCAGAGCGGGGCATCAATGCTTCACAACGGAGAAAGAAGAGTGACAAATGGTTCTTCATTCAACGTTCAAATCTTGGTATCCATCTATACGCTGATCGTCCGGAAGACGCTAAACTCCTCTCCTGTGGCCACCAGCGCGCCGGGTATCTGCGGGTGCCAATGAAGCTCCTTTGCCAACTTTTGATAATGCACGAACAACAGCTGCGGCGGGACGTCCTGGACACCGGCCGTATCTTTGCTCTCCTCGTCGTCCAACTCCACCGCCAAATCCCAGAGTGTGACGGTGTTATCGCCGGCGGCCACCGCGACGATGCTGTCGTCGGTAGGGTGCCACTCGATGCTCGTGATCTGCTCCTTGTGGTAGTTGAAGCTGGCGATCGCGTCCGGCTTTCCGGGCGCAGAGCCACCGTTCGGCTTCGGCTTCCATTGCCGGAGATCCCAAACAGCCCACTCGCCGTCGTCAGCGCCGGACGCGAGAAGATGTGTCGTCTGCTTCGACCAGGAGATAACGTTGACGTCCGTGCTGCTGATCTGCATGCTCAAGGCTGGGTTGCGGCTCTTGCTACGGACGTCCCAGATGCGGACTGTGCCGTCGCTGGAGGCTGAGGCGAAAACAGACGCCTCGGAGGGACTCCACTGGATATCCTCGACGCTGCTCGTGTGGCCTTGGAAGGGGCGGGTGTCGGTAACGAAGCCACCGCCATCTGTCCGAGTCGTCATGTAGATCAAGCCATCGTTGTCACCAGTCAAGAGTTTTCCAGCAGGAGCGAGCGGCGACCAATCTACCGCATAGCCTTCCGCCTTGTGGGCCCGAATTGTGCAGGCCGGCTTGTTCTGTTGCGCCGTGATCAAGGTGCCCGGGGTGTCGAACGAGGCAAGATGGGGGGTAATGTCATGAATAAACACGTTGGTCGACTCAGTCATGGTCGCGGTGAGGGTCGTGGGTGGCCGGGAGGGGTCTTGCGAAGGGCTCTGGTGGGCGCGGATGCGGTTGGTGGTCGAGCTTAGGGGAATGGACTTGGATTCGAGGATAGGGTCGGAATCCTCATCGTCGTCCTCGTCTTCACTGGACTCCTCGCCGTCCTCGCCATCCATCTTGCTGAGACCGCTGAACTTCATGACCAAGAGCGCATTGTCGGTGGCCTTGCTGTAGTCTGCTTGTGTGCCGGTAACGGTATACATGGTGGCGGGATACACGCTCCTGTTGTCGCCGAGCCCGTCGCGTACAATATCGAACGAAAGACACGGCCACGGCGTGCTCAGGTTGTGGAGCATTCGGTAGGTTGTCGGATCGGGCGCGAGGGTCTGGCCGGGATCGAGCTTCGTGCGACCGACGATAAATGTCCCGGGTCCGCCGCCCTCGACTTCCATTGCAGCTGGTGGGCGAAAAGATTAGCAATGGGCCTCAAATGCGCGACAGTATTGGCCCTCTTACCCGCTTCCTCGGCCTCGCGCTCGGCGTCTGGTCGGCCATCGACACCAGCCTCGACGATCTCGTCTTCGCTCTCGAACTCGTCCTCGAACTCGTCCTCAAACTCGCCCATATCGTTGGGCTTCTCGTCGACGTCCATCGCGTCTGGCCGGCCACCGCTCTTGAGCGGGCCCGCCAGCGTCTCTTCATCTGCGCTTCGTTTGGACATTTTGTTGGATCTTGGTCTGGAGAAAATGGCGGGGTACCGTGGTCGCAATTTTTGACAGCCCAAATTTTGAACTTTTCAGTGGGGCACTGCAGCACCCCGCACAATGTGGCGTATCCGTTTGGGGTTTGGTGCTGTGGCGCAGTCACATGTGGCGTGCACAGCTGGTCTGTGGACAAGAGCTCGAACGGATTGACCGGGTCTAGTTTCCGCCGAGTTTCCAAGCTGCATGTTCTTGATTCACGCAAATAGTGCTTTTTTCACGGATGGGCATCAAACCAAGCTTATTATTTCAGCCAGACACTTCGTTTTTCTCTAGAAAATCCCTCCATTCACGCACCCGCATGCTTGGTGCTCCCTGAACGCTTTGCCAAGATGGATTGCCTTTCGACACGGAAATGGACTTGAAATGGACTGCGCCCAAATATCGCGGCCACACGACGAAACAGATCCACTCTACTACAGCGCGAATCTGCGGATTTTTCTAGCTTCCTAATCTCAACCGTCCGATTGTCCTACCCTCTGATGGTTGCCGATCGTTAGCGTGTACAGTTACGGACCTGGCCGGCGGTGTCCGCTTCGGCGGCTGCCAATTTGGCGACATGGCGACCCTACGCACCCAGATCTCGCTGGCGGCTACGATGCGGGCCGGGCCGGACCGGAGTTTGAAACACCGGCGCACCTGAGAAGCAGTAGCTTATGAATTCAATCGCGAACAGCACCAGGACATGGCCTGGACTCTGCTTTCCGGTTCCGGGCTGACCTTTGTTTATATCGCCTTGGCCGAACCCTGGCGATGGGATGCTCACGGAAGAGAAAGACCCAAGGTTGCCATGAGCAGAAGCCGCAGACTCGCGTGGCTTCGATCCATGATTCATATCGTCCCTGTTGCAACACCTGTCTTCCTGACCGTTCTCAGCTACAGCATACTACCGTTTTCTCTCACAGAATTCAACCGTACTTACGGCACGTGCACCACACATAACCCTGAGAAATCCGGCCAGGGTTGGGGTTACTGGTGCGCGCACGTGCCGTAAGTAAGACTGGATTCTGTGAGAGAAAACGGTACATCGGGGCGCTACATGGTGTGAGAGAGCGGTGCCTAAGGGCATGTATCAATAAACAGTAAAGCCTGGTGTGATATCAATATAGTGACTACATCCGTTAGATAGAAACGATAGACCCCATGTACACGCCACAGAACTTCCACATCCCAATGATAAATTTATCACAACTCCAGTTCAATCTGAAAACATCCCGAAACCCAACTCCAACCCAACTACAGACCACACCCAAACCTCCACTCTCTACTCCACAGCCCCCGCCCCAACAAGCACCTCCTTCACCCCCTCATGACCCCCCTCCATCGCCATCTGCAATGGCGACCTCCCCGTATCGCTCACCGCATTCACATCCGCCCCATACTCCACCAACAGCCTCACCACTTCCAAATGCCCATTCCCCGCCGCCCAATGCAACCCCGTCCAGCGATACGCCGTGCGCATGTTCGCGTCCGCCCCCGCTTCCAGCAGGCGCCTGACTTCGTCGTAGTTGCCGCCTGCGGCTTGCGAGTACAGCGGGAATTCCCCGTGGCAGTTGAGGGTGTTGAGCGCGGGGTTGAGTATGCGGCGGGGAGGGGGTTTGGAGTGCAGAGGGGAGAAGAGCTGGGGTTGGTACGCGGGGGGCGGGATGTCTTTTTCGGTGTTGACCTTGGCGGCGAGTTGGGCCGTGAGGTCCGAGATTTCTTTTTCGGCGGAGGCGAGGCGCGCGGTGAGGACGGCGGCTTCATCGGATTTGGATTGCAGGGCGGCGGTGGTTTCGGCGATGGTGGCCTTTGCGACGAGGAGATCCTGCTGGAGGAGGAGGTTTTGGTTGTGGAGGTTGGGTTGGGTTTGGTCGCTGTTTGCGGCCGCGGAGGGGCGCGTTCGGTTGGTTAGGTCGATGCGCGTCCTGGGTGGGTTAGTTGGTTGTCGCAGTCATTGGACTATTGGAGGTGACTTACATTTTGAGTGAGGTATGATGGTGTGAGTTGGAGTGGAAGTTGAAATGTGAAGGTTGAAAGCCGAAAAGATGCAGCAGCGACGTTGGAGTGACGTTGACTTGAGATGGGGATTGATGCCTATTTCAACCCCTCTTCACGAGGGTACCCGATCACGTGTCCATCTCCCAGTGGCAATTGTTGGTCGCACGAGCTGTTGGTTGGCTGCCTGCTGCCTGGTGCCCTGGGGAATGCGCAGGTCACAGACAGAGAAGCTGAGGTACTTGGAGGTACCTGTGCGGCAACGAAGCACACCGATTGGCTGTGAAATTCAGGGGTAAGGTTGACATGTGCATTCAAGCTGGGAGCAATGTTGCGAAGTCGAACAACCGAAAATCTCTTAATGCCAGTGCTTGTATCTGAGAGCTCTGATGAGAGGGAAATATGGTGAAAGCAGATGAACTTATGAAAAGTTACAATCTTGACGGAATTCCCGTTCCATGACGGAGGCGTTTCTCCTGCAAGAGGTTGACCACTTGTCAGAGTCATCCGTGTTAGCCACCAGCCCAAACTGCTGGCCGCCATGTTTTGTCACCGTCAAGATTTCCGTTGCCGTCCACATCTTTTATTAGTGGGCAGTGTAGTCCGGCCATCACTGACATCTCAAGATTTTGCACCTCCGGAGAGCTGTGCGGCTGTTGACCACAGCAGCAGGAGTCGCCAGTGAGGTGCCGAAAAGTACACGCCAATACAATTTTTCGGCGTATTGTGCCCGGGTTGTATGTGATTCGCTAGCTTAACCCGAATCTCGGGCGAAATTCAGGTTGTATAATTCCAATCGTTCTCTGAGCCATAACCCCAAGATGCCGAGCTGCCTCGCGACACCGTGCGACGTCGGGACGTGCTAAGACTTTCGATCAAAACCTCCTGGGTGTCCATCAGCAATGATCTCATTCTCTCTCTTCTTTCAGAGTGTCCCAAAATTGCTGCATCCATTTTCAGGACCCCGCAGCTGCTCCACCTTCAAATCTCCAAACGGCAGAGTTGAACCCGTATTCCCATCCAACCCTGAGTCACGGCCATGGAAGCGAGCCTGCAGCACCCCCTTTCATCAACAAATGTCGTGGTGGCAGAGTGGTCTAATGCGATAGACTAGAAATCTATTTCTTTCGGGAGCGTCGGTTCAAATCCGGCCCACGACTAAATATTCCCATGTTGGGATTGGTGTTCTATGTTTTTTGCTTCGCTCCATTGTTCTTTTCTGCCCTTGCACAACATTGTCGACGTGCCTGCCAATTTAAATCGACTCTGACTGTAAAACCAGAGAGGATTTGTAAAAGTATAATGGATGAGATGCAGCGACCATTTGGTTTGTCATTGCTTGCAGCTGGGCATTCGCATGTTGAATACATCGAAGGAGAGGCTCATTTTCCACAGCCCTGGCGATACAAGTATCTGGAGTCGCTTGGTGCCGAGAAAAGATTGCGGGGATTTGCCGTTTTCTCGCCGAATCGCTCGCAGTGGCTGCGTTTGGGGACCCTTGGGCGGTTACCGCAATGCCCCTTTCAAGAATACAAAATCGTAAGGCGGGATCCGATCCGCAGGTTTCGGTGACACCGTCCATGTGACAGGCCTATCATCTCACAACCTGAGGCATGGTAACCCTCACTTCTCATCGGCGACGACCAAGTTGGCTCTCAGATTCGGGACCACGGTTCAAGTTCCTCAGAGTCTCTCTGAAGATGGGAAGTCTCGCTCTGCGATTGCAATTGTCAGCCCAAGGGCAACCGGTGACCGTGTCACTTACACTAAATCCCCTCGCCATAAATCCAAGGAATCATCAAGTCCAGCTGGCCATGACACACCCACAAGGCCAAGGCGTCCCATCCCGATGACAAACACTCCCCCACCACTCCCGCCATCTTGGCTGCGACACATCGCGGTAGCGGTCAAGCGCGCGGCGCAGATGGGTGTTTACGTGGTCGGTGGAGCGGCAGTGCGAGGTGTGCGAGTTTTCGGGGTAGCGGTTGCGATTGGGTCGGATGCGAATCGGGAGACTTTGGATTGGAGTTTCGAAGGGGGAGTGATGGGGTGCGTGAGGCGGAGGTAGAGGTGTAGGGTGCGGAAGCATTGGGAGGCCTACTTTGCACCGGCTACCTACATCTGTGGGGTGGTTGCCTGCGCAGCAATAATGAACGGGAGGAGAGCAATGGCAAGCAGAGAAGACTTAGAGGGTGCTGAGATACGAATGCCCGCATTGTGATTAGGAATGCATGCCTTCACATTGGCGTTATCGTCCGGAATCTAGACAATCGATTGCCAGTGCCAGTGATCCAAATGAAGGTCTGGGTATGCCGGTGCAGCGACATTAAAACGGAAGGAACGGTTTGCTTAGCTGTTCGGTTGGAAATCCCACCGCCCTGATCCTTAGGCATCACTTCTGCCAAGCCAGACTTCAAATTGAAGCAGTCGCCGCGTCTTTGGGCGACTTCACTCCACAAATCTTGAACCCCACACATGTCATTTTCTCGCCAGTCATTGATTTACACATCCCATAGGATATCAAACCCTGGAATATCTCACATGATACAAAGTCTGTGGGGGTTTATTTGACAGGCGCGACTGTTGGCAAGGGCAGCCAATCACCAAGCTAGTCGTAGTGCCATGACGTCAACGACACAAGCCACTAACAACGTCAAACAGTCAACAATTCGTCACGAGACTTCCTTCCCTATTTGTTTACACGCAATCCCACAGAGCTTCTTCCTCTCTCCATCATCATCGTTCGCTGCCAGGAAAATGGAAGACATTGAAGTGCCGCCCGGGTTGCTGATTCCCTTTCTCGGTGCCGTCCAGGCGTCAATCTCGGCACTACTCACCATCGCCATCGGTGTTGCCGCAGCGCAATGGGGCCTCCTCGGCGCTGAATCCTCGAAGCAAATTTCCCGGACTTGCATCAATCTCTTCTTGCCCCTCCTGCTCATCACCAACCTCGGCGAGGAGCTACATTTGGATACGGTGCAGCGGTACATTCCCATCCTGGGTAAGAGAAATATCTACCCCATGACGGTACGCGTGTATGCTAACCGGGACCCAACAGTCTGGGCCTTTGTTTGCTGTCTACTGTCGTTCTATGTGGGCAAAGCGGCTGTGTACATCTTTCGCCTCCCACCATGGACAACGACAGCTCTGGCGTTCAACAATTCCACATCACTGCCCCTGTTGCTGCTGCAATCCCTCAAGACTTCTGGGGTTCTCTCGACACTGGTGGGGAACAATGACCACCGCGACGCTATCGAACGCGCGAGGTCATACTTCCTCGTCTTCGCCGTGGTCAACAACGTCCTGTCGTTTAGCATGGGAACCTCTGAGCTCAAAGGGCTTTCCGAGGATGCGCCCGATGAAGTTGCCGGGAGACTGAAGCAACTCGGCGCCGATATGGGTGACCAGGTGGCTCAGCCCTTTCGTCGTCTGGTAGGGAGCGATGAGGAAAGTGCTGGCTCCGAAGATGACCGCCAGCAGGCCGAAGAGGACGAAGAGGAAGACGAACGGACGTCGCTCCTGCCACATCCCGCCGAGTCTGTCGTCCACAAAACGAAACGACACATCAACGGGGCGGGGAAGAAGTTCTACCACTCCCTTCCAGGTTCATTACAGGCTGTCGCCGGCTGGATCGCATGCTTCATCGGCCCGCCCTCGATTGGTGCCGTCATTGGGGCCATCATCGGACTGACGCCTGCCCTTCACCGGCTCTTCTTCAACAACTCAAACAAAGGCGGTTTCTTCAACGCATGGCTGACGACGCCAATCCAAAATACCGGAGAGTTGTTTGTTACGCTGCAAGTCATCGTTGTTGGAATCAAGCTCAGCCTCAGTCTTCGTCGGCTGAAGGAAGGCGAGGGTGGCGGGGAGCTCAACTGGGGAGCCGTCATCTTCGTTACCATGTGGAGGTTTATCGTCTTGCCCGCGTAAGTCCCCATAGGAGGTGGCAAATCAGAGAGAGATGCTAACAGGTAGTTGGTCAACAGTATTAGCATCCCCTTGATCTGGACAATTGCTTCCAACTCGACCGTTCTCTCCGGCGACCCCATCCTCTGGTTTACCATGATGATGATGCCAGTGGGCCCACCGGCAATGAGGCTGCTTGCTATTGCGGACGTCAATCACATGGGCGAGGAGGCAAAGATGTCGATTGCCCGGTTCTTGACGGTAAGAATTGTGTCCCATATGCATCCCCATTTTGCTGACCCATACCACGCTAGGTTCTCTACACCCTGACACCACTGACCGCTCTTACCGTGGTTGGTGCTCTCAAGGCGTCCGAGGCTGTCTATTCGCAGAAGCACCGATGACAGGCTTGGGGAACAACTTACCGTACTCTGCCCGACGGTAATGCTTTGACCCGAGTTCACAAAGATGCATCGGCGCAACGAGCCATCTACTATCTGAAGGCGCGTTGTACCGCTATTCCTGTCAGATAAGTGCATCGCTGCGTTGAGAATGCAACAACGTCAGAACTTCCTTTCACCGTCAAGGACTGGGTGAGAAATGTGACGAGATGTAGACCAGCTGTGAAATACGAGACACGATGGACTGAAAGGCGTGGCAGGGAGGCATAGAGAAATTCAGCGACGATTGTCCCGTCACATTCTGGCGTACCGATGCATTGCAATTCGACTGCACCATCTTATTGACACTGCACAAGCCCAACAATATAGCAGCACGTTTCCCGAGCAATCTCAACAATAGTGAGTGCAAAGCCCAGGATGCACAAACCTGGTAGCGCTTCACAGCAAGACGTCCTTGCGTGAAAACGCACTCCTTGCAGGGATGCGTTGTGCCGGATTTTCCTCTCACAGGGCGTTGTGCTCCCCTTGTACACGTCCCACCCAGAGCATCACGACGTGCAGTTGCGACATCTATTTTCAACATTAGCTAGCCGCCCCAGCCCGGGTAGCACAATTGGCTAGTGCGTCAGACTTTTACGGTCTTTCCAAGGTCTAAAGTCATCTGAATGTTGCGAGTTCGAGTCTCGCCTCGGGCGGTCAGGGCAGCAGTGGAGTTGGGATGTCCCAACGCAGACCCTCTTTTTGCCTCTGAGTTGACAACGAAGATCCACATCGGTCGTTACTCGCATCTTCAGTCGTCTTCTCCCACACCAAAGGAATGCTAACGGGCTTAGCAGTTCTACCTTTTTAATTTCACCCAAACACAGCAGTCTCCAAGTCCATTGTCACGGTCCACACATATATCCACACTGTCAAACCACCACTGAATCCTTGTCCCAATCCATCACGCAGCAACAGCTATGAGCCTCGCCCCCTTCCTCCACTCACGTATCGTGAGCTGTTGCTACTTTTACTATTGAATAAGCTCCCACTATCAATCTGACAAGACCTTAGAACTCTAACTCAGTGCCATTATTATCAGAAGCACTGCACTCTGGATTCGGTAGAATTGAAAGGGTTGCAACTGAGTGACTGTATTGCTTGTTCCACCCTCTGTCTCTGGCTCTGGCTGGAAGCCAGAGGCTTTTTCATAGACTATTCTGCAAGATTCAGGCTTCGTCACTTCAGTGGCTAAGGCTTACTGGCGTTCTGGAAGTGCTAGGCATCCAGTCAGCTCCGCTGACGAGATGCCTAGGGCCTCTGAACCCCCTTCTTTCTGACAATTATAGTTCCAGAACCATCCCGATTACTCCTCAGTAGCCTCCTGAATGTGTTATATAAGAAAAATCTGGGTATATAAAATGTCTTTTTTTATACTTTACCTACCTAACATTACTTACTCCAACTCAGGCTCAGCTTGAGGCTAGCTTAATCTTTACTTAAGATTTACTTACATTTAGTTACCATTACTTAAGTTAAGTATTATTTTTGGCATATTACGTTATAAAATACTAAAATACTTTAACTGTAATTTAGTAAACTTAAAATTAATCTTATATATAAAAATAGTTAAATTTAATCCTTCTTTTAAAAATGAACAGTTTTACTTTTACTTTTGTTAATTTCTAGCTACTGAGTGCCCTGTAGGCTCCCTGTGTTACAGGGGCCTCGGCAAGCAACAGCTTGTGGCTGTTGCGTGGTTGCGTACCCTGTAACTACCAGTCGAATCTTCTAGAACCCTCTCGGGTTCTAGAGGATTCCAACTCACTCCAGGGCTCCTTGGGGCCCCTGGAGCACTCCGAACGTTCTGGAATTCAGAGGGGTGGAACCCCCTGAATCAACTAGAATACCACAGTGGCCACGTCAGCCACTACGTCAGCAGAACCATGAAGAATGGTTTAGAACAATACTATTCCATTATTGTATTAGTTAGTTTTACCATGTAGAAGGCTCTGGAAAAATTCCAGAGCCTCTGTGACGAACCTGCAGGCCGTCACTTGGGCCGGGGCGGCCCGACGAATCCCCCGCGTAAGGAACAGTGCGGAGGACGGTGCACACCGTCCGGGCGCACTGGGCCAGGGGTGCAAAGACCCGAAGCCCCTACGACCAATGAGGTGCTGCTCGCAGCATGCCGAGTGCTCGCATCGCGAGCAGGAGAAACCTCACGAGCAAAACGCTCGCGCGGTGCAAAGTGCTCGCACAACGAGCACTTGCGACACTACAAGCAAGGTACAAAGTACCTCCCAGTTAGTTAGTATAGATAGCCATGGTTGTGCCCACAACCACCGTGAGGGACTCCGGTTCCTCACGCTAGTATTCAATTGTTTATTTGTGTCCTACTGTTCAGACTCCCCTCTGTGCATTATAGTGACAGCGACCTACAGTGACATTGAACCCCCCGTCTAGGAGTGCTAGCTCAACAAGCCGTCTTCGGAACGCCCCTTACCTGTTGGCGTCCTGCCATACGTTCTGTCTTAACCCGCGCCAGTCCTCTCGAGGCCTGTGTCGGGTGCAGGTCG
>Ga0247780_1001367_pt1 | contig 14644 bp, 6 predicted proteins | sample UWRJL079202R5_FD_179927 | JGI IMG/M metagenome (GOLD analysis project Ga0247780, IMG submission 179927) | Plant litter microbial communities from Arlington Agricultural Research Station in Wisconsin, United States - UWRJ-L079-202R-5 | ecosystem: Environmental > Terrestrial > Plant litter >... | reverse complement strand
AAAAACAGATACGTACCTAGTATGGAACAAAACCTAGTATGTGACGGTGCCTAGCATGGAACGGAGCCTAGCATGGAACAACAAAGGAAACGCGACCGTGGATCAGGTCATCTTCCTTCGATCGAAGAGCCAGAATGTCACTGGGCTTTTAATGGGAGCTCTTCGTGGTGAAATCGTCGGATCGATTGTTGATTGAAAGAAGCACGGTTCAAAGAACCGCGCGGCGCGGCCACTTTTTGACGGTGGCACGCGCCAGAGAACGCATCGCTATGTACATAAACAGCTACAGTAATATTACACACAGAGCCCAAAAAAAAAGAACGACAGGGTCGACCTGAACAAACGCCCCGAGTCATTAGCAAGAAGATCTTTAAGCCGTTTACGATAAGTGCGTTTTAAAAGGCTAAATATAGCTAAATCTAAAAGCTGGAGGACATAGGAGATATGGAGAGGTAAATAAATAATGTGAATATTATTTATAAATACCTCCTATATATAATTAACAGTTATATAGCTATTATAGCTATTAATAATCAAGAGTTATTTCTTAAAGGGGTCGGCCAGTTTAATTAAGGGTATAAACATATATTTTAGTTATTTAACACTTATCTTACTAATAATTTACTTATTTTCAATTATTATAAAGTACTAGTCCTCAAATTGCTTTATATCTAAAGGAAACTACTGTTATTACACACTTTTCCCCTTAAAAATAACTAAGAGGGGAAGGCAACGGCTAGTTATTAAGACACACTTTATAAAAGTAATCAATGTATAAGTTCTAAGCTATTTCTTCTAAAGTGCCTTAAAGGTACAGCTTTTAATAATAAGGCTATTAATCTCTTTACCTTCTATAATACTAAACTTATCCTTATTCTAGCAATTCTCAAACTTAATCGCTTTAATAGCTAACATCTAAAAGTAGTTAAAGTAAAGCTAAATTATTAACTCCGCAACGTTATTAATACAAGTAAAATCGACCTTCTTAACTCTCTAGGTCTTCAAGACTGGATTATAGTTAATAAAAGCGCAGCACTACCCCCTTCTAAGTTGTCAAAAGTCTCCCCTTTCAGCCAGGATGCGACGTGCAAGCTCTCTAATCTGTGCGTGTATAGGGGGGACTCTTAAAGCTTATTAAAGAAGAACCCAGTTAGCCAAACGTTCCTCCTAGGCCTGTGTAAGCCTTTATTCGTCTTAATAAGTAACCTTTCAAGGTAGTGAGCTATAAAGACGGTTGCAAAGGGTAGAAGGTAGAATATTCCACTTACGCGCAACCTCGCACAGTCGACGTGTTCTGAAGGCTTCTTCGTAAGCCTATGTTGAATTCTGATCCGATTAGTGGCGGCTCAGGTTGCTGGAAGTGGGACGAAAACTCGACGGTAGAGGACGGGAACGGAGTGCAAGCCCGTTCCTTGGGCTGGACTGCAACTGCTATGGGGGCGGTCCAGAAAGCCTAGAAGCGTTGCAAGGCCAGAAGACGTATTATTGGTACGGTACTTTGATGAAAAAGTCTAGAATGGAAACTTCATAGTGAGAATGACTATATGCAGGTACCCCCAAGAAGTTTTCATTGTAGCCCAAAACTAGACGTGAGCTTAATAATATCTGGATGGCGGGGAAACCAATCTCAAAGGTAGTATTTCCAAAAGTGTTCGCCAGCTTTGGCAAGAAGCCACACCATCGCCACGATGATCGGATATCTAAAGACAACCCACAGTGCGTGTAACGTGGTGAAGGCCATACCAATTCTCAGAAGCAATCTCAAGCCCTTGCCCTCGTTAACCTTCGGAAACGGTATATCCGGGACAGGCTTCCCAAGGAAATCGCAAAGCGGGCCCCAACCATCGCCAAGCCTGTATTCCAGCAACCGCTCTGGCGGGACGAGAGCCCTTACGGCGTCGTAGTGCACCCGATAGCGTTTTTTGTATATAGCACGCATCTCCTCGACCGTCTCAACTTCAAACCACCCACGGAGCACATCCCACAGCTGGGTAAAAGCAAACGTGCCCGTTAGCGGCTCCGCCCACCGTCGAACCAGCAGCCCTTCCCACCCCGTCACAATCCCGACCACCGTGGTGTCCAGACTCACAGCCCACGCATCCGGATCGCGGTAGCACAGCACGACTCGTGCCTTCGGGTACGCCTCGATCAGCTGCGGCGCGTACAAGCTCGCGACATCTGTCACGCTGTGGTACGAACCCACCAAGGCATCCCACTCCGGCCTCTCGAACGGCTCTGTCGGGGCCGGGCGCGCCAGCCAGGACGGCGGCGCGTCCCGGTACAGCACGCGGTGCAGAAAAGGCATGTTGGCCCACGCGGCGCGCGCCCATGGCTGGATAGCTGCGTCGTCGCGCAGCCCATCGCGCATGTCCATACCATGTAGCACGCGCGCGAAACCCAACTCATTCAGCGCCTTGGCCATCGAGTACGTTCCCGTGCGAAAGAGGCCGAGACACAGAATGCCACCGTCTTCACCGAGCGTCGTGGGGGTGGTTTCATGTTTGTTATCCGAGTCCATGGCCACGTTGCTACCGCTGCTGTGTTGCTGTTGTTGCCGTCGTAAGGTACTTTCGATAAGGCGATATAATTGAAGCCACTCTTTTTTCGGTGTACTTTTGGGTGGAATGGGTCTGGCAAGGTAAGATAGGTAGTAACCAAAGCAATGCGATTATGTTGATATTTAACGCAGCGTGCGTGGGTCCCCCAAACTGGAAAGGAGGTCCGAGCTCTCCTGTCCCGTTTCGTCACAGGCAGTGGGGTTCACCGAAAGCGGGGGCGGTGCAGTCGCAACCCCATGCGTTTTTCCTCACACCAAATTCACCGTGACACGGCAATACGGACGCATCTGTCTCGGCAACAACTCATTCCAAAAAAACCTCCAGCTAGGGCATCAGGCAACACCACCCAGTAGTGAAAAATGCATCCAACTCTCAGAACCGCTATATCCGGCGGGCGCGAAAAGCTCATGTCCAAGCTTCATTGGGAGAGGAAGTAAATAAGGTAGGATGGACTTCCCCCCCCAGCGGTTGGAAGGCTTCACCAATGCTCAAAAGAATCAAACCTGAAGGGAATGGCAGCGGCCATATTCTGTTCCGCTCAGCGTCTACAAGGCGCCATGGCATCATTCTCGAGATGAGCCTCGTGCAACGGCAAACCCCCTCAACAGGTCCTTGGAAGTATTGTGTCCCATTTTGTGCTGGCGACCACAATTACTTTGTCTAGTCTATTGTTTAGGGCACTCAATCATGTCTTAGGCTGTCAAAGCCAAATGTGATGACTGGGATAATTAACTGGGGAGGGGACTTGCTGTTTAGAGGAATTCGAGGCGTGGAGTTTATAAGGTCACCCTAACTTCAGGAAGAATTAGGGAAAGCTTAGGATAAATCAGTTATAGCTTACCTTACTTACCCTAGTTTACCCTAGCTTAGGACTACAAACGAAAAAGTAAATTCCGTATGCCTAGATTCGTCTCAGATTATCAGGTAGCAGTCTTCTCAAGGTTGGCAACGCGCTGCGCAAGTAAGGTGGCAAGGTAAGGGTTGAAATTGGTGATCGGTGTGACTGATTAAGCTCGAATGAATCCCCGCACTCGGATACCTCCCCGAGTTTCTCCCAGCTCTGATATTGCTCTGGCCTTTAGTTAGAACCTGCCTTCTTTCCATCTGGCGGGTGGGGCACCCATCCTCGTGGTGCGCTGGCCTGTAACAAGTTGGGCTGCCGAAAAAGCACTAGGCCCGATAAAGATAGGACGCAGTATTCTAAAGGTGCTTTGATTGAGGGAAAGGTTCCCGCTGAGCGCTGTCTGAAATAGGTAACCTATAGAAGTTGCAGAAGGCAATGCATGGGCTCTGCTGTGCAACCAGGATGGCAAACGACAACTTGAATTCACCCTAGCCTACGAAGACAGCGTAAATGTAGACGGCCCTGTATACACAACCCTCCGCTGGCCCTCCCAATCCTCCGCGGGCGAGAAATAGTTGAGGTTGACGGTCGAGCCGGTCTCGTGCGCATCGCTGAGAACGAGACGGTAGATCGTGTCTCCGTCGGCGGACGGGCCACGGTTGAAGCGGAAGTAGAGCGAGGGGTCTTGGCTGGCCCAGAAGCCGCTGGCCCTGGGGACCTGGGTGCCGGCAGTGGAATGGGTGAAGAGGACGCCGGCGTGGTCGGGGCGAACCTTGATGACTGCGGTGTAGCTGGTGCCTGTTAGTGTACTGTTTTATGTTTCCTCAGAGGAAGACTTGCTTGATGTCGGTTGTGTTGCGCGTTACGCGGAAGCCGACGACGGTGGCGCTGGTAGCATGTTGACGAGCGACGACCGCCTGCTCGGGGGTCTGAGCAGGGGAGGCCAGGGCGGAAGAGCTGAGGAGGGCAACGGCGGCCCCGAGGAATGTAGAGAGTTGCATTTCGTTTCGGTAGTGATGATTCCCTAAAAGGCAAGACCTTGTGTCTTTTTCTGTCCTTTTTTGTGAGCTGAAATATCAGATGCAATAACTTGGATGAGACTGGTCGTCAAATTTTGCTCTAAGCCTGTGGGAGAAAGGTCTGCTTATAGTCAATGAAATGCACAGCAGACTAGCGCTCTTTGAGCTGAGGTGTCGATGATGTTACCTGACTGACGTCGTTGTTCTATAGCGAAATGAAATACACACCATGCAAGATGGGAGGCGAAACAGACACCTAGCTCAGAATCAGTGGCGAATGTAAAGGCTATTCAGCGTCATCGTCACACCAATCAAGAGAGTGCTTTTCGCAGCGGATACCTATCATGCACCTGGCAGCCCTGTAAGTTAGGTGTGTCCGTAAGTTCGGCTCCTGTTTCCAAATGAATTACCCATAGATTGCTACTCCGAATGGGAACCACACGGGATCATTGTTGAATCTCTCTTGCAGAGTCACATCGCCTATTATTCTATTTTTACCCATCTTGGTAACCTATCAATTCGACCGCACATTCCATCAGGCACTTCCGAAGTACGCACCTAGACCGCTCTACCGTCTGATGCGCCCCACTACCCCGGTATGCCGGATTCATTGCGGCCCGACTCATTGGAATGTCTGGTAAGCTTGGAACCCGGATATAGTCCAAAACACACAAACTTACCTGTCCATCCCAGTGCCAGCACTCCTACGAAAACTCCCAGCTCACCGCCTCAGCCTCCTCAAACCCAAACAAGAAATCCGACATCTGTATCAACCACAGAGGTTAGCATCTCTCTTGCACTGAGACCCCCTCTGGGTTCAAAATAGGGGGAAACGCACCGTAACGTTCTCCAAATTCAGCATCCCATCAACGGCGACCTCCATTCCCGTCCCATCCCCAACACCACCACCAGAGTCCGCCCCCTCCATCGAGCCGACCAGGCCTTCAACCACCTCCCTTGCCCTCCCGCTCGCCTCCTCTGCAGCCTGCACCAAAGCCCTCGCCATCTCTTCCTCGTTCGCCCCTCTCTGCGCACTCTCCAGCTGCGCGCGCACCAATCTCACAAACACATACCCCTTGACATTTGTCTCCCCCGCCTCGATACACCGCAGCGTGTAGGCTATGGCATCTTCCACTGCCGCTAAAAGATCGGGACGAATAATGGGCGGAAGTAGGCTATCGCGCGACGAGAGCAGGAGAAAGCGAAGCTCGGCAGCGATGACAAAGATGGACTGAACCAAACCTCCGCGCAGAAAGGACGCGCCGTTGTGGATGAATCGGCTGAACAACACAGGTCCAGTGTGACCAGCCGGAGAGGCGGTGGACCAGATGCGCAGCGCCGAATCCAGGGCGGTGGTGCGTGAGTACAGGAATTTCGAGGGGTGCGGGAGAGGAGTAAGGGACGCCTCAAGGAAAGGAGCATGCAGCGCCGAGAAATATCGCCGGATGAGCAGGTCGATGTACAGCGTGGCGAGGCACCGCGGGTGCGAGCGCAGGGTGTGAGTGAGCGCGCGGTAGCCCGTCTGCAGGGTGCCGTCGAGGGAGAGCGTCGCGGTGTAGGGCCCTTCGAGGGATGAAAGGGGCAGGCCGTTGAGGAACTTGACGATGGAAAGGCGCTGCGGGAACGTACTCCGGAAGGCGATCATCGGCATGCATGGCGTGGCGGTGGTCATCGGCTGTGGCGGGATATGATCAGGAGAATCTAGGTCGGCGTCGTGGTAGTTACCGGGCGGTGCCGTGTCGAAGTCGCTGAGGGACAATAGCACCGGACCGCCCGAGTCAAAGCTCGACTGCAGGATGAGCTCGATGATGGTATTCCACAGCCGCCGGCGCATTTCCGCCGTATATAGCGTGGTTCGTGGCAACAGACGGGAGGGGTCGCGGTGCAGGCCCATGTGCATGGCTATGCGGAGAAGAGCGCCTGTCTCGTGAAACACCATGTCTCTCCCCACGCCGATCATGCCTTGGGCGATGAGCAGGAGGGCGTAGTTCTGCAGGCCTTGGACGGTCAGGCGCGACTTGAAGTCATCCGGGGACGAGTTCCACGTCATGGCTTCGTGGATCCAGCGGATGGCTAATGTCCGGAGGGAGAAGTGGTCGTCGTATGTCGCCGCCCCGATGGCCAACACCAGCTTTACCTGGATGACAAATGCCATCTCTGGCGCGCTCCCAGACAGCCAGAGGCTCTCGTAGGCCTTGCGGAAGGTCGGGACGTGGAGGACGCGGTACACCGTCTCGGTCGTCTGTAGATAGCAATCGACCAGCGCATCCGCCAGGTCCCTCGACGGCAACTCCTTCGTCGGCACGGTCGGCCAGGGAGGCGAGCGTCGCGCCTTGATCAGCCGACCCAGCGACTTACAGCGCTGGAGGTTTGCAAGCACCTTGGACAAGTCGCCCTCCTCCAGCATATCGGTGAGGTCCCGAAACAGCGCCATGGTCGGGCTGATCCAGTGGCTCTGGCCAAACAGACGCGTCTTGTGCGACACGCAGCGGGGGATCCAGGTCGGTGTCTGCTGCGGGACACCGTGCATGGCCGCGCTTCCGTCGTCGTCATGCTGGTGTTCGTGCTCAGACATGTAGTGCACGTAAAAAGTATCGGCGAGCCCAGTGGCGGCCGCTTTGGTGATGGCGGCTGGGACGAGACTGTTTGATGAAAATGCCGGCGAGCTGCCGCCATGCGACTGCTGGTCCGAGTCCTCAATTGCGGGGACATGGACGCCGCCAGAGTGTGTTGCCCGGTTTTCCGCGGCAGGAATCAGGAGCGGTGGCTGAGAACCTCGGGGAGGGTCGATTGTATACTCACAGACGGCAGTCTCCGATCTTACACAGTGGTTGCATGGCTTTTCGCGGTTGCAGCGCACCTTTCTCTGCCTGCACAGGGAGCAGGACCTAAGCGCGAATGAATTTCGACGTCGCAAGTCAGCGCAGCGGGTTTATGGGGAATGAGAAACACAGTAGAACGGTCCATCTTACACGGCAGGGCGTCTCCGCCGACGTAGTGCAGGCTCCATTTTGCCTCTGTCCGTCGTTTAGGTGCTAGTGCGCGGTTGGTCTCTTGGAAGGATAGATACCAAGAGAGAGATGAGGTTGGTTGCTGCGCTCACGGCGGGGGATTGTGATTGGCTGCATCCCGAATTTCCCGAAGCCCGTCTCACCTTATCTCCGAGTCCGATGAATTTGCCGACACCGAAGCCGCCTTCGGTGTCAGAATCCCCGATTCGGGCATCTATTCAAAAGAAATAACATCCCAGCTGCTTAACTTATAAATGGATCATTTCCACAAGATTTACTCTCTCCTTCATTCTTGTTCTCCTCCAATTCACCACCCCGAAACTTCATTATTTTTGGCAACTCGAAACGTGGTTTCACCCTACAATGTCCGCCACCAGTCACCAAGAGAAGGTCCCTTCCGACGAGGAAGGACAAGGACCTGCATCTCCCGAAGCCAAAGACACCAGCTCTGCGGATGAAATTTTCAGTGACAATGACAAGTACGGCCCGGCGCCCGACGGCGGTCTCCGGGCTTGGCTCGTCGCCGTCGGCGGCGCATGCACGACCTTTGCCTGCTTGGGCTTCACCAACTCGTTCGGCGTCTTCCAGGAATATTACATGACGCACCAGTTCGCAGGTGAATCTCCCGACAAGATCGCCTGGATCGGCTCCCTGTCCATCTTCATCCAGTTCGCTGGCGGCGCCGTCGCCGGCCCGCTCTTCGACCGCTACGGCGCATGGGTCATACGCCCGGCTGCCATCGCCTACGTCCTCAGTGTGATGCTCACCTCGCTGTGCTACGAGTACTGGCACTTCATGCTCTGCCAGGGTGTGTTCATGGGCATTTGCATGTCGGTGCTGCAGTTCCCTGCGTTTGCGGCCGTGACACAGTACTTTGAGAAGAAGCGCGCTGCCGCGCTGGGCATCGTCCTCGCGGGCTCTTCAATCGGTGGTATTATCTTCCCCATCGCGCTGTCCAAGATGCTGAATTCCTCTAATCTGGGGTTTGGCTGGTCGGTACGCATCATGGGCTTTCTGATCACGCCCCTGATGCTTTTCGCCTGCGTTGCCATTACGGCGCGCCTGCCGCCCAGAAAGACGTCGTTCCTGCTGCCCTCGGCGTTCAAGGACACGCGCTACAATCTCTTGGTCACAGCGCTGTTCTTTTCGTTTTTGGGCATGATGACGCCGCTGTTCTTCCTCCCGGCCTACGCTGTTACCCGCGGCATCGACCCCACCCTCGCATCGTACCTTCTCGCTATTCTCAACGGCGCATCCACCTTCGGACGTGTTATCCCCGGCATTCTCGCCGACAAGTACGGAAAGATCAATGTCTTTGCCCTTGGCAGTTTGGGAACGGGAATCGTCGTCCTCTGCATGAACGCTGCCACGTCCATCGCCGGATTGGTGGTGTACTCGATCGCAATCGGCTTCGCCTCAGGAACTATCATCTCAGGCGCAACAGCGGCGTTTACCGCATGCACGGACAACCCGAGGAACTTGGGAACATATATGGGCATGGGCATTGCGGTCGGGTCCATTGCCGCCCTGATCGGGCCGCCCGTGAATGGCGCATTGGTGCATAGGTATGCTGGGTTTTTGGAGCTGAGTCTATTCAGTGGTGTGATGTGTCTCTTCGGTGGAGTGATGGCATTTGCTAGTAAGGGGGCGACAACACAGGGGCTGTGGGGAAGGACTTAATTCTGCCTGCAGGGCTTGGGTATGCTTTTCCTTCATCTTTGGAATATTGGGTAGATGGAGTCGAGCATGTATCACAGGTAGCTTGGCCAATCTCCCAGGTTTGAATCTCCGCTTCTAGATATAATTAGATACCTATCAATTTTTATTAATACATATCCATGATTTTTGCATCTGATCACCTGTTTTCCCTGAGGCCCGAGCCGGCCTGAATGGAAGATAGACTTTTACCTATTTTTGCGTGCATGTGGCCAGATTCAGGGGTTCCAGGTCAAACTCTTCGCCATATCTTCTTTCTGGCTTCTATTGTTCGCTGGTATCTTCGGCAATTCCATTCCGTGGTCTACGTATTGGAGCCTCAGAAACCGTTCTACTTGCAGTCAAGGCCAGGGTCACGGTAAGATGGATAGGGAGATATTGTAGGAATAGGGGCAAGCCCCGAAAAATTGGGGCAGACAGACGAACTAACAAACCGGGAGAGAAAAAAAAACACCACTCCACCCCCTCACTCACCACTTCCTCGCCGCCACTCCCCCCTCTCCAGCAGCTGCTCCAACCGCCCCTCCTTCCTCCCTCCCTTATCCTGCCCCCTTTCATCCCCTCCATCATCCCTCTCATCCCTCTCATCCCCTCCTCCCTCCCCGTTCCCGTCCCCGTCCCCATCTCCTCTCCCTCATCCCCCTCTCCCTCATCCCCGGGGGGGCAGATTGTTCAATGGGACGTCCGGGTTGGCGGCAGCGGGGGGGAACCAGCCGGCCCAACAATCTTTGATCCTCTTCTTTCTGTTTTGTGCAACGAATCTGGGCACACCAAATTTCCTTTTTCATACCTCAACCACGTGACGCTGCTCACCCTAGCTCAGGCTCGGCTCAGTTTCACCTCAGGATTTGCTCATGCTGGCTCACCCTTGCCCACCCGAATTACCATTTTTGGCAGGCTACGCCGCAATCGCTTCAACTCTAAGGTGGCGTGGAATTTGTCCCATATGTACAGATGGCCTAAATTTGCCCTATTTTTCGCGTTAACCTTAGCTTTCCTCTCTTTGTTGTTGTTGTCTCGGCGAATTCCAACGATCGGCCTGATTGCCAGGATCGTCGGACTTCAGGGAGAAGAAATTGACTCCATCGCGAGCTGCATTATCTGACACCATACAAGTAAGGCAAGTGGTACGCTCTCAGGCGGCGAAGACGAATTTACCCGGTCGCTTTAACGTAGACCCCAGATTACGGCCCGCGTTTAACTCGTAAGCCGATTTTAAGGCCTATAACAGGTGAATCAGATCAGGACAGTTTACGTGTTCCAAATTTATAATTTAGTAGCCCGAAACGTGGACTTGTCACGATCCCAAAGAGTAAAGCCTCACAGCCGTAAGCGGGCCAGTTAGTATTACAGAGTAGTTAATAGGAATCCCACCAGTCAAGGTGAGGCTGAGGGGCTGGAGTGAAAAGGCCAGAGCACTGGAGTTAAGGACGAAAGGCCGAGACGGAAGTCGCGGCTTATCAGTCCCTAGTTAATATATACACGCGCCCTAACCCTAAGTAGAAAGCTTACGGCAGTATCGTCAATCATATACTTATACATTATTTGACTGTAACAACCTCCAGTAATCACACTTGATTGACTTTTGTTAATCGCTTACACTTTGTTGGCTTATTGCAACCTAGACGCTTTTAGCCAATCCTCTTCGTCAGAGCCCCTTCTTCGGGCTAGGATTATTAGAGTTTATCACAGGACTGGAAATTTACGGCTGGAAATTGGGACCGCAGGTATATGCTGGTATTTAGTGTGGGATATCACTTAACATCCTAGTTAAATATGTAGCATAGTACATACTATCCTAGCTCCAAAACTGGGACAGTATTAATATCCTAGTATATGATATACCAGCCCACAAGATACCAACACATATATGCCAGCATAGAAAATACTAGTATATAATATCCTAGCTTAACGTCTAAAGTACATAATAAGCGAGTTAGCCATAAAAGCAAGTTGGCCACTTTCTATTTATACTTATAATATTTAACTAGGGAAGCTGTTACTTAGTAAGGAGTTACAAGCTTACAGTGCAGTGCCTGTAGGTAGGTTAGAGGCCTGTAGTACAGGGCTTAATAACTATTTAGGGGAAGAAGTGCGTATATAGCTATGCAGTGCAGCAGCGTACAAATATAACAGTAATGCTCAGTAAGGTACTGAAGGAAGTAAACAAAGGCCTATAGTACAAAGCTAACAACAAGCAATTACAGTAGACTATGCGCTGTAAAATGACAACTGTGGTAGTAAAGCTTAGCAAGGTGCTACCTAGCTAAGTTACATACTGCTGGAGAGGAGAGGGCCTATTATAAGCTATAGGAGCTCTAGGTGGAAATTCCAGGGCCTTCTATTACTAATACAATAGTGGAATAGTAAGGAAATAGGCCTACTGGCCACGTAATTACTTACATGACCTGTAAAAGGTTATAGAATACTATAAAAGTCTAAATACCTTCTTTGGTAAAGTAAGGTAAGGGGTCTAGGGAGCCAGATCTCCCCTGAATCCCAGAGCATTCTACGGCCCCACAGGGGCCTATGTAGCTAGTACAACCCTAACCTTAGGGTAAGTGAGTCGTTACCGGGTAACTAGCGTAGCCTACTGGAAAGTCTTGCAGAGCAACGCTCTTTAGTACTCTTACAGGCTAGAAATTAACAGAAGCTATAATATAGTATGTAATATAATGTATTATTTACCTAACTTATATTAAATAATAATATTAAACTAATTATTACATTCTATTACGTTAATTAACTTATTACTATATATACTAGCTATTAACAAATTTATATTTTCAAATTATTTCTGTAAGTTAATAATTACATAATAATTAGTAAAAGATTATTAATAAGAGTTATTTAATAATTGTAATATAATTTTATATTCTACTTAAGATTTAAATAAAGCTAAGAAGCTTTATATTAACAATTTAGTATTACTATTTTACTATATTAATTTCTAGCCTTTAAAAGCCCTAAAAGGTATTACATTGCAAGACTCTCCAGTAAATCATAACAGTTACCTTATAGCCACCTACCTATCCTAAGGTTAAAGTTACACTAGCTATACAGGCCTTTAAGGGTCTAACAAGCCTCTGTGGGGCCGTAAAATGCCTTGGAATTTAGGGGAGCTTTAGCTCCTAGAACCCCCTACCTTACTTTACTAAAAAGAGGTATTGAAAGCTTTATTATATTTTATAACCTTCTATAGGCTATATAAGTAATTACGTAGTTAATAGGCTTATGTTTTATACTATTCTACCATTGTATTAATAGTAGAAAGCTTTGGAATTTCAACTTAAAGCTTTTATAGCTTATAATAGGCACTTTCCTCTTTTATATTTTATTCTTTCTAAGTAAGCAATTTAACTCCTCTCCCTAGTAATATACATTATATTTAAAGTGATAGGTTTACTAAACCTCTTATTAAAATAGCTTATTTTACAGTATATAGTTTACTGTAACTACTGTTTTAGCTTTATACTACAGTTTTTTATTTACTTCTTACTATACCTTACTAAGCTCTACTGTTATATTTATACGTTACTATACTATAAAGCTATACTAGTACTTATCGTATATTACTATTATATTAACAAGTGCAGGAACTTAATTACTTTAATAAGTGGTAATAACTTATTACAACCTGCACCCGACACAGGCCTTAAGAGGACTGGCGCAGGTTAAGACAGAACGTATGGCAGGACGCTAACAGGTAAGGGGCGTTCCGAAGACGGCTTATTAAGCTAACACTCCTAAACGGGGGTTTAATGTCACTATAAGTTGTTATCATTATAATGCACAGAGGTAAGTCTAAACAGTAAGACATAAATAAATAATTAAATACTAATATAAGGAACTAGAGTCCCTCACAGTGATTATAGGCATAACTATAATTATTTATATTAAGCAGCCAGAGGTACCTTATACCTTACTTAATAATCTGTTACTTAATAAGGAACTAAGTAACCTGCTATTAAACACCTTTTACTTAAAGGTCTTACAGATACTTAATAAATGAGCACCTTTACTAAAACTAAGTAACTACTAGTTAGTTATAAGGGCTTCAGGTCTTTACACCCCTAACCCAGTACATAATACTATATGTACTGTCTTTTTACACTGTTCCTAATATAGGGGATTTATTAGGCCGCTCCGGCCTAAGTGATAGCCTACAGGGTTATTACATAATTCCCCCTCTTTAACATTCTTTTTCCATAAAAAATCCTAGTAAAAGCGTTCCTTCTTTCTCAACGTAACTATACCTACTAACCATATATAAAAGCGCACTTCGAAAAACAACACCTCTCGTCACTATAACCTTACAGACTTCACTTTAACTTTTAAATCGCAAATGTCACCTTATAATCGTTATTCTTTAAAATCGCTTTCCTATCTTATTACTACACAATTAAACAGTTATTCTAAATACTTACTAACAGGGGCTTTATCTTTATATAACACGTTTAGTCACAGTAACGCTTTCCTTTAACGGCTTCTTTCTAAAAAACGCTACCTTAACGTTAAATATAACATTATTATATAGAACTTAAAGCTGAAAACTTAAAAGCTTTATAAAGCTACTATTTAACTTAAATAGATTAAAGTCCAGCGCTATAAGACGGAAGAGCAAACCTTTTCTACATTTAGCTAAGAGGTAAAGATCTTTCGTTTTTAAAAGTAAAAGGAGGCCTGTTTAACTGCTCCTCCTAAAGCTAGCAAGTCCTTCAATTAGAGAGGCTTTTTAACAGGAACACCTGCTAATTCTTTTTCCAGGGGGTTACTATAACCGACAACTTCTTTTTAACTTAATCTGTAACTCCTTTTTCTAATACGTGAAGGGCAGCCCTTTTTTTACTAACTTATTTTTATATAAAGCTTACTAGGAGCTTTAGAGGTCCGGCCTCCTTACTAGGTCTAAGGTCCTTATAACCTTAGTTAAAGGTTCTAATAAATATCCTTTTATACCTATTAAGGAGTTTCCTGCCACTTCCCAGGCTTTAAGTCTTATAATAGTCTTACTTTTTAATATAGTAATTTAAATATCAGATCTTATCTTATTTCTAATTCTTATTATTAGTTTTAATTAATCTAGATTCTTTTAATAAAACTCCGTAATTAGGTTTAGGCACTTAAGATTTTTAACTGGCTCTTATAAGTTACTTTTAAGGCTATAATTTAACCACTTAATAAGATATTTAAACGTGTTCTTTCCCTTCTGTAAATCCATAACTTCCTTAACGTTATACTTATCCTTATTAGCGTTAATTTTAATCTTCTTGTTGGGTTTTTACAACCCTAACCCGGCCAGTGTGGTTAGAACAGTGTGGCTGGATCCACGCAGCCGCTCCGCGGCTGCATCCGTGGATCTGCACAGCTAAGAACGCTAGACTCCACTGCCAACCTCGTATTCAGTCAGCCAACCTCGCTTCGCAGAAGCGAGTGTGGCCAATGCACTCCGTGCACTGGCCACCCTCACGGCTATAATAACACGGCTTCCACTCT
>Ga0247780_1001366_pt1 | contig 14649 bp, 9 predicted proteins | sample UWRJL079202R5_FD_179927 | JGI IMG/M metagenome (GOLD analysis project Ga0247780, IMG submission 179927) | Plant litter microbial communities from Arlington Agricultural Research Station in Wisconsin, United States - UWRJ-L079-202R-5 | ecosystem: Environmental > Terrestrial > Plant litter >... | reverse complement strand
GGTATGTACAGGCCGGAGAGTGTGGGAGCGATGTCGGGGAATTCGAGGAAGACGGTCTTGTAGGGGATCTGCTTATAGTTGAGCAGCATGCGGATCTTCCATACAGCGGGGGAAAAGCACTCGTTCTTGGTGCAGGCGAGGTCGTATAGGATGATCTCGGGCACGGGATGGGCGGCCATGTTGGATTCGGGTGAAGGACAAAGCTCAATGTTGATGAAGTGAGTAGATCTCTGGATGGGACAGTCTAGAAGGGTAGTCCTGGTTTGACTCGCTGTTATAAGTGTCGCCTGGGCCTCCGTTATGGGAAGTGCCGAGTTCGCAAATGCGCGCCTTAGAGGTCGGCAAAAATGTCCTGGTCGGTTTGGAATACGTACAAGAGTGGGACTGAGGGGGAATGGATGCCTAATTAATTCGCTGCAGTGAAATTCGGAGCCGCGTCCCTCCTGCGGGGAGGGGAACCGGATGGAGCTGCGTGCAAGTGGATACCCGGCCCGGGATTGGCTGGTCTAGGACGCGGCATTCATAATTCAGCTCCAATTATAGCCGATGCGATTGCCTGCTGTAATATTCGCAAAGGCGTGAGCTCGACAAAGACAGGAGCCGGTTCCAGGTTATAGTGCAGGCAGAGGGCTTTGCCTTGTGGTGATCTCTCATGTTGCCGTTGATCATCGCTCATTAGTTTGCTAACACTAGGGAAGCCCCGGACCCGTTTCTTCTACTGTGTGTGTGTGTGTGTGTGTGTGTCTGTCTCCCGGGTGGGTAGGCGGGGGCCTATTCCACCATAATCCTCGCAGGTATACGCTCTCCGATGACGAACCCAGCCATCCTGCCCACGCCGATCCTCGTGTAATCACCGCTACCTTCGCCAACAGGAGCAACGATCAGGAAGTAATGTGTCCTTCCCTCGACGGGCGTCATCCTCCCACCCCTAGGGACCCTCCGCGTCCCAACCACAATGCACCTCCAGTCCCGCCACTCGTGAGTCCCCGTGTTCTCGTCACCGTCAAGAATTATCTCAGAGTCATCGTCCTCGTCGTCATGGACCGGTTCTTGAGTAAACGGGCGCGCTACAGCAGTCAACCCCTTTCCCCCGGCGGCTATTGTGTCTTGCGCTGACGTTGCCCCTCCCTCAGCCCATGGGCCACGAACCTCATCCTCTAGCCAGTCAACTTCGCCAAGTGGTAAGTCCATGAAGTCGATGGGTCCGTCGTATGCCATCCAAGACCAACTTGGAAGGCGAAGACCCGTCCCATGATCAAACCGCTTCAACGACCCAACTTCGTGTCCGCGCTGCCACAGCAGACTGCGCGGTAGTAGACTGCGGCCATCGTCAAAGATACCAAACCCGCCGCGCGATCCGAGATCGCGCAGCATGCGCTGTTCCAGACCTGAAATTGCGATGGGGCGGTCTGTAACGCGCGTGAAGTCCAGACGGGAGTACGTCTGGAAGAGGTCTTCGTAGAAGCGGATTCTCTCGCCGCGGTCGGTACCGACAAGTTTCCCAGAGAGCTTGGACGGGAAGTTTGGGTCTCCTAGGAAGGAGGCGAGTTTGCTGGAGCTAGTGTGAGTTACTGTGCCAGCATGAGAGAAGAGGGGGGGTGAAGAAGAAAGGTGTGGAACCCACTTGTCAACCTTGGTCATCGTCTCACACCGGACCCCTTCGCCGCATTCCCAATACGTCTGCCAATCCGTAAAATAAATCGTTCTCCTCGCCAGCGCCCTTTCCTGCAACACCCACCCCCTCTTGCTGAGCGGGCTATCAAGCACATGCTCGGTGAAATTTTCGATAAACCGGCAGACGTATAGCCCCCCGCCCCCCTCTGCTCTCACGTCCTTCCCATCTCCACCCCCAGAACTTCGCCCGGTGAGCCTCAGAAACTGCCTTTCCTTCCTACCTCTCAAAAATCCATCCCTCTGTCCCCTGGCACTGCTCGCCGCAACCACGCAATACGCCGAGCTAAATACATCCTCCATCCTCGTTGACTCCACGTCGAAGTCTCCATCCGGCCCCTGCACGATACAGATCGAGTCGATCCAGAGATACCTCACTCCCAGCTCGCGTGTCGTGTCGATGGCATGTTGGAAGGTATCGGGGAAGTCGGAGCGCTCGACCGGGATGCGGTGTTGGTATTCCCGCAGAGTGGATGGGTAAGTGCAGAAATGCGGTGGGGCGCCCCAGGGGTGGGAGAGGGCAACGTATTTATATTCCAAGCGGGAGTCGGTACTTACGAGGTGGGCGGTGGGGGAGGCGGAGGTGCCGACATCGATGAGGCGGGTTGGTGGGCAGGCGTGTTCTATCGTCGGAAGGCGCCGGCAGTCGTGGTGGTGGGCGTCGCAAGTTTCGAGCCAGTGGCGGAGGATGGTGAAGTGGGCGGGGCTGGCTGCTTCGGGTACACGAGGAATGCCGGTTTGGATGACGTGGGAGTTAGGGTTGGTGAAGTCTGCGAGATTAGCGCTGGGGTGGTGACTCGGTGTGAACAAGGGAGCTTACCAGGGGTACAGCAAATGGAGAGAACTGGCAGGAGACCCTCGTTGAGTTGCAGCATGGATTCCCTGCGATCGAAGCGGGCGGTTGCAATACGCTTTCTGTCGAGATGGTGGCAGGCTTCCCAACGCATTTTACAGAAATCGCAAGCGCTGCGCTTGGTATCGAGTTCTGATAGAGTGTCTATGATGTGGAAAAATGGCTGGCACAAATCCATTGCTTGACACTTCTCGCACAGCCGTGGGGGCTGGCCTGGGGTGGGAAAGAGCACCGAGCTGGTTTCTCGAAGGGAGGTGAGGATCTGCGTGGCAAACTCATTGTCGACGGGAAATTCCACTTTAGAAACCTGGGCAGTTGTGAGGTGGGAGCAAACGTGGTCGCCTGGGATGAACGCACCTGTCGCTATATAGCAAGGCATGTTAGACTGCATAGTGTGTCACGAAGGGAAGTGAGACTTACAGCCTGATGACACCAGATCAGTGAGCGAAAGAAGCTATGCGGATGAGCAGCTTGTCACATTCGAGGAAACTTACGTTCTGTGATGCAGAAGAACCCGATGTTAGTGTTTACAACCCTACCACACACCTGGTAGATGGAATATCCAAGTACACTTACCCGCTGGAATCAAAGTCAGCTCAGATAGGCGGTTACAAGCTAAGCATAGTGCGTCGTGGCGACGAGAGACCGAACTTACATACTGCGAAATTACACAAGTCAGTAGCTCGTCCTTGGTCTCCAACGGCGAGTTTAAGCGTTGATGAGCACTTACTTCCTACGAGTCGCGCGCGGAGCCCGGGTTAGAAGCTTGAATCTGTTGGGTGTTCGGAGAGAGGACATACATCCTGCAGTTCATATTAGCGTGCCTGCCCGGCGCCAAGTCTCGGAAGCGACTTACTCTTCTAGTTTTTAGCGGTTCGTTTGTCGAGGGAACGAGCAAACTGATCGGTTGCTGCACTGCAAGCCTCAAAGGTCTTTCTGGAACCTGGATGTGAATGGGAATTCCTCGTTTACCCAGTGCCAGTGCTTCTTGTGGCGAGAGCATGTCATGCTCGATCGGGCTCTCCGGGTCCAGGTCAGGGATAGCCTCAAGTTGCTTTATCCGTTCCCGGGCTTTGCCTGTAAACCAGTAGCTTTCATCTTTCTCACCTTTACTGATCATCTCGTGAAGGCAGTCCAGCAACTCCTCCGAGTAGATGCGGCAGCCGGGGCTTGATTTGGGGCTACCTTCGTTGCGGATCGTAGCAACGCCCAGCTTTACCACTAGGAGCTTTTCCTGGACAATTTCGAGAAGGTCTCCCATCGCTGTCCCAGGAGCACATTCTTGGTCTTTGCGAAGCGCTCGCATGATACCCCGAACGTGGTGATGCACAACAGCCACCTTTCCGCGCTCGCGCTGACCTGCTCGTTTGACCTTGAATTCGAACCAATGGCTCTTCTGACCTACATCATCCACAATTCTGTCGTTGAAGTTCTGCAAAACCTCGCTGCCATGGAGCAGCCAGATGATCGTCTCCAGGATGACGCAACCGAGCGACCACATATCGTATCTCCTAGAACGACCTATGGCGTCCACGCTGCTAACCGTCTCTGGGGGCTCGTATCTCGTGGTGGTGTAACGCATACTTGTTGGGGGCCTGAGTTCTGTTGCGACATTGTGGTGTTTTGCGAGACCCATATCGGAGATCTTAAGTTCAGGGATATTGACCTGATCAGGCTCCGGTGGTTTGATGGTAACGCAAAGGATGTTCTCCGGTTTGAGGTCTCCGTGCCGGAACGATTCCCCTCCTGTTTTATAGTTGCCTGTGTGCAACTTGTGGAGTGCGTCGGCCAGGCCTACAATCTGGTCAACGGCGTCCTTGACAAGGGTCGCGGCGAGAACTGGGCGACTATTTTTGGTCCAAAAATTCCGGAGATTCCCCTCCTCAGCCCAGCGGAACATCAGATAGCGTTCATGACCTCTTTCAACCGCTACAATGAATTCAATAATGTTTTTGTGCTGAGCGTCGCGCATGGCGATATGTGCTTCCACCTCACGCTCCCATTCCCTTTGCATCTGGACGACCTTTCCTGGGTCCGTGGTATCTCTCGTGGACTTCATGATTCTCTTGATTGCAATGTCGGCTCGTTCCCCATTGTACTGTAGCCACCATATTAGTACGACGTAGTAGTATGAGAGGGGTGTGTGGCGGGCTTGACCTTTAGGATGGGTGCAGCCCAATGCTTCTCATGGATGGTAACCTGGGCTACTTCACCGAAAGCACCGGTTTGTCTCTCTCCGGAGTTCGCAACGATGGGTAAAACACACCCAGGGTCGAGTGTTAGTCTAGGGACCTCTTGGGTGAAGACGGGCGCAAGAAAGGCCCCCTGGTGGGTGTTGAAGTTGCCCACTGCGGGCCCGCTCCATGGAGCACTGTAGGAGCCAGGCTCGCTGCCGATGAATGCTTCACACTGTTGCGTTTTCAAGGGTAGGCAGTTATCGTGGATACCGGATTTGTGGAATTTGAGCATGGCTTTGGTTACCCCGTGGTGGTCACGCTGGATGCCACTGAGGAGTGTGATCGCAAATAGTTTCTTGGCACCATCCTTGAGACCTTCATCCTCTCCAAAAATGAACCGGATCACTTGATTTTCGTACTTCTTCTTCCCTGGGGGCAAATCGAGCTCCTTGATGACAGTGTCTCTGGTGACCAGTTCGTCGATACAGCCCTCGGGAAGGAAGTGCTTGCCGTCGTAGGTGCTCGAGTGCTCCTGCAAGCGATCGAAAATGAGGTCGCCCAGACTCTTCTCAACAGGCTCGTCGTCTAATGAATCGAAGCCGTCATCATCCGCCATCGTGTGTCTTGGCAGCGTGTCTGACGCCACGAATGTGGATTCAGCGATGGTTCGGGGCCGGGAATGTGTGTCAGCATCAAAAGGACCCAGAGGGTATACATGTGTAGGGGATTTGAACGAGGAGCGAATTGCAGTGAGAATGGATGGGGGTGGGGTACTGGTTATGTAATGAGGTGAAGAAGACATCCCATTGGTCTGGTCGCTGGGATAGCGTCACTGCGCCAAAGACCCGACGCCAAATGGTCAAAGACAGTCTAGTTTATCACATTGGGATGCGGGCTGCATGATCTCTGCAGCCCCCCTTCACCGACCCGATTTCCATGCACCTCAGAGCCTTGTCGGGCCCCCGCTCCCTTTTTGCACTGCTTCTCGCCGCGCGTGTTCTCGGTCGGGATTGTATTCCTACTCTGCCACCTTTACCGAATCGCTGATCCCCTCTTCCACCTAGTATCCTCTGCATTGTGCAACTTCGTCCGGCAACAGCTGGCTTGGGGTGCGAATGTGGTACACGCCTCGGATCATCTGTTTCGCCAATCAGCACGCGTCCCAACGTGGTGAAAAGTCTCACATCCCGACGTGGTTTCTCACCGATATTTCGTAGCGGCCAAGCCCAAACTGTCTGCGCAAGAGCGCCATCAATCTCAAGGGGTCCGTACTCCTTGCCGGCAGCTGCTGAGAGCAAGCAAGCTCGAGGGCCTCACAATCCCTGCTGTCCTGATTCTGGGCATTGTCGCATCCATTCTTGCTAGCTAATGCATCCATTGTGTTGCGATGCGCGTCGAATGTTGGGGGTCGGGGAGTAGGCGAGCCGAGCTGAAGTCACGTCCGTTTTTATATCAGAGCAGTCTCGTGGCGAGAATCAGTGAGCATTTCCAATTGCAGCCTTTTTTACGGGCGGTGGCTGTGCTGACGAGTCGAGGGGTAGCACAGCTGCAACAAAACGACTGACCGAGTCCGGGTGGCGTTGTTTCGAGCGGCTCTCAGTGTGGCCGACCGCGCCGTGGGCTGGCCTCGAGCCTCAGCCGTCGCTTCACTTTGGGCATTCGCTAGGAACGATTGGGGGAGCGGGAATTGTGGTGGTTGTTGGGTGGCAGGTGCCCAATATCCGTGTGGGTTTTCAGGGCGAATGTGTTGGTTGCCTCGCGTCGGACCTGTTCCCCTCCGCTGCGTCCTACCTTCCCTGATGACAGGGGTAAGCGGCTGAGTTTGGAGGGCCATGTGTGCACACCAACATTACTGCCTTGCATGTAGCCAATTGAATGCTGTCCAAATAGGCAGGTCCAGCATAGCGATGCACAGCCCGCCGCACGTTTCCTGCACAGGCACACCATCAGGCCGGCACTCCCCAATATGTCCCAGGATGGGCGGTTATGATCACGCTGAGGCCCTCCGCAAGGCTCTCAAGTCTGGATGGGACCATGGAAACCTGGACGCATGGTTGTTTGTCACTCCTCGCTCTTCATCTGGATCATCATTTCTCTTGTCACAGTGGCAGAGCGGTTGGCAGTGAACCACGGAGGCAATAATGTCGGCGACAGACGACTCTACTGGCAGCGACGCGACCGCCGTGGCGTCTCCGCTAATAATCCAACCCACAGAGAGAGAACACCTGCCAAGTTTGCCACCAGCGGCTAATATCGAGACCGTCAGAATACCCATCATTCTCACCCATGATGCCACGGATTTGAAACCCAACGACCAGCAGAGCGAAGACACCGACACTGGCGAGAATGCGGGGGCCCCGCTGTTTTACGATGGGAATGGGCCCACCTCCACGCCTAGGAAGGAGCACACCATTACGTTGAGACATGAAGGCCCACAAAGACCGCTCTCTCGCGGCAACTTGCCGTCAACGCCATCAACCAATAGCACGAGTACGCGACACACTCCAACCTCGGGTTCAATCCTTGCCAGGGGCGGAAGCCCAAACACATCGGTATCTGCGCAGCCCGAGCCTGGCGATGGGTCATCTTCGAGTTTCTTCACTGCGACAAGTTCAAGTTCCGAATGGTCTTCTGACGCGGAAAGTGGACTGCCCTCACGTGAGGCTCTCACTTTCGGGGCTGTAGGCGCTGAAGCCGGCTCTCTGAGTGATATACTCGACGAGTCGAACGATGAGCTGGAAAATGAGCGACTGCTGCTCACGTCAAGTCCACCAGGTCGCCGGCAGAATGTTACATCTGGTGACAGAGCAGCCCTGGCAGCATTTGCCAGACACGAAACCCCTCTTCCAATAATAAACCGAGGAGGGTTCAATCCTCGTTTGCCTGAAGAGCAGAGCGAAATCACCGATTTTGGTGGCGATTTACACTTCAGGGACCGCGAGGCCAGGGGCCACAAGACAAGGAGACCGAAGCCGAATGTTGGAAAGTCTCTCCAAGACAAGCTATTCAAAGCCCTCGAGCCAGTCACCGACTTGGAGAAAGACAAGGGGTTCTTTCCCTTAGACCTGCTCCCCGTTCTCCTCACTGAACAGACGGTGGCTAAGGAGTTGAGGCGACACCTTCACGGCATATGTGGGCCTGACGAGATTGCCGACTATTCTCAGACGATATGTTCCGAAAAGCGACTAAGTGGCCTCGAAGACGGAGGTAAACCCAAAATCAGGACCTTCCGTAAGATCTTCGCCACCCTGGTTCTCATCGAGAAGACAACAGCTATACGCATGTTCATCAAACAGAACATCAACGACTCGGATCTGCCCCTCGTCAGATCACAATCCGGACCTGGCATGGAGACATCCCGAGAACCTGTCAGATATTTGAAATATTTCCAGGAGAAATATGGATGGAGTCAACTGCATATCCGCAACTTCGAAGACTGGCAATGGACTACACTGGCTCCATTCTTCGCCAAAAGCGACGAACGGAAGGAGGTCCGCCATTACCCCCTTCAGAAACGGGTAATTCTCCCATTCCTTTCCAATAACAAGCAGAACGAAGTCGACAGTGAGGGTGGCGGTGGTCGTGTCTTCAAGGCCGTGATTCACGAGGACCATCACAATTTCCATGCTTTCTTTAGCTGCCCTCGAGGATTTCCTTCGTGTGGCAGCGAAGAGCCAGCTAAATGCATTTGCGCCTTTGCCATCAAGTGCTTGCACTCACAGGATAAAGAGAGCTTCAAGAAAGAAGTTGACATGCTTAAGCGGTTCAGCAACAACGCACATGCCCACCTGATTTCTCTCCTTGCCACATATGAGCAAAACCGCACATTCTTCCTCGTCTTCCCGCGCGCCGAAAGCGACTTGCTAGCGTACTGGAAAAGAACGGAACCACCATCCGCAGCAGACCTCGACGGCATACTTTGGGTGGCTGAGCAGTGCCTCGGAATCGCCAAAGGGGTCGTTAAGATCCACCAATACGATTCTAGTAAGGGCCGGCTCCAGGTACCTGACATGAACAGGATAGTGGGAAACCATGGCGACATCAAACCGGAGAACGTTCTCTGGTTTCGGTCCACAGACGCGCAAGGCCAGCCTGGCCGCGGGACGCTGAAACTGTCCGACTTTGGACTTGCCGAATCCAACTTCCGACGGACAGCATCACGGCAGTTCCACAGTAAGGTTGCCGTCACATGCAACTACCGCGCCCCTGAGTGCGACCTACCAAATCAAGGCGGAAAGGGACGACAGTACGACATGTGGACTATCGGCTGTCTCTACCTCGAATTTATAGTCTGGCTGGTTGGGGGATACCCGTTGCTGCAGAAATTTGAGCAAGCCAGAGCATCAATCGACATCGGTTGGTACAATATGCCAACCGATACATTCTTCGAGTTGGTCAAAGACGAGAAGTCGGGGCAGCAATCTGCCATTGTCAAGCCATCGGTTAAAGAGGTGTGTAGTGCCCTTGGGAGAGAGGAAGTGCTGCTAATAACGTTGACTTGTGCCACTGTAGTTCATCACGACGCTACGACACCACGAAAGGTGCACACTTTTCATCTCTGACTTTCTTCACCTCATCGAAAAGGGGCTGCTAGTAGTCAGAAGCTTAGATCGTCAAGCAAAGGACCGATTCGACATCCAGCAAACCCACGCAGAGCTAAATAGGATGTTTCGCCGATGTAAGACTGAGCTGGAGTACATTTGCAAACCACAGCCCGACAAGACCGCGGTAAAGGGCGATATGCAGGCAGAGAAGCCTGATACAGTGGCTATTTCATATTGAGAAGTTCAATACGACACTGTGGGAGCCTCATTCCACATGGGCCCTTCCTGCAATTATATTACCAGCATCTCTTAAGCATTTATGTTTTCAAAGTTTCCGAGGAAGACGAAGATAAGATGCTGGGAAGATCATCCATTTGTATCCAAAACGCTCCGAAATAAAGAAGATAACCATTAGGACGATCCCTAATCCGTAGGCTCTGATGCCTCGAAAACCAGCTCTCCCTTACGTCGTATTCCTTTTTTAAGGGGGGGAGGCGGTGAATGTTGCGCACATGCCACACAAACCACCACGAATAACGTTTCCCCGGGTCCACGCTACTAAACTTGTGGTGCAATTTTCTCAGATGCTAGTCACTTCCACCAGTTCCTATAAGGGCGCTAGAGTCTGTATAATAGTATTAATTGTCCTCCTCTTTACGTGAGTTAGACCCGTAACTGTGTTCTTATTAGCTTAGATAACCAGCTCTGATGCCATACGGTATAGCGTTCTATCCACCGCTTTTAGCATAGGGTTGCTAAAGATGGTATAAGTAATATTGGCGACGTGAGGCGTAGTTATAAGATATAAGTAACCTAGTTATATAAGTAATCTAGTTACATAAGTAAGGGAGAACATTAGAAAACTTATCTATTAAAGTACTATTCAGACAGCAGGTTGTATTATTATTAAGACTAATTTAAGTCGATTTAATAACTACTTTAAGCGTGACGATATTAACCACTATTTAGTATATTAGGTCTTTTTTCTTATTTTAAAAAAAGGAGATAGTTTACAGATGTCCATGTCAAAAGTTCTATCCAGGCGCTAAAAACGCCACCCCCGTTATTATAATATCCTTTAACTAGTGTTTCTATTCTACCCCGCTTGCCAGCCCCGTTTGCTAACCCTGTATATCATCACGTTAATGAATAGAATAACTTCTTATAATAGTATTATAATATAAGCGCTTATTGTTACCTTACGGTCACTAATTAGTAAAAAGACTTCTGCTTAAATTTCAGAAGAAACTGGCATATCTGTTTAGCAGATTAACTATATATATACTTAAGTTATTAAGTGTGGTTTTAAGCTAAATTGTCGGCTTTTCCTCCTTAAGGATAAATAGCTTAAAGATACTCCTTAATCTAGCTACTGAACTGGTGCAGTGATGCAACAGGGAAGAAACCACAAGGAGAACTACAACCACAGAACGGTGCTGTCGGCCTGACAGGCCAACTCCCAGACTACTGGTCCTCCAATCAGAGGGACACAAATGCAACTGACATAGAGAAACAGATACGTACCTAGTATGGAACAAAACCTAATATATGACAGTGCCTAGCATAAAACGGAGCCTAACATAGAACAACAAAGGAAACGCAACCATGGATTAAGTCATCTTCCTTCAATTAAAGGGCCAGAATGTCACTAAGCTCTTAATAGGAGGTTTTTATAGTAAAAATCGTCAGAATGATAATTATTAAAAGAAGCGCGGTTTAAAGAACCGCGCGGCACGGCCCCTTTTTAACAGTGGCACGCGCCAGGGAACGTATCGCTATATACATAAGCGGCTATAATAATATTACATATAAAGCCTAAAAAGAACAATAAGGTCAGCCTAAATAAACGCCTTAAGTTACACTTCCCCTTAAGACTGGCCGTTAGTCCTACTTACATGGCAGTCTTAAACATAAACTAACCCTTTTAAGACTTCCAGTTATAAAAACAGCATAACAGTCTATAATAACTAATCCTCCTTATTACTTACCCAGTCCTTTAATACCTCCTATCCTTCTTATAACCTATCCTATCCGTTAAAGTCTAACTGGTGCGTAGGAGGTAAAAACGGCTTTAAGGTCTGAGGGAAATAAGGTCCCATTTACTCCTTAGGTTTAAGAACCTCCTCCTATTACTTAAGCTGTCTAATCTAACAGCTAGGCTAGTAATAAGCACGTTAAGGCTTAACTGAAGGTATATTAGTAACGGTTTTAATAAGTTCTTTTATAAACTTTTTTATAAACTTAAAAGTAGACTTAATTTCCTTTTTAATAAGTTTAAGCTTTAAAACCTTTACACTTAATTTAACTATCTTAATCTTTAGGTCCATAATGGGTTAAGGGACTAAAGCGCCCTTAAAAGCAGCTTTTAAAACCTGTTAATCTTTATTAACAGATAAAGTATCTAAGTTTAAAACTTTTTAATTAAAGTACTTCTTTAAATTAAGGAGTTAATACACTATAACTAAATTTATAAAACTTCTTAAAACCTTATTAATTATTCCCTTAATACAGGTTATTTATTTAAGCTCGCTTAAGACCGTGAACTTAAAAGAGCTAACTCCCTTCCCTTTAATTAAAAGAGCCGTATACTTTATTATATAATCACTACAGTTATAATAAGTGATAAACCCCTTATCCTTTAAATTTAACTTCTTCTTCTTATAAAGTGTGATATTTAAAGTTATCTAAAGAGCGTTTAAGATAACTTCTACCTAACGCTAAGGTATACTTAAGGTGATATTCTTTTTATTTAACCCTTTCTCTAATTAAAAGGAAGAGTATACTGGGGATGTGAAGGTATTAATCTAAGGGACGTTATAACTAACTATTATTAACTTTTATAAGATTATTCTTATTACCTTTATAATTATAAGGTTACACTCTAACCTGTACACCTGTTACAACACCTACACTTACTTAATATTAATATTATTAAGCGTTATAATTAGTAATGATAACGTTATAATTTAAAGTACTACTTTATTATAAAGGTGCTAAAAAGTAACTTACTTTCACTATTTAAAAGTCTTCCCTTACTTAAGAGAATCAGTACTGTAAAGAATCTTAAAGCAGTTATCGTATACAGCCATCACCTAATATTTATTATTTTCGTTTACAGGGAGGTATTAAAACCGTTAAAACGCTATCTGCTTTTACTCTTTATAATTATAAACAGGGTTGTAAAATCAAGTAAAGACGCCCCTAAAAGTAATTTAAACTTTGTTTTCTAATCCTTAAAAAGTATAAGTGATAAGGGTACCTACTTTAAGGTTATTTAGCCAGATTTCATAGTTAACCTTAATATAAGTATTATAAAGCTATAAGGTATAAGTAAGCCACCTTTCTCTAAAGACCGTCTTACTGTAAATGTAGGTATTCTTAAGAAAGTGAATTTAATATATCTTATCCTTAACCTTAAGTCTAATTAAACTATAAAATATTAGCTAGTTACAGACTGCCGCTTTAAGGTAGTTAATAAGTTAATTTTAAAGTGGTAGGATTTAGTTCTTTAAAACGATTATAAGCGTTAATAACTGCCTGTTAAAAAGCTTAATATAGTACTAATAGTGTGATTAAAGGATTAAGGTAAAGAAGGAATAGGTTTAATCATTAACAGTAAATATAACTAAACTTTTAAACTTTAGGCTTTTAATAAAGTTATAATTAGGGAAGGGGAAGTAGACTTCCAGAAGGTTTAGGAAGTTTCTTAAGGGAGGGAAAAGCTTTAACTAAGTATTAAAAGTGAGGATTTACTTAGTAACGCACTATTTAGTAAAAGTGGTAAAAGCTACAGTATACGCCTTAATAAGGGTTTATAAAGTAGGTGAAACTATTTTAAGTAGTGAAAAGCACTGTTTTACCTTAAAAAGAATATAAATTTTATAATAATTTTATTTAATTAAAGGGAGGGAATAATAGGAAGGAGGTAAAGTGTGTGTAATGTTAAGTTATAAAAGTAGTTAAAAGAGTGTATGGTTTAGTAAAAGTTTAAGGTTTAAGGTTAAAAGCAGTTAAGGGGGTTAAAATAACTTTTTAAACTAGCCTATTTTAACTGGTTAGCTAAAAAGGTAAACGCTCTCTTTCTATCTAATTAAAGGAAGGAGTAAGTGTTTACACTTAATAATAATTATAAAAATAAAATTTAACTTACTTTTAAAACTTCCTCCTCTTTCTAATACCACTTTTCTTCTTATAACCTTTAACTTTTCTATTACTTACCATTATAATAATAACTTTAAACTTTTCATCTCCACTCTCCTCTATCTTTAATTAAAAGACACCTAAGCATCTAACATTAGTATATAAAACACTAAAACGTAATCTAACGTTAGTATAATTTACACCCTTTAGACCTGTAAACCTCACTCTTATCCTAAAGTTAAGAGGTGTAACAGCACCCTCCTAGTTTATTTAAATTCTTAACTTCAGATCTTTACCTTAAGATATTAAGATAATCCTTAATAACGCGTTGTAATAAATTTAGATAAGCTTTAACCACTTTTTCACTATATTATCGTACTTTAAAATCTTTAAGGTAAAAGGGGCCTTTTTAAATATATATATAACTTAGTTAGTTCTTAATAGTAAAGATAAAGTTAAAAAACTCTTTACTTACCTTAACCTTTATAAGACTTAACTTAAGCTCCTTAACGGAACTTATCTTCCTTTACTTAATATAATGTATATTAAGGTATATAACAGTGGCCTGTTTAACTATTAGCTTTACTAAGTTACTGGTTATTTTAAGTACGTAAAGGGCTTATTTATTTAAGTATTTAAAAGGTTATAAGTGTCTTTCTTTACTTAATTAGATATATATAGGTTAATTAAGTCTTCTTAACAGGAACTTTAACCCTTACTTTAAATGTAAGGAATCCTTTTACCGTTTGTTTTATAAGATTAACAGTTAGAAGGTTTAATTAATATAGCCTTTCTTTAAATGTTTATTATACTTAGATATTAACAATAATTCTTATACTAGATAGTGTGGAAATTACTAGTTTAATAACTGTATTTACAGTTATAAGAACTAGAATCTTCTTTTAAAAGTGAAGTTATAAAAGGTAACTTTACTACTAAGAAACTCTTTACTAAACTTTATAACTACACTGTTAAAGGATAAGTTAAAGTTTAACTTAAATGAGGTTTGGGAGTAATAAGAGGCTTTTAAAAAGGGGAAGAAATAGGGGAAGAAATAGAAGTAAGATCTTATATAGGAAGATAAAGGTAAGGGATATATATGTTTTATAAAATAGAAATAAACTTGTTACCTTTTTCCTCTATATTACTTTAAGGTATAGTGAAAGTGATAACATATTAGGACATATACTTAAATTATTAAAGGGAAGAAATAAAATAGGAGAAGAAAAAAAAAAAAAAAAAAAATAAGGAAGTAAACACCTTT
>Ga0247780_1001365_pt1 | contig 14694 bp, 11 predicted proteins | sample UWRJL079202R5_FD_179927 | JGI IMG/M metagenome (GOLD analysis project Ga0247780, IMG submission 179927) | Plant litter microbial communities from Arlington Agricultural Research Station in Wisconsin, United States - UWRJ-L079-202R-5 | ecosystem: Environmental > Terrestrial > Plant litter >... | reverse complement strand
ACGGGCTTGACGAGGCCATCTTCGCCATGCCCGCGGACGGAGGCAACCACTGCGGTCTGCTCGTCCTCGGCCGTGATGCTCGAGGTTCGCTCGGCAGCGCGGCTCGAGCGCCGGTAATCATCGACGAGGCGTGCGCCGACCCGCAAATTGCCGCCGTCAAATTCACCAAAAAAGGCCCGCCGCAGCTAGCGCTCCTGACCGGTAAAAGCGGCGCGGACGATCGCCACCTGTATCTGCTCTGGAACGACGGTACCGGCCAATTTGCTGGCCAAGATCGAGCGCAGATCTCCGCACCCGAAGACTCTCCGCAGCAATTCACGGTCATCCCCTTGGACGGTGAGTATGCAAGCTTCGCGTACCTGACGAAGGACGCTCTGCGCGTGGTTCATGCGCCCAACGCGCGCGCGTTCGCGAGCCCACAAACCTTGCCCGGTGAAGTGACCGTGAGCAACGGCACGGGCATCGTCGCGGCCGACGTCAATGGCGACCACCTGAAAGACCTCGTATTTTCCGAGTCCGGCAAGTTGCGCGTCCTCAAAGCGGGACTCAAAGCACCATGAAGCGCGCGCTGATTGCCCTCGTGCTGGCGCTCGTCTCGTGCCCGCTGGCATTGCTGGCCGCCGATGCGCCGTCGGATCTCGAGCGTGCCAAAGAATCCTTCAAAGCCGGCGCCACCGCGTACGCGGCTGGCGACTACCTGGCCGCAATTCAAGCGCTCGACGCGGCCTATCAACTCACTCCCCTACCGGCGATCGCATTTTCTTTGGCGCAAGCGCATCGCCGGCAATACTTCGTCGATCACGAGCGCGAGCATTTGGAGCGTTCGGTCGCGCTCTTTCGTCAGTACGTGGAGCTCGCGCCGAATGGCTCGCGGCGTGCCGATGCGCTCGATGCGTTGTCGCAACTGGAACCGCTCGCGGCCGCGCAGTCCAAAGCGGCTTCGTCCGGCGCGAGTAGCGCGGAAGCGGTGCGCCGCACCCGCGTTTTGGTGACGGCAGACGCGCCGGGCGCCGAGCTCGTGCTGGACGGTGCGCCCGCTGTGCCCTCACCGTTGATTCGCGAAGTCGAACCGGGCAAGCACCGGGTGCGAGTCAGCGCGCCCGGCTTCTATCCGAGCGAGCGCGAGCTGACCGCGGTCCCTGGCGAGCTCACGCTGACGCCCGTGCCGCTGCGCGAACGACCGAGCACGCTCGGGATTTGGACCTCGCCCGACGCAGACATTTACATCGATGGGGCGTACGCTAGCCCCGGCGGCGACGCCGTGATGGTGCACTTGCCGAGCGGCAAGCATCGCGTTGCGGTCGGCCAAAAAGGTCACGTGGTGGCGCTGCGCGAAGTGACCCTGCAGCGCGGAAAGACCCAGAATATTCGGGTGACGCTCGAGCAAACGCCGCAGCGGATCGCTTCCCAAGTCTTGTTCGCGGCGGGCGGTGCGTCGCTCGGTACCGGCCTGGTTTTGAGCGCGTTCGTGATTCGCGAGGAGGGCAGCGCCGAGCAGTTTTTGGGACAGCACGCGCGTCGGAACGTGAGCGCTGCGGCGTTGACGGGCTACAACACGTCGATCAACGAGCGCGATCGCTTCCGGCTGGCCATGGGCGTGTCACTCGCCGCCTCCGCAGGTTTTTTCATTACGGGCTTGTTCTTGCACGAGCTCGATCAGCCGGATCCGCAGCTCCTCTACCGCACGGCACCGCGACCCGGAAGCGAGCCGCGTCCGGCTGCAGCCCGCGTGCACCTGCAAGTGGCGCCGCTTTTTTACGAAAACGGCCTTGGGGCCATGCTCGGAGGTACATTTTGAGCTCGCGTAGACTTGGCCCGACTCATGCTTATACGGCTGAGATGAATCTCCGTGTCCGCTGCCTGGCCGTGTCTGCGGCTGCAGCTTGTGCATTCAGCGCGCAGCCCGCGCGCGCGCAGGGCACGGACACGCTGCCAACCTTGGATGACAGCCCCCCTGCCGCGCCCCCGCCCACACCAGAACCCCCCACGCCCGCGCCGCCCGTGGTCGTGCTCGATCCCTCACAAAAGCCGGGTCGAGTGCCCACTGGTCCCCTGCGGGCGCAGCGCCGCTTGGTCTTGACGGGTGAGGTGGGGTGGAACGGAATCGCTGGTTTCGGGCCAAATCTGACGTATCGCGTCCACCCGAACCTGTCGCTCGATGTGGGAGCGGGCCTGTCGCTGGTAGGTTGGAAGGTTGGTCTGCGGGCGCGCTATTTGTTGCTCAAGGGCCCCGTCACGCCGTTCATTGGCGTCGGTGTCATGACCGCCAGTGGCTTGGGTACCGACCCGATCGACTTGAGCGACAAGAACGACGATACGAGCCGCGAGCCGTTGCAGGTCAAGGTCCACGCTTCGAATTGGCTGCAGAGCGTGGTCGGGATTGATTGGGTATCTGCCCGTGGTTTTACGATCATCGGCAGCGCTGGCTGGGCCCAAGTCTTGAGCGACGATCCGGTAGAAATTACCTCTGGCGCGCCGACTCACGACGAAAAGCAGGCGCTCAACGCCCTATTCCGGAGCAATATCGTGGTCACGATAGCGCTCGGTTACTCGTTTCGCTGAGCACTACCCGGACACTTGTCCGGACGAATGTCCGAAGCTGTCCGCTCAGCCGCGCGTCAGCGTGAGCCGCCCGGTGCGGCTGGGCAGCGCCACATGACGGCTCGGGAGCCAGATCGAAACCACGATGCCGCCGCCTTCCCGTCGCGCCACGCGCAGCTTTCCGCGGTGCGCTTCGACGATTTCTCGACACAGGGCCAGCCCCAAGCCGGTGCCCTTTTCCTTGGTGGAAAAGAAGGGCAAAAGCGCATTCTTCAGCACTTCGTCGCTCATGCCCGTGCCGCGATCGGCGACGGTCAGCGTCGCGGCCCCGCCCTCGGCCGGCGTCACCGAAAGCTCGACGCCCGCGGGGTCGCTGCTGGCTTCGAACGCGTTTTTGAGTAGGTTGATCAAGGCTTGTTGGATCTGCCCGGCGTCGAAATAGCCGTCTTGCTCCGGCGCTTCGCTCACGTGCAACGCGGGGTAGAGCATGCGAATGCCCTCCAAGAAGGGAGCCCACGCGACGCGCTCGGAGCGCGGCTTGGGCAAGCGGGCAAAGCGCGCATAGCCTTCGAGGAACGCGGCCAGATGCGAAGAGCGCTCTTCGATCGTATCGAACACGCGATCCAGCTTGGCGATTTGCGCCGGATTTTTCGCGATCAAACGCGCCGAATGCACCATGGAAGAAATCGGCGCGAGCGAGTTGTTCAGTTCGTGGTTGATGATCCGGATCACCTTCTTCCAAACCTCGATTTCCTGGCGACCGAGCTCCGGGGTCAGGTGCTTCACCATCAAGAGCGTGTACGGTTCGTGTTCCAGATCGAAGTAGCGCTTGGCCAGGTGATACGTCCCCGATTCGCCGTCTTGTTCGACCGTGAACAGCGCGTCCGTCTCGGTCAGTAGGCCTTGGCGGAGCGCCTCGGGAGCGCGGTCGAGCAGGCGCAAGAAGTTTTCGCCCGTGAGCTCGCGCCCTTCGAAGAACAATTCCCGCGCTTCCGCGTTGGAAAATAGCAACTTTCCGGTTTGCCCGTAGAGCACGATCGCCATCGGCGCGTTCTCGACCACCGTTTGCAATAGTCGCTCTTTTTGCTCGTGCTCGGCGCGCACCTCAGCCAGTGCTTGCTGGAGCGCGCCGGCTCTGAGCGCGGATTTGCGAGCCTGCGACAGCGCAATCAGCAGCCCCACGCTCGTTAGGACGAGCGCGACCAAGCACAGCGTCATCAAGCCTTGGGCCTGCGCTCGAGCTCGATGCCCAAGCGGTCCATGCGCCGGTACAGGGCCTGGCGGCTGATCCCGAGCAGGGCAGCGGCGGTCGCGATCACGCCCCCGCTCTCCACCAGTACACGCTCGATCTCCATGCGCTCGGGATCCTGCGCCGAAGCGGGGCCGCCCGCGGGGGCCGCCGCAGCGGCGCTGAACGCCGGCTCGATCGCCGACTGAGGCGCGCGCTTTGCGCCGTTGGCCGCTACCGCGAGGCCGAGATCGCTCGCGGTCACGCGCGCCCCCTGACACACCAGCGTCGCCCGTTGGATGCGGTTTTCGAGCTCACGCACGTTGCCCGACCAATCGTGATCGACCAGTGCGCGGCGGGCTTCGCTGTCGAGCTCGTAATAGCCGCCGTTGCGCTCGGCGTGCCGACCGAGCAAGAATTCGGCAATCGGCAAGATGTCGTCCGGGCGATCGCGCAGGGCGACGATCTTCAATTCGATCACGTTCAGCCGGAAAAAGAGATCTTCGCGGAACGCCCCTTGGGCAATCGCGCGCGGCAAATCCGCGTTGGTCGCGCTGATCAAGCGCACGTCGCTTTTGCGCGTGGTGTTGCTGCCCAGGCGCTGAAATTCGCCGGTTTGCAGCACGCGCAGCAGCTTCATTTGGCCCATCAGGGACAAGTTGGCGATCTCGTCCAGAAACAGCGTGCCGCCGTCGGCTTCCTCGAAGCGCCCGATGCGCAATTTCTTGGCGCCCGTGTAAGCGCCCGCTTCGGCCCCGAACAGCTCGGCCTCCAACAACTCATCGGGCAGCCCGCCCGCGTTCACCTGCACGAAGGGGCGATCCTTACGACGCGAGTTGGCCTGCACGATCTGGGCGAGCCGCTCCTTGCCCGAGCCGTTGGGACCGGTGATGAGCACGGCCGCTTCCGAAGGCGCGACCTTCGCCGCCAAGGTGACGACCTCGTGCATGGCGGCGCTGGCGTAGATCAGCCCGCACAGGTCGTGACCGTGCGCGAGATCGGCACGGGCGCGATTGGTTTGCGTGCGCAGCCGCAAGTTTTCCCGGGAAAGCTCACGCAAACGCAGCAGATTTTTGACCGTGGCGATCAGCTTGTCGTCGTTCCAGGGTTTGGCGATGTAGTCGCTCGCCCCCTCGCGGACCAGGCGCACCGCGGTTTCCAAGGATTGAAAGGCGGTCATCAGCAGCACCGGCAAGTCCGGATCGAGCTGCTTGATTTGACGGAGTAAAGCCTCGCCTTCCTCGCCGCTGGTCGCGTCGCGGTGGTAGTTCATGTCCTGCAGCACGACGCCCAAATCTTCGGAGCGCACGAGCTCGAGCGCGCGCTCGGGGGTGCGTGCCGTCAGCGTCTCGAGCCCGTGCACGTCGAAGAGCAGCTCGAGTGCGGCGCACACCGCAGGTTGGTCGTCGACGACTAGGATCTTGAGAGCACTCATGAATTTCCCACCTGACGGCGCCGAGATTGCCACAACGTCGCGAGGCTCGTCTCAGCAAGTCGCATGCCAGCGAGATCCGGACACACCACCGGTCGCTCGCGAAAATCACAGCTCTTCCTACAAAGCAACCCTACCTCTAAACTCCGCAAAAATAGACATAGTTAGGAAGAGTTCTTGCCTCTAAACCAGCAAGCAAACGAGACAGCGGTGCGCAGTTTCAGCCAGAGCGTTGATTTCTGCGCGCTTTCCCTTGCGCAATCCCGCGCTACAGTGGCAGCAGAGTGAAGCAAGTCGAGTGGCGCCGTTGGTGAGCGTCGCTCCACGACCTTTTCGAACTTTGAGATTGGGTGCCCCTATGTGGAACCGGTTCCTGCTAAATCGTGGCTCTTTTCGCGCGCAATTGGTTGGCGCTTCACTGTCGCTCGCGGTTCCCGCTTTGCTTGCGATGAGTTGCTCGTCGAGTTCGCCCTCGCCCGATACCGGTAGCGCCGGCGGCGGGAATACGCCGGGCAGCGCCGGAAAGGGCGGCTCGAGCGGAGCTGGTCCTGCGGCGTGCGCGGGCACGTTGTGCAACGGCGTCTGCGTCGACACCAAATCCAACTCCTCGAATTGCAATACGTGCGGCAACATTTGCCCCACCACCGCGCCCTTCTGCGCCAACTCGGTCTGTTCCTCGACGTGTCCGAACACGACCTGCGGCGCTGCCTGTGTGGACACCAAGTCAGACGTGGCCAACTGTGGCGGCTGCAACATGCCCTGCGCCTCGGGCCAAACCTGCACCAACAGTGCGTGCGTGACGGTGCCGACCGGCGCGGCGGGCGCGGGCGCCGGCGGAGCGGGCAGTGGCACTGCCGGTAGCGGCGCGGGTGGCAGCGCGGGCGGCTCCGTAGTCGTTCCCCCGGGCCGCAACGGCTGCGCGGTCAAGCCCGGTATGATCTCCGACTTCGAAGAAGGCACGGCCGCAATGGCTCCGGTCGTGATCGCCAGCGAAGGCCGCACCGGCACTTGGGCGATCTTCAACGACATGTCCAAGACGACGGAGACGATCAAGGTCGAAGCCTCCGGAGGCACCGCAGATTGCGATAAGTTCGCGCTGCACGTCACCGGCTCCGGCTACAACGAATACGTCGGTTTCGGCATGAATTTCGCTGGCACGGCCGAAGCGCCCACCGTTTACGACGCGAGCGCCAAGCAATTCACCGGCATTCGCTTCAAGGCCAAGGCGGGCACTGGTGCGGACTCGAAGTCGCCCGTGCGCTTCAACCTTTCGACGCCCTTCACCGAAGACAAGGCGAACCCGGGCGGCGCCTGCACCGCGGCCGCCGCGAGCACCAACAAAGCGGCGATGGACTGCTACCAGCACTTGGGCAAGTTCATCTCTCCCGGCAGCGCGGATGGCCAGCTCGGCAGCGCGTACAAGACGTTCACGTACTGCTTCGATCGCGATCTTTACCCGCTCTCGTTACCCAGCAACGTGACCAACGCCCAGCGCGACGCCACCGCCAAGAACCTGCTCAAGCTGCAGTTCCAGTTCAACCAGGGTAAGGACTACAGCGGCTCGTATCAGAAAGCTGGCTATCCACCCTTCGCGGTGGGGTTGCCCTTCGACATCTGGGTCGACGACGTCGAGTTCATCACCGGCGCCTGCACGAGCCCGGCAACGCCCTCGCCCTCGAACGGTTCACCCGCCAAGCCCTTCCCGCAAAACGCGGCCGTGGGCAGCTGCATGCCGGCCACGGGCGCCGCCAACTTCAGCTCGGCGATCGCTCAGATCTACGCCACATGGACCAAGAACTTCGTCCAGAGCGATCACATCGTCGCTCCTGAACAGAGCAACGCCGTCACGTCCGAAGCGATGGGCTACGGCATGATGATCGCCGCCGCGATGGGCGACAAGACAGCCTTCGACAAGTTCTCCGGCTACGTGAGCGCCAATCTGTCGAACGGCCTGATGAATTGGAAGAACGGCGGAAGCGGCTCGGCCAGCGATGCCGACTTGGACATCGCCTACGCGTACCTGATGGCGAACCTGCAGTGGCCGAGCGGGGGTTACAAAGCCAAGTCCGACGCCATGGCATCGGCCATCGCCAGCAAGGACCTCAACAGCAGCGGCGTGGTCACCGGCGGCAGCCAGTATTCGATGGCGCCGTTCAACCCGTCTTACTTCGCGCCGGCCTGGATGCGAAAGTTGAGCGGGCTTGCGGGATCCATCGGAAGCAACTACACGCTGGTCAACGCCAACGTGAACGCGCCGACGGGCGGCCTTCCGACTGACTGGGCCGACTTAGGCAATGGCAAGCCGTCCGGTCCCGGCGGCGCGCAAGTCACTAGCGAAATCCAAGATGCCGGCGGAGCCATGGGCTACGACTCAGCGCGCGTTCCGTGGCGCCTCGGTATGGATGCGTGCATCAACGGTTCCAGCGCTGACACCACTGCGGTCAAATCGATCGTGTCCTTCTTCGCTGGCAAGTACGACGCAGGTGCGAGCATCGACTTGATGAAGGCAGGCTGGATCAAGAGCTCGGGTGCCGTGCACCCCAAGGCGATCGATATGCAGGGCTCCTATATCGGCCCCATGGGCGTGGGTGGCATGGCCGCAGGCAACGCCGCGATGCGCGATCGCGCATTCCGCGCCATGTTGGATATCTTGGAGAACGGTGATTACAACCACACCTACTTCCCGTCGACCGTTGGCCTGCTCTCGCTGCTCGCCATGAGCGGCAACTTCCCGACGCCCTAACTCGAATCAGTACCGTCCCCGCCGCCCGTGCGGTGGGGAACAACTAACGGCCCGCATTTCGAGGGTTGGAGCGGGAGCTCCAACTCTTGGATTGCGGGCCGATTGGCGTTGTGCCACGCCCTGTCCGCGGGGCCTCCGGGCGGAGGTCGAGAAATCGCGCAACTCGATTTGCGCTCGGTCGATAGGGACGGCATGGCAATTTCAACGAAGTTTTCGAGGGCTGGCGCGTGGCTTATCCTCGGCGGGCTAGGGGTCGTCGCGGCGCCGGGGATGGCGTGCTCGTCGGAATTTAGGTCCTGCTACGACACCAGAACGTGTCCTCCGAAGCCGCACGAAGAGGCGGGCGCGGCCGGTGACGACTCGGATGGCACGAGCGGGGCTAATGGGCAAACCACCGGTGGCTCGGGCGCTGACGGTGCTGGACGCTCGGGTGCGTCGCCAGCTGGCAGTGCCGGCACGAGTGACGATGGCGATGGTGGTAGCGCGGGGAGCGCCTCGGAAGTCACCTGTGTGCCGGATCAGCCTTTGTGTGACGGCGACCGAGCAACGGTCTGCAACGGGTCGGGGACCGGCTATATAGGTGCGGGCATAACGTGCTCGTCGGCTGAGACTTGCTTGGCGGGCGTGTGCGAATCCCACGAATGCACGCCGAACGCCCGTTTCTGTGAGGCGGGGACGGTACGCCAGTGCACGGATGATGGCCTGTCCTCGATGAAGTTAGAGACCTGCGCGAGCGGTCAATACTGTGATGCGGCCAGTGCAAAATGTCTGTCGGGGGTCTGCACTCCGTCCCAACCAGCGTGTGACGGAACGCGTGCGACCACTTGCAAAGCAGACGGCTCTGGCTTCGTCACGGCCGGCCAGACCTGCTCCTCCGCCGAGACCTGTGAGGCTGGCCAGTGTCGCGCGCACGTCTGCACGCCAAATGCCAAATTTTGTCAGGGACAAGACATCAAGAGCTGCTCTGCGAGCGGACTCAGCTCCACTGTTCAGACCACGTGTAGCAACCAAGCCTGTGTCGAGAACGCGGGTGACGCGAGCTGCTCTGGCGTCTGCACTCCCGGTCAAACCAAGTGCTCGGGTAACGGCGTGCAGACGTGCAATTCTTCAGGTGCGTGGGGCGCGGCACCAACAAGGTCTGCACGCAAACGGGCAGCGGCGCGGCATGTACTGGCGTTTGTGCTCCCGAGGCCGTCCGCTGTTCCGGCAACGGTTTTCAGTCGTGCACCGCGTCGGGCGCGTGGGGTTCCGTGATCGCGTGTGCGGCCGTGACACCGGTATGTGTGGCGGGGGTGTGCGGCTCGCCTGCCAGCTGCACCGGGTTGGAAAATGTCTGCGGTGCCAGCGGGAACGACAGTTGTTGCTCGTCGCCATCGGTGCCGGGAGGCTCCTTCAACCGAATGAATGACAGCGGTTACCCGGCGACGCTCAGCTCCTTCCGGCTCGACCGCTATGAAATCACGGTCGGACGTTTTCGTCAGTTCGTCGCCGCTTATCAGCAAAATATGATCCCAACGGGGACTGGGAAGAACCCGAACAGCGCGAGCGATCCCGGTTGGAACACCAGTTGGAACTCCAAGTTGCCGGTGGATAGTGCTGCGCTGCGGGCTAGCGTGAAGTGCAGTTCCGGGCAGCAGAACGCGAACTACGAGACTTGGACTGATTCACCCGGCGACTACGAGTATCTGCCGATCAATTGCCTCGATTGGTATGTCGCGAACGCTTTCTGCTCTTGGGACGGAGGCCGCCTGCCCACCGAGGCCGAATGGAACTATGCGGCGGCGGGCGGAAACGAGCAACGAAATTACCCGTGGGGTTCTACGGTGCCGGGGGCGAACGCCAACCTAGCGGAGTACGGTTGCTATTCCTGGGGCAGCGGCACGTCCGACTGTGTGAACGTTGGCACCAATATCGCGCCGGTGGGTGTACCCGCTGCCGACGTCGGCAAGTGGGGTCAAGCAGGCCTTGCGGGGAACATGCGCGAGTGGGTGTTGGATGCATATTTGAACCCTCTCCCCCAAACGAGCTGCAACAACTGCAGTACCCTCACAGGTTCCGACAAACGGGTCGTACGAGGCGGCGGTTGGAGTCAGGAGGCGGCGTATCTACTCACGAGTTACCGTAGCGCTGGTCCTTACCAGACAGGACAGGGCGCGCGGTGCGCCAGGGCCGAGTGACCGATGGCGACCTGACAACCGCGACGGCGCTAATCCGGTGTTGGCTCGCTGCTGCCGAGCCAAACGTGCAAACGCCACTGCTCTTGCTTGAGGGGCGCTCGCGATCCCGCAGCGCAGCTCGAGGCCGCCCGAGTTCCCGACTCGGTGAGCCTTGGGCTCAGTCCGCTGTGTCGGATGAAGCACCGCCACTGGAGTGGTTGCGGGGATGTCGACTTCTCATCACGCGGGCCCAGCCCAGCGCCGACGCGCGGGAACTCGCTGGGCGGCGCTGTGCCGCCCAGCGAGGTGCGTGGCTCGACCTGCGAGCGCCCATCCTCCTTGATTCTCGCCATCGGCGCGCAGCGACTGCCGATGAGACGCTGCGTGCAGCCGGTTTTGCCTTCATCAAGCAGCGCCAGACCGCGCGTCGGCCGGCGGGTGCTGGGGCGAGGTCAAAGCACGCCTTCGCCGTTAGCGCGAGCGCTTGGCGGCGCCGAGTACGAGTATGTCTCTCACCGTGCCGAAGTCGCGATCGCGGGTGACGAGAGCGGAACAGCCCTCTTCGAGTGCAATAGCGAGCTGAAATGCAGCCGGCGGCTTCATTGCATGGCGTAGCCACAGGCGGCCAGCGAATACACCGATATCAGCATCGATGTCACGAATGCTCCACGGCGGATTTTGAGTGATCGTCCGCCGATAACGCGCAGCCAGAGCCTCTCTGAGGCCTGTTTCGCGTTGGACCGTCTGGTTTATTCGCCCTTAGCGGACTTCCCGAGGAGGGCGTCCAACTGTTGGTAACAGGCGTCCAGCCCCTGGTCCATGCCGGAGGCGATGGCGCCGTCGCGGGCGTCTTTCGAGTCGTAGGTTTGGGTGATGTTCATGATGGTCGAGCCGGCTTCCTCGGCGAACGCGTGCTTCTCGATGAGCGAGCCGACGACCTGGCCGGAGGGCAATGCCATGGTTTCGGTGTGAATGGCGTGCTCGTGCGGGACGACCTCCGTGAACGTGCCGCGGAGTGTCATGGCCGGATCAGCATCGTCGCTCTTCCACGCGAGATCGAGCGTGCCGCCTTCTCGCGGTTCGCACACGCAGGTGGTCAGGGTCCAGCCCGGGGGAGGCAGCATCCAGCGGCGCATCCTGTCCGGGGTGAACATTGCTTCCCAGACCAGCCGACGGGGCGCGTTGAACGTGCGGGTGAGGACAATCGTAGTGGCCGTGGGCGTCGAAATTTGCAGGTCTTTGAGCGCGCTAGACGGGGTTTGGTTCATGGTTTGGTCCTTCTGACTGAGCACCCGCAAGGGAATGAGCGGGCTGTTGGTGGTGAAACGGTCAAGGGCGACGAGGGCGCGATTGCTCCTCGGATTTCATCTCATCGAGCAGCGAGTCCAAGGCTTCGAACCGGGCCTCCCAGTTGCGGCGGAACTGCTCGGTCCAAAGCATGGCCTCCTTCAGCGGCGCGGCCTCGAGCCGACAGAGGTGCTCTCGACCGGCCACGCGGCGCCGGACGAGCTTGGCCCCCTCCAGCACGCGCACGTGCTTGGTGGCCGCGGGAAAGGTCATTTTGAGGGGCGCGGCGAGCTCGCTCAGGTTGCGTTCGCCACCGGACAGCTGGCGGATGATCGCGCGCCGGGCAGGGTGAGCCAGCGCGTGAAAAACCAGATCCAGCCGCGGTGAGCGATCTAAAACCATGTGGTTTACTATACCGATTGGTTTTGCGATTGCAAGCGCGATCCGCGGTGGAGTCGGCCGCCTGAGCCCGCCACGGTTTGGCTCGACCGCGGCGAAGGAAGCGTCAGCGGCGAGGGCTCGATTTATTCAGAATGCGTTCACGGAATTGGAAACGGACGCGCGGGCGCGAACCTCGCCCGAGCGCGAATCAACATATTGAGCGCACCGAACTGGACCTGAAGGAGCGCTCCGCTTTGTTGAGCTCGATTGAAGGATGCTCAGGAGCCAGCATGCGCGCTCTTCTCGAAGCTCAAAGACAAGACCAAGGCCAATAAAACAGCAGTATATCGTGACAGAATGCTCAAAATGCATGCCGTATCCCCCACGGATTGACCCCCTCGCCGGCCCCCTGGGCTTGACTTCGCGGATCGAAAAGGGCGATGTTCCGGTGGGATTCTCGGGGATGATCCCGACAACGATCGGACAATGGGATGGGGAACTTGAAATTGGGTGGGCTTTCGATGGTTTCGAGTGTGCTGTTGCTGGCTGCCTGCGGAGGCACTGCAAACGACCACAACGGCGCCGGAGCGGGTCCGGAAGTCGTCGCGAGCGATGGCGCGCCGGTCGTGATCGAGGTTGGAGGTCGCGCGTTCATGCTCCGAGAAGCATGGTCTGACACGGATTTCGAACGCATCCTGGACGAGGGGCGCCCGGAGTTGCCGTCCACCACGCCTGAAGTGTTGGCCGCGCAGATGCGTGCGCACATGATCAAAGACGGTCACTATTATATCGAGCTCGAACCCAATCTCGAGCTCGCCGACGAGATCTTGAACAGCCCCCAACCGACGCCCACGACCGGCCAGGCGCCGCGCGAAGCTCGCACCATCATCGGCAGCGATAATCGAACGCACTGGGGTACCAACCTGAGCTACCCGGCGACGGCCATCGGCTTCAACAATAGCCGCGGCTCGGGCGTCAAGATCGCATCGCACGCGCTCTACACCAACGCCCACGTGATCTACGAGACATTCGCGAGCACCAACGGCTGGTACTGTAACAACGAATCGGTTGCGAACTCTTGCGCCACCTGGCCCGCCTGGCGCTTTGGCGTGGAGGGGACCAGCGGCTTTACCAGCTTCACGAGCAACGGCTGTTACTGGCAAACGATCACCACCGCATTCATCGGTCTCACCAGCGGCAGTTCGATGTGGGACATCGCTCGCTGGGACTACGCGGCGATCAACACCGGCTCATGCAGCGACGGAAATACGGGCTGGTTTGGCACGCTGATCGCCACAGACCAGCAGTTGTTGGACATGAGTGGGTTCGAGTTCGGCTACGCCGAACGCGCGACCTGTCCGACGGGCTCGACAGGCACCGCCGGGACCAACCTTTCAAGCACCGATTGCCCCGGTACCGGGAGCTGGCCGGGGTCGACCTGGCAGCTCACGGGGCTTCCCGGCTCGGCGCCCTACACAGGGGCCCGACTCTGGTTCGGCAGCGACAACAACGTCGCCGCGGGCGACGGCAACGCCGCATTCACGGTGAAGAGCACGATGGACGTCACCCACGGGAATAGCGGCGGCCCGCTCTATTGGCAAACCAACGATCGCTACGTGGTCGGCGCTTGTTCGGGTCAAAACACGACGACCACCGCTTACAATCGGTTCTCCTCGGAAGTTTACAACTTCCTTCATGCCTACGCGCCTTTTCCCCAACCATGATTTTACGACCGCGAGACTTGTCGGTCCCTGCTTGCCGCTTGCTCTGGCTCGTGCCGGGAGTCCTCACCGGGCTCCTGGTTCAGGGCTGCAGCGCCACCACCCGCGATCAGAGCTCGAACGGAGGGGCTTCCAGCGCTGCTGGCGCTCCCAACATCGGCGGCGCTGCACCTGGCTCCGGTGGACAAGGCATGCTGGCAGCCGGCGGAAAGCCATCACCCGATCCGTGCGTTGGGGCGTGCACGAACACGAGTGCTCGGCCAGAGCCGCTTCCGCGTCCCCAATGTCCGGAGCTCGAACCCTCTGCCGGTGCCGCGTGTAGCGAGGCCGATCTGCGCTGCAGCTACGGTGACGCGCCAACGCCGCGTTGCCGCACTTACTACCGGTGCAGCGCCAGCAAGTGGGCGCTCGATGCGACCGACGCCTATCCGTGCGTGACCGCCACTCAGTGCCCGAGCGCACCACGACAGGGAGCCGCCTGCCAAGTCGAAGTCCCCGGCGTGCCGTGTGCTTACACGGGCTTACTCTGCTTCTGTGAGGCCGCGTCAGATGCGGCGGCCGGCGCTGACGGGCACTGGGGGTGCTACGGGCCGCCCGCGGACCCGGCCTGTCCAGCACTGTTGCCGAACCTCGGCGAGGGCTGCGCGACCCAAGCCCTCGAGTGTCACTACGCCAGCAACGGCTGCACGGCACCGCCCAATAGCACGGTGTTTTGTCGCGGCGGCGCTTGGGAAGAGGGACAAGAGCTGCTGTGCCACAGCAAGTGACCCGAAGTTCCGACGCTTCGTGCGTTGGCGCGTTCGTTTTCACATTCTTGTGCGCGGTTTCTGGCTGCGGCGGCGTGGCGCAGAACTCGCGCGAAACGTCCAGCGCTGGCGGACCAGTAGCCGCCGGTCGCGGTGGTGATGCCGAGCCGAGCGGCGCAGCCGGGAGCGCTGCCGGAGCAGGCAGCGGCCTGGCTGGGGCCGACAGCGATGCAGTGGCGGGTAGCGCGAGCGGCGGCGCAGGAGCAGCAGCGGGCGGCGGAGACACGCACGACAGCGAGCGAGCCATCTACGCTGACTACCTGGCACAGTGGCGGGTAGCACGCTCGGAGCGTGAGCCCGGTGAACCCATCCCACCAACTGATGTGGCTGCGCCCTGCTTCGACTGCGTGAACTCGCGCGGTTTCTCGCATTGCGCCTACCCGGTCGGTAGTGATTGCG
>Ga0247780_1001364_pt1 | contig 14696 bp, 5 predicted proteins | sample UWRJL079202R5_FD_179927 | JGI IMG/M metagenome (GOLD analysis project Ga0247780, IMG submission 179927) | Plant litter microbial communities from Arlington Agricultural Research Station in Wisconsin, United States - UWRJ-L079-202R-5 | ecosystem: Environmental > Terrestrial > Plant litter >... | reverse complement strand
AAAAAAAAAAGAAGGAAAAGGAAGATAACTCACAGTGCATTCTAGCTACGCCGCTACAATACAAGTCAACCCCGGACACCCAGCCCTCGACTTCACCCACGCCACCGTTGGAACTACTCCTCCGGCCAACAGCGGTTTTTGGTCCAATTCGCCCCAGGATACGGCTCTACTGTTCCGCTTCAACCGGTTCCCTACCAATGGCCAGTACCGTCTCGTTCTGACCGACACGCATGGAGCTTCCGCTATCAGTCTCTCGTTGGTTACGCTAGGCAGCGACTGGGCTGGCTCTGGAAACGTCATCTACACCGGTCCCACGACGTTTACTCTGGAGTAAGCAATGAAGCTTCTGTATCTCTAGCCATGAAGTAAGCGTAGAGTACGGGCGGGAGGAAGGCTTTATAGGAAATAGCTTGTGAAAATGTGTGGGAAAAATCAACGACCCCCCAAAAAAACCTCCCAGAGGGGGCACTTTGCATCCTCTTCTGCAGGTCTTTGTGACTTCTTTTTTTCTTCTAGTCAAGTTTAGGTAGAATTTTGATGAAAAAAAGCGTCACTTCCCTTGCTCTGGTTAATAGCTTCTAGTCAGTTTTGCTCGTGCACATTATAAGCCTGACTCCCACCTCAGCGCCCACTGATATACCCCATTTGACAACGCCTTGTTTGGTACCGTCGATCGTCATCTTGAAGGGAGGTCTGCTGATGAGGGAGACAATGAAACGCATCGTGCTCGCTAGCAGCTAATCGATACGTGGTTTCGGTTGTTCGGATTGCTTTGGGAATAGAAACCGTCTTGCTGCGCGAAGCCCATCCATGGGAATGCGAGGCCGAGGTGGCGCTCGGGAGGTACGTATAGGATTAAGGCGTGGGGTTCGTTAAGGTCCAGTCAACGTGAGTAGTTAGGTTAGTGTTTACACTAACACCACCCAAGCCGGCCTTAGGGGTACGATTCGGCGCATCTTTGTTGAAGATTAGGAGGCTTACTTTACTACGGGAGGAACAGCCGCAGCGTACGACAAAGCCAATAGTGGCAATTATGGTAATAGCGCTAAGAGAGAATCTTATTTAAAGAACAGTTAAAATATAAAATTAGAGAGTTAAATGAAGAGGCCGTCTCGGTGTACGGTGGTCAACGTCTCCGTGTACGGTAGCCCCACATATTTTGCCATACATAACCCTAACCCTGTGTGTAACACTTGACCCCACATAACCCTGCACACCTGTGACAGCTGCCAGACCGCACCTAAATGCCACCCTATCAATTGGAACGCATATAAACAAGGCTCACACAGCGAAACTGGGCCAAATCCACGTTTTCCACAATAAAATTACAAATAACTACTATTATCACAATAATAACTAAGCTGTAGGCTTACCCTCTGATTGGCCAGAACCGTTACTAACACTTTGGCTTAATACTAGGGCTCGTAACTGTGTAACCTTAGTTCCTTACGTTCCTACTCTCCTTATAACCCTTAACGGCGTAAAGGAGGCTATTATTGTCGTTAAGGATAACGTACAGGCATTACCACGACTTTAGGAGGCGTTACTAAACGTTAGGACTGTAATTCTACCAGTTATAACTGTCGTTTAGCTCCTCTCCAGTACTATACCCTCCCACTGTGATAGATTACAGTAAATACTTAGTATTATACCTAACTTACAGCTTATAAACTACTTTAACACCTTATTACACAGTGCCACTACAGTTGCGTTACACGCCCTTAAGCCTCTACCCCTAATTACACCTTTACTTTTAACTAGCTAGCTGTTTAGAATTATAAGGGGCTGGTTAGCCGGAATGGTGGCCTGATTACCCTGTGGAAACAGTATTATTAATATAGGTGTGGAGGGATTACTTATAAAAGCTGTAAAGCTATATAGTCTACCCTTAGTATTAGTGATATAGTTAAACTCTTGTAAATAAAGATACTTATCGTTATTAGTAATACTCCTCTTTAACTATTAGAAAAAGTGGAAATCCTCCTTAATTAATAATAACTGTTTAGTTTAGTGTTTACAGAGGAGGTCGTGATTATAGGGTATATTATACTAGGCTGTAAATTACTTAATATAGTCGTTAAAAGGTTTTAATATAGGGTTAGTTTAAGTAAGTATAATATTAAGCATTACCCTGTATTATTCCCTTATAAGATTTAAGGCTTTAAAGAAGACGATATAAAGTGCTTTACTAAACTAACCTTTATTTAAGAAGTTGTAATAAAGGCGCTTTTTCTCCGCCTTTAAAGCTTTATTAATATTCTGTTTTATAACCTTAACTATCTTAATTACTTAGCAGATTATATAATTAACAGTACTGTTACTGTTAATAACAAATAATTTAAAATATCAGTTTACAGACTTTACTAATAATATAGTTTATTAACTAAAGTTAAGTTACGTGTTAATATAATAGCTAGCTTATTACTTTTTATAGGGTATCTAGATCTCCTTAAAATATTTAATAATGTCAGTTTATTAAGGAAAGTAAACCTTTAACTTCTTTTAAACGGCGTTAAAATCATCTTTAGTATAAAAGTAAATAACACATTCCTATAGCTTATAAATACTAGTTATAAAGTACTTTACAGTCTTTAAAGTTAAGTTAGGGCAGTTATTTATTAGTCTGTTATTATGATTTATAACTCTCTCCTCTTAACTGTTAACTAAATGGTTACGATTATTTATTAAACTACTAGACCTTATAAGGGTAAGGGTTATAGTAATTACCTTTACAGCTTTCTTATTCCACTTCTTCTTAATATTTAAACTGGCATTTTTATTAAAATAGAATATACAGACTTAAGGCAGGGCTTAAGGGTATTATAAGGTAATAACATTCCTTATAATAATGTTAAAATTAGTGATAGTAATAAGTGGTGGAGGTGTACGGATCTCTTAGCGCATACAGTCGACTTACTTTATTAACTAGTTAAATCCTTCTTACTGTTCGTTATTAATTAAGCTAAACCTATATAAAACGGCCATTTTAAGGTGGTTTAAAGCTATTACCTAGAAGAAAGCTAACCCTTTATTATTAGTCTTATAAGTGTTATTATATAGTTACACCTAGTAATAATAAACTGTGACGACCCTGTAGGCCGTTACTTGGGCCGGGGCGGCCTGACGAATCCCCTGTAGAAAGAACAGTGTAGAAAGGCAGTACGCACGGTACTGCGCACTGGGCCAGGGGTGTAAAGACCCGAAGCCCTTACGACTAATCGTTGAGTGATCACTCTGATCTCGCTAAGAGCCTGGTGATCACAGTGATTAAAGGCATTCTGATCACTATGATCACTCCTTGTGTTAAGTGAGCACAGTGATCAAGGTACAAAGTACCTCTTAGCTAGTTAGTATAGATAGCTATGGTTGTGCCTACAACTACCGTAAGGGACTCTGGTTCCTTACGCTAGTATTTAATTGTTCATTTATGTCCTACTGTTCAGACTCACCTCTGTGCATTATAGTGACAGCAACCTACAGTGACATTAAACCCCCCGTCTAAGAGTGTTAGCTTAGTAAGCCGTCTTCGGAACGCCCCTTACCTGTTGGCGTCCTGCCATACGTTCTGTCTTAACCCGCGCCAGTCCTCTCGAGGCCTGTGTCGGGTGCAGGTTATAATATAAACCTACTACTTCTTTATCCAGTTAGTAGATTAAAACAGGCCCTTTAACTTTTATATATCGTTATTACCGTTATTATTCCAGGATTACACCCACTTAACTTAATAATTAATACCCTAATTATTAAACATCTTTATTATTAATGGGAAGGGGTTATACCTATTTATAGCCTTCTTTTAAAGTCTGTAGTAACAGTTCTAGAGTTAATAATACGTAAAGATAATACCTTTAAACTAACACTGTAACTTTATAACTAACTCTTAGTTATTAATTACTAGTTAATCGATATATAACTTTATAAAGTCTTTATAATTGTTAATAAACTTATTACTAACTTTATAATCCTTAGGGGAGTAATTTTAATGATATTAATAATCCCTAGGCCTAACCTTAAAGGTTTAAAGTTAGCCGTTTATAACGTTTACCTTAATAATACCCTTTTATAGGCACCTAACCTTAACGGTTAATATTCAGCGAGAATAGGCCCTTAAAGTTTAAATCTTACTTCTGGCACAGCCGTAGTAATATCTGGTGTAATTAAAGTCTTTAAACTTATTATTATAACGCAGGCGAATGATCGCAAATTAAGCCTTAGCGTAATACTCGTGGAGGTTGGCCTTTAGGTCTTTGAGGGAGGTATACTTATGTGTAAGAAGCTTATAGCCTGGTGGAGGGTTGGAGAAAGGAACCATATCGTTATAATCGTTTACATTACCACCATTATCGGAATCCGAGTCGCTGCAGCCGTTCCACTCGCTGGAATCGTCCAACTCAATCGCGGAAGACTCCATTCCTATAAAAGATTAATAGGGTAATTGATTAGGAGGTTTTTCGGCTTACTGCAGCGATTAGTTGTTGGTGCGTGGCGTGGTTGAGGCTTGTAATTATGATGGTGATGGTCGTGTGGAATGCGGGGTGGTGGTTTGGATGTGGGCGAAAATTCTTTCGCGCGCGCGGATGCGGGTTGGCAGCTGTCACAGATACTCAAGGGTTAGGGTTATGTATGGCAAAATATGTGGGGCTACCGTACACGGAGACGTTGACCACCGTACACCGAGACGGCCTCTAAATGAAGGGGAGCTAGAGGTGATCCTGGGTCAAATCTTACGATTTTAACACAGGTGTGGGAATATATCTTCTGATAAGGATGGCAAGCTGGCATTAGGGCAGCAGAAGCCATGTCAACTACGCTACTGCGACTGCCCGTATAGCGTAAGTAAGCGTTAGGTTTACTAGCCTTAGTATATTCGAGCACGGTAGCCTAAAATAATAAAATAAGTGGTTCTGCTAGTGAAGAATTCAAAATCCCCTACATGCTGCCCTTCGCATCAAGCCAGATATTATCACCATAGCACCATCGAAACCCACAATCTTTGCCGCGATGGCCCTCCCTCTAAGATGCGCCGACGAGAAAACAGCCTCGTAACGAATACCCTGAAAAGCAGAAGTCCAACCCAGTCGCTCATGAATACCATATTGTCACACCACCGCCCAAAAAAAAAAACCCCCAATCAAGCCGAGGCGTTCTCAACCTTCTTCTGCACCGCAAATAAATCAAGAACACCGAGCGGCTTAGCAGAGCGCGTGAAGCCCTCATCAAAAGGTAACCTCTTGTGCTCAAACAGCGTCTTGACCCACTCCGTTCTAGCCTCGCCGTCTAACCCTCTCCCAAACATAAGCTAATACAAGGCCGTCTCGATAAAGCTGAAGCGGATGTCTTCCTTGTTCATGTGGAAATCTAGGTTAGCCGACTGCGCAGCGGCGAGCCGGTTCTTGCGAACCTGCGCCGATAGGTCGATGGAGATAGTTTCGACCGTGAGCTGGGACGTTGTGACTGCCCAGAGTTCGGGAGAGAAGGTGTGGTTGTCGCCAGAGTGGATGTCATGCCTGCTAAGGCTGCCGTCGTGCTCGATGACTGTTTAAGGTGAGTATTTCTGCTACTGGATCGGAAGGGAGGTCCATACCCCCGTGCTTGCTCAAGTCAGAGAGGTGGATGGTCAGGAAGCTGCCTGTCGAGGACGCCTGCAACGCTTTCAGGCTTACGATCAGGGTGGCGTTGGGTGCGAGGTTGATGGCATCCTTGAAGCCTGTGATGAGATCGGCCAGCGACACATTCTTGCCATCGCGGGCGAGGTAGCCGTGGTTGGCGAGCGCATTGATCATGGGACACGGACTTCGACTTGCATCATGTCAGTCGAGATCCTTAGGTCTGGAAGCGGAGAAATGGAGATGCTGTGGAGCTTGGGGACGCACGATCGGTCGGAGTCGGGGCTTGCCAAGCATTGTCAACGGCTTTTTTCCCGTGGCCTGTAACGGTGCGCACAGCGTCAATTGCGCCACCGAGAACGCTGTCGACGACGGACAGCGCCTTGAACCCCAGAGTCGTCATCCTGGTGTCGATAAGTGTCAATAAGCAGCGGGTGCGTCAGGGACTGCCGTGGGACCAAATGTCGCGAGAAAGAGCGAAGTAGTGCGTGGCTCGAGGTTTCAGTCGGCAATCTGGCCCTCTTTATGTCTCATGAGACGGATATACCTGCTGACTGACATATAGGTGTGCTGATCTTGGGTCACACAGGCACTTTACCCAACCTCATGATGCATGCACCCGATCGGTGACGCAGAGAGAGGGAAAAATTGTCCGGACTGAGGAGGAGGAGATTTCAATTGGCGACTGAGTGAGAGGCTCTGGCTAGGGCCACGTCAATGGTCCATCCTCCCACTAACAGGGCGCCACCTGTCTGTCGAGCTAGCCCTGAAACGAAGCTTGGGCTTCCCGTTCCACTGGTTCTAATTGCTATTGCCGGAATGTACGGAATAGGCAGCAATTATCTCAGCAGGCTCAGAGCCTGGCTCCACTCCACTCCCACCAATCGCACACCCCCACAGACTTACACCGCTGAAGGGTCTCAAGACGACCTGGGTAAAAAGGCAACCTACGTCGCTAAATGAAATACCACTACTTTCAAAGCCTTGCATCCAGCCAACCACCGAGGCAAAAGTTCAACCACAGGCATAACTAGAAAGCCCTAAATCACAGCTTTGTAACCATGTACTATTTTTCACAGTGTATGTCCCGGGGAGCCCATGATCAAAAAGTATTTACAGGGGTAAAAACACCCCTCTCTAACCACCCCTTTTTGAACCCTCACTATTTACATTGCCAAGGATTATGCTCAGCAAGCCCCTATTCCTCATACCAACCATCCTCCAAATCCCACGGCGCACTATCCGGGGCTGTGGTAAGCCCCAGATAGTTATTCTCCTCCTTATACGTCCCCTGCACCAACAGTAATGGACTACACTCCTTCACCTTGCCACCCGTCACCGTATACATGACATCCTCGCTCTTCAACGTCTCCGTTCCCGTCTCAGGATCGCTCACCAAAAAGATCTTACTCCCCAAGCTCGCCTCCTCATACTCGCACACGACCAGGTAAAACACATCCTGGTGCGGATCAACAGCCAGGTAAAAGTACGAGCCGTCCTCGTACGATCCGTCGGCGCTGTAGGGCGCGAAGCCGACGACGACGCCCGTCGCAGGGATGTCGGCTTCGTCTTCGACGCGGAGGCGCGAGACGCCCAGCACGCTCATAGTATTGTTGTAGTAGTGGGCGACGCGCTGGGCGCCGTCCGACACCAGCACGTCGTCCTTGGTCGCCCAGAGCTCGGAGCAGTCCGGGCTGTCGGGGCCGCCGACGGCGAGGGGGTAGAGGTTGCCGTTGGAGCAGGAGACGACCATCATGCTGACTTCGGCGTCGACGAGGGTGGAGTATTCGTACCCGCGCGTGTCGTTGTAGGGGCGGTTGGGGAGGGGTTGCGAGGTGTAGGCGAGCTCGGGGGAGGAGTTGGCGGGGGGTTTGATCTTGGAGGTGATGTCGAGGACTTTGGAGGAAGCGGGGGTGCCTGAGCCTGTTGGGGAGGTGCTGCTGGCCGAGGCGGATGAGGTGGGTGAGGTCGAGACGGAGGATGCAGCAGCTGGGAGGGAAGAGACCGCACGGCGTTCGGGCTCGTTTCCTGGCGGCGTCTCTGGCGTCTCTGGATCCCCGGGCGTCTCTAGAGTCTCTGGATTCCCGGACGTTTCGGGCACGCCTAGCAGTTTGATGCAACCTCGGGCGAGGACCTTATCCAGGGTGTCGAGAAGCGGGATCTGCTGCGTGCCAAAGATGTCGATGTACAACCTGTTGCGCCAGCTGAGCTGGGTCGAGATGCCCTTGCACCCATCCTTCTCGGTGAAGCCACCCGTCAACTTGCCGCCCTCGCCCTCACCAATGGTCGCGGCCACCTGGGCAAGGCCCTTGATGGACGGCTCGTCGATGATGCCGACCGACTTATCAAAGGTCGAAATCTGCAGACCGCACTTGATTCCAATGGGCAGAGCCAGAGATGCCGACAGCGAGAGCTCACCCTCAGCCTCGAAAACAGGCTTGAAGTAGGGATCCCATCCCTGCTTGCTGCTCTGGGACGGGTTGACAAAGTCGATCTTAACCTGAGCATTCTGCAAGCCCATCTCGGCGCCGGCAAGCATCTTTCCCTTAGCCGCCGCCTCGAGATTCACACGCGTGCCAACTGAGATGCGCGGGCCGATGGTCACGACACCGTAGGTAAGGCCGGGCAATCCGACGTTAAACAGGTCCGACTTGAACTCCTTCGAGTACGTCATCTGGGCGTCGATGCCGAGCTTGAAGACGAACTGGATGTCAGTGTTGACTTCGACAACACCCTCAAGCCAGTTGCTGCCACCGACGCCAATCGGCGTCCATTTGGCCCGGCCGGCCAGCTTGGCTGATCCCGAGACGCCGCAGCCAACGCAAAAGATGTTCATGTACGAGTTGAGAGCCTTGTTGCTGTTGGGCTCCTGGGTGCCAAACGCCTTGAGGAGGATCGAGTCCTCGCCCCAGGGAGACGTAACCTGCTTGACGTTGGGGTCCTTAAGCTTCTTGTCCTCGGGGTTGCTCGAGGCTGGGTTCGGGATCTTCCACGAGACATCCTTGTTCACGCTGCCGCTGATGGAAAGCGTGTTCTGGACGGCCTTGTATGTGCTGACGACGGGTTTGATGACCTTGTTTTTGACCCAGCTGCAAACGCTGCATCGCCGGCGGAGAGCAAAGTCGTCGTAGCTTGCGGCGTCATTGGGAACGGCACTGAAGTCGAGGCCGGGGGCGATGCCGGTGATAAAGGACAGGTACTCCTGGCTCATGGCCTCCCAACCCAGGCCCACGTCGAGGTCGCTGTCGAAGAGGTCCCCGAAGCAGGCCGTGGGGAGATGGTACTTTTCGTCGACGGGTGGGACGCATCCGCCCTTGGGTGCAGCGAAATTGGCATCGTCGGTGGCCGATGGGGATGCCGAGTCCGAGGAAGCGGTGGATGACGACGCGGCGGAGCCGGGTTGAGAAGACGTCACCGGCGATGGCACACCGCTGCTAGCGGGGATGGCCGAGGAGGCAGAAGAATGGCCAATGTCTGAAGCGGAAGAAGGGATAGAACTAGCCGACGAATCACCAGGCCGGGAGATGCTTGATGCCGGGGTCGAAGATGCTCCCCCAGGGCCGGATGAGGACCCAGTCCAGCTGAATGACGGACCGGGGGTCGAAGTGCTAGTCGTGATAGAGGAGGATGGCTTCGGCCCGCCGTCTTGGCCGCCGTGCTTGGGGATCCACCAACCCCATTCCGTCTCACCACGGTCGATGATCTCGTCGGGGTGGCAAGGCTTGCCGTGGGCGGTGACAGAGCTTCCTCCACCATTCCAGCCCTTGAAGTCCAACGACGAGATCTTGAAGTAGCATCGATCGCCTTTGTCGTAGTCACCGCAGCCCTCGACATAGGCGATGAGGATGACCTCTTCCTCGGCCACCCAAGTGTTGCGCGCGTAGTCATAGGCCTCGCGCGTGAGGAACTTGATGACCAAACCGCCCGCCGTGGTGTACTCGACCACGGTGGTGTGGTCGCAATGATCAAGGTTGACCGACGGTGTTTTGAAGAAGTAAGTGAGGTGGGCGAAGTGTCCGGATTGGCTGGGGTCCGTGACGCCGTAGTACATGTCCGAGCCCTTTCCGACCGGGATCGGAATCACGTTCTCGGCCGGCCGGGTGTCGCAGCTCCAGTGCACGCTGGGAGGGAGGGTTTCGATCGGGCCATCGTGGTCGAAAGCAGTCGGCGAGGGCCTGGGATGTCCGACGGGGCCGGCCGGACCTTTGTCCCAAGGGGGAGCTCCGCACTCGGTCGGCGCGGCAGGGCATGCTCCGGCGTCGTTCGCGTAGACAATGACCACCTCGAAGCCCTTGGGGACGGGTGCTTCGATGGAAGAATTATCGGGCGGCGAAGGATGGCCATCGAGCGCCGGGGCGCCAAGGACAAGACCGGCAACGCCCAAAAGGGCTGTTGCGGCCTTCAAAATCATTGAAAATGACAGACTTGGGTCAGTGTTTGGGTAAGGAAAAGAAAGAACGAACAGGCACAAAGATGCCAAAAAAGCCAAAAAGAGTGACGCAGACCGAGATCCTAGGGAAAGGAGCAACGAAGCTGAAAGCGCCTAGCCATCATTTTAATCATGAGTATCGAGCTGCGCGGCCCGTTCGGGTTCGTTTTCAAATTTCGGACCCCGAGATGGCATTGTTGTTTTGCCTGTCTTGTTGAGACTTTGCCTCAATATTGATAGCTCCAGACCATGCCAGTGCGTCAATAGTCGCGGGTGTGGCTGGCTAGTGCCGAGCTCAATCGCCACGACAAGTCTAGCCCCGGCGTCAGTGGAGGTCTGGACTCTGAAAGGTCTGGATTCCAAAACGCCCCTGCTTGTCTTTTTTTTTCTCCGCCGCAAGGGGTCAATGGGTCAATGCGCTTCAGCTGGGGAATCGCGCACGCGAAAATCGCCATGGTCAAGACTGACGAGGTGGCTCAATTGATGTTTGAAGCACTTATTTGCAACCGAATAGAACGTTGAGGCAACAATTACCAATTGCAACAGCTAGGTAGTTCGTTATGTTGTGGTGTCCCGGTGTGTCCAATGGCAGGGGCGTGACATTTTCTCAGGCTTGGCAGTCAGCGCTGCAGCAGTGACGTGGTGCCGATGGGCACTTTGGCGGTCGGGCGTTCTGGCTTGCATTTTACAAATTTCTTTTTTCAAGATTGGGCATTCGGGCGAGCAAGCAACAACAGCGCCAGTCGTGGCGGGTTACGTCCGGCTTGTGATGCCCAGAAGGACCCCAAGGATGTTGCGGACCAGAACATGGCTGCGGCTCAGCGATGCGGCACGATTGAGACAGAATGGACGAGCTTTGGAGATTTTGGCGCTCTGCTGCCTTGGCCGCAATACGACCAGCATAAAGCATTCATTAGACATCGCAGGGAATCTGGGAGAACCTTCTCAAGGTTTTGGATGTTTCTTTGTTTTTCATATTCTAGTGTGAGACTTGGACAAAGAAAGCATTGGCCTTTGGCATCAGTCTGCATGGGAGAACGGTTGAGGTAGGTGGACCTAATTCCAACCCCGACAGACCACCACCAGACCAACGAGGTTTGCCCCTGACACAAACATGAGGCATCTCACACAAACTCGTCACCTACAACGGAAAACACAACACAAGTCAGAAAACTGAGAACAGCTTTGGGGATAGAATTAAGTGTATCTTTGTCGCAAGGGAAGATTCCCTCGAAATTACAGTACCTCGCGAGGCAGTCGACATTTTTGAGCGGGATATCAAAGGCCGGCTCAGCAGGGACCTCGAGGAAGCTCGGAAGAAGGTGGAGCGGGCTGTCGTCCGGGGTCCAACTCCCCGCCGCGCTGGCGACTGGATCTTTGGGGAGCCCATGATCCGCATGTCCGGAAAGGCAACGGGAGGGTCAACGGGGCACGTTACGCTATCGCCGACGATTTGGGTTCGCTGCTCTCGGCGCTACCACCCCCAAGTCAAAAAGCACTGCTGCACCCCTTTCTCGACTGGACTCGGAGCACCGAGTTCGGCAGTATCATATCGGCGACGCCGCGAAGCTCTTGGCCACGCCCAGGGCTTCTATATCCAGCCGTACCGCGCCAGACGACGTCAATCTCAGGGACGATGGAGTCGAGCTGGACGCCGGTATCAGACTCTATCTCGACATCGACAAAGATGCCGGCAAATCATCGTCCAATGGCATCCTATGCCGCGCCACCGTGACGAGGCACGAAACCGTCTTAGCGCAGAGATACTCGACTATCGGAGGAGTCATCTACATCAATGACCAATGCTACGGCATCACAACAGCACACTCCATGTTCGATCATGTCTGGGATGAAGCCAACAAGGGCTTCAGCTTCGATTCTTGTCGAACTACAGCCGCCTGGTTAGGCGCTCAGGCGCGCAGGCGCCCTGCCGAGCCAGGCTTGGCTGGAGCGCAGGGGCCTTGGATCATGTGCTCTCCCCACACACAGGGAGCTTCCATTTGTATATAACTGGGGAGTGCTTCACACTCCCCTTTTCTACCAAATCAAGTCACTTTGCAACTGCACTTCTGCTGCTCGCGAGCCCTTCGTTCCTCAGTCAAAACGTTCCACAAGACCAGTTTTGGCCATCGATCTGTTAGAAAGAGAGGGGCTCTAGCCTCCGGCCAGAACACCACCGGTCGGAGTTTGGTGTAATACGGCTGGTCTGAGCTGAATGAAGCTGACTGGAGCTGTTCAGGGCTGATCGGTCAGCTGGGCAGAACGTACAAGTATATGGGCTCTCTGATTCGCCAGAGAGCCAACCCAAGAACTTTCACAATTAAGCATTTTGCAACCCATCATTCCCACCGAATCCAGAGTACGGTGTTTCTGACACCTCCAGCGGCTCGCAGCTCTAACTCCCCACCCTGGCGCAAGAATCCACATGTAGGGGGCAGCCAATCATCACGCTCCTATGGTTGCGCAGTAATAAGTTTTCCCTGACATTCGGGGATACAAGTGACGAGTTTCTGATAAGCATTTGTCTTTAGAGAGCTGTTGAATGGATTACCGAATGGTTCAGCTCGACGTAGCTCTCTCGGGCACGAGTTAGAAAATAAAATAGGTAACGAAACTAGTGGAAACTACCTGGGCCTCTCCATGATTGCGGTAAGAATAGGAAGATCGCAAGGCCGCAGAAAGGCGCTGTAGTGCGGCCGATTGTTGACGGGACAGCAAAATTGATGGGGGGCGGAATTTGACGCGGGGTTCAAGAAAGGCAGTGGATGGGGTCATGCGGACACAGAAGCGGACGGCTCGCTGACCGGGGGTCCGGGACAAAGCTGCGGGCCCCTCGAGGAGATGGTCCTCGCCCATCTCCCCTCGCTGTGCACGGTGAGAAGGCCCATACTTCTTTGCACTACGTTGTTCCGGGCAGGGACGGACGTCGGCGTTAAGTATTTGACTAACCTCAGGCGGTGCAGCTACCTACCCTGCGCTGTCTTGGCCGTAAGAATTGCATTTCAATTTTCGCTGTGTTATCTCCCGCGAATATGGGACAAGTGTTAGTCGAGGAAGGAGCGCTAGGGGGATGACGAAATGGCCCCGCTGTCCGAGGGAACTTCAGGCAACTACTAGGCCTAGAAAACTTTCCCTCAATCAAGCACCATACAGTCACCGCCGGTCTTCCACGAACCGCCAGGGCAACCGGTTGTTGCACAGCTCAACTCCGCATTCCCTCATCATGTCAGCAATCATGGCTCTCAAGGCAGACGTGCACGGACCATCCCGTGGGCGTCGTGCATTTGTCGGACAGCACCCGAAGGGGGTGGAAGGCGAGGGGAACTCCTTCCAATCTCACCGCAGTTCTTCACCTTCATGCATCGCCAGAAAGAGACAACATGCCTCCACAAACCCGGTCAAAGGCCAGACATGCGGCGGCAAAGCGATTGCGTCGCGCCTCCAAACCCTTACGCGCGAAATCTGGGAAGCGCAGAGGAAACGCCTCAGACAACATCACTACCACAGCGAGTGGGCCCGCAACGGACCCCAGCAATGACAGAATGACGCCACACACACTCTGCGACTTATGCGCAACGACGGTATAGTGACGAGCTTAAGGTATTGAACAATAGAAGTAAAAGTGTATGCAGTTAGGTGTAGGTGCGAGATGTTGAGGGTAAAGGTTAGGTGAAGGCGGAACTCTTCGCTTTCGAAAGACGGGGACCAATTTGGCCATTTTTATGTATGGGACCAATTCTGGGCTCGCTTGTCTAAAATTAAAATAATTGTGCATACTACGGCATAGCCTTCCGGCAAGGGTTCTTAGGCTGAGCAAATCCTGAGCAAATCCTGAGCTATGGTGAGCAATGTCATGTGGGCGATGTACGAAAGGGGAAACTTGGTGTGCCCAGATTCGTCGCACAGAACAGCATATCCGACAGCTACAAGACATCGAGGTGAGAAATAAGGGTGAGAGTTGTAGCCAGCCCAAAATCTGACGGATGTCACCTTCCAATCTGAAATGATACAGTGCAGTAGTCGTGTTTAGAAGCTTACTGAACACAGCGGGCCTAACACCTACTATGCTCGTGCGCGTGGCGTTGCAAGTCCCTGCATAGGTACCTAGATTTCATGCATGTTCCTAGTGGCCATCGAAAGCGATTCTCGGAGCTATCTGGGTATCTTTCCCCTTCGTCCGTTTCCCTCCTTTCCAATCACCCCGATCCTTTCCAATGGCCCAAATCTCTGACCACCACACTGCGTTGATACTAGCACTCTCTTGCCATATCAAGAAAATATCATGGGAAAGCAATGGCTGCAGGAGGCCACAGCATCACGTTTATCGGCACCGTCTCGCTCATAATCACAACCGCCGCCCTCTCCATCTTCTTCTTTTCCGGTTCCAACTCTAACACCCCTTCACCCTTTCTATCCTCACCCAAGCAACGGGATGATTCCGCCCCCCGCAGCCTCCGCAATGTGGCAACACAACCACCACCGCTCGCACCCTTGGCTGCCATTTCGACCCCATGAGCTTCTCCTGGCTTCCCGCACGATGCTATTGTAACGGGTTGGTAATAAGTGGGAACTAGCAAGATGACTAACGGTTAGTCAACTTGCACATACCTTTTGGTGTAGCGGGCAGTTGTAGCAGTTCCCTGCATTAGCGTATGTAACGC
>Ga0247780_1001362_pt1 | contig 14745 bp, 21 predicted proteins | sample UWRJL079202R5_FD_179927 | JGI IMG/M metagenome (GOLD analysis project Ga0247780, IMG submission 179927) | Plant litter microbial communities from Arlington Agricultural Research Station in Wisconsin, United States - UWRJ-L079-202R-5 | ecosystem: Environmental > Terrestrial > Plant litter >... | reverse complement strand
ATCTATGAGTTTACATCACTTGTGTTCAATGCATATCTAGCCAGGCTTTGCGTCCGCTCGGCGCAGAATTTGACTCCTTGACAATCCAACTCCTAGGTTTGGTTGATTGCCGGTATGCCAGTGGCACAGCTGCATGTGAAGTCTCCTTCAGACCTCCCGAAATCATGTTATCATCGCCCAAAACCGACATTATGCGCACCAGACTGGACAAGTTGGACCAAAAAAGGGGGGATGCGATTCCACTTCATAGGTAAGACCTTTTTTTCCCCCAAAACTCGCCAGAACCAGTCGCTCGATATCTCCAACGCCAGCGGGCTAGGCAATACCAAACTCATGCTGTCAGACACTCAAGTAAGGAGCCCTATCTGTTTGGGCCATCACATCTCGCTGATGTAACCACACAATGCGCCTGCTCCTTAAATATGCTACCTGTCCGGAAATTAAAAAAAGATATGTACACGTGGGCAAGACCTGTCATGAGGCAAGACATCAACAGAACCCTCTGGGGTCGAATAAAGTTCTGCTGTAACTTGGCATCTGATATGTCGGTCGTGCTGTCGCAGCGAGTAACTGTTCAAAAGCCTGCAGTCTTTGCGAGAGCCTCCTATGCTCTTGCATGATCTGCTTATTCTTCCGTTCAAGATGATGTATGTACTCAGTTGCTTTCGTGAGAACAGCACCCTAAAATATGGTCAGTGCCTCTTTTGTGAGCTCAATATTCAGGTTCCAACCTACTTTGCTAACTTTCGCTCCCCTAGATGGTTGAGACCCGTCGTCCTCTTCATCTTCACCGATTGTGTGGAGCGCCGGGACGGCATCTCGAAGCTCGGCAATCCTGTCCTTCAAGTTTGTCCGATATTTCTTCTCGATGTCATTGTGGGCAGCTCGGTCTCCTCCGGCCTTTGGCTTCTCTTCTTTTTCTTGTTTCTCCTTGCCCTTATCACTCACGCTCCCTTGCTTCCTGGGTTGCTGAGGTGGTGGGCGAGACCGCGATCCGTAAGATTTTGGTGGTGATACCGGATCGAAGCTGAGGCCAAGGGGATCAACTCCTAGCCCCTGGCCGAATATTGGGCTGAAACCAGGAGCAAACCCGCCAAAGTTGAGATTGACATTCGCCCCCAGCCCGCCCATACTCGGCCCTGGGTTCATAGCTATGGCAATTAGCCTCCTTTGCTCGGCTTCATTCAAAGCTGCATTATTGAGCCCGATGAGCGGGTCCATGCGAAGCCCCGGTTGCGGCCTTTCCCAGCTCAGCGGCGTTGAGTAGAGACCCTCGCGGGGGGGGACGTCTATCGGGGGCGCCGAGTCTATCCTTGAGAGATGGTCGGCGAGGTTGATACTTGAGAATCCATCTTCGTCGTCCGAGAGCGCATTGTCCATCGCACTGTCATCGAAAAAGTCATCGGCCTTCGGTGCCTTCGAAGGAACACGAGCGGGCGCGGATACTGTCGAAGCGTGGGCGATGCTTTGCCGCCTTTTCCATTGTCAACAACGGCAATTCCAGCTGAAGTTCACCTGCTCGTCATCGCCACTTACCTCTGTGATGCCGAGAAAGCCCTCCCTTTCCCCTTGACGTCTGACCTGGACATCTCTATACCCTCCGGGATATCGGCGAGGTTGTCCTCTTTGTCGAAGTCGATCCAGTAGTCAACCGAGTCAAATGGCGTTGCGTCGCTGCCTATCCTAGACCGTTTTCTTTGGTGACCTTCTCTGGACTTCGATGTTCTCATAGGAATTGCTGGCCTCGGCTGGCCTGCGGTGGCGGATATTGGAATCCCTGTTGGAAGACTTGCCATGGTCGTCAGTCCTGTTGATGGTGCTGGCTGTGCGATCGAATCAAGTGACATGGCGGTGTGGCCTGCCGACGGTGGCCCAGAGACATCGGACCCAATGCCGAACGATGCTGGGGCGTCCCATAATGATGGGGATTGGGAAGTGGATGGTCCACCCAGTGAGAAGGGCTGATCAACAGGGTTGACCGTCTGGGTTGGGTCAGCAGCGGAGCAAACCGATGAGGGTATTGATAGGCCCAGATCATTCTGGGATGTCCATACCTGATTGTTAGGTACCGAGAAGAACTCAAGGTGTCTGAGCGGATCGGGATCCATTATCACTTGGGCATCCCGCGCCGGAGCGTCTTCTGAGTATAGTAATAGTGCTGGAGGTCCGACCTCGAGGCTCTTCCTGATGCTTAGACGGAGCGGGGGAATAGGTGGAGGAGCAACTGGGCACCATGCAGCTGTTAAGCAAGTGCAGATACCAATAAATTGCGATTCTGAAGTGGCGCTGGCACTTTATTCGACGTTGGGGTCTGGTGGCGGCTGCTGATCGCTAAACACCGACAACAAGAGGCGCGAAGTAACCCCTGCAAACTCCTACGTCCAGGGCAGAAGAGCGATGGCTGGAAGGGAAGAACTAAGATGGTTCTCAAGATGCAGACTTGGGACCCTTTCAAAAGCTGTCAGAAGCATGCGGCTTTGACTGGCGATGCGGGGAGGGAGGCGCAAGTTCGAGGAGGCGGCAGCACCCGACAAGGGGAGCAGTATAAGACGTGTGGCAGCAAGTCAACGTCGTGGGCCGGGGCGGATTGGCTGGCGCCGTTCGGATCGCGAGCTGCACCACGAGAGACAGCAGACCTGGGGTAGACAGACGGCAGGCGACCGGGGCCTGGCCAGCACGCAAGGTTGCGATTCGACTCGGGACGTCGCTGAGTGAGCTGTTTGGTCGACGGCAACGGCGGTTTATTTTCGTAGGACAAAGTCAATGGCTGCAGTCCACACTGCGGCGCCGGGGGACGAACCCGCGCAGCAATTGACGCGGGCGCGGCGGCGTGGTTGTGTAAACGAACGGACCCGGACGGCAGCTGCGAAGATAGGGCAGACCGGAACAATAGAGATCGGCCGGAGTTCCCAAGGTGCCAACAATTGCTGATTGTCTGGCGCATACGATGGAGATCAAGGAGGATAGGCTACGGGGACCGTCTGCGGCGTAGGTAAGGGAGTGTTGAAGTTTGGTGGGAAGGCGGCAATCGATGGTGCCCTTGCCGTCCAGCAACCTTCAACATCGGCCAGACACACAAGACCGGAAGCTAAGCGGAGGGCCCCGAGGAGGAGAATCCAGGAAAGCAGGTAGAGTTGAGCAGAAAATAGTAAGAGGTTGCAATGTCAAAGTGTCAGGACGGCATCTAGTCGTTCGCGGCGGTAACGCAGACGGGCGCGAACAAGAGCGACGACAAATGGCTTGACGGGTATCGGACCGCACTCAGACGGAAGAGGAGGCCAGGGGAACACCCAATTAGGTTGCGGCCGCTGAGAAAATTGTTGACATGGCGTGACTCTGCAACATGGCACATTTCACTCTCGAAAGTACGAGGGACTGAGGGCCTCGAGGGATTCGCCCTCCCACGCCCCAGGTCTCTGAGGGGGATCTTAGACGCAGAGTCTTCGATTTTCACCCCATTTTTCTTTATTATCATGCCACTTTTCGGATGCCCCACTTTTTGTCTTGGAGAAGGCTGGAGGCAAAGCAAGGGTCAATCGGCAAGTGGCTTGGGGAAACGACACCTATGATTGGCCCACTGAGGGCTCTCAGCCTTGCTGCACGGCCCAAGGGACGGGTCTAGACCCGAAATCAGGCAGTTTTTAAGTCTGCGTTAGGGGGATCTGGCTGCTGCTAGTCTTTGGCGGGCTCGGCGGGCCTTCTAGATTTCCCTCACAGCTGCGAGATGGTGGGCGAGTGAGCTGAAGAGCCATGCATACGATACACGTGTACAGCCTGCATCACCGCCGGTATGCTGTAGAACCGAGTCTCATTTGCATGCCATCGAGATTCCCGCTCGTGGTCGTTCGGGTGGGTGAGGTGAGTGAGGTGAGTGAGGGAGCTACTTTGGAGCTTGTGGCGTGATGACTTGAGTTCGGGGTCTCTCCCGCAACCATGTTCAACAGCTAGCTTCCGATGCTATCACCTGCTTCCTACAACTGGAGAAACCAGATCGCCATTGTCTCGGTAAGCTCGGAGACGATTCAACCAGTTCTTCCTCACTTCACCGGCCATTTTTCAACTGTCAAATTGCTTTATGTTTGTTGAAACTTGGACAAAGGCTACTCTCATATGAAACCCTAACCCTCTCCCTCATCCACCCCAACTCCACTAGCTAGGTTGCCCCTACCAAACCTTAATCTCCAACAAACTCACCAGATCTGCTGCCTAAGTTGTACCTCACTCACCTAGTCCTAAGCCAGCAATGCAAACCTAGAACACCTTTCTAGAAGCTTCACACAGATCTTGAAACCCCGTCCACCTTGTGCACAGTAGCTCCTTCTCCCTATATATATTCGAAAAGAACAAATCGTCCCAAAATGGACTCCCCACCACCGAACACAGCGTCGTCGCCCATCCCGGACACCAGTATCAACAACTCTGCCCCAGCCTCGCCTGTAGTCGAGGGCCGAGACTCTCCGGATCTGCCCCTAACCATGACGGCCTCCACCGTGCTAATGTCCCTCCCGCGAGACGCTACCACCGCTCTGGCCGCCGCTGGAGGCTTCCCGCGGGACAAGATCGTGGTGCGCTTTAGGGCTGTCGGCTCAGCGCCCGTACCGCGACGCGATGTAGTGAAGGTCGTCAGCACCAACAAATTCGAGGCGGTTGTGGCCTACTTGCGCAAGACACTAAAGGTACAAGAAACAGAGAGCGTATTCTTGTATATCAACAACACCTTCGCTCCCGCCCTGGATGAAGTGGTGGGAAATCTCTGGACCGTGAGTTTCGCAGTACCTCACCTCCTCAGCTAGAAAGGTAGGTATCTGGGTTGCTAACTTGCGCTTCGCGTGTAGTGCTTCAAAGACTCAAGCGACCATCTGAACGTAACCTACTCGATGACGCCAGCGTTCGGCTAATGATTTCCACAACAACATACATGAGGGAAACATCGATTATTCAATATCCATATGAAGTCTCATGCGATTTCATCTCAAACTAGTAGTAAGATGGTATCCGCGAAGATGCTATCAAAAGTCCTCCGACGCCGGCCAATGCACTAAAATCCACAACGCTAAACATAATAAACTGCCCTACGCGATCTCGGCCGCAAAGCTAACAGACAAACTAGACGGGAAAAAAATTCTACAACTTCTCAACGCTGTTGATGAATGCCTCCAGCTCATGGGGCGCAATCGGGTACGTGTGTTCCGGGGCAGGATACTGGCGGCTCTTGACCTCGTCCCGATAGGTCTCAATCGCCTTGAGACTTTCGGCCCAAACGTCGCCATACCGCTTGACGAACTTGGGAAGAAACCTCCCTGGCGGAAAGTTGCCTGTCATGTCGACCTGAACCAGGACTTGGCCGGAGCAACCGTTGCCGGCCCCGATCCCGATGGTTGGGATGGAAAGTCTCTGGGTCACGATAGCCGCTACCTCGGCTGGCACGGCCTCCAGGACGACGGCGAAGCACCCTGCCTCTTGGACAGCCAAAGCGTCCTCAAGAATCTTCATCGCGCCTTGTGTCGTCTTGCCTTGGACACGAAAGCCTCCTAGAGCATTCTGTCGCTGGGGGTTCAGGCCTACGTGGCCGAGGACGGGAATGCCGGCAGAAGTTATCCGCTCGATGGTGGGAGCCATCTCCCTACCGCCTTCGAGTTTGATGCCCTGCACACGGCCCTCTTTAATGAATCGGATGGCTGTTTCGAGGGCCTGTTGCGGTGCGATCTCATATGAGCCCATGGGGAGGTCTCCAACCTGAGTGGCGGGACGTCAGTGCCAATGCACGGGTTTGGGAAGAGGAATAATGGGGGACATACTGTGAAGGCTGCCTTGGTGGCCCGCGCAACCGACCGGCAGTGCAGCAGCATCTCCTCGACCATAACCTCGCTGGTGTCCTCCATTCCAAGGGCGACCATGGCCAGGCTGTCGCCGACGAGGATCATGTCCATGCCGGCAGCATCGGCAACATGGGCACTGGGAAAGTCGTGGGCGGTCATCATCGTGATAGGCTCACCCCTCCTGTGCAGCGAGCGGAGGGTGCCGATGTTGACCTTCTTCCGTGGGTTTACCGGCGGTGTGCCCATCGGAGAGTGAGAGCTGTGGCGGACATGCTGCGCGATCTGGATGAAAGGCCGGACGGCGGATAGGGGTGGTCGCGTGCTCCGTGTCAGGGCAGCACCGGCCGACCGAGCCAGTGTGGATGATAGATGCATGGGTACTTGCTGTGCACCCTAAAAGCACACCTGGCTTGAATGCAGCGATCGGAAAATAGAGAAAATGAAAGGAAACCCTGGGCGGAAGGCAACGGATTGATGGCACGCACTTGCAAGAAAGGGAAGAAGTGGGAAATAATTGGAAGCCATGGTTGGGGCGAATCCGCTCAGCTTTTTAACCCAAGGTCATGATGGTTTTTGCTGCGTACAATTGAGTATCTCCCCAAAATTTCTGGAGTTTGCTCGCTTTCTTCAGGCGGCCAGCGGGCGGTGCTCCAGTGGACTCTCGGCTCGCCTGCTGTAAAGGTTGAGGCCGGCTCCCTTCGGTCAATGGGTGGGTTGCACGAGCCCCCTGATTGGGTGTGCGATGGAGCCGAGGCATCGCGGACTGGTTGAGAGTTATCAGTCAGCAGTCCCTCAAGGTGCGCCCACGCCCTCTAGTAGTTCTTTCTGTATGTGGGTATGCAGGTGGTGCTGTGTCGTGCAGATCAGTATTCCACACTGCTTTTATGCCATGCCACGCTGCTGTATGGTATACGCGTGCTCTACCGTGGCGGACGTGCTGTGCGTATCGTATCCATGAAGCATACTTCTTATGGCTTAAGGCAGAGGCAGACAGAAAAAAGAGCGCACTGTCGGGGTGGCCTTCAGTCCATCAGTGGCCTGATCCGGCAATTTCGGTCATCATTGAACCACCTGGCTTGAACACCGTTGAAGGGCGCGTGGCTTGGGGGCAGCCAGCGATTCCATAATTACTCCTTTGCCCAGACGCGGCTCCCCGCATCTCGGGGTATGCTTAACCCCGCTCGGCCAGAACTGGTGTTGAGGGGCAGCTCGATTCTCAATCTATTAGCGCATCGGCTCTGCGTTGCTGAGACTGGTTTCTGGACACCGGCGATGGGCACACAAACAGGTCAGAACTGGCGGTCTAGTTTAATATGGACAGGAGTTGGCTGGTTTTGGTGTTCCCAGGGAACGGCTGCTGGGAGACGGGACACCGGATTCGGCGGGGCGCAACAAAGACCCAGCCAGGGGTGCGAGCTGGCGAGGCCCCGCGATTGGTGAAGCGTCAGCATGTGTGTCATTCTGTTCCCCACACCAGCACAGGTTCAGGTCATAGAGACCTCATTGCTCTTTCGCCTCTCAGGCGAATAGCCAACAAGCTGCTGTTGTCATGTTTTAGCTTGGACTGAGCCGGGCATTTAGGGACGAGAGTAAGGCTTTGGGTCGTAATCATGTACCACTATTTGACACTCCAAACCCGCCCAAACCAGTTGTCTTGAAGTGAATGGTCGGTTCCTTCCATTGGGCGTCATTTCAAGGTGAAGTGGTTCCAGATTCCCTTATCGAAGCGCCGAGCTGCATAATCACAATCGCCCAGCCGGCCTGTCATTCGCCGCACGCAACCACTGTAGCATAGCATTATCCTAGAGGGGAACGGCCTGACGTCGTGGGCTCCCCGAAGCCGCTCATTCTGCCCATTCTTCCTTCCATCGTCACAAACACCAACCAAGCCTTTCACTACGGCACGTATCAAGTCACAAACTGCAGCAGCTATATCGGATTACAGATCTCTGCCAGCTCCCAAAAAGTCAGGCGCCACCGCTGACTCAAACTACTCAGGTTCCGTTGTTACCTAGAAAAGGTAGCGCTGCCCCTCCATCCTCCGCCGTGTTTCCGACCCTCCTCCCAAACATCCGGCTCGTGCAACCACACAGATCCGCCACTACCGGAACTACCTTCTCCTAAAGCCGCCACACACCGTTCTCTCAAGCTAACGTCGATCCTAGCGACATACTTAATCTCTCGACGCCAGGAACAGCAAACCTACACCGAGAAAGACCAAAACTTTCCATACTGCCTGCCCACCATGAGTTCTCCGCGCCGCCGCATCGAGACGGACGTGAGTGTTGCCTTGGTTCCCGGCGGTAGAACTGCTCAAAGAAGCTAACACCGAGTGCTTGGTTTTAGGTCATGAAGATGTACGCACTTACCCTTGACTCGATCGTTTTGTCCACTGTCTCCGGGGCTCACCTGACGGCATACCCAACAGGCTCATGAGCGACTACGAGGTCACGCTGGTCAATGATAACAGTACGTACGCTGCGTACCCCGTGATCGCAGTCGGAACGACCATGGCTGACAGATCCATGCTGCAGTGTAAGCTCGCGCAAACCGACCACGATCGTCCGAAGGCACCGAGACTAGGATATGTACATCTGACAATGGCCTACATCGCAGGCAAGAGTTCTACGTGCGTTTTAAGGGTCCTGCAGAGAGTGGGTTGTCCCTTCCCACCTGCAAAAGAACCTTGAGGGCTAACGTGACGGGATGAAATAGCCCCTTTCGAAGGTGGTGTCTGGAAGGTGCACGTCGAGCTCCCCGACACGTATCCGTATAAGTCGCCAAGCATCGGCTTCGTGAATCGCATATTCCACCCCAATATTGATGAACTGTAAGCCAGCCAATCACGCAGTTTTCACACGACGCATCTTGGGGTGAGGGCTGGGGGTTGAGGGATGAGCAAAGGGGGGGCGGCCCGTACCCCTAGCTGGACAGGGAAAGAGATAGAGACAGAAGTGGTTGAAGCTAAATGATTCTTGGGAAAATAGGTCTGGGTCGGTCTGCTTGGACGTCATTAATCAGACGTGGTCGCCGATGTTCGACATGATCAACATATTCGAGGTCTTCCTGCCGCAGCTGCTGCGCTACCCGAACCCGACGGACCCGCTCAACGGAGAGGCGGCAGCCCTGCTCATGCGAGAACCGAAGAGCTACGACGTCAAAGTGAAGGGTATGCATAATATAGACTCCCTCGTGTGCAGCTCAATGCCCGAGCAGGAAGGACGATCCTGACATGGTGACAGAATACGTCTCAAGATACGCTAGCAAAGACGCCGCAGACGAGGCCGGTGCCGAGAGCGAAGACGATGACGACATGAGCTCCATCGCGAGCTTCTCGGAGGACGAAGAGGAAGAAGAAGCCGCGGGCAAGATGGACGATGTATAATGAGCCACCGCGTGTGTGTATCTGCTTTCCAGAGGCAACGCATATGGAGTCAGGTCAGGGGGTATACTGGGCAAAGGGTTCAGGGCGGCTATTGGCCGTCTTTCTATCATCATCAGGGAGTACAGATCATATCCCCGGAATTTGTGTTTAGTGCGTTAGGGGGTTCGGACAGGTTTTGCTTTGGGTTATGTTTTACTGGGTTTCAGGAAGCCGACTTCCCCCGTCCTTGAATTTTTCCTTTCTTTCGTCCTCCGACAACGGATGGATCGGTGGATACTTGGCTTTGGCAGGTGACCGACCGAATATGCCGGAATCGTCTGGTGTGTTGGCGGGAAAGCGAAGCAATATAGAAATGAAGGTATGCTTCCTCAGCGCAATCGGGGCTCGTTGGCAGTGGTGAAAAAGGCTAGAAGAGGAATAGGGGTAACAGCTACCCTTGTTCACAACGGTTTCGACCTTGACCGTCCCGCAGGAGCTGGGCAGGCCGTTCATGGCCTCGGGACACTTTTATGTTCCTTCTACATTTGAGCCCAGGGAATGTTCAAGATCCCAACTGTAGCGCTGCAAAATCATTCATTCGTTCCAGGGGTATCATTGCTGCATCTCATGCGTGGTGTCTCTCTGCTCAACCACAGACTGGCCAGTCTCAGTGCTCATTCCGAATCAGTCTGGTAGCTCACCAGCGACGTCGTGACACCGGTGGCCGTGCCCGCCTTCCCGTCCTCAGGGGGATCCGGTGTTTCCCCTGGAGCTCGTTTCCTCTTCAGGCCCGGAAGCCTTAGCGGGCCTTTGAGGGCATCCTTGTTGCCAAACCCGAGGAATGGATCCCTCGCCGCCCGAGTGTTCCCTACGATTTCCGACACCAGACTTTCTCGCATCTTCTCGGCAGCCGCCTCGGACTTCAGCTTCCGCTGCGCCCACTTCCCCTGGTGCTTCTTCCCAACAGCGGTTTTCCCCACGTGAGTTTCGAACAACGGCCGTGCAAGCACCTTCTCAACATGTGCATCACCCGCAACGTCTACCGTCCCAAAATCCACCAGTGCGGCGCGCCGGGCGTCCGCCTCCGTTCCCGGAAGCAGCTCGATCCCCAAGCTCATCCTGTCCTTCAGGTCCTTTGTCTTGACCGCCTCGTTTTCCCTTGCGTGCCGCCCCACCCTAAATACCTTCCTCAGCCTCTGATTCTGCGCATACGGATCATCCCACTGCCGCTCCGCCGTATCTTGCAACTCCCCTATCCGCTCGCGCGTCTCAAACAGCCTCTCCCGGTCCTCAATCGTCCTCTCTAACTTCCCGAACGCCGTTTCGCGGCGCTCTGCACGCTCCTTTTCCGTCAGGATCAAGAATTCCCCGCTCTTCACCAGACTGTCATTGTCATCCCCTACATCGCGCTTCTTCCCCCCGGAAACTACCACGTACGCCGTGTTCTGCGGGTCGGTGCGGATCTCAATGGGTCCGCCGCACACGTTATGGCGCATCGTGAAGGACCAGATGGGCGAGGTGTGGTAGCTGCCGACGCGCTTCTTCTCGGCATTGAAGCGCACGCCTTGACCAATTATGGTGGGTTTGGGACAGGTTGTGCACCATACTGCGAAGGGCATCTCGAAGCGCACGGTCAGGATCCCGGCCGAGGCGAGCTTGGAGGCGCGCGCGCCGAGCGCGTGCTTCTTGTTGAGGGCGTTTCCGGAGATGAGGCCCTCTTGGTCCGGTGGGACGTACCGCCCCATGTTGAAGCCTTGCATTTTGGAGGTTGGGGGGGCTGTCGCGGCCTGGGGGGAGGATGGTGTGTCGAGGGTTGGAGGTTGACCGATTATCGTTGCCGGTTCGTCGGAGATGGGGGATTGAGCTGTGAGGCCTGTGGATGATGATATCTAGCAAATGATATACCGTAGAGCGCTGAGCACGCGCTCTTTCGAGAAGCGATGAACCCAACGCCCTTTCGTTTCGGTTTGGGCTGGGCGTTGATGTGGACGGACACAAAGTTCGCGAATCGCGATGGAGGGGTGACGGCAACGTGGTTCACCCCCTGCCAGCTGAAATTATAGTGGGGCACCGCATTCAGCTTTTGGACCTGTCAGCCCTGTCATCTTCACACCTTAGGCCGCAAACTTACCACCTCGTCTCCCAATAAAGCGAACAACCGAACAAACAAACGTTCTACATTTACTCACCATGTCTCCGATTGACCTTCTTCCTAGAGCAAAACTGCAGGTGTCACAGGTGTCACTTTTTGAGGTAGAACGCCCCTAAGGGTTGAGCCCTCGCGTGACCCTGGCTGCAGTGGAGTGTTTTGCCTCTCAACCTGCAGGTTCCCACTAAACCCACCAGACATATCGTCAAATACCCAACACACCTTCAACAACAACCAGGCATACGCCCGGCTAGCTCAATCGGTAGAGCGTGAGACTCTTATGAAGATACTTCACGATCTCACGAGATCATCTCAAGGTTGTGGGTTCGACCCCCACGTCGGGCTCAATTCCCGGCAATTGCCATCCTTTTTGCTGGTTTCCATTATTTTCTTCACTTGCTTGTGTCGTCTTCCTTCCGGGTCTTTCATTTTTTCCTTTCGTTCATATTTCTCTCATATCACATCTAAAAATTCACCGCTACATTGTAGTTTTACCGATTTCTTAAAATTATCAGTCTCGGTCGTCCGTTTTGTTCATCCGTGCTTCAAACACTGCTCTCGGTGGAAGCCAATACGGTGTGATCAGTGGAAGATTCGGTAGTCGGTTCGATATCATCAACAGACCAGTCGGAGTCATCAAACTGTTCATCATGATTGATGGCGACGACGACGAAGTTTCCTTGGACGGTCCGGATATGGAACTGATCTCCCATGCCTGCCGACTCATCGTTTACAGCAGAAACATCCTGGATGGTGTCTCTGGCGTCTACGATTGCCCAACCCTCGGGAGGGTTTATTTGACCTACGCTCTCCATCCATTGGAGGATAGGATGGCCTACCTGGGGCGATGAGCCCCCCGAGCCAGGGTCATCGGCGCCGACCCAAGACTCCGAGGCCAAGTTGTCGGCTATCTGGCCGTCTGAGTGCATCGAGTAAAATGACGGCGTTGACGTCGCCGATGCTGAGGATGCGTCTGTATCTGAGCGATGCTCAAACGGCTCATCGAAAAAGGAACTGCACTGTGATGGAGACGAAAAGTCAGACTGGAAGGGGGACTCTGGCCAACAGCATTCCGAGGCCGTCTCATACTCCGTATCGAAGGCCGAATCTTGGACAACAATGTCTGCCATGGTATCGAAGGGTAGGTATCCGGTCACCGACGGTAAGTTTGACACTTTGTGGTCAGATCAACAGCGCACTTGGTTGGGCAATAATAGTCCAATGGGGACAGTTGAGAAAGACAAGGACTGCCTTCTATTGTGTTACCCATCCCCTCTTTAAATACGAACTCACCCTATTGCTGGAGGTTCCCCGGGACAGGTTACTCAATGAGCGTATTTTTCTCGCAACAATGGCTTTGTTCACGGTCAGATTACTCCACGAACTTGCCCAAATGCACAAAAGGGCTTTGTTGACATGGACAAGCTGTATGTCTTCGCAGAAATCAGAGACGTTACAACCTACGGTCCGGCTAATATCTATTGGTTGGAGCTGACGTTGTTCTGAGAAGACCATACAACTCCCGAGCTATCGGCTGCAAGGAACATTCTCTGATCAAGGGACCGAACCCGTGCCGTCTCATTCCCCGCATACTCCACCTCTCCAAAGGCCCCCCCCCCCCGAAGCGCTACAAAAACCACGGCGTCACTTATATCCCCTAGTACAAGGACCAAGACTGACAGTTTGTTTTAGCCAATGCCTAATACATTCGGGCTATCCCGACCCGAACCTACTGGCCTCGTTTCGGCACAGTATGCCTGCGTTTGCGTATACCATCTATTGTACCCTTTACCCGGCAATGGTACGCACGCGATGCTCCCTCCCGCCGAGAAGGGGGAGAAGAAAATATGCAGGACCACGAACCAGGTCCATGGCGATGGCTCCGTTGTTTAATAATAACCATCTCGCTGACGCCCGTGGCCCAACAAAACATGAAACTTCAGTCAACCCTCCAAGATGGCACTCCTCACTGCCTTCTTAGCTACCTTCGCAGTCTGCGCCTCCACAGCATTGGCGCAGACCAGCAACATAGCGAACTCCACCATCTCAAACCCCATATTGCCTGGTTTTCACCCCGACCCAAGCTGCATCTATGTCCCAGAGTGGAACGGGACCTTCTTCTGCGCCTCGTCTAGCTTCAACGCCTTCCCGGGGATTCCGATCCACGCGAGCAAGGACTTGCAGAACTGGAAGCTCATTGGGCATGTTTTGAATCGGGGAGAGCAGCTGCCACGGCTGGCGGAGACGAATAGATCAACGAGGTAGGGATTTGGCGTGGAATTGTGGGAGATCTTTGTCTCAAGGGGATGGGGCTGATGATGGATGATGGTAGTGGGATATGGGCGCCTACGCTGCGATTCAACAATGGTACCTTTTGGCTGGTTACGACGCTTGTGGATGATGACCGTCCGCAGTCCGATGAGAGTCGCTGGGATAATGTAGGGCTCCAACGGTGTTTTCCCCGGGGATATGGATATGCTAACGTGCTGCTGCAGATTATCTTCAAGGGGAAGAACCCGTACGATGACGCCTCTTGGTCGAATGCAATCCATTTCAACTTTACTGGTTACGACACTGAGCCGTTCTGGGACGTCGATGGCAAAACGTACATCAATGGTGCCCATGCGTGGCAAGTTGGGTGAGAGCTCCATCGCCCCTGTGTCCTGATGTGTGTGTACTCATATCTGGATGCCGTGCGTAGGCCGTATATCCAACAAGCCGAGGCAAATCTGGATACAGGAGAGCTGGGTGAATGGCGCATCATATGGAATGGGACGGGTGGCATGGTAATTACCTGCTTGGTACAAGCCCCCTTGGAGTGTTTACTAACAACTTATGTAGGCCCCCGAGGGACCTCACATTTACCGCAAGGATGGGTGGTACTACCTACTCGCAGCAGAAGGAGGAACCGGTTTAGGTCACATGGTAACAATGGCGCGCTCCAAGACCATCAACGGGCCGTACGAGTCCAACCCTGGCAACCCCGTCCTGACCAACGCAAACACCACCAGCATATGTGAGCACCCCTTGTCTATTTTATTGAATCCCCTTAAATAGGCACTGACGCTACCAAGTCCAAACCGTGGGCCACGGCGATCTCTTCGAAGACGGCTCCGGAAACTGGTAAGCCAAGCCTCAAACCGCCAGTTCTTGAACCCCCCTGACCAACACCTCCAGGTGGGCGGTCGCCCTCTCCACCCGCTCGGGACCAAATTACACCAACTACCCCATGGGCCGCGAAACCGTCCTAACACCCGTCCGCTGGCCCCCCTCCGCTTTCCCCATCTTCTCCCCCATCACCGGCCTCTCCCCGGGTCCCCTCCCACCAGCCTCCCTCTCCCTCCCGGGCCTCGGATCCCTCGTCACCGCCGACGACGATCTCACTTTCTCCTCTGAAACCTCCCTCCCCCCCC
>Ga0247780_1001360_pt1 | contig 14768 bp, 15 predicted proteins | sample UWRJL079202R5_FD_179927 | JGI IMG/M metagenome (GOLD analysis project Ga0247780, IMG submission 179927) | Plant litter microbial communities from Arlington Agricultural Research Station in Wisconsin, United States - UWRJ-L079-202R-5 | ecosystem: Environmental > Terrestrial > Plant litter >... | reverse complement strand
GATCGTGGTGAGGGGATGTTTCGCACCCCAACGATGGCTCAGCGCTGTATATCTCCCTCGCCAACCACCAGTTTGGCACAGCCGTATCAACGCCGGGCGGGGGGGGGATGCCGGGGGGGATGCCAACGCCAACATCGACGAGCCGGCTCGGTAGCTGGACCGCATCATCACCTGCCTCGACCGTCTCGCCCGAGAGTCCAACCGTGCACCTCTCATGCCCACCGTCGCATCAGTGTAGCCACCTTTTAATTTGCTCCAGCGTTTATGCCGATCGTTTTAAATGGACTGGTCTCGCGATTATCCAACGAGATGCATAACTGTCCTCTTCTGCGCAGACCCTGAGTCTGTAGTTCCCAAACACGCCGTCACTCCCCTGCTCTTGTATCGCGAATATGTTGATATCAGCAATTCTCAAGTTCTCTGGTCCAGGCTCGCAACGCCCGGGCTGGTACTCGGTCCAGAGGCGCACAGTAACCGGTCGGGCTAGGAAGTCCGGCACGCTTGCTGGGCTCAGCTGTAGCTGGATTTGATCGACGAGCATCGCACACAGGGGACATGACCTGGCCGAAGATAAGATGCTTGGGTACGATAGCGAAAGGTGCCTCGCAGAGAATTTCACCAAGCGGTCCTTATAGGCGTCTCTGAGAGCATCAAGCGTGATGCTCCGGCAGGTTTCGCATGCGCCGGATGGATACATGCGAGCGAGCTACCAGCTTGACGTGGAAGAGATCAAAAATCGTTGATGGGTACAACTGTTGAATTGGTAATTTGCAATGTGTAAAAGAAAAAAGAAAGCTCTCGCCTAATCTTGAATACGCACTCCCCCCCTCACTTTGTCCAACGGCGCTCAACATGAAGACGTTTGTGTGTGTCGCGAGGCCTATGTTCCACACGTTCCGAGCCACCGGATTAAACTCATTCCAGACGGGATTGCCTTTGCGACTCCGTCTCTGCGATATCTCCGACTCCTACACCCCTTGCCCACGGGGCCTCCTACGCCTACGAGCTATTACAGCTGCCTCGCACGCAGGATTTCCACATACCCCCTCAACTCTTTGTCTATCCGCCTCGTGCGACGTGCACGCAAGCCCGTTGGTATACCCTAGGCAGAAATTCTGATATCCTCGATGTCTCGCATGGCCGCATTCAAGCACCTAAATGACTGCAGTGCACATAGCGACGTCGGGGGGCGGCTGTGATTTTCTGCCGGAAACGGGTAAGCTGAGCTCGTTCCTTCAACGCAAGTGATGAGGACTGGCACCCACTATGATCTTGACGCTTGCGGATTGCGACAAATGTGATGTGACGAACAGATGTGCCTGAGCTCAGCTGGGGGAACTGCTGGGTAGCTTGCGGGAAACCCTGACGGTTGGAGATGTTCGAGTCAAGTATTCGAGTCCAAGGGGTTGAGCGAAGGCTTCTTATTATAGCACTGGCGAAAGATTCCATCCTATCTATCCTCAACTCGCTCAAGACTCAGAGCCCCAGGATGCGTCACAGGGGCCAGCACTAGCTGGTAGTAGTGCCGCGCATGCCTAACCAACTCATTTTCATCCTATTGCGTGAAGCGTGATCTAAGATTGGTTTGTGAAGCATCGTCGATTTGTCGAGCTCTTCAAAAATCAAAGGCGACACGCCGAAAAACTTGAGAAAGCTCCCTCCGCTATCTGCGCTGTGACAAGGGGCAATCACAGTCAACACTCGACCGATACTAGCACGGGTCTGATATCGAGTGTGGGCTGGTTGCAGCTTGGAACAGAGTGTGTAGCCCTGTGGGCGCTGAACAAATATATTCCGAATCACGATAATTGACTATGGCCTCGAAGGTCCTTGTCCTTCTCAATCCTTCTGGGCCAGATGTGTCTATCTAAATACTGAGGTCCTCCTGAGTACCGAAGTTCTCTGCCATTCCATGGCTTCCAAATGATGACTTGCGGGCGCTCACTGGCGCAATTTTTCCTGCAGCTCGTGGCTCGATACGAGACCTTGCCGGCCATTGTGGTTCGCCACAGCGCCAACCCAATAAAAGTGGGCCGCGTGGGGCGTCTGATTGGTGCCGCTTCCAGGCCTTTCCTCGGAGTTTCCGCCAGCGCTGGTCCATCCAAGGGTGGGCGAATCTTGCCGTTGCGACCCCCAACTTCTCGCACCGCCTCCTCGCAAGGGTGGCAGAGCGTGGTACCTACCACTCAGCAAACCCATGTTTCACAACGACGATAAGGGCTATACTCATCGTTGCCACCCTATTGGACGAGTGAGGCGCCTTGCCAACGTGCCTGGTTCGAGTGAACGTCTCAGATTCCTGGGCCATCTATTAGGCTGTAGGCAAGGTGTGTACATCCCTTATGCGAGGAGGCTTGAGCAACAAAACCCCACCCATCCGACCCAACGCCTACTCTGCCCGGCCTCAGAGGTCAAAGCATGCTCTTCCCATCTTCCTAGGAAACGTTCCCTGCATCATGGACCCCATCACGGCAGCCTCCCTAGCAGGGACCTGCACCGCCTTGGTGACCAAGCTCGCCAGCGCAGCCAAGGGTCTTCACGCCGTCGTCGCAGGTCTTCACGACGCCGGTCACACCATCAAGCACCTCGCCGACCAGGTCGACTTGATGGAGATTGTCTTCCGGCGGCTCAACCAGTCCATCAACGACATCCCCGGTGTCACACAGCACGAGAGGGATAAGTTTCACTCGGGCATTTCGTCCTGCGATGTCGTCGTCTCGGACCTACTGCTACACGTGCAGAGTATCCAACCAGCTGAGGGGGAAACCGGCCCTTCGCTCGCTCGGAGGGTCCGGCTGTTGTGGAACGACGAACAAGTCAAGGAAAAGCTGGCCATGCTCAACACCAGCCTTCAGCTCTTTCAGACCTTCCTTGTGGTTCTCCAGCTCTCCCCTGGCGCGGGCCGAGGCCAAATCCTCTCGTCCTCTTCTGCCCAGCTCCTGATGAGCAAGACGATCGATGACGCCCAGAGCATCATTGTAGAGTCGAGACGAGGCGAGTCCACCTCTGGAGCGACCTTCACCGATGCCGGAGAAGATCTGGATCGCCGCTTCGCCGTGGATGAGGAACTGCTCGATACTGAGGTTTATAGACTCGCCATCCGATCTACCGTTCGCCGGCGGGAAGGGCGTAGACGGGATGTTTTACCATCGACCGCGGAGAAGCCTTTGCCCTCGGACTCCAGTATGAGTAGCATGGTCGCGCAGGTGGCTTGGAAGCCGCCTCCCGAGACCGCCCCGCCGCCTGCGACAGCGCCATTGAAGAAGAAGACGAATCGTGGATCATCGCTACTCTCGTGGATCAAACGCGAGATTCGCAAGACAGATCCGCGCAAGGTGATCCCGCGCGAGCTGACTCCGCGCGAGATCGAGAAACTGGAATCCTTCTGCTGGGATATCGAAACCGGAAGGACACCTGTCACCTCAGGCGATCTCGGCTTCGACATCAATGGCCACACATCGCGGGGCGAAACTCCCCTAGCCCTGTCCATTCGATGCGGCCGGCTCGACATGGTCCGGTATCTTCTCCAGGAGGGAGCAAGTGTGAGGGCTGGCTTCCGCAGAGAATGGAGTGTCACGAAGCAGGAAGACACGAAGCTGAAACACTGGGAGGTTCTCCCGCCTCTTCACTATGCGGCCCTCTTCAAGGCCGGTAAGGACATCACGCAGCTCTTGGTTGAAAAAGGAGCCGATATCAACGACCGGGAGGGCGTCAAGGTGCTCAAAGACGAAAGAGCCACCGGTATTACGCCGCTAGTGGCCGCCATCGACGCCAGATACCACCAAGGCATCGGGGACATGATTGGGCTCGGAGCAGACATCGACCGCCCGACAACTGGTACCTTTGTATGGACGCCTTTGACCTATGCTATCACTGTGTCTAGCCTTACTGCGGTCCGCTTGCTTTGCGAGGCAGGCGCGTCGGTCAACAGCGAGACTACTTGCCATATGAAGGAACAGTGTTGGACCGACACATGGAACAGAGAGGAGCAAGGGATACCGCACCAGATGGCCATGCGAGATACGGCATTAACATTTGTCACCCGGAGGATTACGCGCGGGAAGTGGCGCAGAGAAGAGGCCGAGTTCGGTGCGGAGGTCATTGAGATTCTCGTTTCGGCAGGCGCCGACGTCCGCCACCAAAGCAAAATACTCGGGAAGTGGGAAGATGGTAAGGAACCCGAGAACCGGTGGTCGACAGACACGAACGGGATCAGCATCCATCTTCGCGGCGCACCACTGGACCATCTCTGCGCGTCTTCGTCCGACGGCTGGCCTATTCGGGCCCACCAGTTCCCGAGAGTGCTGACGGCCACCTTGTATGCCATCCATGCCCTCGTCGACACCGGGTCGAATGTGGATGCGACGGTCCGGCTCCTGAGCTACCACCGCCTCCCGACGCCCGATTTCCCGCTCCGCATGAAAGCCATGGACTTCCTAATCGAGGCCGGGGCAGTTGTGCCCCGCCTAGATAGCGGCGTGGATTATATGGAGCTGTTCTGTTCCCAGCTCACGGTCGGCGATGGTGCTGACTTCAAAGAGGGCCTCGAGCAGGTCGTTCAGCTGACGGTGTTTCTCATCAAGGCGATTTCGCCCTATCCTCTTTCCACGCTCCAGAACGCCATCAGGGTGTCGGAGATGCGGTACGAAGAAGAAATGCGACCACCTGACAACAAAGGCGGGTTCTTCAACACGCGGGACCTTTGTCGATTGAGGAGGAAGGCTGTGACGGAGATGCTCCGTTGGGCAGCCAAGTGCGGTCAAAAAAGCCTTGAATGCCACCTGGATGAAGATCAAGGTGATCTGTGGGACCGAATACGTGATTTGAGGATATTCGGGAAGTATGAGGAGGAATGGTCCAAGTCAGTGGTCGTCCCCTTTTCGAATATGGGGCCCGACGACGACAGTATTTCGGAGAGTGTGTACCGCTTGATAATAGGCCCTGATTAGGAGTTCCGCTCCGCGCGCAGTGTCTAAACCCGACTCGAATTCTGCCACTCTGCGCAATTGAATTCTGCGAATGCCTCCGGCCGCCTCCGCCTCCGCCTCCTGCCAACTCCGCCAACTCCAACTGCACCAAAGACTACGGTAATCACGTTATTCAGCATGGAGGAGGAGCCTCTCGACAGCTCTCTTAAGCCCCAACTTCCTCCTAACCACCATCCCCTCGTTAGCCCAGCCCGTCTTCTGCGCCTATAGCAGGAATGAGGCACCGGGCTACGCAGCCTTCAGCGCATCGTCGGCGGTCTTTCTGGGAGTTGGACAGCGAGAAGGAAGACGGTGGCGCGGTTTTGAGGAAGGCGAAGACGCAGAAGACGCAGAATACTGCCCCTACCTCCTCGCCAGACCCCCTTGCCGACTATTAATATGACTCCCTGCCTCACAACAAGACTTAAAGCTAGATTATCGTCGCCCTCAGCGATGAGGGCGATGAGCGACGAGGAGGACGATTCTTAGCGGCCGGGAATAGCTTCCTGCAGTCAGAAGCTACGATATATTCGGTATAAGGCACAGAATCGACGAACTAACTCAATTCCTCCTCTTCTGTAGGCGGTAGGCGCCTACATTACGATTCAATTGAATTATGTGGTGGCAGCGATCGCTCATTATTTCGCAGCCAATTCTTGGTGGGGTTCGATGGGCCTGACCGCCTGCGCATTTAGTCACCGCCTTCGAATTGGGTTAGACGCTGCGCGCGGAGCGGAACTCTACTCCTGCATGATCCACAGGACGGAAGTAGTCGCTCAGCAGCTTGCAGTAGCAGCTCAGGCGTAATTTTCGCTCCTCTGCTGGCATACCCAGCCCGAGCCGCGCCCAGTCTGTCTCCGGCATGGAAGTTGCCGACGGGCAGTCGCCTGCTCTCGTCGTTGCCGCGAGGGCGGGAAGGATGGGCCAGCTCGACGTCGGGGTCCGAGTCTCCGAGTCAGACGAGAACCTGTGCCGCCCGGCGGTAGATGTCGCGCATTACAGTCAGACCCCCTGTTTTTGCAACCCCCTTTTTATGCAAATTGCCACAAAACGCAAGCCACTTCGCAGTCTGAATTAATTAGTATGATAAAACGCAAGTCTGCAAGCCGCAACTGCAAGCCTGAAAACTTGCGTAAAAGGGGGGGTTCTTTTAGTGGTATGGACTCAAATGGGTTGTTTTGTTAGGCCTTAGCCCACTAAATCCCCCTAGAATTCCGGCCACTGGCCGAGACTAACTCTCGCCAAGCCATGAAAAGTGGGCCCTATAGCACCCCAACATCCACAAAATGCAAGCACTTGGGTGGTCTGGAAAGCTTGCATAAACAGGGGGTTTGACTGTAGCAGCACCTGGTAGTTCTAGTTGGAGTAGTACTCCGTCGGGGGGAAGCCCGTGTCGGGGGTTTGGTCGTCTTGGTGCCCCATGGCGCCGATGGGCTAGGTCGTGGGCTGGGACCGGGCTGGGACAAATGCCGATAAGTCGAGGCGTCTACTTTGCGCCACCTGTTGGAAGCACTGCACTCTGGATTCTGTGGAACTGAAGGGTTGCAACTGCTTGATTGTATTGCTTGTTCGGCTCTCTAGCTTTGCCAGAGAGCCTTCCTTATAGTTATAAATGGTGGCAAGCCGTGTGGCAAAGCCAGGCGGCTGTCTGTAATAATAATGGTTATAAATCTATGGTTCGGGTGGTTTCAAGTCTCTTCTTTCTGACGCATAGCGCTTTCCTTTTGAGAGATCTTCCCTCAGTATGCTTGAACAGGTCATTGAATAGTGCAGTAAGGCCTTTTAAGAATGCGATGCGACCTATGGTGTCAGAACCCAGCACCTCTCTTGACAGTAAGAAGGTTTCTCCCGCACTGGCCTCCTTCTGTTCGGCAACTTGAAATCGCGGGGCACGGAGCTCAACGACACTGCCCGGCCTAAAAGGTGGTGCTATCGCGACAAGCTAATTGGACCGCAGTGCTGCAATGCTACCCCAGCCTGCTTCAGCCATGGACGCCGTAACAGGTTCTCATGGCGAGGACGTGCGTAGTAATGTGCGCAACCTCTCGATTCACCCCTCATCTCCAAATCCTCGCCCACCACATCCTTGCTCCACCGCCGCCAAGTCAATTGCCGGTGTGATGGACGTCGCCAACAACACCATCGCCAGCTTCTGGCCCGAATCTTTTCCCGCTTCTCCGGCTGTGTTCCTGCTGTTGGCCGTTCCAGTTTTGGCCGCTCTATTGCTCTGGCTTCGGGGAACGGGCGCCAGTGAGCCATGGAGTCTTCCCAACTGGAAAGGTATCCCTTTCATCGGCAACACTCTTCAGTACATTTTGGACAATGGGTCCTTCATAACCCGAACCACTCTCGCCCTGCAGAACAGAGATATCATCAAGTTCCGCCTGGGTCCGACCAAGGCCTACCTCATCACGGGCGCGCAGAACGTCCAGGCTCTGTTCCGAAAGTCGACCTCGGTAAGCGCTGACAAGTTCATCCTCATGGTGATGGGTTCTGTCATGTGCTACACCAAGGAAGACCTCGCCAAGTACGCCAACGACAAGACCGGTCGCCTCGCCGAACCCCTGGACGGCACCGCCGCCAACCACAAGGGTCCGCGATACTGGTATAACCTGCATCACTGCATGAAGACCCTATCACAGAGCTCCTCAACGGTGGCTCTTACAGGAAAGTTCATCGAGTTCTTCCAAGATCGAGTCCAGGCGTACCCCTTGGGCGAGCCGGTGACGGTCAACTTGTACCATTTCATGAGAACCAGGATGGCTGGGGCGGCGACGAAGGCTTTGACCGGCGACAAGCTTCTTGAGCGCGTTGGCGAGGATGAGCTGTTGGACGCATTCTGGGCCTACGATAGCGTTGTCATGCGCTTGATGTACGCCCTTCCCAAGTGGATGGACCCGATGCCGTGGAAGGTCTTGGATCGCATGCATCGCATGGCTCTTGGGTGGCTGCAGGACGACTTCGACCCCGTGTCTGACTTGCTGGGGAATGACGTGGACGACGTCGAGTGGCATCCTGAGCTGGGTCTGCGTTTTATGCGCGAGTATCTGCGTTGGGGAAAGAAGTCTAGAATGGCTCTAGAGACACGTGCCGGCTACTTCATCGGGTTTCTCATAGGGTGAGTCATGCCCACCCCCAAGCACTCAGATGGATTGAACCACTGGCCCTAGAACGGAATTATTCCGTTGCTAACAGTGCAGCCAGGCTTAACGCAAACAGCATTCCTATCGCCGCATGGGCGCTGTTTGAGCTCATCCAAGATCGAGACTTGTGGGAACTCGTGCAAAACGAAGCAGAATCAGTCTTCGAGATCAACCCGGCAACTGGCCAGCGTGTTCTGAACGTCCAGAAGATGCTTGTGCTCCCGCTCCTTCAGTCGGTGTATACCGAGATCCTCCGCCTCCACGTCTCGGTGAACATCACCCGCGAAGTCGTCGCGGAGACGGCAACTATCGCAGGGTACAAGCTTCCAAAGAACGCGCTGATTCAAGCGCCAACACGCATTGCGCATCATAGTGAGGTAGCTTGGGGGACTCCTGAACACCCTGCGTCAGAGTTCTGGGCACACCGGCACATCAAACACATCACCATCCAGGATGAAAACGGAAATGTGAGCGAGAAAGCCGAGTTCGCGGTTGCAGCAGGACCGAATGACTTCTTCCCCTATGGTGCGTAATCGCTCTTCATCACTTCTCCTGCGAGATCTCATAACTAACTGGGAGGGGCTCCCAACGCACAGGTGGCGGCGTCAGCATGTGTCCCGGGAGGCATTTTGCGAAACAGGAGATCATGTCGACTATTGCCATCATGGTGACCACGTTCGATATTGAGATGATCGAGTGGGTGACCTATGACGGCAAGGCAAAGTCAGATCGACCTGCGCAGGATAATCTGAAGTATAGTGGCGCCGCTGCCCTGCCCCCGGACCGGGACATGAAGGTGCGGTGGACACGACGGGTGTGAGGCAGACTCCATGAGGGGTTGAGAACCGTAGTAAAGATGGAGTAAGCATCGAGAAACCACGTTTCTGGCGAGGACTTACAGGCTGTGACCAGGCGGGTTTGAAGGACATGGATATTTAACACCCCACTGCATCCTGGCCTCGCTTCTTTCTGTTCACTCATTATCACAGTCTTCAGCAAGCTTTGAATTCTCAATATCAACATAACTCCTGAGCAATCTACCCCCACGACATTGTCGAGTTTTTTCTTTAGCACGAGATCCCCATTACTCCCTCGAGGCAACGAGAATACAGCCAATATGTCTGACGGGAAAGATTCATCGCCCTATGACCTTTACAGCTCTGAAGAACATTCGAGCGGATCGGGCTACTCGAGCGACCGTCCGCCTTACGGCTCTGGCGAACCCTCGACCGAATCAGGTTACTCCGAGGCCCCCCCGACTTACCACTATGGCGAACCCTCGTACGGATCAAACTACCGCAACGACTCTCCGTCCAGCCCCACCCGTACCTCCGGCGGATGGTCACCTGCACGCTCCGGCTCCGGCTCCGGCGGCCGCCCGACTCAGTACATGGGAACCGACTCTGGTTCTCGCGCTGCCTACACCACGGCTGAGCCTACATGTGCAGTCACCGAACGCAATGTGGAATACAAGGACTGTAGTACGCAAATCATGGGGAATCCATTGAGCACGGCGACTACTGAGGTTGCTTCGATGCACTCCATGAATTCCTACCACTCAGCCAGTTCTGACCGCGCGGAGAGACGACGCACCCCTACGGCTTCATCGCCGGCTGATAGCCCGAGAGCTGCGACACCAGTTGAGGACTATCCACGAGGTGCGGATGAGACTGGGGAATCATCTCAGTCCCAAAATCCATATCTCACCCAGGAGCAGTGAGAAAGACTGATAGATCCTGGCCCTTTGTTGCGTTGATTTGGAGGGAGTGGTGTGCAGTTGTGGAAGAGAGTCTTCAGGCGCTGCTGGTTTGTGGGACGTATTTCTCTTGGCGGCTATGATCAGCGTTAGGATACGTCTTGCTTTTGGTAGATGCTTGGTGTTTGATTGCATTGCATTCGACGTTTGTTGGTCACGTTGGGTTCTTGCTATCTCGGGACATGAAGAGTTTGGCAGAGAACGCAATGGGTGATTCGTGGAACGGCGTGGGTGTTTGGCAGATAGGTAGTCTGAGCATAGTTGTCATACAATATCACCACGCATTGATTTGGACAGAGCGTCTCCGTTATTCAGAGAATGCCCTGTGCACGGCGCTTCATACGATGTACTGTTGGGTGGCGTTGTGCCTTTGTAAGGTGTCTCAGTAACCCCTTTCATTGGCTTCAGCTCGACGGATATTGCCGATGTGTCTGATGCGGGCACCAGTCATGCTTTGGTGATTTGGAGATAGAGTTTTGGATACATTCAGCCGCACCCAAAGCCCGAAAGATAGTCTGCATGTGGCGAATGGAAGAACATATCGCGACCTGGCTGTGGTGAAAAATACCGCATGGCAAAGGTTGAAGGCAAGAGCTGCTGGCATCCCTTCAGAGGGCTTGGCCGCTGATCTGAACCGGTTTCGCTTCCTACTACTTCAACTTCTCGTCTCGGATTCTGGTTACATTGCCCTTATTTTGGTTGTTGCGTGTGCCTTCAGGATGGGGTCACCACCAGAACCTCCGGTGCCCCATGAAGGACCAATGCCCAGCAATGAGCGCTCTCAAACCCCTTCCACCAAAATCCCCAAACGACGAAGTGCTATTACTGCGTGGGGATTCGAAGCTGCTGTTCTAGCTGGGGCTCTCGGATCCTTTGCGGCAATTATCGTTATTTTGTTAATCTACAACGGACAGGAAAGCCCGGTTTGGCAGTACAGCATCAACCTGAACTCATTAGTGGCAATTCTCAGCACCATTCTCAGAGCGGCGCTGATGGTCCCGGTCGCCGAATGTATGCCTCTAATTGACTGCAACTGGTCGTAATCTCGCTAATATTAGAGATAATAGCCATCAGTCAGTTGAAATGGGTGTGGTTCAAGAAACCGACCAAACTGCGCTTGATAGAGCGATTGGACGACGCGAGCCGCGGATCGTGGGGATCGGCTGTCTTCCTCTCTCGAAACTTCGGCTTGTAAGCGCACATGACCACGAACATGAGATGAGATTCATGTTGCAGATAACTAACGCATCGAGTCAGCAATCTCGCATCGATCGGTGCGCTGGTCACCATCGCCTCACTTGCCATCGGCCCCTTCACACAGCAGGCCGTCAAATCAGTCGTCTGTGAATCAGCGGTGCCCGGACTCTCAGCACAGGTCCCGATCGCTCGGTATCTCCTCCCCTACTCGGACGACGTCGGAACGGGCACGGGCAACACACAAGTCTGGCAGCTACGAGACCCCATGGTCCTTGCGCTCTACAAAGGGATCATGGAAACAGCGACCGACGGGGCTCCACCCATCCAGTGCGCGACAGGAAACTGCACTTTTGACCAGGGCCCCGGGGGGAGCTATGCGTCGCTTGGGCTTTGCTCCAAGTGCACCGACGTTACCTCAAAGCTTGAGCTTGTTTACGCAGGCTCCTGGGCTGCGTACCGAATGCCCGGAAACACGACGGCGCAGGTCGGGACGCGGGAGCCCACATCTGTCAATCTCCACATCAACACCACTCGGTCGGAGCTCGTGCAGACTGAGTGGATGAACTCGTCCATTGTCACGCTCACCGTCAACGGATGTATCAGGAATACCAGCCAGTCCGGCAACGTCGGATGGGACTGCCCCAACAGCGCCCAAAACACATACCCCCATCTCAGAGACGACGAGCGGCTCGTGTCAATCCCCTACCGAAGTGTTGTCGCGGCGCAATGCAGCCTCTACCCCTGCGCAAGGCTTTATCGCGCTGCCATCCAAGGGGGCATTCTGCGCGAGGAAGTGCTCGCTAGCTTTCCAGCAGCGCTCCCTCCGCGCTACAAGAATGCCAGCAGTACCCCATTCTTCGGCCCCTTGGCGCCCGACGAGATGGATAACTACACGGCTATCATCGAGCCCTGCGCTGTTGGAAGCAGGGTCTACGACCGGACCAACTTCTCTCTGGCGAGGGGGGGCTCGACATCGGATGTCTACCTCGGCGAAGATCTGTTGGGGGCCGTCCCCGATCAGTGCGTGCTGAAGGTTCCCATCAGCTGGGGCTCTGCCTTCCGCAGAGAAGGGCTCGTCACTCTCAGTGACCGGTGCATCCCCATCGTCACGATCGGCATAGACCCTGATGCGGAATACCCCAGCACGGAGTGCTCGAATCGGTGGCTGAACCCCCTGTTCAACAAAGGGAATGCCTCCTTCGAATCCATCTCGGCCACCTTTGACAGTATTGCCCTAGCTGTGACCACCCGTATGCGCGTTATTGGGAAGGATGACGCTGGAAATCCTCTCATGGCGGAGGGCCAGACAATGGAGACACGGGTGTGCATCCACGTCAGCTGGTATTGGCTGATCCTGCCAGGAGTTCTAGCCACGCTAGCGATCCTCTTGTTAACAGGGACAGTCGTCCAGAGCTATCTGCATAGGAAAATGTATCCAGTTTGGAAGTCATCTCTTCTGCCGTCTCTTTTCTATGGGCTGCGGTCAAGTCTGCAGCACGAAGAGCACCAAAGGAACGAGGGAGGACAGGATGTCGCTAGCGTTTCTTCAGATCGGCCAGCGGAGCTTCGGGATTTGCAGGCCACCGCGTCGTCGACAACTGTGCGATTCAGACTACAGGGAGAAAACAGTCATTTTGAGTGGATGGAATAAGTCTTGGTTCTTAACATTGTCACATGCGGTTGAAGGTGTTGTTCGTCCGGTTTAGAAACAGAGGGCGGCTTGTCCTGTGGCAAATTCAGGGGATTTGCCAGGTCTATCAACAAGGCATGGTGTCACCATGAGCAGTATTGTGAGGAGTTATTTTCATCACAACAACCGCCTGTATACTCGATGAGACCCTATGAAGACATCTGCGATGCACACGCCCACTGGGAGGGGATATATAATGCCTCTATGGGTCCTCCTGTCCCTCCTTTCTCAGCACACTCTTTACTACCGCTCTCTAGCAGCCTCCCAACCTTGGATAAATCTCCAAATTCCAAACAACAACAACATAGCCCACGTTCAAGGCGTGCTATCGGATTGACTCCCCCGGCGAGGGGGAGCGGCCGCGCTCGAGCCGGAAGATCGTCGGGAAGGCAGTCGAGCCAGAGAACAAGGGAGCCTTCGAGAGACTCGCGGTCGGGGACTACGTCTCCGTCGGGTCCGCCTCCTGAGCCGATGCAGCATAATTCGTATGGACAGAGCGGCTCGGGCTCTTCGGGATCGGCTGGTGGTAGTGGCAGTGGTTCGGGGAACTTTGGGAAGGAAGGCTATCCTGGGAGATGAGCTGGGAACCTACTGAGATCTTGTGAGCAGCTGGGCTGTTGGGGGGCAGGTACCTCTTTTTTGGGGCGGGGAGCATCAGAGACAACATAGCACATGCAGTTTATTGCATTGCGTTTGCATGACTGGGGCTTCTTGTTAAGGCATTAGCGGGAAGGGGTTTAGCATTTTTAGGGGCATCGGTTGAAGGTCTCGGCCAGGGCAAGGACTTGACAAGTAAGGTAGTTAGCTATCTTTCACCTGACTTAGTTATATACGATCACAGACCTGGGTGGGGAACTCCAAAACATAAATATCATTATGCGTTGATTTTAAGCTCCGAGTCAGAAGGTTATGATCTTCCAAGTGGCAGAGCTATATGAGGGAGTGAATTGGAAACACCGATTTTACCACCCTAAAATCGACACCATGAGTTTCCCTTTCCTTCTTCGTAACTGGCTGAACCAGACTGGGCCAAACTGATTGAGGGTTCCACTCCTCTGGGCTTCCTCGGCTATAGTTGCCACGGTCGCCATGGAGTTGCGGGGACCTGGGTTTGGACCGCCGCACCACCAGCACCACAGCGCGGCCCAAAGTGTCGAGGAGCCCCTTCATCCCCTGCTTGCATTCCAGGGCTGTTATTTTAGAATCCAGAATTTGGACTGACAGCCTAGCAAAGATGTTGTCAGGCTGGTAGTCGTGGACCCGGTCTTCGGCGAGCATAGATGACTCGAGTTTAGATATCCCGGCTTGCAGCTCGTCGTAGTGGTCACTGAGCCGTTGATTCGGGGTTAGCTCTTTTCATTGTCTGAATACATGTATTGCATGTTGAAATGTATTTACCAAGTGCAGGAGCCAGCGTGCGCTGCAGTGGACAGAGTGTCGAGGCTGCCCATTTCAGGCCTGTTTATGTCGTTGTGCCACCAGTGTTGTTCCGCACTTCAGCTGTGCTGGTAGTTCAAGAAGGGCCCTTCAAAAATATCCTGGCAAGTAACTAGACACCGCTTTGATTAGAACGCTTGGAGGTGTTGCCGGAGAGCTCTTGTTGAAAGGGGATGCGGAACAGAAAAGGTAGAACTGAAAACATTGAATATTTGAGCCCCGTGTGTCTAGGTATAGGCAGGAATTAAATCCCTTTATTTAACTTCTGCGAGACAACTTGGAGAGCTCAACTTGTCCAAAGTCGATCCAGGGGTTAGGGGAGCTCGGGGTGGATGGTGAGAATTCGGCCTCAACCTCATTGGCTCGTTCTCTCTCCTCGTCACAGCCAACCTGTCCCCAGGTTCGATACCCACCACCACCACCCGCAATCTGCAGCCACCACCCCAAAATCGCCGGACAACCAATGAGAAGATAAGGCAGCACCTGCAACACCCCAAAGCCCAAGTCCGCCTCACTTTTTCCCACGCCAGCCACGACCTGCACACACGGCCCAGGCACCCCAAAACCCCACCGCTTCC
>Ga0247780_1001359_pt1 | contig 14789 bp, 13 predicted proteins | sample UWRJL079202R5_FD_179927 | JGI IMG/M metagenome (GOLD analysis project Ga0247780, IMG submission 179927) | Plant litter microbial communities from Arlington Agricultural Research Station in Wisconsin, United States - UWRJ-L079-202R-5 | ecosystem: Environmental > Terrestrial > Plant litter >... | reverse complement strand
AGGGGCTCTCAACCGGGAGAATCGCATAATAAAATAGCTCACCGCTCCTTCACTTGGCACAGGCACGGGATCTAGCATATCTTGGCCGGCCACAGCTGCTAGGGGTGCTGCTGGGATGTGCTGGGATGGGCTGGGGGGTGCTGAAGTGCTAAGGGGGTGGTGCTGAGGCACTGGGGCCGACCCGGCGGTGCGATTGGATACAGAGGGGGACAAAATGAATGGTACGTCCGAACACGGAACCCAGGAATCAGGAATAAGGAATACGCAAGACGCCCCCCTTCGCATTTGGCATTTGGCGTGCGCTGTCTCAAGTTGTGGAAATTCAGCCGAAACTTTGCCCATATTAATCCGCAAACGGGCAAACGACAGGGAGGCAATGGGAAATCGGCAGCAAAACGAATCCACTCAAGGACGGGGCACGAATGGGGAGGTTGGGAGGGAAGGCACGACACGACGGGGCACCGCGGTGCCCACGTACTCGATCAGGATCAGGCACATCAGGCAGTCGTCCAATTCGCAATGCGAGGTGCTGCTGCTGCCGCTGCTGCACAGTGCAGCGCAGCGCAGCGCCTGCGGGCAAGACGGGCAGGTCGGGTGCTGGCTGCATTGATTGCAGGACAGTGGGTGGAATGCACACCCGTATGCCGAGACGATTGCCTCAACGGGGACCCGATGCTGCGCGGATGTAAAACCGCATCCCGCGATGGACGCTCACATCGCTCGCATCGCACACCCACACGCCCCTCCTTCGGCGTCACCCCCACGGGCTCGCAGCGCGTTCGTCGGCGCCCCCGCGGCGAAGGCGAGGGGGGAATGCCGGTGAGAATCGCGATCGGACCCCGGACACGGCAAAAGAAACACGGGTGAACGTCGCTTCCACCTCAACCCCATCCTGAAACTGTTGACTGACCGTCAGGTGAGGCGGTCAGCTGGCTGCCCTGGTACGGATCCGTACTTTTGCCGGTACGACGGTCAGATGATTGTTAGAAAATGCAGCCAACCCAGCCACCAAAACGAAAGCCAGGGCGCTAGACCCAGTGAAGGAATGGCACTTCGTAAAGGCTAACAAGGAGCGTGGGAGAAAGACAGTCCCAGAATTCAGCAAGCGTTCGGGGCGAGCGGGCCTCGGTGGGGACCGAACGACTTGATAGAGTGCTCGCCGAGGAGGGGGCTTCGGGCGTGCTCCCCTCTCCGATATTGCCGGCATTTGGTAAATTGACAGCGGCTGCGCAATCCGGGTTCTTTGGTGGAGAATTCGGCCAGATGACATCACATGAATGCTTCCCGGTGGATTTGTCTATCGTATCAATGGATACTCGGTCCAGTTGCCATCTGCGATTTGCTCCGGCTAATAATAGATGATAACTGAAAGGGGGCGCTGACGAATTCCTCAAGTGCAGCCGGGCATGGATCGAGTTTGGGTGTTTGGCCACTGGCGCCTTCCGTTGCATGTTCACAACGACCCTGAAAATTCTGTTTTCAGGCGACACCGCTCACCCCGACAGACGCGCTCGGCTAGGCGGGCAGTCGGTTCTTCACCACCTCACATCGGAATTGGAACTCCTCCCGCTGCTTCTCTCCCAGTTCCATCCACCTGTCTCATCCCCCCATCCCACATCTCTCCACGGACGGACTGATGGGAATCGACGTCCAAGTGGGTGTCGTGGGGTCGATCGATCACCCCACATCGATTGCCCCGCCCTCCCTTCCTCCAGATTTTCCCAGACCATCAGCCCGGCAGGTCGCGGGAGCCCTGACCATCGCGTCCGCTGGCCGTCCGTCCCGAGTGGGCGCTCCCCAGTCGTCCACACCCACCCTCGCTAAGGCTCCCCACAGCATTCCCGTCCTTGGCGTTTCTGCTCGAGGTTGCAATTGGTAACGCTCGCGGTACCCAGTGGGCGTTACTCGATTCCCACACCACACGTTGCGCCCTGGTCAATCGCCCTCTGGCTGGCTCGAGGGGGAACTTTGGGGTAAAAAGCTCCTTAGCCTATGGGGGCTAAAAATCAGGGACCAAGCTAGGTGGTGCTTGTGCGGTTTCGAATAGCCAGTCACGAGGCACTAGAACGGGAACGTCGCGGTCGTTTGGGCACCATTACGTAAAGGATGGCCGATGGCCGGACCCTGAGAAATGGGACGAGTTGGCGGCCCCGTTTCGACGCCGCTTGGTTGCACAAGATGCGCCGTCACAGACACCATCGCCGCCTATCATGACCTACCGCACTAATCACGGACACGCGCGATTCCGATAACCGACCCGCAGTTCGTGCGACGAGCCTCGACTGTCCTTCCTTCAGACGGGTCGGCCACCCAGGGGATCAGTGCAACCCCCGAATACACATCTGCGTCTCTTATAATTGCATGCGAGCTGGTCACCTGTCGTGCCTCTTGAGGACGGCCGGGCGAGTGAGTAATAAGGCTCGCCGAGCCATGCCGGCAGATACTGTGGGGACTCGGTGACTTCGGCGTGTAACGAATTGGACCGATATACACGCGACACCCAAAAAAGCGCAGCTCCGAAGGCTGGCAGCCGGGCCCGAAGTCGAACAGAAAGAGAACCTCACTCAGCCAAGTGTCACTAACAATATGATTTTGCACCATCAATGTTTCCAATGTCTCGGGAGGGTGTTGTGTCCCCCATCATGCGATCTGCCGCTACGGAAAAGAGAACTATGCTATGTAGCCACCCGATGTCAGCTGCGGTCTTGGCTTCGGTCAACATCAACTCCCAATGGCACGGGCAAAGAAAAGGTGTGCACATCTTAATGCCCCAAAACGCTGTAATCAAGTATCCGGTGGCGATAATAAAACCATCGAGAGCTAACAAGGCGCCGGTAAATAGAGTAAAAACCTAGGCAAAGAGCCAATCGCATGGGACATAAAAGTACCAGACATAGCAGGAAACTGAGACAAACGGCTCTTGCGCTTTGTTCCTGCAGCTACATACAGTTTTTGTCTCGAATCGCGAGCTCAGCACAACGTCGACTTGACAACTCCTAGCTCGGCTACCCTGGAGGCTGGAGGCAACAAGACATAGCGAACCCCAAGATCTGACAATACGTTCGCGGGCGCCAAAAAAATGGTGTGATTCTCGGCGCACCCCGGCTAAAAGACCCTGTGCTGCGGGGCGGAGCTCCTTTCCAATTCCGACCGACCGGAGCTATTGGTCACGGCGTTGATGTGTGTTACCCTTGAACGACACTTGCACGACAGAACGTCAATCCTGACACAGAAGCTGTGTCCCTGCCTGGCACAAATTTTCTGCATGCCGCTTGCGGCGGCTGCGATGGCGCATAGCGCTCTGCGACTGAGGTGATGAGACGGAAGCGTTGTCTTGTTCTGATGGTTCTGTCTCAGAAGCAACTAACACCGAGCTCGCATGACCAGCGAGAAGTTACCTCGGCAATTCTTGCATGCAGCAAGGGACCGAAATATCAACTAACCCGCATCTTCTCACTCGGACAGCGTCAAACCATAATGTCTCAGTCAAACACCAAACACTTCCCCATGTCTGAGCGATGCGCACCTGACTCGTGATAACTCAGACATGCTGCGTCTACTCCCATTCTCCGGATGGACCGCTTTTAGTCTGCCAGAGCAGGTCGGGGACACCAAAGTCGGGCGATCCATCGAGATTCCAGCCCAGCCTCTTCGCTCCGGTATGCTGCGCCGCAACACGACACCCGTTGCTGACATTGTCCGTGTTGTACACGCTCCAGACTTCAGAGTCATCAGGGCTGGAGAAGAATGTCCCCAGTTCGGCGTAACATGTCGTATTCTCCTCCGTGTACGCCGCATTCTGGTGGGGCCCGGTCTTCGTCCAGCTGCTGACTGCCATGGGATCACCTGACCCCTTGTAGGTCAATAGGCCGAACGTGTTTTCCACCATCCAGGCCATGGAGCCAAGGTCATAGGCGATGAATATCTTGCCGTTGTGGTAGAACGGCGTTGGACTTCCGATCAGGGGCTGGCTGTCGGCCGATGTGCGTTCCCACATCTGATCAGGGACCGCGAGGATGGCTGAAGTACCGATGGAGGTGGGTAAACCCATTGGTGCTATGCATATGTTCTTGCCACAGCTATTGATGAAGTAGAGCCGGTCTTCGAACCGGAGAAGTTGGCCGCTTGTCCGGTTGGCGATCTTGACAGGATTCGAGAACTTGTCCGGGACCGTGGCGCCTCCTACGACAACCGTTAATACTGGGTATGCCTTTCAGGACGCACGAAATGTCCGTGCATACCTTTGAGGGCGTAAAAGTCCTGGGTTCTCTCGGCAGGCAGAAGCTGGGGGTCGGGCGTCGCTGTGAAGTATATCCACCAGCTTCGTACTTGTCAGCCCCTTTTGATTGGTGTTGGAAGTCAAAGTCAGCTGCTTCGAAGGGTGCATACACATTGTCAATCTTGTATAGCTTCGGATTGTAATAGTTTCTGTCATTGTCCAGTTTTGGTATGATTGTCTTGTTCTGACCCTGCTGCTTCAATCCGTCCAGTGACGTCGCTCGGGTGATCTTGATTTCCCAGTACGAGGTGTACATGTAGTACCAGTAACCGTCCTCTCCAAAGACGACATACGGCTGTTTAGCGATCAGGTAGCTCATGGGGTTAGTAAATGACGCTGCCAAAACCAAGGACGCAAGTCTGAGAAGCAATATGAGCCAGATCGTGGGTACCATCTTCGCGGGTGTTGCGGCACGGCCTGGCGACGATGGTGTTTGAAGATGTAGCATCGACGTCAGTATGAGAGGGGAAGACTATCTAGAAAAGCCAAGTTTTTACATTTCGGCCGGGATGGATTTTGAGAACCTGCACGGCCGGCCCGTGATCCGGGGGTACTATTGGAATCCTCACACCATTGGCGGGCTTATATTCAAGACGTTCAGCTCTGTATTTTGCCTAGCTAACCGGCGCGAACCTCCCACATGGCAATTTCGGGATTCTTGATCCCAGATCCTTTAGTTGTCGATCATTACGACGAGATGTATTGAGTAGATTTACTGACGGTCCTAGAATCATGAGCAAACGCCGATCCTAGCAGAGTTTTGTCCTCCTGAACTCTTTTTGACACAGCAACTCAGAACAGCCGCTGACTTGACCTCGAGTGAGACTAAGACTCCGCTACGGGATGTCAACTCTCTGTGCCGAAATTATTAGGTTCTTGACTCTGCGACAAATTATTGTAGACACTGTCAAAAACTCACACGAGATCCAACGCATAGGTATTTCGTAGCTCTCGCAAACTCACACTGACATCTGGAAATTTTACTGCCGTGTCCACTTACATGGTTGCATACTAATCACATCCTCAACTGTAATGTTGAGCATGCTTGATCAGTAAGCCAGGGATGTGCTGACCTGGGGATAGCTCATGTGGCTGCTCGCAGCGCCCATGATTGGAGAGGGCCAGAGACGTGCATTGGGCCAACTGAATCGGCCCAACGACAAACGCCCTTATCTCGATCTGCCTCCCCACACTGCATCTCGATACCCAACCTGCAAACCTAGAAGTGAGGGAGATTCAAAACCCGCACTTGCGTGCTTTTCAAACCTTGATCTGAGCGGAATTCCTTCAGAAATCCCTACCAACCCACCTGATCTCCAACAAGGGGGCCTGAGCACTACGACCTTACCTTCCTCACCTGATCAACCCCCACGCGCAAGATGGACTCACTCCCCACGGAGCTCCTCCTCGAAATCCCTCACCACCTCACGAGCACCTCGGACCTAGCATCTCTCGCCCGCACAAACAGGCGGCTCCACCTAATCATCAACAACCTCCTGTACAAGCGCGACGCGACTTCCCCCTTCCCCGTCGCTCCCTTTTATGGTGCCGAGAATGGCGTCGTGAACACCCTCCGACACGCTCAAGCTGCCGGCGCCAACCTCGGCGAGAAGCGACTTTTTGTCAAGCCTCGCAGCGAGTATGGCTCCCGCTGGTGGTATGCGCAGCTACCGTCGTTATCGGCAGCATCTCAGTCGGTATCGCTGCGCAAGCGTCGCAGCATGAGCGCTTTTCTTGACGGAGGGTTTGGCGCCAGCGCGTCGCGGTATTGGTGGCACCCGCTGGACATAGCGGCGTTCTTTGGGCACGATGAGGCGGTGCGGTTTCTTGTGGAGGAGGGGACTGCGTCGGTGTCGCGGTCGCGGTCGAGGGGGCTGTGTGAGTTTACGCTGCCCGGGTGCGGGCGGTCGGGGGTCGAGCTGGCGCGGCGGTTGGAGTCTGAGTGGACGGTGCACAGCGCGATGGAGGCGGCGTGCTGCGGTGGGTATCGTGAGGTGGCAGATCTGCTGCAGGAATTGGAGTTGGTGCAGCGGCGCCAGCAGCAGCAGCAGGTGGAGTCGATGCGGAAGGGGGCTGTCGGGAAGGGCCCGGGCGTCATCGACGACGGGGAGGGGGCGACGGAGGGGTCTGGGAAGGATAGCGCGCAAGACGGCGCTGGCGCTGGCGGCGTTGAGCTGGTCGAGTTTTCGTACCGGGATTTCGTACTCGAGAGGTTCTGAAGAGGAGGCAGAGCGGGGTTGGGATACCCGGGGAAGACAAGGTAATTGAGGGGAGCTACCTGGTAGGGAGGCCTCAGAGGGCGTTCGTCAGGTTAATTACTTGCAGATGATGGCGCGGGAAGGCTGGGGAGGTAGGTAGGTACTTCGTACCGTACCTGCCTCGGTGTGATGTGGAGCGCCTGTCTCGGGTCGGGGACGGCACGGGAGCTAGCTCACCCCTGGGGGTGATGCACCGCTGCATGCTCGTGGATAATACCGTTGAAGGCTGACTCGTCACATTGCAAAGCTCTCGATTGGGTCTCGCGTCGGCTAAGGGACATGCACGATGGCATGGTTGGCGTCTGCAAGCGGACAGTTAGGGATGGGATATTCGTGTTCGAGATGGCGGCATAATTAGGCAGCTGATAAGAGGGTCCGAAATCGGCGTTGTGCGACGATTAGATACAAGATTAGATACGGGCAGAGATCTCGGTTGAAGCGATCGCAGTTGGCGGCCCGATTTGGGAGGCCTCGATCCGCTCGGCACAATGGCTGCATTGATAGTGATAGGTAGCAGCGATAGTCGGGAGTTGAGGGATTGGGCAATCGTCCTGGCAACGCCGACCGGCTCTGGATGAATCCCGGCACTACTGCATTCATGTCCGTCGAGTCACTCTCGCTGTGGTTGCGTCTGTCCTTCATGAGATTCGGTATCAGCACGAACCCCCGCAGAGGAGGCCCCACGATTCTTCAGTGCGATGAGGCATTGGCGTGATTTTGGCACTGAAAGCATCCCCTAATACACAGAGCACGAAGTAGGTACGAAGTACAGTAGGCGCTGACCACATGCAGGCAGTTGGTTAGGTAGAGTCCCAAGCACTGTTGTTTCCTGCGACAAATCTGGGCACACCAAATTTCCTTTTTTGTACCGCGCCCACGTGACGTCGCTCACCCCAGCTCAGGGCCGGCTCAGGATTGGCTCAGTCTTGCTCAGTCTTGCTCACCCTCTGAACCATTTCTGGAAGGCTGCGCCACAGCATCCACAACCACTTCAACTCCAGCCGAGCGAGCCCAAAATTGGTCCCATGCATAAAAATGGCTACGCTGGTCCCCGTCTCCAAAAAGCGAATGGTGAGGACCTAGGATGCTATGATAAGCTAAGGCGCTAACTAGTACAGAATATTTAAGGGGAACTAACTTAGAATATTGTCACACGCTGAACGCCCGTGGCACCGCCAAAAGCCCCGGAGGTATGCTTTGGAGCAGTAACCCCAGAGTTCCTCTCTGAGCCAACCGCTCCAAAGCCTAATGTTCATCTCAGAAGGCTCATTCCAGTGTTGGCCCTCCGATCAAAGGAAGCCACTCAATCCATCCATGACGCATCGTATCTCGATGGTTCCGGAGAACTATCACCATGGCTCCACAGAAAGCTCATCAAGGTTTGGCTCCACAAGCCACCGGAGTCAGGAAGGTTTCGTATCAAAGCCACGGCAGCCGGAATGCGCCGTACCGAAGCCATGATGACCGGAAGGTTGTGATAGTGAACGCCTATGAATCATCATTCAGAATCGCAGTGAACTGCAAGTCCGGAAGGACCCTGTATTTAGAGAGCCATGAAGAACAAGACTGAACCTCGAAGGTCAAGGCCATAGTCAATTATTGTGTGTTGAGAATAGATTTGTTCAGCGCCCACAGGGCAACCTTTCTGTTCCAAGCCGCAACTCCAGTCGCACTTGATATCAGACCCATGCTAGTATCGGTCAAGTGTGGGCTGCGAATTGCCCCTTGTCACAAATATCGGCTTAAAGAACCTCTATAAAGACCAACCGTTCTTAACGATAAAAAACTATGTTATTTTGTAAAAGCAGTTATAGTTTAAAGATCACCACAACTATATGCATAAAGAATTCCATATTAATACACAAAAGGCCAGGGTGGACAAGTTCTGCGCTCTTCTCGACGCACCGGGGAGCTTCCTTCGCCGCGCTACCCTGCTAGGGAAGCCGATCGACTCGGTCGTGGAGGTTCTCACGATCCACTCGGCGAAGCGCACCGAGACGGAGCTGCTGAGGGACTTCCTGGAGGTGTTGCATCCATTTGATGAAAAGATGGGATGGGATTATAACAAGGTGTTTGTGGATGATGAGAGTTATCATGAGGGTTATGGGGATGCGTACAAGAACTACGGGGTGGATATGGAGCGGGGGTGTGTTGTGGCGGTGAGACCGGACCAGTATGTGGGGTGGGTTGGGGAGTTGGACGATTTTGATGGGTTGGAGGGGTATTTTGCGGGATGCTTGGTGTTGAGGTAGACGTGGGTGTTATTGACGTAGGGGAAAGGAGGAAGGGGGGTGCGGTTGTACATTCCAGGATCGCCATGCGCCGTTGCTCCCGCTGACAGCAAAGAAGTCGTTTCCCTGGGATCCGAACGTGGCCTTCACACTGGTTGCATGTTGCTGCGCTTCTTCCAACTGAGCTCTGAACTTCACAAGCGCGGGTTTAGGCACGACAGGCACCGCTCGACATGACTGTATATCCAAAGATGTATCATGGTGTTTTTTTTTGGGAGAATATCTATTTGCACCATACCCCACCCACCCCTGAAAATAACAACAGTCAAAACAACGCAAACCAACGCAATCCAGAGCCAATTCAGCCGTTTCCGCATTAAAAATCAATTCGACAATGCGTGATCAATACTATTTATTGCTGACTAAGCGCTCAAGATGAGCATCGGGCGCTGCATCGCCTGCAGGGTCGGTAACATCGAGCGGATCGCGAGCAGGGCCCTGGGCCGCTTCCTGAACGCCTGGTTAGTCCGGGAAATCGCATGCGCAGTGTCGCCTACCTCTGGAGACTCCACCGCGAGTGTTACGAGATTGATCGGAGTTGTTTTTACGTGTTGGAAATGGAAAGAAGTCGGCGCGGTCATTTGAATGAATGCGACTGACAATGGCTGCAGCCGTTGGCGGGCCGGAATTTTGCGGGGCACTATGTGGGGTATGGTGCAAATAGACATTCTCTTTTTTTTTTTTGGCTACCTAGAAATTTGCACCGCCAAGCTACAGTACATACTCTTTCATGATATCAATCCCTGGACTCCTAAAGCACAAGCCTTCCTGACGATATCTTTCCAAAACATCTTCATTCCGACTTCAATCCTCCTGATCAGCCTTCGAGTCACACTGCCCCAATAAAGTTTCCTCCCCGCGCTACGAGGCCTCAGCTGATAATCTAGTCACCTGAAGTCGCTCACAAGGAGTCATCATCACTCTCAGGCATGGGTGTCGTCGCAGCTTCCGCCATCTCCTGCTGAAACTGCGCCACCAGGTCCTCATCAACAACGGTTTCAGCAGCAGCAAGTGCAGGGGTCTCGACAAACTCCTAGCAGTCTAGGTCAGTCACAGTCAATTCAACTCAACAGATTTTTGCATCAGCTGAATCAGGTAACGCACCAAGTTGTCATCTCTAAGGAGCTTCCGCGCGAGCCAGAGGAAGGGCTTCTCTAAGTTGTAGTTGGCCTTGGCGCTGATGTCGTAGTACGGGAGATGCTTCTTGCGGTGGAAGATCATGTTCTTCGCCTTGACCCTGCGGTCTTTGAGATCGACTTTGTTTCCGCAGAGGACGATTGGAATGTTTTCACGCATACGGGTGAGTTCGGCTGGTAGTTATTGTGTTAATATGGGGCACCGAGTGAGACATCGTGAGTAGAGTAAAAAGGACAAGATGAAAAGAAAAAAAAAGGGGGAACCTACTGTGCCAACGCGACAAGTTCTTGTATGTGACGCGCGAGCTGACGTCGAACATCATGATGGCGCCCTGGGCATTGGCATAAAAGCCATCGCGAAGGCCACCCATCCTCTGACACTGGCAGATAGTATCCCACACGTCAAAGTGGATCTTGCCATTGTTCTAAAATGTGGTCAGGGTCAGTTCGTTCGAACACTTGACTCTCGGGGAACAGCTTACCGTGGTGAAGACAAGCGGATAGACTTCGGCGCCAACAGTGGCTATGTGCTTCTTTTCGAGATCTCCTGTCGAGTAACGCATGAGAAAAGTGCTCTTGGAGCGAGGTCGTCAGGTTAGCATGTGGCCCCTGTATCTAGTTCAGGGGCAAAAGATGGGGTGTCTGCCAAAATAAAGGATGGAACAAACTTACTTTTCCGCTACCACCGTTACCGATGATGACCAGCTTGAAGGTCGGGATCGCTGAGGCCATTTAAGCCCAGGATCGAGTTCTAAGTGAGGAAAGTAATGGGCAGCGATCCTCGCACTGGCAGACAGTTTATTCGGTGCTGACTTGGCATTTATGAGCACCACAGCAGCAGGCAAGCTGTCCGTAAATGCCTAGTCTCTGAAGACGCAGGCAGGCAGGCACCCGTCGACTCATCAGTGGGTGGCCCAAACAGCCAATCAAAGCTCCGCTTTGGACACCCCATTGTTGCTTGAGCAGCTGGTTTTAAATTTCGGTGGATTTCATCTCCTCGCAGATCGCATTTTCGAGCACGAATGCCTCCTCGCGTTTGTCAGCCCATCCTTGATTCAACGGGCCAGATGCAAGTAGCGTATCTGGAAACAGAGCGCGTCGATGTGAAGCCCATCAAGACTCGCAATAGGGTCACATTTCGTTTGAAGTGTTGAAATGCTAATGCAGCCTGACTCACAACGCACGCTGAATGCAATTCCAGCCTGGCTGTGGGCAGCCGCAATGGGAGGTACCTCAAATCCCCGCTCCTGAAGCCCGCCGACGAAGTTTTGTCTGATCTTGGGAAGGCGTGCCTCATGTTTCTTTTGGCGCGCTATTGCTATTCATTCCGCCCCCGGCTATCCTGCAAACATCGTGCATCAACACATGCAACACGCGGTTCTGTCGAACTATGTTGGTCGCCGGACTCTGAGCACCGGATGAGCGCAGCCGGATCCTGGTTTGGAGCTGGAGTGGGATGCGCACGGGCTCCAAGGACCTTCCGTTGCTGACGTGCTGGAAAAGCTCGAAACTACGATGAATAAAGGCTTTCTGTCAGTGCTGCGCTATCTAAAGCCATCCCAAACAAGCCCCTGCGAGGGTTCAATATCCTAGTGAAGGACATGTTCGACATCGCTAGTTCCAAAACATCCCTGTGCAACTGAGCCTGGACAGAGTACCATCCCGCAGCCACCGAACATCCCCTTGTATCTAGCGCCTCCAAGACCTCGGGGCTTGGATCGTAGGCAAAACGAAGCTGAACGCCATGGTAATCCGCGAGGAGACCATGGAATGCGTTGAGTTCCTCGCGCCGTACAACCCCCGGGGAGACGGATACCAGACGTCGTCTGGGAGCAGTAGTGGGAGTTGTGCTGCGGTTGGTGCATACCCGTGGGTTGACTTTGCTATTGGGTCGGATAGTATGAGGCAGCGTCAACCCCCACGCAACGTTGCCACGAGCTGACGGGACTGTTTCTATCAAACGGGAGCTGCCGGAAGCCAGCAGCTTGGAACGGGGTTTTTGCGGTCCAGCCCATCCACGGAGTTCTTGACACCCGCGGTGTTGCCTCTTTCTGCCCGTACGTTTTAACTTTGGGATAATGTTCGTCTTGGCGGTATGCATTGCGGTGCTAACCCATACCAGCACGATGTGCCAACTTTCTTCGGCCGCGATGTATCCCGCTTTCGCGATTTTGCCAACCTGTGGTATGGAGACTCCAAGAAGCTTGCCTCGGATGCATCTGTAAGCAACACTTCAGAAGCCCTCGGCCGCAATCGTTTAGTTTAACAGGTCAAATCTCGCAGAGTACTTGAAGACGGTATCTTGCTTAAGTTGCTTTCAACATGCTCTCAATGCTGAGATTACCTGAATGGGCCGGAACACTACGATACTACAAGGACGCCATCCAGATCGTGAAGGGTTTTCTTGATGGCTACACGAAGAAGTTTGACAGAAGTTCTTTCATCCATCAAGCTCTTCGATGGCGCTGGTAAGACTTTCACCATCCTAAATTGTTTCTAGTAACCCAATGATAACACACACCAGGGAAATGGCCGACAAAGTTACCTCCGAGAAGCCCGACGACGGCTGGGAACGTATCTACACCTACAAGAAGTGGCTTCTCGAACATGTCTTTGTCCAAGGGGTTCTCGTTCTCCCAATTGAGGAAGAAAAGCCGAACTATCGTGACGCTCCGCCGCCGTGAGTCTTCTCTAGCTCCTGAAGGCAGCTTGTCAGAGATATTTCAACGCGGCAGCTATTCCGCACAACCCGTTCGGTCTTCTGAGCGGTTTCTCCCCACTGTACATCTCACCAATTGCTGGGACCCCCGAGATTACAGCACCAAGTGAGTTCGCTGCTGCGCGTCCCGGAGCTCACCTCCCAGTAAGACCGAAAGAAGCTAACAGCTCAACACTTAGTTGGGGAAATATCATACTAGTCAGAAATCTCGAAACGGGATGAGCCACTCCCCATCAGCATCTCACTGGCGTCTGCTCCCGGTGCGTGTCCCCGCTGCCGCCTTACCCCTTGAACAGATCTTACTTACTGATCCTTGAACAACAGATAACGACCTTGCTCTCATTGACCTCATTCACAAGACTCTGGCATTCGGTAGGAAGCCTGTTGAGGTTCTGACTGGGCGGTCTATTTTTGGAGAGTGACTATCCGAGTGAGGTTGGGGTTTTGATGGGGGAGGTTGTACTCAAGGGCAGGGTCAGGACAAAACTTGGCATGTATTGCGCTATCTACATTACGCCCTGTCCCCCTTCACACAAGTAGTCCAGCTGGAGACAGCTGCAGAAGAAATCGATCTCGTTGATTTGTATCTAACTTCCAGTGCTGATCAGGACCCACGAGGCTTTTCGTATCGTGCATGAACTGTTACGGTTTGAAGGCACCGTAAAAACCAAAACAATTGCAAATGGTCACCGACGTAGATGATTGAGCTTGCAGTATGGTAGATAGACTTGTATTGAGATGGAGAGTCCGAGACTCTCCTCCGCAGCGGGTGGCAGAAGATAAAGGGGCCACCCGTTAATCAAGCTAACTACAAACAGACTGGCAGTCTTGGCAACCAGTTCGCAACATGAAGCTTGTCATAGTTGCGCCAACTCACGACAAAAGATTCCGCGGTGGGCGTTCCTTGCCTTGAATCCAGACTCACCTCATTCATGGTATTATCAGGTTCTCACAGCAGCCGGCGAGTGACACATGGTAGTTTCGGCGTAAAGCACTGATTCCTGAGCCCCTCTTGGAAGATCGAGTGAGGTTTGGGTTGTTTTGACGCCGTCCCTGAAATGAGAATGTCTACGTGCCCTGTAGCAACCGTCTATTTTACGCCGTATTGAGTTGATAGAAGGCCCCGAAATAACTACAGAAGCCCTCGAGAGTATCGTTCAAGGCCTTCAATACATTGTGGCAGGCATGAATGATATAGTCAAAGCCTAGCTTCGCGTTTCGAATGCCCCGCGACAACATGTTCAAAGGCCTTGGCTGATTCCGTCGAAGCTTTTATGCTCTGCAACTAGACTGAGGGTAGGGTGCAAATGAACGTTCTCTCTGAACTAGCTGTCAGCCTCATAAATGTAAATCCTTAAGTTAAGTATTGGAGTTTCTTATAATCCGAAAACAGCACGCAGGATTATATTAAGTAATAACGTAAAAAGCTTAATAAGTTAATGGAGTATTTCTTAAGGTAAATCCAGGAAAATTATCCGAGCTACGTAATTCTGTCAAGCTTATCTTTAGCAGGGTAAGGCTTTACACTTCTCCTTATCAGCTATAGTGTAATTAATTTATCAAATCCGCTTCTAATTAAGAACTGCAGTCGTACGTAATGGCAGGCTATTCTATCCACATCTTCCTCTCTGACACATAGAAAGTGATAAGAAGCCACGGTAAGTAAGAGCAGGGTAAGACACTGAAAACAACACGCATTTAAAGCTAGCCTTGAAAAGCTCGCAAGCTTCCAGACAGGCTGTTATCTAGCCCCGCTACTCTCGCCGTTCTATTACGACCTGCACCTGACACAGGCCTCGAGAGGACTGGTGCGGGTTAAGACAGAACGTATGGCAGGACGCCAACAGGTAGGGGGCGTTCCGAAGACGGCTTGTTGAGCTAGCACTCTTAGACGGGGGGTTCAATGTCACTGTAGGTCGCTGTCGCTATAATGCACAGAGGTGAGTCTGAACAGTAGGACACAAATGAACAATTGAATACTAGCGTGAGGAACCAGAGTCCCTCACGGAGGTTGTGGGCACAACCATAGCTACCTTATACTAACTAACTGTGAGGTACTTCGTACCTTGCTCGCGGTGTTGCAAGTGCTCGTTGTGTGAGCACTTT
>Ga0247780_1001358_pt1 | contig 14796 bp, 16 predicted proteins | sample UWRJL079202R5_FD_179927 | JGI IMG/M metagenome (GOLD analysis project Ga0247780, IMG submission 179927) | Plant litter microbial communities from Arlington Agricultural Research Station in Wisconsin, United States - UWRJ-L079-202R-5 | ecosystem: Environmental > Terrestrial > Plant litter >... | reverse complement strand
TTAGTAAGGAAGACAAATTCGTCAAACGAAAGGACGATGAGGTACGTGGTATCTGTGTGCGGCGACAGGTCAGCGACAGGTCAGGTCAGCGACGCACGCCAGTGACGTACAGCGACGAACCGAGGCAAGCCCCGGCTAAAATAAGCCTCCTCACCTTCGGTGTGGCCGAGGCGGAAAGAACACTGGGCACCTGTCAGCACGCTATTCGCCGCGACGCCGATCGCGGGTCCGCCGCGTTCGGCGGATAAGTAGCCAGCCCAGCGACAGTTGGCGAGGATAGCACAGGCGAAGCGTGCCGTCTCGTGGTGTGCTCCGCCGTTGTCGATAGTAGAGGGCTAAAGAAGGATATTCTAGCCGTCATCGTAGCCCGGATGCAGGGGCTCGAAGATCGGGGCGCGCGGTGCGGCAGGCGATGGCGGTAGCTCTGCTCAAGTACTTGTCTTGGAGATTATCCTGTAGTAACACAAATAGACATATTTTCCTCCATTTGGGCCTTGTGTGGCTACTGGAGCGTCGCAGCCCGCGTCCTTTCTCGCTCCTCCCGATTCTCAACAAGAGTGACCTGTCCGCTGCCCTGGTCTTGAGCGCCGGGAGCCACGGCCAGACCGAGGATGTTGAAGTCGGGTTGTAGGGTGTTTGTTGACCTCCATGATGGGACGTAGGAAGAGGTTGCTGCTGGACGAAAAGTAAAAGCCCGAGGAAGAGGGGACGGAGATTTAAATACTTGTGATCGTACAGTCTGCTCGGCGTGCTCCGCCTCTTCCGCATTTGATCGGGGGGGCCGGAATGGATTCATATGCTCGGCATCAACAGTGGAGCGTGCAACAAATAAATGATGCAAAGGAGTTCTCGTCTTCATCTGGGATGATGGGAAACGAGCCGGGAACATTGCGATATCCGGGCGAGATATATCCTTTTCATCTGGGCAATGGGAATGCACCGGGGACTTCACAATATCTCGGCGAGATCGTGAACCCCTGGGCCTTTGAACCATCGACTGCAACAAGTCATGGCACTAAAAGTTGCAACGGACCTTCCAGGTCGAACCCGACTCGTTCAAGTTTCTAGAACCACCAAGCAGTTGGACTGTGCGACCTGGCATCGTCCACCTCAACCCACATCTTCCGGCAGATTCCCCTACTGCATCGCATCTATGCAATGATCCATGAGCACGGAGCCACGTTTCGACATTGGTGCTGTCCTAGGTGCGAGTCGTCCGATCACGCACAAGCCACTTACTCCGAGAGAGGCCTTACAGTTATCTTGTTTACCGATGGGGTTAAAAGACCTCTGACATGAAAAGGGAAAATTATCGTTCTCGGGGATTTTAACGATAAGGGGATATGGACATGTGGTGTTGAGATTGAGACATTGCTTAGTTATGTGGAACAACGAAAGGAGATGGACAGAAGGCGGCTTGGATCATGATCTAGTCCCCGCTTATATGTTTCCCTATTAACTTAAAATGTTGGCGGTGAAGGGGCAGATAACGAAGAAGAAGGCCTAGGCTTAGGTGGTTAGATCGACACAGAATCTGGGTACACTGCTAGTCTTCCAATGGAATAGAACACGCTCATACCAGCCAAGCGTGCCTCTCCTCTGCTCCTTCCAACGGCGTTCTGTTCATCTCGTGTGCACAATCAGCCACGACCCTATCAACCGCGACTCCAGCTCGCTTCCACGCCCCATCACCATCATCAGCTACCAGAAGATAATAAATGACTGTCTCTGAGACTTTTCCACGGCATTCACACCATGGCTTTGGTTTCTGTGTACTATACCAGTCTTTCCCCTTTTTTGTGACCTGCCTCCGCTCGTTATGCCCGAAAGCCCCGTACCTCTCACCTATTACAACCTCCTCTCTTGTACAGATGCGGACTGCCGCCATCCGGGTGCGAGAACTATCCCGCAATACACCCCCGAGGGGCCAGCAGACAATACGTTTTGTCTTGGCGTTGACAAGCCCATGGACATCTCCGTTGACATCCAGGCTGACCGGTGTGAACCAAGCGCGAATACGTAGCGCGCGGCCACCATCTTCCCAGCTGATGAAACGCGCGTCCCAGCCTGAGAAGACCCGCGAAGTATTCCGGAAGGGGAACGAGATCTGACTGGTCCCAGAGCCCCAAGACCACGACGGAACTGGTTGTATTTTGGGCTTGTTCATGCTCTCAGCCCGCAGCTTATCTTTTATTTTCACCCCCCGATTGAGTCTATGCTCACTGGCTCTAACAGTTGGTTGCCCGGTATAACCGTCAACCCAAGAGACAAGGGCCCTGGAACTGCGTGCTGCGATCTCCGCTCCGGTAGTAGGCCCCACTCGCGACTCGGAATTGACCCAGCAAAGCCCTGAGAGATCGTCGACAAAAACTCCATGGCCGTATTGACTTCCGGTAAGGTGTCCCATGCGTTCTGCGATGGCTCCGATGGCAAGAATCCTATTAGATGCGATAGTGAGCTCCATGGACGTAAACTGGCCGACGAGCCGGTACCACAATGAGAAGGTGCCCCACTGGATACAATGATGGTCGATCTGTATGGGCGCTGATACTGTCCCAGCGACCTCGGTGCCGGCCTTGCTGCTAAGTTGGTGGTCCTGCTGCGGCCACAGACAGCGCTTGAAGTCTTCGCCCTCCGAAGACACGAGTCCCGACATGTCCGTCCGCGCCGCTTCCACCTCTGTTGTGTCCTCGGACATGGTGCAAGTCAGGCACTCCCAAAACAGCCGTGACGAGGTGTAGTGCAGAATCCGTGTGGATAGGAGCCGTTCTTGCAGCGCCCAGCCGCGACGTGTTAGCGGTGCTAAACGGAACACATCGTTTCTGGATGGCGGGACGGGGCGAACCCAAATATCACCAGCTTGATGGGGGTGAAAAGGGGCCACGCGACCGCCTGGGATTCCAGCTCGCTCGTGGAGGAAGCCCGCGATGGACGAGGCAGCACTCAGAGCTGAAATAGTTGCGCGGCCGTTGCGGTAATAATCACCCATCCGGGAGCACTCGGCCTCCCAATCCGCTACCGAGTCTTGAATGATGCAGAGTGCGTCGACCCATAAATAGTCGACGGACACACAGCGTGAAGCAACCCGGACCGCGTCTGCAAGCGTTCTGGGCAGGGAGGATATCAATATGCCGTCTTGTCTGTGGCTGGACAGGTTCGACGTAGTCGTCTTCAGCGCGGGCTGCGCCCCCCAGCAGTATGAGAGCGTAGCGTAGGGTGGCAATTCAGAGAGTGGCGGCAGATTGGTAGTATCGCGCAGGAAGACGCGGTCGTCTTTGATCTCGAGGAGGCGTGTGGGAACGTTGGCGGGACCACTATGGCGGCATTTGGAATGCCCATCGAGGCAGTCCTGGAGCCAACTACGGGCTAGGGTGTCACAAGCATCGGACTCGGCATGATCGGCGATGCTGCGGTAAGGTGTCCGCTGCCCAGATACCGAGACGTGGTCGAGGATGTCCTGTCGCTCAAGCTCTTGTTTCCGGGAAGACGCTGCCGGTTGTGACTTCTCAGCGTTAGAGGTGTTCGCGATAGGCTCAACATGACTGGTACCGCTCTCCCCGAGCGCTGGATACCGTGTCGGCGTATTTGCCTTGAAAATCTCGAATGTGGCTGTCCTACCTCCACTCGGCTTGAATCTGACTTTCCATTGCTTCCTGTCGACCACCACTTGCGATGCGTGGTACGACTCGACCGTCCACGTCCAGGTGCTCGGGTCGAGGTTCGTTCCTACCATAGCAACTTCTAGCCAACTCACGACACCAGAAGTGCAGAAGAGCTCACACAGCCTACAACCAAGCTCGTCGCTTCGCTTCAAGTTGACTATAGAATGGTGCAGTATGTCTTCGGCCCCGGCACGCTCAATCCGGGAACAAGCAACGCAGAAGCCCGAGTCATCGGCTCTTTCCAGCAAGCTCAGCGTAACGGCGCGTCTCTCTTGGATCCATTCCCAGGCTTGACTCGGGTTGTCGTTTTTGCGCATCGCAAATATCATCTCCTCAGCGGAAACGCCGCTGGTGTCATATCCTTCCATGTCAAGCACCGTGAGAAAATCGGCGGCGAGCTGCGCCCTACTGCGCGCTAATAATTATATATATAAACGCTTAAAAGGTACAGCAGTCAAGTGTACTCCGTTACGTTCTAACGTAACTTAAAGCTTATAACTTGCAGATTATTATTACGACTTGCACCTAGCACAGACCCGAAGGGCTAGTCAGGTTAAGACAGAGCGTATGGCAGGACGCTAAAGACTGTTAGGCGTTCCAAAGACAGCTTGTTAAGCTAGCACGCCTAGACGGGGGTGGTACACTGTCGCTGTAGGTCGCTGTCACTATAATGCACGGAGGTGAGTCTATACAGTAGGACACAAATGAATAAACAATACTAGCGTGAGGAACCAGGGTCCCTCACAGCTATCATAGTCACGATGATGACTATCTATACTAGCTATCTGAGAGGTACTTTGTACTTTGCTCTGTTGCTCCGTTGTGGGGCTGCTAGAGCGACAGAGCGTGGTTATTCTGTTTGCTCCGTTACTTTATAACAGTGCGACTAGTGGATTTGTGATGTTGCACGCGAGGAGTCCTGCCCCCCTCACCGCCTTCCCAAACCGGCAGGTCTTGATAATGTGGGTCCTGCGGGTCGTCATCCCGCTTGTTAGGATCGACGACTCAATTCTCCCCGCTCGCTGTTTCACCTCTTTTCACCACTTCTGAGGCATTATATTTGGTAGTGGGAGTTAAAATGGCGATAGAGAAATCAACACGCTTGCCCGGTTCAACGTTGCCGATAAGCAGCCACCCGCCGCCCCGTCGCCAACCGCGTGCACGACGGTTCATCTTGGGGGGCTTAGCGCTTATCTCGGTCGCTTATCTCGCCGCATCGCACTTCGACGCGCTCCCAGAAACGGTTCCCGCCTGGCAGCCAGACCACCAGGAGCGTTTCAAGGCCGCCTGTGTCCAGCCTGACCCCATATTCCCAAGCAAGGATGAGGAGCTCGACAAGCTGCAGGGCTTCATGGAAACCGAGGCCTTCCGCAACGCCAGCATCGCACGTCTCTCCGGCGCCGTGAAGGTCAAGAGCGAGTCCTTCGACGACTTGGGCGTCATCGGCGAGGATTCAAGATGGGATGTCTTTTACGACTTTCAAGCCTATCTTAAGGCCACCTTCCCTCTGATCCACGAGAAGCTGCTAGTTGAAACGGTCAACAGCCACGGTCTGCTGTACACGTGGAAGGGCACCGACGAGTCTCTGAAGCCGAATCTTCTCATGGCCCACCAGGACACAGTTCCGGTGCCTCCTGAGACCGTCGGGGCTTGGACGTATCCCCCGTGGTAAGTGCCACCTTGATCCATTCCCAGAGGAGAAACATATTGCATGGCTTATCGTCAACGGCCAACTGACTGCTCTGAACCTTAGGAGTGGAGAATACGATGGCAGGTACATATGGGGACGGGGGTCTTCAGACTGCAAGAGTTTGCTCATCGCTGAACTTGAAGCGGTCGAGCTGCTCCTCGGCGCCAACTTCCAGCCTAAGCGCACGATTCTTCTTAGCTTCGGGTTTGATGAGGAATGCTCCGGCAAGCAGGGAGCGCAAAAGCTGTCTGTCTTCATCCACGAGCGCTATGGCGACAATGGCCTCGCCGTGATTGTTGACGAGGGCGCCGGCTACCAAGAGGCGTGGGGCTCGCGTTTCTTCCTGCCCGGCACGGCCGAGAAGGGTTACACCGACATCTTTATCACAGTTCGCATGCCGGGAGGACATTCCTCGGTGCCCCCTGCCCACACGAGCATTGGCGTTCTGAGTGAACTCATCACCAACATTGAGGCGGACCAAGGCTATGCCACTCGCTTGGACGACGAAAACCCCTACTACTCCCAGCTGCAGTGCGGCGCCGCGTACTCCCCTGAGTTCCCGAAGAGGCTCAAGAAACTGCTTGCGCGCCGCAAGTCCTCCTCCTCCTCCTCGCACACGTGCAAGAAAAGGCCGGATCATCTCGCGCTGGAGGCCGCCAAGCAACATCCCTACATCCGATACCTCATGCAGACCTCGCAGGCTGTCGATGTGATTACAGGCGGCATCAAGATCAATGCGTTGCCTGAGCGCGTCACCGTTAACATTAACCATCGGATCAACATTGGCGAGACCACCCAAGTCGTCCGCGACAGACTGAGCTCGCTCGCGGGTAACATCGCCCACAAGTACAATCTAACCCTACACGCCTTCGACGGAAAGGAGGAGCCATCATCCATCATTCTCACTGAGACGAAGGACGTACTCGAGGTGGCGCCCGTCACGCCAACCGACGCCTCGGTCGATGGCCCGTACAAGGTCTTTGCAGGCACAACACGTGCGCTTTATGGCGAGGATGTCATCATCTCGCCCGGTATCATGACAGGAAACACGGACACCCGGTACTACTGGGCTCTGACGAAGCACATATTTCGGTTTGACTCCGGATATGATCCTGAGGATCCGACTGGGGGATTTGACAATGGCATTCACACTATCAATGAGAGGGTCAGTGTTGCGGCGCACATCAACTCGGTGAAGTGGATCACGATGTTTGTCAGGAACATGGACGAGGCAAAGTTTTAGATGCTACAGGAAAAGTGGCAGATTTGGATATCAAATTTTTTGATTGGACTTTTGGATTGGTAGTCTTTTGGAAATACTCACTTGATACATTCCCGCTTGTTGTTTTCCTCCCTTCTAAGGTGGCCCGGCTAGAGGTTGGAGGCGATGTTCAAGAGATAACTCTGTTGAAAGTTGGAGCCTCGCCGGAGTCGCTACCCTACTTCCAGTGGCCCATTGAACTTCTCGAAGCTTTCGACATCAGAGGAGGCAAATTGCAGACACTATGCACGACATAGACGGATGGCGTGCTTGGCGGGCACTGAGCACTGGTTGGGGATCCTAAATGCTGATTTCCTGGTTGGCCTCTGACAGCCGGAAGATTGTCTGTTGTTCATACTTTGCGGACAAAGAACTTACCTATCAACGAAAACAATAGTCACAGCTCTGTATGTCAACGGAAAACAAGGACCCAAAGCTCTTTGTCCATGTTCCAGGGATTGTTTCCACTCCTCATGGTTTTCAACAACATCATTGTTCGTATCTCGCTAGCGAGCTTGCCTGAAACAATGCCCCCACGCATGCCGTTAATAAAAAGGATGCTCACCACAGCCCAGTATAAGGGACGCACCGATCGCCCCCAAATCGCGCCGAAACGGAGCAGCAGATTACCTCAAGTGTGTTTATCCCAAGACTGCTTGAGCAATACTAGTCCACCCGGCATGATGCGGTTCCCCAACATCTCTTCGCTCTTCGGCCCCAGGGCCCAGGAACCCGAGGCCCCCCCTCCGGTTGTCAGTATTCTCGGCTGGTCCGAGCATTCAGACGAATCGCTCAGCGTCCTCGGGGATGGCACCTTCGCCGTCGCAGCCTTCTGCGACTATGGGGGCGTCTTCGCCTTCCGGGACATGCCGTTCGACCCTCTGTTTGACAGCAACGTCACCCCTTATATCAACATGGCTTCTATCGAGCTTGTGTGCGCGCCGAGCGATCGGCCGCGCCATGTTCGCAACCTCCGGACGCTCTGCACGCGCTACCTGGGCATCAAGGATGAGGACCTGCCGATGCCGGGCGTCTTTTACGACGCGCTGGAAAACATGAAGGATACTGAGCGTATTTACTTTGCGTGCATTCGAATGGGTGGCTCTGAGGAAACTGTGCCAACTTGCATTGCTGTTGGTGGCCATTTGCAGAGCATGACCACCGTTGTGATGCCTCTGCAGCCTATCGAGGGGTCCGATGGGTGGGGTAAGCTTGATGTTGACCACGCCGTCTACCAGGCCAGGGTTGTCTCACTTCGCGGCAGGCGCCGAAGTAGCGCTGAATCGTCGCCGATGGCTGAGAACGCTGCCCGTGACGCCGGAACGGATTAACTAAGGTGAGAGAACGGACAGCATTGGTCGGGGCAATTTTACCTTTGCCGGGTTCCGGCTCGTATCCATCGTCCACGCCATCCTTCGCGCTCGTTCAGGGGTTCCAAAGCCGACCCAAAAGTGTCACGGGAGCCGCCCAAGAATGTAATTTACCCTCTTACCTAAAATTATGCAAAGTTCGAGTCCTGGTAGGAATTGCCGTTTTGTCGTTATAACGCGCTGTGCTAAGGCCATGATGTCCCGCTTGTTGTCGATCGCGGCCAGCGGCAGATTGACGTCAGGCGGTTTCATCGACGGCGAAAAACACCGGCTCAAATCCAGTTTTGTTCGTATACCTCCGTAAATCGCTGTGTGCCATGGAGCGAAAATGTTCGTACACGTAAGTGTTCGTGAAATGTAATCGTGATTGAGGGCTTACGTGCGTGAGACAGGCTGGCGCAGCGCTTGTCCTGAAACAGTTCTCGTGTCTGTGCTGTCCAGGTGCGAAAAAGGGGTCGGCCCAAATGCCCGTCCAGAGGCGGAGCGCGAGAGCTGGTGGGCCGAGGACGAAGCGCGTGCAGTGATTGGCAGGTGCGGAGAGGAAGAATCAATATTGGTGATCGTGGCTGCCTCCCCCCGCAGTACCCACGTCAGCCCGAACCCGGTAAGGACGGTGGGACGATGCCCCTGGTTGGGTGCATGGGCGGGCCTACGCAGTAGGGGATATAACTCCCGCCCTGCCCAGCTGCCCAGCGCCGCCGTCCCTCGCATCCAATTCAGGCACCGTGCTTGGCAAATGCTTGGTTCTGCGCCACCCAACTGCGACTCGCTTCAGCTTCAGGGGCCGCATGGAATGACAACCGCCAAGTCCGCCGAGAGAACATTCATCTCGTCCATTCGTTCTACGCGCGACACCACATCTCGGCAATCTCGACAATGATGGTATTAGGGCTGGCCATGTGGAGGAGGAGCATTTGCGCCCTGCTGGCGCTGTCGATCGCAGCGCCCGCGCAGGCAGCGTTGGAGGTTGACCTGCAATCGCCCGGTGAGCCGAGACTCCAATTCCATCCCGTCCCATCCCTTCAATCGCGTCGTCGGTGTTGTGCCGCCGTGATGCAGCGATGCGACGATGCGCCGTCGGCCTCTCCCGTAAACATGGCTGGCCACATTGACTGACAGCATTTTTGCGCGATAGCTTCGATCCGAGCCGCGGCAAAGGTGGTTGCAAAGAACCTCATGAACTACTACCATGGCGACGAGCCAGGCCAGACTCCGGGGATTCTCCCTGGGCCGCCCCCCGGAGGGCCATACTACTGGTGGGAGGGCGGAGCGCTCTGGGGAACCATGGTGGATTATTGGCATTATACCGACGACAAGACGTACAATGACAAGACGCAGTTCTCCCTCCTCTTCCAGTCGAACGAGCCGGAGAATAACTTTATGCACAAAAATTGGACCATTTCGCTGGGCAATGACGACCAAGGCTTTTGGGGCATGTCGGTCATGCTGGCCGCCGAGACCATCTTCCCGGACCCACCGAAGGATAGGCCCCAGTGGCTAATGCTTGCCCAAGCCGTCTTCAACACACAGGCCGCGCGCTGGGACAACCAGCACTGCGGAGGAGGGCTCCGATGGCAGATCCCGTTTGCGAATACTGGATACAACTACAAGAACAGCATCGCAAATGCCATTCTATTTAACATGGGCGCGAGGCTCGCCCGCTACACTAACAATGACACATACGCGGATTGGGCTGAGAAGGTGTGGGAGTGGATGGAGAACGTCGGCTACATCGACAAGGATTACAACATCTACGACGGCGGCCACGTCGAGGCGAACTGCACTGATATCGACAAAGCCCAGTTCTCCTACACGGCCGGCATCTTCATCCAAGGTCTCGGCTTCATGCACAACTACGTTCGTACCCGGCATCCCTTAACTCAATTAATTGAAGACGCGCCAAGCTGACACATTCACATGCAGACCAACGGCAAGGAGATCTGGGACGCCCGCCTCACCGCCGTGACCAAGCGTACGCTCGAATGGTTCTTCCCGCAGGGCATCGCAATCGAAATGGCCTGCGAGCTCGATACGCACGTCCAGTGCACGACGGACATGCTGTCCTTCAAGGGCTACGTCGCCCGCTTCCTTGCACAGACTGTTCAGGTCGCCCCCAAGATGCATGACATCATCATGCCGGTTCTCCGCACCTCGGCAGCTGGTATGGTGAACAGCTGCAACCCCGACGGCACGTGCGGCTTCCGCTGGAACACAGGTGCGTACGACGGCCAGACGGGCGCTGGCCAGCAGATGAACGCTCTTGGCACCCTCATGGCCCTGCTTGTCGACGAACAGCGGGTCATTCCTCCCGTCACCAACAGCACCGGCGGCACCAGTCTCGGCAATCCAGCAGGTGGTGGCAACGGGGCAGTGGAGCGAGTGCTCAAACCCATTACTACAGCCGACCGGGCCGGCGCGGGTATCCTTACCGCCCTCGGCCTTCTCGGGATAGCAGGCACATTAGCTCTTATGAACACGAGGCTCGGCGAGGGTGGCGCGTGATTTTATTGCCTTGTGGCGCAAGTACATATGCATCTGGGCGGAGCAAAGCCGGATGGGAAAGCAAAAAGTGATTTGTTTTTGAAGGTGTTGGCATGTCAGTCACGGGTTATACCCCTGGTGTAGCAATGTATCAGGCTGGAATTTGTTGGACGGAGTTGGATGTATTACCTACCACACCCTAGCTGGGGTTGTTGTTGTCCCGTACTTTGTTCCTCTTTGGTGCCATTTGGTGGGATGTATCTGGCGTGCCATGTCGCACGAGGCGTAGACGTCGTTTCCTTTTGTCAGGACAGAAGTTGGGGATATCTTGGGTCACTATCTGATGCTGCGGAGTTGAGGAGTTGTCTGGCTTTTGGTTTGTTCGCTGTGATGGGCCGCGGGACTTCAGACAGGTAGAGTAGCTTAACTGTACCTGAGTCTTGGGTTACCTTCTCCTGGGTTGTGTGATATCGCATGATTTTGTGTTGGTGTTTGCCTTCTGGTGTTTATTGCCGTCCCCGGCCCATCGTTTCGTCTATCTGTGAGTCATGTTCACGAGCAACGGTGCCCACGAGGGCTGCTTCTGTCCCAGCCGCAACAGAGGGCCATCCAAGCCAGGGCCCAGGATGGAGGCATCCTGCGATAACAAGTCATGATTCTTGATGCTAAAAGCGGTGTCTGCGATCAATGCAGGCATATTTATTGACAGTTCAGGCCGCATTACCCTCTTTGGGAGGCCTTACCGGGTCTGCTCGAGGCCTGTTGCTTGGCTAATTGAGTCTGTGACAAAGGAAGGGTAACAACGGTGTATGGAGATGAGCCATTTAGAACACCTGAGGATTCAACACCCCATCATGTGTTGCAACACGCACAACCGCAGAACACAACGATGTGAGTTAGACAACAGGAGGTCACCTGCAAGCCCCGAGAACATATATGTTAGCTCTTTTCCCCGTTCCTTCTGTTCTGAATCTACTTGAGATCTCCTTCCCAGCCGAAGCAACCCAACCGCGCATTGATCCTGACATCAGCATTGCCAAACCAGCACCATAACCTATCGACCGGATCCCTGAATCCAATCTTATTTCAACAAATATATCTCCTCTCGAGTCTCATGAAAACCACAGGCCCGCCAAGCACAATGCCCACCAATTACCCCACCGCCTTACCCTCACCACTACCAACCAACATCGATACATGCGACGATAAATGGAAGGGGAGGCAGCAAACGCTAATGGTGGCTATGCTAGTAACTGACATAATCATCTTGTTTCTCTTCATGGTCGCCGCCGCGACTCTCTTGTGGCGGGCAGTTTCGGAGCTTAAGCGGCAGGTTGGGGCGGGCGGGAATTTTGCGCTTCGAGACCGCGAACGTGAGCGCGATAGAAGTCAAGGCGCGGTGGTGTAGGGGAGGCTGAGAGGGGAGACGGAGGGTGTTTATGTTTTGTTTTGGGAGGGAGGGGCTTGATGCGACAGTCAGCTTATGTGATCAACGGAGGGAAGATAAGGATTCGTACTTAGCAGTCTAGTTGGCGACAGCCGAATGCATCTGAGCCCCAAAGGGATTTGGGCTCCTTGTATCAACAACTGTAGATACCTAGCACAACGGTTAGCTGGTGCTCTCTGACGAGCGGCTTATCACGCCCAGATCGGAGGATCAGAACGGCCAAAGTAACAAGCATGGCACTCGTTACTCACCTTCCACTGTGCTTTGTGACCATTACCAGGTCAGCGACCACAGCATGTCCTTGTTGCGCCTCGAGTTAGGAGAGGTAGGCTGAAGCGAGGATCCCCAAATGTCGTGGAAGGCGGGGTGAAGAGCGGGCGTCTCGATCTCAGTCTCGGTCTCATGACCAAGCAGCTTCACCGTCTCAGAGGGTGACTCCTCGACCAGCGCCTCGGTCTCAACCCGAGTCTCAGGCTCGTGAGCCAACTTTGCCTTTTTCGCAGGCGGCTCCTCAACGAGCTCCTCATCTAACTCCTCGAACAGTGCCTCCTCAACCGCTGGTCTCTTCTGTGCCTGCGCCGTTGTCTCTTCCAAGGGTGTTTCCTCAAACAACGGCGGCGGCTCGTCAAAGAAACAGGTGAGCTGGACGGAAATACGCTCGATGGCTGCGCCGTCAACAATGATGTTCTCGACGACTGTCTGCTCGATGGATCGCTCCATTGTCAGAGGGGAGCTCTTGCGCTTGGGCTTGCAGTCTCGACGCTCCGGGGGGCCCTTGGGCTTGTGCGCTGCGGGGATCTCGACCATCTCGGAGCTGTGTTGCTGTTAGCGAAAGTTTTGGGGGCTTTGGATGTCAAGGTGGTTGGTTTGGAGAATGACGCGACAGGTTCGTGATGGGTGTTTGGATGAAGCATGTCGTGGTGACTCATTGCGATTTGCAATTTTTCGTGACACATCGTGAGAGGAAATGCAGTGAAAAGGTTGATGGAGCTAAGCGATGGGATGGAAGCTATCACGAAGTCTCATCTAAGGTTGCGGAAGACCACTGATCGTCCTAACGCCACATGCCGCGCTTGCGGAGACATTTTGGAATGAGGGGCAAGAGGGCAAGCGACGGCGATCTCCAGACAGCAGATTTCAGGGCAAAATAACGAATAAAAAACAGTGAGAGGAAGGGTGATGATACTTGAGATTGTCGGGAAGATTGAAATGCTGATACTTACGTCCACCGCGGGAACTTGCGCTTGTGCGGCAAACCCATCTTGATCGTGACGACGGTTGGGGAGCTCGAGCCGTCTGTGCTGCGAGTTGTGAGTATCGTGAAGCAAGTTGAAGAAAAAGAAAAAGAAGAGAGAGAATTTACCTTTGATCAGAGCCTTCAGGTTAAAGCGGCGCTCTGCTCGGGAGCGGTTGGTGTAGCGGTGCGAGATTTTGGTCCGACGTCGCTCTGGTGGTGAATTGTGAGCGCCGTGGTGTTGACCTTGGTCCGGCTGGTGTTTGATGGAGAGCAAGAATTTCGAGTCTCGGCGGTCTCCACACTCCGGAGGCTGCCGCGCCTTAGAAGGCCGCCGAGAAAGTGAAGTCCCGAGGAAAGGGTTCCGCCAAGAGCGCCGAGCCAAGCCCGCGATCGATTGCAGCGGGCACTCTGGGGTCACACCCGAGCTCCTGCTCCCCGCAAGGGGCGCCGGCCCTCAGCAACGGCCAAGCACCCTGATCCCTGCTGCGACAGCTGTAGCAAGAAGATTATATAAGGGACAATGGCATGTCTGGTCGTGCGCGAGGTGAAAACCTCTCGTTTCTCCCGCCCTCGTTCGTTTTGTGCAAAGGGACAGTTGGTCCGAACGGCGGGAATAAGGACATCAGTTCATTTTCTCTCTCCACGAGACGAGGGCACGCAACCCCGCTGATCTCCTCCCAGGGGCCCAGACCACCTTCCAGCCCGGGCTTCGCAAGCGATTCCCGGGTATGCCCGGCGATTGGTGCCAGCAAAGTGCGGATATGTCAGCACACCTTGTGGCCGGCCAAAATCAGGTTATTGGACCTCCAGCAGCGCTCGATTTGTACGCGCAAAGCGAGACATCAGCCGCCGCAAGAGATTACATATATCCCGGCCCGTCCGCAACCCCAAGCAAACCCCGACGAGAATTACCCGAACAGCGGGCCCTACACACTAATCACAACTTCCCCTCAACATCCCCCAAACAAAACCCAAATCCCCTCAACAAAGTGAACACAGCCTACATCGCCTACATTAACAGCGGGATATCAAACTCCAACACCTCCCCGTGCTCTCTCTCCCCCCACTGCCTCATGCCCCTCGCCAACCCCTCCGTAAACCCCCTATCAAACGCCTTCCCACTCTCATAAAACGCCAACCTCCCCGTCCGCCACGTCAACCACTTCTCTGCCGCAATCCCCTCCGGGGCCCTCAAAATCCCCACCGCGACATCCACAATCCTCGTGTCTCCCTGCACCCTTTCGTCCGCCTCCTCACTGCTGTAAAACACCGTCGCGCCACAGCACCCGCAGAAACCCCTCAGCACGCCCTCGGATGAGCGGTAGGAGGTTAGGGTCCCGAACCCGGTGAATGTCGATGGGACGGGTGGTTCCAGGGCCGTCAGGGGGACGAACGTCCAGGCTGTGACATGCGCGCCAGTCAGGAGGCGGCAGTCGTTGCAGACGTCGAGGCAGGCGACCCACTTGTTGGGATCGACCGGGCTGGTGTACCGCTTCACGAGGGGGTTGCTGGCCAGTGAGGGATGCGAGGGGCGGGGGAGGGTGAAGCTTACGCCGCCGCAGTGGCATTCTGCGCGGAGGCGTTCGTGCTCCGGGGAGGAGGAGGAGGGGGGAGAGAATTCTTGCTTTGGGGGTTCGGGGGCCGGGAT